>JGI20214J51088_10001075_pt1 | contig 18583 bp, 19 predicted proteins | sample WetSurMetagenome_FD_51088 | JGI IMG/M metagenome (IMG submission 51088) | reverse complement strand
GTACAACGTACCTTATCTGTCTGCGCATGGCTTGCACATGCTTAGCGTCTTGGCGGCAGACAAAGGACATTTGACGGCCGTCAAGAAACATGCCGTAAATGCCATATGATAAAGGGATAGCACAGCAGTTACACCATGCTAACTTGGTTGACGTATGGGCAAATCCCATACGACTAGTGTTACGCCGGATTGACGTAATCTTGCCACCTCTCATGTAAGGTCTGTTACTACTTATAGTAACACATCTGCTTACACTCGGAGCGCACTTTTTCTTCTCCCTACTTGTCAAATATCCTGCGCCTTCCGTCACGGTGTAAGCCGCGCATCCGGCGCATTACCAAAGATTTATCTCTCTTTGGTATATACATAATATACACCTAAACGGAAAATATGTCAAGAAAAAAGAGAAAAAATTTATCATATTTATTTCTCTTTTTTAATATCATAATGCACAACTAATCTCCTTCATGGGACACCCGTACACCCCCATCCCGACGCAGGGGAAACGTGGGCCACCTAGCCTGCGTGGCGGAGGGCGAGGGACCTGTGGCAATTGATGAATAATGATTGATTATATCTGGTTGGTAATTGACAAATGGCGGTTGAATACAGCTTGTTGGTAATTGACAAATGGCGGTTGGGTACCCGTACACCCTGTCTCTCTTCCGCATAGGCACATAGCTGACTGTATATGCTGTGTGTCCTGTGCACATTTGGTGGGTACATACCACAATAGTAAATCGTCAATTATCAACCGCCTTATAAAATAAGAACCCCTGTGTTGTATCTGCAACACAGGGGAAAGGAGAAGAAAATGAAAGGAAGACATAAATAGTATACATACAATTAAATAAAAAGCAATAGTACTTGCCAAATGTATAGGTAACGTATACAATAAAACAGGACTGCAGGAGGTGATAATATGGTTGACAATACAGATAAACCTGATGATACTGCACATATTCAGCTTCTTCAAGCCAAAAAAGGACAGATTCTTGATCTTGTAAAAAACGGGACGGATATAGAACAGGCGATAATCCTTACTGAAGTGCCCCTTGATATGCAAAAAGAACTTTCTGAAGATCCTATATTTATGGATTGTGTAAAGTTTGCCCATGCTTCAAGAATACAGGAACTGGTAGGGATGCTTATGGATATTGCAAAAGCCAATTCAAAAAAGGGTGTTTCTCTTGAAGTAAGGTATTTACTGGAACACATGGATGCAGAGCATTGGGGTTCACAGAATAAAAATTCCAGCGCACCTCGGGACAAAGATGACCAGATAGACGAGAATAACAGGGGCATATAATGCAACAGGTTCTGGATGCTTTTAAGACTTTGCGCTATACAGTAACAGTACGTCGTAATTTTGAAAAGCCGTTTGAGTATTCGGATAAGCAGAAAGAAGCAAGGGCCATGATCATCTCTCATCCTGAATCGGATAACTTTTTGATGGTCGGAGGTTCCCGGAGCGGTAAAACTTTTTTAAGTGTAGCCCTCTGTATTACGAGAGCACGTATGTTTCCGAGAAGCCGTCATCTGATATGTAGACTGCGGTTCAATCATGCCAAAGCATCAATCTGGCTTGATACGCTGCCTAAAGTACTCCGTAAGATGAACCTTGTAAAGGGTAAAGATTACTGGATGAATAAGACAGATTATGTCATTACCTTTTCCAATGGTTCCGAGCTGTGGGTTGATGGTCTGGACGATGCCAACCGTGTTGAAAAAATGCTTGGTCGTGAGTACAATACCATTTATTTTAATGAGATATCTCAGATTTCATGGGATTCTATAACTACGATGATATCCCGTCTTGCTTTGCAGTCAATAAGTGAAAAATGGGGGGAATGCCGGAACTACTGTTTATTTGACTGTAACCCTCCGTCAAAACGTCACTGGTCCTACCAGCTGTGGTTCAGGCAGCGGGATCCCGAGACACGCCTTCCTTTAGCAGAAGATCAGGTAATACGTTATCAGCATATTCAGATGAATCCTTCAGACAACCTCCAGAATCTCAGTAAAGGGTATCTGGATAAGCTTAAGGCGCTTCCCGAGCGTAAGCGTAAGCGTTTTCTTGAAGGGGAGTACTCTGATGTGGAAGGGGCAATATTCAATAATTGGGATACTATCAGATACGTTCCGGAGGACGTTAAGGAAATCGCTAAAGTGCGTATTGGCTGTGATTATGGGTTCACAGCAGATTTTGCAGCAGCTGTCCGTATATGGTTTATTAAGCGTAAGGTGGGTAAATCACGTTTGTACATTGAGGAACTGACCTATGAAAAGGGTCTTACAAACAAACGGCTTATGCGTTCGATTAATACAGCGTGTGAGAGTTTGGACAAAGAAGAAGCGTTTGAAGATTACAAAAAATCAGGGGGAAAGCTTTTATGGCAGGACTGGAATCAGGCCTATGTTACTGAGGACCACAGGGAAGTAATTCAATGCATGTGCGACGGTGCGGAACCTAAAGATGTATTTGAGATGCAGGAAGAAGCTGTCATAGCAAAAATGCCGTTTACGATTATCGGTGTGAGGAAAAAAACCGAGGTTATAACAGGTATTGACTGGCTTGAAGACCTTGAAATATATGTTACGGAAAGATCGGAGCATGTTATTGAGGAACTGGAGGCATATGAGTGGAAGAAAGATTCCGAGGGTCAGGCTCTTCCTGAGCCGNTTGATAAAGGTAACCATACGATTGACGCTATACGGTATGCATGTCATGAGTTTATAGGGAACAACTATGCACAACTTGTGCCCTTAAGTGTTTATTAGAAATATTGACGATATGCTTGTATAGTGATATTCTTATCAGGGAGCAGCACATGGAAGATGAAGATGCAATGCGTAATTTTATGGCCTCTCTAAATCGAAAGGAACAGAGGGAATACAGGGGTGTAAAAATGATACGTTTTAAAAAGAAGCATCCACAGGAGAAAGATAAAAATGATCGAAAAAAGTAATGACCCTCCTTTAATAGAGTTTAGAAGGCATAAAGATTTCATCATGATGCGGTGGCTGTGGAAAAAAATGCGATTGCTGCTGTCCGGAAGTGAGGTTGTTAAATATTGGGACATTTCTTTTACGCATGGTGAGCCGCGTATGGAGACATTCATCCTTCGCCCTGTGGGGGAAGAGGATGCACAATACAATTTTTACGTGTACTCAGCACGTTACAGTGATTTTATTTCAAGAACAAAAGCCATTCTTGAGGGATTGTTGTTTTACCGCAGCCCTATCATGAAGGTTCCTGAAGGTATGTCTGAATATCTTTCAAATATTGATATGACAGGAACATCCCTTGTAGAGTTCGCTAAAATGGTTGCCGGTGAGATTTTGACGATGAACAGAGGTGGTTTGTATGTAGACTATCCCTTTATACCTGAAGGCACAGCGTATACAAAAGCAGAGCGCATGGCGAAAGACATTCGTCCTTTTACGAAGTTTGCACGTGCTGAACGTTGTTTTTACTGGGAGTACTCAGTCATTAATAATGTGCGTACTTTATCGAGGGTGGATATTGCAGAGGATACGGATGAGGATACTTCTGAAGAAGAATGGCATCTTGTACGTTCCCTGACTCTGGAGCTTAACGAAGAAACAGGAAAATATGAGTATTGGAATTCTTTATATACAGTCTCCTGGACAAAGGAGTTATCCAAACCTACTTTATTGCGGCAGTTTAAGTTATTCTTTCAGCTGGGGGATCCTGACAGTGAGAATAACAGTGGGTATCTGGGGCAATTGTACAGTCGTGTAAAACCTCTAAAGGATAATGGTACGGCATTTGACCATATTCCTTTCTGGTTTACTTCTCTTGTATATGATCAGACTCATATGGATAAGTCTCCTTTGAATGAGGTAGCAGATGCCAATATAGCACATTACAGGCTGTGTGCGGATATACAATCCGCTCTGTTTCACTGCGCCCATCCGACTCCTGTATTCAGTGGTTTTCATTTTGACGATGATAAACACAAAGTTGTTCTGGGAAGCATGCAGGGTATATCTTCCCCTGATCCGGGTGCAAGTGCAAAATATCTTGAACTTACGGGAAATTCCATAAGTGAGTTGCGTGCTGAACGGGATGCGGTTATAAAGGAACTGGCAGCACTTGGAGCAAGATCCCTTTCTACAGCAGCGGTAAATTCTCAGACTGCAGCAGAGACTACCCAGATCAATGCAAGTGGGGATACGGCAGTACTCAACACCCTTGCAGGGACAATGAACAGTATTTTTATACAGGCACTTAAAGTGATGGCAGAATTTCAGGGAGAGGATACATCCGGTATTACATTTGATATGAATCGTGAATTTATGCCATCAAAACTTGCCAGTAATGAAATTGCGGTGCTCCTGAATGCTGTATTACAGAAAGCAATGTCCATCGAGGACTTTATTGAGATACTGCAGACTGGCGGTACACTACGGCAGTCGATAAGTGCACAGGAGTATGTAAGCAGGCTGCAAAAGCCCTCTATAGCTGTAGGGGCATCAGCAGGTACGACAGGTGTGACAGACAGTATACCGCAGGCAGGAATGGGTGAGGGGTCCACAATTCCAAAGGGTACTTGACAAGTACTTTATAAGTACTTATTATATGTATAGTAGTTCTTATAAAGAATTCAGTTAAACATCTGGAGGATGTACAGGTATGGACAAACTTAAAGAGCTTGTGGCTCAGATTGTCGAACAGATCAAAACGCATGGTGCCAATCAATGGACTGAGGAACAGTTNGCTACTTTGTTTACAGANGATTTTTATGATTCTGTGGATAATGAGGTTCAGACGCAGATAACCGCAGAAAAGCAGAAGCTGGTTGAAAAAAATAACCAGCTTATCGGTGAGAAACGCAAACTGCAGAAGCAGCTTTCGGATACATCCCAGGTGGATGTTGAGAAGTATGAAAACCAGATCGAGCAATTGACATCAAAGCAGGAAGAGCTTAATNCAGAANNACAGAGACAAAAGGCAACTGCGGAAGCGCAATCAGCGTCACTTCAGAAAGAGTTGAAAAAATCTGCAGGTCTNTACACGGTAGAGAAAGAACATGTGAATAATCTGTTAAAGCAGCGGGCGCTCAGCACAGGCCTCGGTGCCATGCAGATAAATCCTGAGCTTCGTGCTGCCCTGGAAGCTCTCATGGAAAAAAAGGTGATGCTTGTGGAAGATCCTGCATCCCCTGAAGGTCGAAAAGCAGTATTCGAGATGACAGGCGAGGATGGAAAAACAATCCAGAAACCTTTTGAGGAATATCTTAAAACTGACTGGGCGCCTAAAGAGGGTAAAAACTTTATTTTGAGTGCAGCAACAGGTGGGGCACCAGGACAGAGTACTTCGAAAGATAAGGGCACTCCGGCACCCACTGGAAGTGACAATCCGTTTGGGGATTTAAAATTCAGCGACGGATCGGGTAATACCCTTTAGAACTTGAGTATAGTTATCAGTTGTGCTGATAAGAATATATAATAAGATAGAACGGCCAGCGGCCACTATCCATTAGGGAGGTTTAACATGGTTGATAATCTTTTACGTGAGATAGCAATCGCCAATGCCCCTAAACAGGCAAAGCTGGTCGATGCTCTTACAGAAGAAGCCCCTATTTTGGGGATGTTTCCAATGCAGCCCTCTACACATGGCTGGTACAATGTGTATGAAGAGCTTGAGGAAGTCACGGGTGCTCAGGTTGTAAATCTGGATGGTGTCCTGCCTGAGATGAGTATGAAAACCGGTCTGCATCAGAAGGATCTCCAGGCTCTCGGTGGTATCATCGAAGTTGGTGAAGATAAGGCACGTGCATATGGCGGGGCTGCCAATTATTTTGCGCAGAATGCCGCACGCTGTCTGAAGCAGGCAGGTCAGGATATGGAGTACGCCCTTATATACAAAACCATTCGTCAATATGCTATTGATAATGGCAATTATATAAAAGCGGGTGGTTCGACAGCCTCTTCTCAGAACTCTATTGTAGCTGTGCATTATTCAGAAGGTGAAGTTACCGGTCTGTATGATGCAAAAGGTTTCGGTACTGGTAAGTTCTTTGATGTCATGTCGTTGAATGGTGGCAATGTATATCCGCGCAGGTCTGATGGTGTTCTTGTATACGGTGCACGTGTGAAAACACTGTTCGGTGTGCAGCTTGCCAATTCCCGGTATGTATCGGCGATGGTAAACATTGAAGCGGCGGCAAATATGACGCTTGCAAAGCTGGATGATCTGCTTGATAAATGCCGTGCGAATCCTGCAAATACAGTACTGTATATGCGGCCTTCAACACGTGATCTTATCAATCTGCTGCGCGCGGGAGTCCTGACATCCAGTCCGGCAGACAATAACCTGCGTACAAAAGTTTTGTACTATAACGATATTCCTATCGTTACTTCGTACAATTTCCTGAAAAACACAGAAGCTGTTGTAGCCTAAATAAGGGGAAGCAGAAGCTTCCCCGGAGGTTAATNAAATGNGTAAAGCAATTATAGGTGTCNATTTTAACACCAGNGAACTTAAAAGTGATCCGGATATTATATTTGATGCAAAATCAGTGGCAGCATCTGCCGTCTCTGATGCTTTCTATCTGGGCGATGTACAGTCAAATCTTGAAGTTGTGGTAAAAGTATCTATAGCTTTTGATGTGGGTACATCTGTAAAGGTGGCGATTGTCGGATCAACGACATCGGATATAACGACAAGTCCGGTTGAGATCATGTCTGTTACAAAAACAGCAGATGTGGCAGCAGATACAGAACTGTTACGCCTGCCTATTCCCAAAGGTGCCGGTCCGTATATAGGTGTTGTAATCACATCTACAGGGACAAATACAGGTGCGGTTGATGCATATGTGCATCAGATTGCTTATTAATTATTCAAGCAATTCATCCCCTTCCTTCAGGTGGCGGATGAATTGCAGATAATGCTTTTAAAAATATCAAGTTATATGGTGATGTCATTGCTGCTTCGGCAAACCTTACACCTGGAAAAAGTGTCTGCGGAGGATGCTGTAAGTCCTGTCTTTATACGCATTGTATATTGATACGGGCCGGTTCCGTTGATGCAGGTGAAATTGCAGTATTACGAAACTGCAAGCCCCTTCCTTCAGGTGGGGGTTGTTGACATTCTATAAGGAGGGACCAATATGTCCGAGAATGAGGATAAAAAGGAAATTCTGAAGCGAAAACCTACATATCCGGTATGCCGTACATGCGGCAAGCAGTTTTTATATGAAGAGGAACTTACGGAGCATCTGAGAGTTGCGCATAACTTTGTGGCTAAAAAAGCAGTGATAGAAAACACAGTTACCATGAATGATATGCGCAAAGAAATGGCAGAATTCCGGAAAGAAATGGCAGAGAGAGAAGCAGCGCTTGCCAAGCGTGAGAAGGCTTTGGATGAGCGCAAAGATAAAGGGGATAAAGGGGAACCTCCTGAAGAGTCTGTAGATGCTCAGGTAGGTGGTGCAGTAAACTAGTGTGGGAGGCCAGGAATGAAATTTGTCGTTGAAGATGGCACAGGTTTGTCCCTGGCAAACTCTTTTTGTGATGTATACTTTGCGGATACTTTTTGTGAAGAAAATGGTATCACGACATGGGGGTCTTCTGCCTCTTTAACAACAGAAGAAATTAAAATAAAAAAGGAACAGGCACTTATAGCAGCGTCACGGTGGATGTCCGTAACATANAGCTGGAAGGGCCTTAAATATCATAACTTTCAGGTACTGGCATTTCCAAGAACAGGTATTGATGGCAGTCCTGTAGTTATTTTTCCAGTTGAANTAAAACAGGCAACAATCCTTGCTGCAGTGCGTATTTACGCAGGTAAAACGTTATCCCCTGATCTGATACATGGGGGCGCGCAATCTTCAGTCAAGGCAGGTCCTGTAGCTATAGCNTACAATGTATTTGCTTCTCCTAATACAGTATATAAAGAAATTGATGATCTTGTAGCTCCATATAGTTACGGGGGTACAGGAAGTTCCTGTCATGTGTATGTGGAGATTAGAAAATGAGTGATTTTTATGAAGGAGTATATGATGAGATACTTCCTGTTATAGAGCAGCTGGGTAAAAGTATAGTACTTATAAAAACACTGGCATCCCTCGGATGGTCCCAGGTTAGAGATAAAGTCACAAAGAACATTGTATGGAAGAACGTGGATGGTACCATACAAAGTAAGGAGCCGTCCACAAAGTTGTATTCAGGATACGCCGTGCAGAGTTCATACTCGCATTATTTTGGCACAAATCTATCCATTAATGTAGGAGATGTACGTATTTATGCTATAGNTATTCCTAAGCCCGTCCCGGGAGATATCGTTACAGTAAATGATGAAAATTTTAATGTTATTACTGTAAATCCTATAGAGCCAGGAGCGGTTGTACTTATGTACGATATTCAGTTAAGGAGGGGATAGCATGGGGGTAAAATTCAGTGCCACGCTGGATCCCCAGTTGAGGAGGTCTGCTACCGCTTATTTAGAAGGTACAGCGGACATACAGGACATTGGAAACCAGATTGCAAGTCGGCCTGATGCATATGTTAATCTTCTTAGAAGATGGCTTATTGGTCAGAGATATATCCCTGTACGTAACGCTGTCTATCATTATGCATTGGGGTGTGCTCTCAGTACTCCTGTTAAAACAGGAAATGCCCGTCGCAACTGGTATATTTCAAATACGGAAAGAGGTGGAGGATATTTGGATTACAGGGAAACCCCTGTCTCAGAAGCAGAAGCATCTGCTATCATATCAGAGCAGCTTTGGTCAGAGGCACAGGCTACTGTGGGTAAAGCTGAAGGCCACTCAGGAGTTGTGAGAAGCAAAATAATCGTTGAAAATGATACACCGTATATAGGTACTTTGGAAGCAAAACATGGGATGACTGCGAACGGTATAGCAGAAATGCTGGATGCTATGAATGCAACAGAAGAGGCGTAGATATGGCAAATGAAACAGAAGTAGCTTACAAGGAACCTGTGCATGACTACTTTATTAATAATATGCTTTCTTCTCTGGAAGGAGGTGTCACACTTTTAGATGGGTCTGTTGATACTATAGATACTGATACAGAGGTTGCTCTTCCCGGGTTTTCATTTGATACAGCACTGGTGGCNGAGGANAGGGCNTGGTATGAGCCTACCNTGACAACTCCGTCTCCGACACAGAGTTATTTAGGTGTAACCTCATGGCGAAAGTATATTGGCTATTTCAATGTGCAGATTTACTGTCCGTTAACTTACGGTGAGGCGAAGGACCTTTGTTATGCAGAGCCTATATTGAATAAATTTAAGATGGGTACACAGTATACAGATTCTAAGGTATATATTACATGTAAATCTGCGGCAGTATTGGGAAGTGAAATAGACAGCAAATTAAATAGATGGCGATTATCTATCCGCATTATATTTCAGGCAGAATTGAAGACTTGACAGATGTATAGGCATTAAGCTATGATGAGAGTCAGAGGGTCTTATTCCCGGCGGGAAGGACATAGATATAAGTAAGGAGGCACATATTATGGGTAAAAGTGCAACTGGAGCAAATAGAAATATATCATACAGCCGGGAGAGTACTGCGGGAAGTTTTCCTTCTCAGAATCATCTTTGGCTTAAAAAATTACGGACTACAGGGGATACTGTTAAGGGTACGCAGGCTACGCAGACATCAAATGAACTTCGTTCGGGGCGTCTTGAGTCTGCCCCTATCCAAGGTCGTGAATCCACTTCAGGGGATATCTCATGTGAATGGTCTTTTGGAAGTTTTGATGATCTTTTTGCAGGTCTTTTGTCGAATAACTGGTCTGATTTCACATCTACAACGGATTCAGATGAGGCCTACCCGGTATACAAAGTAGAAGATGATCCCAATGATGAATCAGATAATGCTGTAGAAGCTATTACGTCTTCGCGCCATGCAAAATTTCTCACACTTGCAACGGGTGATAATGCTGTGGAGCACTCGTTTTTATTTGAACGTGATTTTACGGATATTGAAGATGGTCTGCGCAGATATTATAATGGTGTAAAAATAAACACGTGTAGTATCAGTATACCTCTTGATAATCAGGCTACAGTTACATTTGGTGTAAACGGTATGAACAACCCCCGGGCATTGTCAGATGCTTATATTGATGACAAGATTGCCAACGGTACTGCTGCGGAGAAGCTGTTGTATGCACACATTAAAGAAAGAATATATGACTCTGAAACTCCCACTGAAACGGATCAGTTCAGTTCATTTATAGGCACGCTTAAACTTCTGAGTACAGACGGAACAGTATCCGATGTTGCCTATGCTACCCAGTTGGACGCAGCGATTACCAACAATCAGAGTACTGATAACGTTATCCTTCAGAAAAAAGCATTTTCTATAACAGATAATAAGTTTGGCGTAAGCGGAACTTTAACGGTTCGCTTAATTGATCCTACTATGATTAATCATTTCATTGACTGGACAACATTAAAGCTGGTGTTCTCTATTCAGGATACATCTGGTAACAGATACCAATGTATGATTAATTCATTAAAGATTACAGATGCCCCTGATTCTGTAAGTAATAGTGGATCACTAACTATAGCACATCCTTTTACTGCTTTTGGCGCTCACAGCTTTGATATTATAAAGATTCCGGCTGAAGATGCAGTTTATCAGATGAAGGCTCCTGTTGCAGTAGCCGTAGCAAGTGATTCGGCAGTATCGTCTGCTGTTACTATGTTTGATAATTTTGACTATGATTCTACGTATACCGATCCGGTAGATTCCTCTGTCACTTCTGCAAACAGACAGATATGGTGGAGATGCACCAGTCAGCCCACAGGGTCATCTCTCGCGACGACTTTTACTAAACTTGCATCGAGTGGTACTGCCATTACGGCATCTGTTGCCGGTTCATATACATTTGAAATGTACGCTGTCGATGCGTCAGGCACTTTGAGTAACTCTAAAACAGCAGAGTTCATATGCAAAGTTACGGTACCTACTCTTAAAGCTCCTACGGCAAGTTATACAAGTCCGACAATCACATTTACGTCAGGATACACTTCAGCCCCTACCGGGTGGACTGTGCACTATAATCTGGGAGCAGCGGGAGCTGCAGCATCAACAATTGCAGATCCAACTACGGCATCTACAGAAGGTACAAGTATCACACTTTCAACAGCGGGTGTTTATTATGTAAAAGCAATTGCGGTATCTACGGATCTTACAACATCCGAAGTAGGTACATATGGACCGTATACTTTAAGTTAACTACAAACAGTGCATAGAAATATGCACTGAATTATAAGGAGTTTTTATGTCTGATAAGAAAGGAATTGAAAGTAAAAATGATGCTGTCGGTTTTGATATGGCAGATATCGAAACAGTAACTAAAGCAAATGAAGGTGTCTGGTTGGCTCTTTTAAATCCTGACACAGGGGAACCATCTTCTGTAAAGATAAAATTACGTGGGTANGACTCGGATGTGTATATGGCATGGAATGCACATGTACAGGCGGGCATGAAAGAAGCGATGCTGCAGGCTATGGCGGATGTAAAGCATCATAAAGCNGTAAAAAGTGAATCTTTACAGANTCCTGATNCTGTTGAAGCTTTATCTCAACTGNTTATTGACTGGGAAAATGTTATGTGGAATAAAGTGCCATTGGCGTGTACCCCTGAAAATGTGAAAAAAGTGCTTAAGGGAGTTCCTGCAATACGCACACAAATACAGAATTTTGTGGAGGATCGTGAAAATTTTTTCGCGAAAGCTTCCGAAGTCTTCTGACCCTTACAAAAAAGGCTTTATGGCTGGACTACCCGCTTCGCAGGGAAGTAAAAACTGTAGAAGTGGCTGTTGCAGCCATAAATAATAATGTTCGAAAGCCGAAAGTAACAAAATGGGTAGAGTACACCCATAGGCAGGAGCTGGAAGCGCTACCTTTTAAACAGCAGCAACGATTAGGAGATACCGAAAAGCTCACACCGTTAGTTGCACCTAAAGGTTTTGAATATTTATGGCAGCATTTTGCGCAAATGCGCCAATTATGCGGAAGCGAAGCAGTTTTAAGTGACATTATAGATTACGCGGATATTTTTATGCCCTTTGCCACTAAAACTGATCTGTACATGCTGGGTCTTATGAATATGACGGCGCGTATCTATGCTCAGCAACTGGATAAAGATGAGGCAGAGTGGCCGGAGGATTAAGACAGCAGAATATGCTGTCTTATTTTTTAAGGAGGGTATATGGACATAACCAATAAAGTTACTACTGAATTTGATATTGAGGATAAATCAGCATCAAAAATATTTGATATGGCAGATGCTTTTAAGACGGCTATAGCCAATGCCAAATCTCTTGGTTCCACTATTGATGATGTATCAAGAATTCAGAATGCATATGCCGTAAATATCCGTAGTATGGAAGATCATCTCAGCAGAGTATCTTCTCTCAGTTCTACGGCTAAAAAAGCCCTTAGTGATTTTTCTGTAGAGGCGCAGAAAAGCAGTACTGTACAGGGTCCCTCTAAACTGCTGTCATCCTTACAGGCTTTCAGTCAGGCAGTAGCCTCTGATCAAAGTGCCTTTTCAAGTGTAAGCAGGTCTTTATCGAATATCATTGTTCAGGGTAACAAGGCAGCTGAGGCTTTGAATAATATGAATTCCTCTGCTGGATCTTCTGTAAAAGCAGTACAGCAGGCTATTGGGGCAAAGCTGGTAGCAGGAAGTACATATACACCTGATCTTGAGAATACATACAAAAACATGCAGGCTCAGGTATCCTCCTTATATCGGCAGCGGAAGGGTAATACAGCAGATGTAGGGTTAAAGCAGCAGTTTATTGAAGCTAAAGTGCAGTTGGCAGCTTTGGCAGAGGAATATGACGCATATGCTCAAAAAGCAATGGGTGCTGATTCTTCGGTAACATCTGCATTTTTGAAACAGACAAAGAACATTCAGATTCTTTCGGAATATGTCCAAAAATTAAATGCTCTGTATTCTGAGCAGCAACAGGTAATTGAAACATCAGGAAGCACAGCGAAAGTAAATACGGCCTATAAGACACAGCTTGAAGTACAGAAAGAAATTGAAGCTGTTATGGGGCGTGTTAAAAAAATAAAAAGTGGAACGGTTGATACAGGTGATTCATCTATCTTATCTTTTCTTACAGGGCGTAACGCTTCTTCCATACAGAATGTTATTACCAATTTAAGTAAATTCGGGATCATCTCTCCCCAGATTGCACGGGTTACAAGTGGCCTGTCATTACTGAATACGACACTTACAGGAACAAGTGGGATTGCAGCTACTCTTGCCTTTGCAGGTTTGGGTGGATTAGNTATTGCATTAGTCAAGGGGGGAGNGGCTGCATTGAAAGCTGCAGCAGATTTTCANGAATACAGGGTTACATTACAGGCTCTTTCCACAACTGACTGGTCAGGAAATACAAAAGGCACTACAACATCAATTATGGGCGTAGGTACAGCAGTATCAAAGGAAGGTATCGAATATGCTGCAAAAACGGGCTACAACGTAGATAAAGTGTCTAATGCGCTTGAAAGGCTTGTTGGATATGGTATTGATATGCGGGAAGTCAATTCGGATATGGAAATGCTGGGTAATCTTTCATTGGGAAGTTCCAAGAGACTTGAGAATCTTGCAGTGGCATATGGGCAGGTTTTCGGTCAGGGAAAAGCCCGCGCGCAGGAAATGTACCAGTTTGTTAATGCAGGTATTCCTATTTTTGATTTACTGGCAAAAAAATTAAGTACGGTAAACAAAACTGTTACCACTGCGGATATAATGGATATGACACGCAAAGGAAAGGTGTCTTTTGAGCTTATAAAATCCTTGCTTACTGATCTAACAGAAGCAGGAGGACGTTATGCAGATATAATGGAACGCATAACAGGAATGTCGGTTAACAGACAAACCGAAGCATTTGGAACTCAGTTGAAACTTTTACTGTCCAATATAGCAAATAACTTATTACCTTCTGTAACCTCCCTGTTAAAAGAAGTTAATGGTGTATTGGACAGAATGAATAAGGGATTCTCGGTATCTGCATATCGAAGTGACATACAAAAAGCAGTAGCAACAGGGTCCTCCAGTGCTGTTAANGATGTCACTTCGGCACGATCTACAAGTGAGTTGAATACTTTTCTTGATCCTTTACGGATTGTNTATACTGAATTGATGAATCTTCGGTCTGCAGGTGCACTTAATTCAGGAAAATACCGTACGCTTTATCAGGGGCTAGGTTACGCATCGGAAGGGTCAACGGACATAGAGAAATTATTAAGATTTCTTCCAACATATTATTCCTCTGCAAAAACAGTTCAAGGAAACTTTGGGGATACATTTTCTGCCGCGCGTAATGTTACAAACACTATGGCAGAATATATGCCTAAAACCTCAGTTACTGCAGCACAGTCCTATCTTGAAAGCTCTGGTTTAACTTCGCAACAGATTGTGACACTTGTTATGCAGAGTCTTGGAGATATACTTCCTTCTATGAAGAGTGCCCTATCTTTGGTCCAACAGGGTAAGATCGAAATGCCTATTGATCTGACTTCCCTTAGTAAATATGGTGCATCCACTTCTCAAATTGAATCTGCAACTTACGGTTTGTTTAATGGTGCTTCCCGTTCAAACATTGAAGCGATTATTGCCGCACAATTATCCAGTCTTCAGCAGAAACCGGAGTCGATGGCCACAAACAAGGCAACGCTTAGTGCACTACAGCAGCGTTCTTCTGTAACATCGGGAACTTCGGGATTGCTTGACGAAACAGATACAGTACTCGGGAGCCTTAATTCTAAGCTTGCAGAATACAATAAAAAACTTGAAACTTCGGGGGCTACCTATCTGGCTATAAATCCCTCATTGCAGGAATTTGTAAAGATACAGAGTCTTTATAATACTGATATGGATACGATGCTGACACTTCAGGATAAATATCCCGGAAAGACCGATAAAATTATCTCAGCGATGCGTTCAATGGCAAAAGAACTTGGTCTTACTGAGGAACAATGGAGGAAGATAACTACAGTTGCAGGGGGTAAGAGCACACTTGAAGATGCTCTGGTATCCGCACGTGAAAAAGCTGTATCACTTTATCAGGCAGAGCAGCAGTTACTCCTTGTACAGAAGACTTTCACAACATTTCAAGGCGACTGGAATCCTTTTAAGACGGTTTATAATACACAGCCGGACGCCGTTAATAAGTCCAGACAGGTGCTAATTGATAAAGGTGTTTCGGATCTGCAACAAAGTACAAAAATGTTTGATCCTTCTTCGGAAGAGACCTTTAGAAAAATTGTCACAGAACAGGTTGATTTTACCCAGAAACTTGCAGATGCTAAAATTGATGCATCAGATGTTGAAAAATCTTTTAATCAAATTTATACTTATATGCATGGCCTTGATTTTGGAAAAGCCACTACGAGTTTTGCGTTGGATAATGTTGAGCTTATTGCAAGGGCTATGGGGGAAAGTGTAGAAAGTGCCCGCAAACTTTTAAATTATCTGGTGCAGGTAGGGGGAACAAAGGTTCCTTTAGATGCTTATGCAAATGCACTGCAGACCTATCAGAAGAATCAGAGTGCCCCAGGAGACAAGCGGACGCTTACCTCACAGCAGGGACTGCTGGCAGACATGGCAGTGTATAAAATGGCTGCGTCTGAACGCCCTACATACTCAAACTATTTTACGGATGCACAAGGGGGACAGGATCTGCAGTATGCTAGGAATACACTTATTAAGAGTGCAACAGGTGTTGAAGTATCCCAGCCGAAGGGATGGGTAGAAGAACAGGCATCCTCTAAAATGCTGCAACCGGCACTTGATAACTATAATCAGGCATATACAACTATGATGGCTGCGTCTCCCGGAACTTCTGAATGGGTAACTGCAGCTTCTGATGTAGAAAAATACTCAAAGCAATTGACTCATGCTGCCAAGGCTATGAACACTCTGTCCAGCGCACAGGACAGCATTAAGCAGTCAGCAATATCCCTTGCAAAAGACGGTTTTCAAACTACGTTTAAAACTCTGGGGGAAGGGATAGCGTCAGGAGAAGATGAATTTGATACCTTAAAAACTGCGTTTAAAAATCTCGCTGCTACTTTTATGGATAATGTTTCTTCTGTACTTATTTCTGTGGCGGCAGGTTTTGCGCAGGCAGGACAGCCGTGGCTTGCCCTTGCTGCTCTGGCTGCAGCAGGTCTGGCGAGTGTAGTTAGTGGAATTATAAGCTATTCAAGCAGTGAAGAAGATGATAATGATGATACTTATTTACAGGCACTGGAGAACTTACAGGATCAGCTTGATACTTTTATGGATCAGTTCAGAGAAACTTTAAAATATGTGGATGAAGCAAGGCAGGCATATGTAGCTGCTCAGCAATTGGCAACAGTGGGGTATTACGCCAAAGGGGATGTTTTCTCCAATGGTACAACGCTTGAACAGGGGGTGTATAATCAGCCTACAATGTTTGCATTTGCTAAAGGAGCGGCATTTGATAATGTCGGACAACTTGCTGAGGCAGGAAAAGAAGCAGTAATGCCTCTTGCCACAGGCCCGGATGGCTCATTGGGTGTTCAGACATATGGCTCAGGAAGTTCGGGCTCAGGGGATGTGGCCATTTCGATGCCCATAAATATTACCAATGAATCCGGAGCAAATGTGGATGCATCTACGGATATTGATGCTGACGGGAACACACAGTTGAAGTTGCTGATTACCAATACTGTTAAATCGGCAGTGGCATCAGGCTCTATGGACAATATTTTTGGAACAAGGTTTAATGTGAAATACTCTGGCATAAGGAGATAAGTTGACAAATACCGTTGTTACCTATACAATACATCTGTAGAGGGTAGGTATGTCGGTAATATGGCCAAGTACAATTAATTCAAATATTCTGGATGAAAATTATCTCCCTTATCAGGGGGGTAACGTAGTTATTGTCGAAAATGAAAATGGACCATCACAGGTTCGTTGTAAGTATACGGCAGTATCTACTTTTCATCCTATTGTTTTGAAATTTACACTGGCAGAGTATGTGTTATTTAAGGCTTTTGTAAAGGATACTTTAAGATATGGTACCCTTTCATTTTACTTCCCTCTTCCTGATGATATTTCCGATATTACTGAAACTACAAGTAAACTGTGCAGGTTTTATTTTTCTTCTACATCTTCCCCTCCTTATAAGCTTTCTAAAATTATAGCGGATGTTGCAGTATACATATCTTTTACACTGGAGGAGTTTGCACAATGAGTCTTTCTGTTGAGGTTCTTCAAGAACTATTCAGTGACAATCCTTCACTTACAGATATTTATTTATTTAAAATTACACATAAGGATTTAAGTACCCCTGTTTATCTATGTAATGATAAAGTTAGCCACACGATTGATGGTATTACTTACAACGCAACTTCATTTGCCTTTACCCCCCCAGATAAGGCACAAAATGACAATGATAATGGTACAGAGGGTTCTTTATCCATGACAATTGTGGATCAGACTATTCCAGATNCTCTTGTTGATTTACANGAGTATCCTTCTATCACGTGTACNGGTATCCTTATTACTGCAAGTGGGGCTGTGGAGGAAGTAGAGTCATGGGATTTTATGCTTAAAAGTGCATCATGGACGGGAATGACACTTACTGCAACGCTTACTTTTGAGACTTTTCTGGATACGACTGTACCGGGTAACACCTTTGACTCTACGCTGTGTCCGGGCAGTTGGATATGAAAGATATTCTGATGCAGATGCAGAAGTATACAGGTATTTTCTGGGCGGATGATTATGACTGTAAACATGCACAGGGAATGAACTGCTATTCTTTTGTGCGGTTTGTGCTGCAGTCTGAAAATATTGCATATCTTCCTGAGTATACTTACTGTGCACAGGAAGGAAGAGATATAAGTCTGCTTATTTTAAGTAAGATAAAAGATGTGGTTAACAGTGTAAAGAAAGAAGACAGGAAGGCATGGGATCTTGTNTTAATGGAATATAGAGGTTATAACAGGCATATCGGATTGTATATTGGACACAATAAGATTATTCATTGTATTGAACCTGTATCCATAATATCTGATTTTTCTGATCAGGATCATTTTATATCAATTGAGCATAGAATTAAGGGGTTTTATAGATGCAGATAGCAGTAGAATATTTTAACAATCCTTTTGCAAAAAGCTCTTTGAAATGGTCCGGTAATAGCTTTTCAGATTTTTTATCGTTTTATAAAGTTACCCCTTTGGATGTAGATGTTTTTATAAACGGTTCATTTACTCCGAAGTATACCGATGCCTCCTTTGAAGCAGGTGTGGATATAGTGGTATATCCAAGATTGCAGGGCAGTGGTGTGAGTAACACATTTAAAAGTATAGGTAATGCTGTTTCATCTGCCGCGCGTTTCGTCTATTCTACAGCAGCATCCATGTCTGCATGGGAATGGATGATTACTGCAGCAACAGGTGGATTTTATTTAGGGTTAAAAACTCTTGCATCTTTATGCGGGACAGTCCTTGGCTCTTCATCGTCTAAATCATCAGATTCAATGGGATCTCTTACTACAGATCCTACAATTTCAG
>JGI20214J51088_10001073_pt1 | contig 18588 bp, 17 predicted proteins | sample WetSurMetagenome_FD_51088 | JGI IMG/M metagenome (IMG submission 51088) | reverse complement strand
ATGGATATAAGAAGATTGATATTTTCGTTATCCTTCAGACGGGAAAATAACTCCGGAAATCTTCTCTTAAGATCTTTTAATAGTTTCCAGTGTACTGAATTCTCACGCCATCCCGACATTATCCTCCCCACCTCCCTGAATGCGGAATATTCCCTTATGAATATAGCCTCATCAGTCTGAGTTTTAAGAAGCTTTACCGAAGCCCTCGATTTTTTCATCAGAACTCTCACATCATGGATAACCTTCTCGTCAGGTACGCCAGGNATAAGAATCTGCTGCGCCTCCTCTATATACCCGCAAAGAACAGGTTTAATATTGATCAGATTGAAGTGCGACTCCGTCATTATTAAATATTGAGGAATAAAGAACTTTATAAAGTTATAATTTTAAGGGAATACTTTCAATACCTGCATCCAATATTGACTCTGTGTCACTCTGTGCTTCCTCTGAGTCCTCTGTGTAACAAAAAAAAACTAAATTTGAGGTAATATTCTAAACCATTTCATGATGGGTAAAATTCATAACGGACAGAAAATAGGAATACTGACAGCGGGCGGGGATTGTCCGGGAATTAATGCTGCAATCCGGGGAGTCGGAAAGACTGCCATAGTAAGATATGATATGAAGGTGATTGGTATCAGCGACGGCTTTACCGGATTGATAAACAAGGAATTCAGAGAGTTAACCGAATCAGATCTTTCAGGTATACTTACCCTTGGGGGAACTATCCTGGGAACATCAAGGGAGAAACCATTTAAAAGCGATGGCAAGGGAAAAAATGACATGCGGAAACCCGTGCTAATAAAAGAGCATTATGAACAGATGGACCTCGATTGCCTTGTTTGCATCGGTGGCAACGGGACTTTAAAAACTGCACATCTCCTTGCTGAGGAAGGACTTAATGTCGTCGGCATACCAAAAACAATCGATAACGATGTCTGGGGCACTGATCTCTCATTCGGATTTGACTCTGCTGTCAATATTGCAACCGAGGCCATCGACAGGCTTCATTCAACTGCCAATTCCCATAAAAGGATAATGATAATAGAATTAATGGGCCATAATGCAGGTTGGATAGCTTTGTACTCCGGTCTGGCTGGCGGTGGAGATGTTATTTTAATCCCTGAAATCCAGTATGATGAAAAGAAGATAGCCGAGTATCTTATAAACCGGTTCCAAGAAAACAAGGCATATTCGATTATGGTTGTTGCTGAAGGGATAAAAACTCCTGTTAAGGATGAATCAGCCGCCCGGTATNTGAGCAGGAGAATTGCCGAGCTGACAGGTATTGAAACCCGAGAGACAGTCCTGGGTTACATCCAGCGTGGCGGAACGCCCTCTCCCATGGACCGTGTGTTGGCGACAAGATACGGTTCAGCTGCAGCTGANCTTATAGCTAAGCGTGATTTCGGGAAAATGGTGGCATTGAAAAATAATGAGATCACTTCCGTTCCTCTTGCAGATGTTTCCGGCAGGCTTAATCTCGTAAATCCCGATAATACAATGGTTATCAAAGCAAAAAATATGGGAACTAGCTTTGGGAACTAAAATCTTATAATAGTTATGAAGAAACTGATTTTTGTCCGTCATGGAAGAGCTGAGGAATCCTCCTCAATGATCCCTGATTATGAAAGGTCGCTCACCGNAAAAGGGAAAAACATCTCGGAACAGATGGCTCTTGTTCTTAAGAAAAAAGATGATTTTCAGGCAGTTCTTGTTACAAGTCCGGCTTTCAGAGCCTATGAAACAGCAATCATTTTTGCCAGGGTGCTTGAATATGATCCCGACAGAATTATTCTGAAGGATAGTCTCTATTCGCATGCGACACTCAAATCATTTGCTGAGATACTTGAAGAGATCAGCGATGAAATAAATACAGTAATTTTCTTCGGACATAACCCTTCCTTCACTGAAATACCTGACAGGCTGTCAAAAAGCGGCATCGATTTCATGCCGAAGACCGGCATTGCGTGTATCTCATTTAGAACCGGATCATGGAAAGGAATAGTGAGCGAAAAGGGGAAAGTCGAGTATTTTCTGAAACCTGAAAAGAGCATATGAGCAAGACCTATATACCCAAGGAGATCAGCTGGCTCTCCTTCAACGAACGGGTGCTGCAGGAAGCTGAGAACAGGGAAGTACCATTGATTGAAAGGTTCAAATTCCTTGGGATCTATTCAAATAACCTTGATGAATTTTTCCGGGTCAGGGTTGCCACACTTAAAAGACTCTCCCAGTTCGGTTCAAAATCGCATGATATTCTGGGATACAGCCCTAAAGCGACATTGAAAAAAGTCAATGAAATTGTTCTTGAGCAGAACTCAAGGTTTGAAAAGATTTATACCAGCCTTCTTCAGGAACTTGCAAAGCATAATATCCACATTATAAATGAAAAAGAGTTAAATCAGGAACAGGCAGATTTCGTCAGGGATTATTTCCTTAAGGAGGTCCGCAACAGGCTTATGCCTTTTTTGATTGATAAGGACGGTGAACTTCCCAACCTTACCGATGACGCAATTTATCTCGCGATAAGCCTGACAAAAAAGAATGTTGAAAAAAAGAAATATGCACTGCTTGAAATACCCTCTGATGTCCTGCCCCGACTTGTCGTGCTGCCTGATAAGGATGATGGAAAATATCTGATCTTCCTCGATGACGTCATCAGGTTTGGTTTAAAGGACATCTTTTTCATTTTTGATTTTGATGAAATATTTGCATACACTGTAAAGCTCACAAAAGATGCGGAATTTGAACTGGTCGACGACATCTCCGAAAGCTATATTGAAAAGATATCCCGGAGTCTTCAGCAGAGAAGACATGGAAGCCCTGTCCGTTTTATTTACGACAGGGAAATGCCCCACGATATTCTGAAGATGCTGACCAAAATGCTCAAATTCGGACCCAATGATGCAGTTATTCCGGGTAACAGGTATCATAATTTCAAGGATTTCATGAGGCTCCCNCAGTTCGGAAAAAAGAAATTCTATTTTGAACCTCTCAGGCATATTCCTCATAAAGATATTCAGCCNGGGAAAAGCATTCTCTCAGCCATCAACAGGAAAGATATAATGCTTTTCTTCCCATATCACCCGTTCGATCATTTCATCGACCTGCTGAGGGAAGCATCAATTGACCCTCTTGTAACATCAATTCAGATAACACTTTACCGGCTGGCCAGGAATTCGAGTGTTATCAATGCCCTTATGAACGCGGTAAGAAATGGAAAGAAAGTTACAACGATTGTCGAATTGCANGCGAGGTTTGATGAGGAGGCCAATATACTGTGGGGTAACAGGCTGACGGAAGAGGGGGTGAAGGTCATTTATGGTGTACCCGGACTTAAAGTTCATGCCAAGCTGTGTCTTATTACAAGAACAAAGGGTGATATAATTGAACGGTATGCAGCTATCGGCACCGGTAACTTCAATGAAGATACAGCAAGGGTCTACACAGACCACCTGCTACTTACAAGCAATAAAAAGATCACTAATGAAGTCTTCAAAACTTTCAACTTCTTCAACGTCAATTACAGGAAAGACAACTATTATCACCTTGTGCTGTCTCCATTTTTCTTAAGGAACAAGATGACATTGATGATTGACAATGAAATAAAGAATGCGAAAGCCGGAAAAAAGGCTTATATATATTTGAAATTAAACAACATAACCGACTCTGAAATCATAAATCAGCTTTACGAGGCAAGCCAGGCTGGAGTAACAATTCGTATGATAGTCAGAGGTATGTTTTCACTTGTGACAGGGATTAAAAAAATAAGTGATAATATAAAGGCAATAGGAATAGTTGACCGTTTCCTTGAGCACTCCCGGTTCATGATCTTCTGCAACGGGGGCAATGAGGAGTGCTATATCTCTTCTGCTGACCTTATGACACGCAATATTGAACACCGGATCGAAGTGACCTGTCCAATTTTTGACAAGAATATCAGAAATGAGCTGAAAGAGATTTTTGAGATCCAGTGGTCCGATAATGTTAAGGCAAGAAAGCTCGACCCCGGTTTATCGAATAAGACTTCCAGGGCGGATAAAAAGTGTGTACGCTCCCAGAGGGACGTTTACGACTATATGCTGAAAGTAAGCGGAAAACCGGTAGAAAAATAAATATACAAATGAATATTGCGGCTCTGTTGACGGGTACAGTGATCATAGTTCTTTTTTCCTGGTCATTCTCGATAAAGCATAAAAGATATCACGGAATCCCAAGGTTTTTTGCCTTCGAAAGCATTTACCTTCTTGTACTTCTCAACATCAGAATTTGGTTTCATAACCCATTCTCCCTGAATCAGATATTTTCCTGGATTCTTCTGATCCTCTCCGCTTATTTCGGCCTCGCAGGCTTCTTCCTTCTGAAAAGAAAAGGAAAACCCTCGCAGAGTTTTGAAAATACGACAGTACTTGTGAAATCCGGTGTATACAGTCTGATACGGCACCCGCTATATTTCTCACTCTTTCTGCTTGGTACAGGGGTGATGATGAAAAATCCCTCACCTCCTGCTCTTATACTGGGCGGAATAAATCTTGCGGCTGTGTGGTTTACATCTCTTTCCGAGGAGAAGGAGATGATTGAAAGGTTCGGAGATCCGTACAGGGAGTATATGAAGGAAACGAAGATGTTTATTCCGTTCATAATTTAGTTCTGCGGTTTTGCGGTTCTGCGGTTTTGCAGGTTATATTCTATACAGTTCCCCTTAAACTCGAAAACTTGTATAAACTGTATAACTGCATGACTGTATAACTGCATAACAAAAAATTTGAACAAATTTCCTTTTTGCCTGTTTATTGACTAATAAACAATAAATAAACCCATGACAAGAAGAGATTTACTTCAGAAAGTGCTTATAGGCGGAGTTACTTTTCTGGTACTGCCTCCGGTGCTGAATAGCTGTTCAAAAGATGACAATCCCGATGGAACCGGTAATCCACCCCCTGGGGACAAGCTTAATCTTGATCTTACAACCCCTACATTTGCTGCCCTTAACAATGCCGGAGGATTTGTTATTACAACACAGGGAATTCTAGTAGCTAACACCCCTGCCGGATATGTTGCAATCGACAGCACCTGCACCCACCAGGGTTGCACTATAGGATACAGTTCCACTGCAAACAATTTTCCATGCCCCTGCCACGGGTCAATCTATTCTGTTACTGGTGCGGTAGTAAATGGTCCTGCAACGGTAGCTTTAAAATCTTATTCGGTATCCAAATCAGGTAATATTCTTACAATAAGTTTGTGAATTTCTTCTCCCTTTCATCCATAATGAAAGCGGAACAGGTTGCGTTTAAAATCAGAAGCCGCATTGGATCTCTCCTTTGCGACTTCTTAAAATAAACCCAATCAAAAAATATTTTTAACTATTTGGCTGAAAGCCATTTCATTGTTTTATCCGATTCAGGCTTTTCCTTTGAAAAGAGTACATCAACCAGCTTCCCATTCTCATCAATAAGGTATTTCTGGAAGTTCCACTTTACTTCNGAATCCATTACTCCGTTTTTCTCTTTCGAAGTAAGCCATTTATATAAAGGATGCATATCATTTCCCTTGACTGAGATTTTTTCCATAATAGGAAAGGTAACTCCATAGTTCTTGGTACAGAATTCCCGAATTTCTGCAGCTGTTCCCGGCTCCTGACCTGCAAAATTATTTGCAGGAAATCCGATAATTACAAGTTCTCCCTCATATTTCCTTGACATCTCCTCGAGATCCTTGTACTGGGGTGTAAAACCGCATTTTGATGCGACATTTACGACCATAACTTTCTTCCCTTTTAGCGATGAAAGATCAAAATCACTGCCTTCAAGGGTCTTTACCTTGAAATCATAGAATCCCTGTGTCTGCGAAAATATAGCCATAGGCATAATCATTAAAAAAGCTGTTATTAAAAGTTTTTGTTTTTTCATATTTCTGAAATGTTTGANTATTAAACAAGACTTGGTTTAAAATGTTCAGAAAGGGGTCATATGACATCTACAGTCATTGCAATGCATCCCTGCTGGCAGTTATGCCGTTACGCCGTCACGCCTTTCATTTCATCTCCGTAATCCCCTTCATTTCAATTCCGATCGGCATTTCCATACCCATTGATGTTATCTCCAGATTCCCCTTGAGTTTGGTGGCGGATGTAAGTTTTACAAGGTATCCCTCTTTTACTGCTATTAAATATTCAGATGTCCCGGTATAAGGACCCTTTATAAAAATATCCATACCCTGGTTTTGTACATTCATGGTCATTGTCCCTGTATGCTGAATGGAGACTTTTGCACATTCGATCCCGTTTACAGTCTCAAATCCTTCTAATTTATTGACACTCATGTCCAAAGTTTTCATTGTCATCGACGTGGAGGTAGTAAGAACAGAGTCAGTGAGATTCCATGTATCACCTGTTTTTACGGGATTTTCAGGAAGCCTTGGGAAAAAATCTCCAACCGTCTGGCTCAGGTTTGTTTCACCGCTGCCGTCAATACTATAGGTTAAGCTTGCAGGACCTGACATATCTGTAATCTTTCCTTCGGGAGTAAGCACAAGTATGCAAGATTTACCCTTAACCCCCTGTACAGCACCACCTGAACCACCCATCGGTGAATTTGAGGTCTGACCGATAGTATCAACAGTAAATTCTAGCTTGAGATTGCTGTCCGCGCTGCCGGCACTCTTTACTGAACATCCGAACGCAGATGTCACATCAGTCTGCATGGTTTGTCCCTGCACATCCATTACCTGTACCATGGTGCTGCTATTTAAATATTTTACCGCCTTGTCGGTCGGATATTTGTATGACAGTTTTACTGCACCTCCGATATTCTGAGCTATTATGCATGAACAAAAACCGGAAAACACCAAAATAGTTCCGGCTGAAATAAAAGATTTAATTAACTGACTTTTCATTGCTTTTTGATTTAAATAAATATTATTGTCTGATTAAAAGTTGAGGCATAAAATTTAACACTATTTCTTTAATTTTAGAGGATGAAAAACAAAATATTGTGGATTTTCTGCCTGGCACTCAGCGCCAGTCAGATTCAGGCCGGAATAAAACCGGTCAGGTTAACCTGCGAATATCTTAAGAACCCTCCGGTTATAGATGTGCAGAATCCCCGACTGTCATGGATAAATATTGCTGATGATAATGAACGTGGACAGGTACAGACAGCTTGGGAAATAAGGGTTTCTGAAAGCAGGGATAAACTTCTTTCAGGCGATGCAGGTCTATGGAACAGCGGAAAGATAATTTCTGAGGCCTCTGTCAATATCCCATATAACGGAATAACCCTGAAATCGAGGCAGGATTGCTGGTGGCAGGTAAGAGTATGGGACAGGAAAGGCAGGATTTCGGAATGGAGCGAACCTGCCTTCTGGAGCATGGGAATCCTGAAACCTGAAGAGTGGAGCGCCAGTTGGATAGGAGCTCCATGGCAGGATGAATCAGCGTTGCCTAAACCATCCGCTCCAAAATCAAGAACAGGACGGACATCAGCTTCAAGCCCTATGCCTCCACCTGCTCCGATGCTTCGGAAAGGTTTTAATATAAATAAACCGGTTGAGTCTGCCCGGGCATATGTCACCGGACTGGGATATTTTGAATTCTATGCAAACGGGAAGAAGGTCAGTGACGATGTGCTGGTCCCAAATCTTACACTCTATGGCAAACGCGATGATCTCGGACCAATCGGTGCCATGATCAGGAATAATTTCAGGGAATATCGTGTAATGTACCTTTCATATGATTTAAAGGATTATCTTAAGGAGGGTGAGAATGTTATTGGTGCCATGCTCGGAAATGGTTTTTACAACCCATCGAGCTATTGGTGCGAAGGTTATGGATCTCCAAGGTTCCTTGGTCAGATACACATCAAATATTCCGATGGCACTGAACAGGTTATAGTCAGCGACCAGAACTGGAAAGCGGCTGAAAGCCCTGTGACCATGGACCTTATTTATGACGGTGAGTATTACGATGCACGCCTTGAGCAGCCGGGATGGTGCAATGCCGGCTTTGATGACTCGGCATGGAGAAACGCAGTAATAAGAAAATCTCCTGAAGGTATCCTGAAAGCCCATATGTCACCGACAGACAAAGTTATGGAAAGCCTGGCTCCGGTGAAAACAGAAAAACTTGGAGATGGTCATTTCAGGGTCGATTTCGGACAGGAGATATCCGGGTGGGTTCGTCTTAATAATATAACCGGGGAAGCTGGCAGAAGAATCGATATCAAATATATTTGCGAGTCTCCTGTGGGGAACAACTTCTATATAATGAAAGGGGGTTCGCCTGAATCATACTCGGCGAGATTTACATGGTTCGTTTTCAGGGAGGTTGAAATTACAAACTGGCCTGGTGAATTTAATCCTGAAAAATTGAGAGCTGAAGCTGTATACACTGACATTGAGACCACGGGAAAATTCGAATGTTCAAATCAGCTCTTCAATTCAATAAACAGGATCTGGTGGAGAAGCCAGACTGATAATATGCATGGTGGTGTTGCCAGCGACTGTCCTCACAGGGAAAGGTCTCCATATACAGGCGACGGTCAGGTCGCCTGCGTGACAGTTATGCATAATTTTGATGCAAGGGCATTTTATACAAAATGGATACGAGATATTTACGGGGCCCAAAATCCAGAAACAGGTTATGTTCCCAACGGAGCACCCTGGCAGCCGGGATGCGGAGGAGGCGTCGGATGGGGTGCCGCAATGAACATAATGCCGTGGGAATTCTACCTTCATTACGGTGATCTTGAAATGCTGAGGAAGAACTATGACGGGATGAAGGGATATATTAAATATATGCTCACCTGGACAAATGATAAGGGTATAATGCTGTCGCAGGCACCTGACAAAGATAGGCCAAACCAGTGGATGAACCTCGGCGACTGGGTGGCTCCGGGCAAATTACCGTCTGCTGAAATGGTCCACACATTCTTTCTATGGCGTTGTTCTGATCTGACGTCAATGGCAGCAAAGGCACTCGGTAATTCAGATGACTTTAAATACTATAATGAGCTGGCAGAGAAGGTCAAGAAAGCTTTTCAAACAAAATTTTATGATAAGGAGAAGGGTACCTATGGACCTTATGGCGGCAATATCTTCGCACTTAAAATGGGAGTTCCTGACGATCAGAAAGAGTCTGTTATAACTGCTCTTAAATCCGATATCAGAGCAGCAGGCGATCACCTCGATACAGGAATCTTCGGCACACAATTCTTCTTTGAGGTACTCTCCGAGAACGGCCTTCAGGAACTGGCATGCAAGGTCATGGACCAGCGTACACAGCCCTCCTATGGCTGGTGGATCGAACAGGGAGCAACAACTACATGGGAGCAGTGGGATGGATCCAATTCACGCAATCACCCTATGTTCGGAGGTGGAATAACATGGCTTTACCGTAAGCTGGCCGGAATGAATGCTGATCCCGGACAGCCCGGATACCATCATATAATATTCAGACCTCAGCCTGCAGGTGACATTACATTTACTTCTTATTCCAACCTTACCCCTTTCGGGCAGGCATCAATTTCCTGGAAGAAAGAACAAACAAGGTTTAAATTGGATATTTCAGTACCGGTCGGATCCACATCAACAGTTTATGTACCTTCAGCAAACAGAGGAAAAGTAATGGAAAACGGCAGGAAAATTAAAAGGTCAGAAGACATCTCCTTTATAGGAACCGAAGAAGGATATACCGTATTTAAAGTACGTTCAGGTAATTACAAATTTGAAACAAAACTGTAGTCGGAATAGTTACAAGAAACTGACAGCTAGCACNNTGCAGAATCAGAACCNGTCATTTCAGCTTTATCTTTAGGACACCGTTTGCGCCCATGGAGCCATACATTGTTGCGCCCACATCATCTACAAATTCGATCGATTTAACATAGTGCGGATCTATATATGAAATATCTGAAACGATTTTTTCGTCAACAACAAGCAGAACACCGGGTGCACGGTCGAATGATCTCACCTTAGTATTAACGATCGAATTTCCCTTAACCCTGACATTGTAAATCTCACTTGCAATGGCATCATATATTGAATTATATTTTGAGTAATCCTTTTCATTCTTCTTTTCCTTTTCAATAACAGCATTTTTAAGAACCTGTTCTGAAATATGACCATGACTGATGGCATCATTGAAATTCTGAAGNTTATCGTTATAACCGAGATTAATCTTATAAACAAGTCCAGTTTTAACCTTTTGCTTTTTCTCGATAAAACCCGAGGCTGAGACTTTCAGAACATCCTTCTTGAAACATTTAACNGAAAACCTTCCCGAAGAATCAGTAAAAACCGACTCACCTGCCTTAAGGGATATAATTGTTACATGGTTCAATGGAATGGTGTTAAATGAGGTCACAACCCCGCTGACAGATTGCAAATCCTGGGCATATAATGTCGCCCCGGATAATATCGATATTAATGACAAAACAATTAAAGAAATATTTGTTTTCATGTCCTGGAATGCTTTAAGCAAATATAAGAATAAAAGTCGTTACAGGATTGTTTGAAAATACCTGGATTAACTACTTTATGTAAACCTGGTTAATGAGCCGGATTAGTAATTAACGCCTATAAATATACAGAGTGTTAGCGGTACTGACTTTTGCCGAACATTTGCGGGCCTCTTTTTTTGACCTCCCTGAATATGCTGAATAAAGTGAATCAGAACACGAAATGCTGATCAATAAGAAAAAAAGAATGGCAAAAAGAATGTATTTTTTGCTTTTTAATTCCGTGGGCATACTGTGATTAAAACTTATCAATTAAGAATTGATTATTGAACTTCTTCTCTGACACTATAAAAGTAACCTTATTTTCTTCCCGCAAAATAACAACAAAAATGATTTTGACCAATAACGTTAACAAGGATGTAAACATTCGGAATTTAACTATAAATGGAAATCGCGAAAATATCCGCCTTTGCAGGTTGAGAAAAAATCAGATGAGGCCGCTATTATTTCTTTTTACTCTCAAATATTGATAAAAAATGATAAAAAAGTCAAACCAATTGAGTGAAAAGTGTAAGAATTTGAGATTTATATGCCCTAATTTAAAAGTGCAAAAGTACATAAGGAATAGATTTGACTGATTCTTCTCATTGACCTGAACCGAAAAACTATGACAAAAATGGAAATCCAATCAAAAAAGGTTCCGGAAGTGGAACAGAAGACTAAACGGGTTAAAGTATGCAAGTTTCCTCCCACATGGATAGAAGTCCCGGTGGATATCCCTGATGAGAACGCAATTACTCAGTTTATCAGCAGGCAGAACCGTTCGGAGGACTTTCTGGACAGGAAAATATTCGAAATGAGATACGCCAGGACTAATATCTGACCTTAACTATTCGTAATAGACACTTCTGTCCGGACAACTTTTTTACTGGCATTTATTGACTTGGATTTAAGCTATTCTTATCTTTGTCACTGCAGATAAGAAGTCATTGCTGTTATCTGGTCGAATTTCTATTTTCTGATATCCGGTGTTACGATTGTTTATTATGCAGAAGAGAAACATTTTAAATACTTTGTTTTTGCTTCAGATTGTCTGTCTGCCTGTTCTATTTATTAGCTGTGAAAAGGAGAAGGCTATCACCCTGCCAGTTCTTTCAACCTCATGGTTGACAGATATTACACCTGAATCGGCAACATGCGGAGTAACCATCATCTCTGATGGTGGTGAAATTTTACTGAACAGAGGCATCTGCTGGAGTACACACCCTAACCCGACTGTTTCAGATTTTATTACATCAGACGGTGTTGGATCCAGCAGCTACGTCAGCAAAATTACAGGATTGCGTAGCGGGACACATTATTATATACGTGCGTATGCAACAAACAGCGAAGGTACTGCTTATGGCAATGAAATCATTTTTATTACACCCCTGACCGACATTGAAGGAAATCTTTACAATACTGTAAGAATCGGAGATCAGGTTTGGATGAGAGAAAATCTGAGAACAACAAAGTATAATGATAACACAAACATACCTGTTGTTACTGAAAATGCTTTATGGATAACTTTGACTTCTCCTGCCTGCAGCTGGTATCTGGTAAACGAATCCGATGGTGTTAATAACTATGGAGTACTCTATAACTGGTTCGCCGTTAACACTGATAAACTTTGTCCGTCCGGCTGGCATGTGCCAGATGAAGATGAATGGAATACACTGGTAACATTCGTGGGCGGAGCATATTATGCGGGCGGCATATTAAAGGAGCAGGGAACAGGACATTGGACAAATCCAAATTACGGAGCATCCGACTACTATGGATTTACTGCCCTCCCGGGCGGTTTCCGGACAGGATTAAATACCGGGTCCTTTCGTGCAATGGGATATCTTGGACGGTGGTGGGTAAATACAGATACNCCNAATCCCTGGTGGGATAATACAGATCCTGCTTCAAGGTGGGCAAGATGCCGAACGATATTTTTTGACAGTGCCGAAGTAATTCTGGGAATGGGTCTGAAAACAAATGGCTATTCGGTCAGATGCGTTAAGGACTAAAACTATACTTTATTGTCTGTAATAATCCATCAGGTCAACTAAAGAAAATTAGGTTGACATTCTTAATAAATCACCAGCGATTTGATTCCAAATTACCATTTTTAATAAAATCTGATTTGATCATCAGGTTATTTGACCAAATAGAATAATTATTTGACTGAAACACATTGATTTGCTTGACAAGCCTTTAAACAGTATCTAAATTTATATGATTATTAATATAATTATTAATTTATGAAAAAGCTGATACGTTTTGCAATGCTATTTTGCATTATGATAATGCTTACAATGGATGGGTGTGAAATTTTTAATGATAGCAAGGATAACTGTGAGGAAACCAAAATGCTGACAGTTGAAAATCCGGTCATATACCTGAAACTTGACCTTGATCCTTATGCATATAAGGAATTATTGGATATGGGTTATCCTACCGGATTGATGACCACAAAGGAAATGCTTGTTGGTTCAATTATGAAAGTTTATTGCAATGGTAAAGAGAGCGGCAGTTTCACATATGAAAAGACCTATTTTCCTAAAAGTATGGATTTTAATACTCAAATGGGAGGATTTTTACTTCCGCAGCCTTATCAGTTCAAATTTGAGAATAAAAATGATTACCTTTTAGTAGTTGCACATCTGAAGACATACCTGGATGACGGGAAAATATTTGAAGACAAAAAAGAATTTACTCATAAGTATTATTATGAGGATCTTTTTTACGATAAAGACAGAAATGATTATTATATCGAATTAGATTATCCATCTGATGTTGACTGGGTTGAGGTAACATCTAAGTAGCTTGTTAAAACTAATTGAAGTATCCATAAAGCTCATAAACAACAACGCCCGCGGATTGATTCCCGTGGGCATTTTGTTTCAATATAATGAAGTGTTCTTACACATGAAAAAAATTAGTCTTGTCTTTATTCTTGTTATAACTTGTATCAATAGTTGTGAAACAGGACCTTTTTTTTAATCAATTAATATATCAAGGCAATGAAAAAACTATGTCTGACGTCTTTATTATTCGTTTCCCTTTTGTCCTTTTCTATTGTAATTCAAGGGCAAAATGACCAAAAGCAATTCGACCAGCTAAAACTAATGGACCAGTTTCTGGGTACATGGCAAATGACAACAGGTGGTGATACTTTAATAGCGGAATTCCAGAAAAATGGAAAAGCGTTTGTGGAGAATGATTACAATGTAAAAAACGGGGTGAAAAACTGGGGGAGTATTTGGACCTATGGTTTTTCTCCGGACGAAGGCAAATTTAAAATTTTTGCCGTTCAGTCAACCGGTGATTACTTGACCTTAATCGCTTCGTTCACTTCTGAAAGAAAGTGGGTTCAGGAAATAGTTCAAGACTTCAATCCGGAAAAAGTCATAATGAAGGGTGAGTTTGTCTTTGAATCTTCTGAAACCGCTACTGCCACTTCCTTTAATTCGGAAGGTGTAAAAATTGAAGAATATAAATTCTTAAAAATCAAACAGGAATAGTAAGACATATTTTTCAATACCTGCTTCCTTGAATCCACCAGCCTCGTTTAACCCAAGTGGCTTCAGTGATAACACTTACTTATTATATGCCATTCTTCATAACCTAATGCAAGACATCAGGATGATTCTAAATTTATTTGACTTTGATTATTCCTTGTCGTAACTTACATCATATAATTGACTGACAGGAGTATTTGATCCAGCTGATAAAACCCATTCATATGAAAAAGAGTTGTTTAACCACATTGATTGTTGCATGGCTGTTATTCAGCATAACTGGATTGATAAATGGTCAAACAAAATTTAACGGATTTGCTATAAACCCAAAATTTGGATTATATGGTTCTTTTTGCGGAGGGCTTCCGGGATCGGTTGGTGGTATGGAATTAAATGTACTAAGGAATAAATGGATGTTTAGCCTGGACTATTTTCACAGTAAATTTACTTTCATTGGTGATAAAGAAGAATTGCTTGATCAATTTGATTTCTTATTCGGGAGATATTTTGGTAATGAATCCTGGAATATTAGATTTCAAATTCAAGGTGGAGTAGGTACACTTAAAGGGATAACATATAATGAAAGCGAACATATCTCCACGATTGGCCTACCATTAAAACTAGGATTAAAATGGTTACCTACAAGTTCTTTGGGTGTTGGGGTTGATTTGCAAGCAAAATTAAACTCTAAATATTCGATTTACATGATAATGGCCAGCATAGAAATCGGTAAACTAAGAAATAAATGAATTTGCTCTAAAACAGAAATTGTAAATAAGTCCCCCATGGGTTTTTCGACAGGATATAGAAACCTTGAAAAAAACACCCCTCGGAAATCGGCTCCTGGAGCTTTCTGTTTTTAAAATCTCATTAAGAGATAACATGGTACCTGAATTTCTGTGAACTTGCTATTTTAAAAAGACATTTCCAGTAATAGAGATCTGACCCAATTAATTTTTATTTGGACCCAGTGATATCCTTTCGTAAATTTGATAATCTCCTNGCTAAATGCCTCCTGATCCAAAATTATTACAATGAAAAACCTAATCAAATTTGTTGCTTTTGTTTTCATTATTTTTGCTTTTATTTTACATTCATGCAAGAAAGAGGAATTAGCAACATTATCAACATCTTCAATTACCAATATAACAGCTACATCTGCAACCGGAGGTGGAATGATTGCATCAGACGGAAATGCATCGGTAACCTCAAGAGGTATATGCTGGGGCTTAAATACAAATCCGACCATATCAGATNCAAAAACTAATGACGGGACCGGGGAGGGTCAATTCGTAAGTTCCCTGACCGGTCTCACTGCCGGATCGACCTATCATGTTAGAGCTTATGCCACAAATTCGGTTGGAACGGCTTATGGTGCCGATTTATCATTTGCTACACTGGGGATGGCACCAGAATGCCTTACACAAGCAGCAACAAACATAACTTCTTCAGGAGCCACATTGAATGGCAAAGTTAATGCCAATNATCTTTCTACTAATGTGACATTTGAATATGGGATAGTCTCAAGCTATGGAAGTACTGTTACAGCTAATCAAAGTCCATTAACGGGTAACAATATAACCAATGTGAATGCTGATATTTCAGGCTTAACTCCAGGAACTAAATATCATTACAGAGTCTCATCAGTAAACTCCCTTGGGACAACTATTGGGAATGATCTAACTTTTGATACGGAACAAAGTATTCCTATTTTGACTACGTTGCCAACTTTAAACAAAACCTCAAATTCTGTAACGACAGGAGGGAATATTACCTCAGATGGAGGAGCCGCAATTACTTCCAAAGGAGTATGTTACTCAACAACTCCATATCCGACTGTTACCAATAACAAAACTATAAACGGTTCTGGTACAGGAAGTTTTATAAGTAAACTCACGTGTTTGTCTGATCAAACAACCTATTATGTCCGTGCTTATGCAACAAACAGTATAGGAACAGCTTATGGTGACCAGCTGAGTTTTACTACAGAAAAAAAAACTATTACTTTTAATCCCAATTTTACCTATGGATCAGTTAAAGACATAGACGACAATTGCTATAAAACCATTCAGATTGGAGATGAGATTTGGATGGCAGAAAACTTAAAAACATCTAGGTACAACGACGGAATCCCAATACCTAATGTTACAGATAATACTGAATGGGAAAAATTGTTATCGAGCATATCTACTCCGCCTTATATAACAACTGGAGCTTATTGCTGGTATAATAATGATTCAGCTACATACGAAAATGTTTATGGCAAGCTGTACAATTATGGTGTAGTTAATTCGAGTAAAATCTGCCCTGTTGGATGGCATATACCTGCTGGGATTGATTACCTTGAGAAAAGCTTTATTAGTGGGGATTGTTATCTTGACAGTTATTTGGGTGGAACATTGATGGAAACTGGCTCAATTCATTGGATTAATCCTTATTCAGCTTGCATAAATAATGAGACAGGCTTTTCAGCTATTCCCGCTGGGAAACGGAATAGTGATGGCACATTTACTGAATTTGGCTACCACGCATATTTTTGGGTTACAGGAGTGATCGGCCATGGCCCCCTCGTAATGAACCAAAAAGTTCCACACTCCCCGACCTACTGTCATTCTCCCACCTCTTGTGGAATATTACCAACACAAGGTCATTCAATCCGCTGCGTAAAGGATTAAAAACCGAAGATTATATATTTGTTAAAATTACATAATTTAATCCAAAACAGGATTACCTGCCCCGGCAAATTGCTCTGATAATCAATTATATATGATATTCTTTCCCCACAATTGGCCCAAAAAATAAATTTGCTAGTCAAGAAGTGGTGAATTAATTTTGTCAATTACCCCAGGGGTTTCTGATGGTTCGCTTCGCGGCTTTCCAAAAGAATGCTCTTTAAGGTCAGTTATTTTTGAATAGATCAATTTATTTACATTTGATTGTGAAGAATCAATGAACGTAATAATAAAAAGCTGCTAATAAAATGTTTTGCAAAGCTTATTTTTTTAATAAGGGAAGTTGAGGTTCCTAAAGGAACAACCTTAAAGTTTAGTTTGGACCAGCCCAATCCAATAACATTTCAGGTATCAAATCCACCAATGGAATTCCTTGAAAAAAGAACAAAATTTGATATCAAAGTTGCTTTCTGTGAAGTTATTGTTACAGTTGATCCTAATGTCAGGTTAATGTCAGAATTAGAAAAAATTAACTCAGAGCTCGCTGACTTAGGTTATAAGTTTACCAATTTCGAATTATGAACATCTTCGAAAATATTTGATTAACATAAAAAACAGTATTCAAGAAGAAACAAAAAAATTAGTAGGATTATTACGCTGGACTACTAACTGCCTGGGGCCTTATTATCCTTTAGAAATTTATTCACCTGCAGTCTGGTCCCTTAATANCGAAAACTGGATTATATTTCCAGGAAAATATGAAGTGGTACAATTAAAGTCTGGAGAAATTTTGCACATAGACTCAAAAGGAGAAGGATTAGTACAGAATTTATTAAACGAGGACAAAATTGAGCCTCTATCCCATGAATTGTTTCGGGAAGCATGGTCCCTAAGAGGAAGCAATCCAAGAAGTGCCTTAATGATAGGATATGTGGCTGCAGAAGTCGGAGTGAAAGAATTGATCGCTAAACAAATCCCTAATACAAGATGGTTAATGGATAATATTCCATATCCACCACTTTTTAAGATTCTTTCAGGCTATTTAGAAGAATTACCAGGAATTAAAAAAATATATAGCATAACATTCATTCCGAAATCAATAAGAAAAAACATTCAGACAATGAGCGAAAAAAGGAATTCACAGGCACATGCTGGAATAAATACACCAGATAGTGTAACTCTTTTAAAAATGCTTCAGGATGTCCGGGAATTGTTATTGTTATTAGACTATTACTCAGGATATGATTTCGCATTGTCTTTTGTTAGAAAAGAGACNCTTGACCAAATAGAGCGGGAAAGTAAAAAAAAGTCAAAGGTGTAGGTAAATCATAAAAATATCTGCACCTGGTCCCTGACTTTAATATAATTGCATCCGGGGACAGTGGTCAGTGGAATTAAGTCCCGGGTTGTGCAGCTACAGCCGGTACTTTTATTTATTATATTTGCTTATTGTGCTGAAAATGATTATCTTGCAAAACAATCAACTAATAAATAATTCCCTAAGCGTCGGGAGTTTCTTCAGCAGCCCGGTCTCAGACGGAAGTTGCTTTTTTTTATCTGAAATTTGGGCAGTTTAATGAAATGAAGGTCATTGGTGGGGAAACATAAAATGTCAATTAGTTGATTATTAGCTAACTGACTTCCTGAATTGTCGGGGTGGCAGGATTACCGTCGGTGATCCTGGTTGGGGAAATCCAAAAGAAAAAGCCTTCCATTCGCTTCGCTCATTATCAGTCTTTTTTGTCTTCTCCATACTCCGGGCAAGCCCGGTCCAGGTTCAGACAAAAAAAGCCCGGCACTTTCGTGCAAGGCTTTTTCTTTTGTCGGGGTGGCAGGATTCGAACCTGCGACCCTCTGGTCCCAAACCAGATGCGCTAACCGGGCTGCGCTACACCCCGCTTCGACCAC
>JGI20214J51088_10001072_pt1 | contig 18617 bp, 17 predicted proteins | sample WetSurMetagenome_FD_51088 | JGI IMG/M metagenome (IMG submission 51088) | reverse complement strand
GATCTTTAAAACCCTTACTAAATCAAAGTTACCCATTTGCTAGTTTTTTACAGGCTGAAATAAAACGGCTACTAATAGTACTCTTTTGATATTGAACCTAATTAAATTTCCAATAAATTTTGATTCTTTATCTAAAATAAAGTTCTTTTCAGCGGGTCCAAAGCTACCAAAAAAAGCTTCTCACAGCTAAAGCCTGATGATTTAATTTTTCCCTGTGATTTCTTTAAGAAGATTGAAAAAACCTGATTTTCTTTTTGAGTTAATTCCCCAGTCCACAGGAACGCTCTGATATCCATCTGTATATGATTCATCTTTCATCCGGTAATCAAAATACCCCCACGAGGCATAACTTTTAATTGCAGTAGTAAAATTGTTTCTGTCACTTTCAAAATTAAAATGGTCATCCTCATTAAACAGAATTGGTTTTTTTGTGTATCCTTCTACTTTTCTTGTGTTATCAACCAGCATACTAATAGAATCAGAGTTGGCGACTCCGTTTCCGTGGATAAGTAAAAAATCAGAAATACTAACGACACTCTTTATTGGAACATATCCACCTCCAAAACTTGTTCCGGCATAAAAGCTGAATCCGTTTTTCTTTTTATTCTGTACCATTTCAATAAGTTCATGAACCCTTTGAGGCTTAAGTATCTCATGATCATACTTATCGATATTGCATTCGTTATTGATTTCTATCAGAATATTCCTGTATCCTTTCTCAAATAGCCAGTCAATTACATTATTAACCGCATTTACAACAGCTTTTTCATCTCTGAGATGTTCATCCTGACCAAAATAAAAAAGTCCAAGTATGGGAACCATCCCTAATTCATCAGCTTTGTCAAGGATTTTTTCGAGTCTTGAAAAATAATCGGCCCTCAGAGACCCGTCTTCCATATATCCTGAGTTGTACCATGGCTGAGAAGATGAATAACCCTGTGGACTTCCACCCTGTATGTTGATGGTAAATGATAGCAAGCCATACGAATACCATTTTTCCATGTTCGTGACAAATTCCAGGGCATTTCGTTCTGCATCCCATTTCTTTGTGTCAGGATATATCCAGTAGCCTGCAGTTACAGGATTGAGATCATCGAAAATTCCCTGAACCATCCTTGAGTTTAATAAAAGACCTTCGATTTTATTACCTTTCCAGTACCTGTTTTCGTACGACGGTTTTCCATTGATATAGAATTGATCACCTTTGATACTGACAATAGTATGTGTCCTTTTTTGTGCATTCAGAGTAAGATTAATCATCAGAAATAACATACAGAAAACAAAGATTTTACTTTTCATCTGAAATAGTTTAGTGGAGTTACGTGTAAATATAAATATTGTCGTGTTTAAAGTCAGTAATACATCACATGTTTCAATTTTTCATTGTGACAGACTAAAACATTCTCATTGTTTTTTTCCCAATTGTGCAAACCATTTCCGTGACAAAATGTATAATCAGGACATTCTTTACATTTTCCCGTTCTTGTCCAGCTTCTTTCCCTGAATAGCTGATATTTCTCTTCCCAGATTTCAAAAAAATTGTCCTTATAGATGTTACCCTGTGAAAAACTTCTGTCAATATTGGGGCATGCAGATATTGAGCCGTCAACTAAAATTGAGCCAATGTTAATTCCTGCCCTGCAAAAAAAGAGACTATCTCTTACGTTAAATTCATATTTACCTACATATCCTTCACAGCTGAATTTTATATCAATTGATTTCTCTTTTCTTTTCTGACATATAAAGTCAAGCAATTCCTTAAATTGAATATCTTCCAGTATCAATTCGCGATTATTTTCTGCGCGTCCTTTTGGAGTTATTGTAAACAATCTCCATGCTCTGACCTTTTTTTTAATAAGGTAACTATAAATTGCAGGAAGCTCTGCCATATTTCTTTTGTTCACACATGTTACTATGTCAAAATTTATTCTCGGGGAACTTACCGCCAGAGTTATAGCTGAATCTACCTTAGAGAAGCTGTCAACCGAATTCCGTAACCAGTTATGATTATCTTCCAACCCATCCAAACTGAGAGTGAGTGCACCCAAACCTGAATTCAGTAATGAAATATGTTTTTCCCTGTCATATAAGTATCCATTTGAAACTACACCCCAACGGGCTCCTTGTTTCCTGATCTCTTTTCCACATAATTCAAGATCATTCCGCAAAAGTGGTTCGCCACCGGTAATCACAACTATGAAATTATCAGGTCTGGCCTTTATTGTATCAAGTGCAGCTAAGAAATCAGTCAATGGCATATCTGTGAAAGGACTATTTTTTGAGCAATCACTTCCACAATGCAAGCAACTCATGTTACATCGTGTTGTACATTCCCAGAACAAATAATTCAGTTCATGAATTATCGTTTCTGTATTTATGAATTTCTGAAATGATTTCTTTCTTAGCTCCCGGAACATCTATTTTTCTTCCAATTCAATATTTAAATAGATTGTTTTAATAATATTTTTCAGCACAGTATCTTTTTCAACGAAAATGCCGTTTACATTTGAATCGATGTCCTCAAATTTTATTTTGTAACTTGAAGCACTTTCGGTATAAAATGAAAACTTACCGCTCTCATCAGTGTATTGGTATTGCACTTTATCTTCAACTGAAACTTTTATACCCTTTATCGGTTGTTCTGTTTTTCCCGATTTAACCTGTCCTTCTATAAGGATATCAAGCCCCATATCCTGCGGCGTTCCATAACACGCCTGAAAAATAAACAGGGCAGTTGTGAGACTCAATCCACCTAATATTTTTTTTCTCCAGTTGGGTTTCATTTTATAATATTATTAAATTCATTTGTGGTAAAATAAGAATTTAAAAATTGCTTTATGCAAGATAAGAAATCTATCTCTTATTTCATACATAAAGCATCGTGATCAGATACGAATGATCTCTATTATACTTTTCAAACAATCGAAGGTTAAACAACAAAAAATCATTCGATATCACTCTTTCATTATTGGCAAAAATCTGTTACGTTTACAAAAAGAGAAATTAAATGAAAAGAATATCTATTATCAGTTTTATTTTCTTACTGATTCCCTCCCCGTGTCTTTTCTCTCAGTTATCAAATGATACAACAGCTTATTTGTTAACCTGCGGACCGGGGACTGAAACATATTCAATCTATGGTCACAGTGCTCTGAGAATCATTATTCGTGAAAAGAATTCAGATACGGTATATAATTGGGGCGTATTCGATTTCGACACTCCAAACTTTGCCTGGAAATTTGCAAAAGGCAGGCTTGATTATATGATAAGTGCAGAATCGGTCAAAAGTTTTCTTAGTGTTTATATTTTTGAACACAGATATGTGGTGTCTCAGAAGATCAACGTTGACTCAAAAGAGATTCAGAAGCTTGTAGAACTTGTAAACGAAAATAATAAACCTGAAAACCGAAAGTACAGGTATGATTTCTTTTATGATGACTGCACAACTAGAATAAGGGATTTACTAGAAAAATCTATTGGAGAAAAATTGAAATATCCTCCTGAAGAAAAGGGTAAGATTCCTACTTTCAGGGACATGGTAGGAAAATATCAGAATCCTTATCCCTGGTTGAAATTCGGAGTTGATCTGATAATGGGCTCTACTGCCGACAGGAGAGCGAATTTCAGAGACAGGATGTTCCTGCCTGTTGATATGAGAGAAGAATTATCAAAGACGGTTGTGCACAGGTCGGGAAAAATGATTCCGCTATTGCAAAATCCGGTTGTTCTGGTGGATTTTGCGTCTCCTGTTGTAAAAAAAATGTTCCTGATTTCTCCTCCTGTCATATTCATCCTCGTAATTATTGTAATTCTGATATTCACAGGATTAGTAAAAAGCAAAAAAGTAATCAGGTTACTTGATATAATTATTTATTTAGTTTTTTCAATTCTTTCTGTGCTTATGATCTTTTTTAATTTTTTCACCGATCATGAGCAGATGAGATGGAATCTGAATATCATCCTGCTGAATCCTGTTATTATTGTCTGCTTAATATTACTTATACTGAATAAAGCCGGAATTGTATGGTTCAGAATTGTATTTTGTATTTCGGCAGGGTTTCTTGTACTTCACTTTATGTTGCCTCAGGAATTCAATATATCTTTTTTACTTCTGGCAATAATACTAATAATAAGGAGTTCTGTAAGATGTGAGTTTCAATGGAATCCACTGAATTTACCCCCCAACCCCTCAAATGGGGGACGTTAGGATTTAAAAGCTTTCTTTTCCCCCCAAATGGAGGGCAAGGAGGGTAGAAATTTCTAACACTTTAACTAATTTTTAACACTCCTTAACAAGAACTTAAAAATTCTTGGAGTTCTTTTGTGTTCTGAATTTCCGAAAGGGAAACAGGTATGTTTAATGATACTCAATTTACTATATTTGCTACTTAAATTTTTAAGCTATGGAGCAAACTGCTGACATCAGGATTTTGAATGAAAAAATTGAAAAAGAGAGTTCCTTCGTTGACATTGTCCGAATGGAGATGAACAAAGTTATCATCGGGCAGAAACACCTGACCGACAGCCTTATGATAGGCTTGCTCGCAAATGGACATATTTTGCTGGAGGGTGTTCCGGGACTTGCGAAAACACTTGCTATTAAATCTCTTGCATCAATAATTGATGCAAAATTCAGCAGGATTCAGTTTACACCCGATCTTCTTCCAGCGGACCTTATTGGTACTATGATCTATAGCCAGAAGAAGGAGGAGTTTATTGTAAAAAAAGGACCAGTCTTCGCAAACTTTATACTTGCCGATGAGATTAACAGATCTCCTGCAAAGGTGCAAAGTGCACTACTTGAAGCAATGCAGGAAAGGCAGATAACAATAGGTGAAAAAACTTTTAAACTTGAAGAACCATTTCTGGTTCTGGCAACACAGAACCCTATTGAACAGGAAGGAACTTACCCATTACCTGAAGCACAGATCGACAGGTTCATGATGAAAGTCCTGATTGATTATCCAGCTATGGACGAAGAGAAACTGATCATCAGGGAAAACCTCGCAAAAGACTTTCCAACAGCCAATACCGTTTTAAAAACAGCGGATATAATAAGAGCCAGAAATGTTGTAAGGGAAGTTTACATGGATGAGAAAATCGAAAATTATATCCTGAATATAGTTTTTGCAAGTCGAAATCCTGAAAAATATGGCCTGCCGGTATTTAAAAATATGATTTCATATGGAGCATCTCCCAGGGCTTCTATAAACCTTTCGTTAGCCGCGAAAGCCTTTGCATTCATAAAAAGAAGAGGATATGTTATCCCAGAGGACATCCGAACCATTTGCCACGATGTAATGCGTCACAGGATCGGCTTAACATATGAGGCTGAAGCCGAAAATATCAACCAGGATCATATAATCTCTGAAATTCTTAATGTCGTTGAAGTACCCTAGCAGATAGATTATGAAAATTATTACAATTTCTGCTGTACTGATTTTGACATGCATCTACTCTCACAGCCAGAATCTTATTGGGTATAAGGAGAATGAAATCAGGAAATACATGAAAAAGAATTATAGTGATATGAATTACAATACAGTGATAAACAAAAAGTTTAATTATCTGAAATATTCCGATAACCTGGAAAATCAGACTGTCTTGTTTTTTATGACTCCCGATTCTGTCTGCAGAAATGTGAGAATAATTTGTGATAAGAGCATAAAATCCCAAAAATTGAAAGAACTAAACTCTGAATATTCAAAGAGTGGCGAAAATATTTGGATTGACAAGAAAGAAGGAAAGGAATACCTCCTTGAGATGACAGACGGTAAGTGGTCGTGCGTTATATCTATTGAAACAAAAAAATAGATCAATGTAAAGTGGAAGCAACTGAATTACTAAAGAAAGTACGTAGAATTGAAATAAAGACCAGAGGATTAAGCAGGCATATTTTTGCCGGCGAATATCACAGCGCCTTTAAAGGAAGGGGAATAGCTTTCAGTGAAGTCAGGGAATATCAATACGGTGACGATATTAGAAGCATCGACTGGAACGTGACAGCACGTTTTAATCATCCTTATGTAAAAGTATTCGAGGAAGAACGAGAGCTGACTGTAATGTTACTTATCGATGTTAGCGGATCGGGGAACTTCGGAACCAAAATCAGTTATAAGAAAGATATCATGACGGAAGTAGCTGCTGTACTTTCGTTCTCCGCAATATTCAATAATGATAAAATTGGCGTTATCTTCTTTTCCGATAAAGTCGAAAAATTTATCCCTCCGCTCAAGGGAAGAAAGCATATACTAAGGATAATTAGTGAGCTTCTCAACTTTACATCGCAGAGTAAGAGGACTAACCTTGATGAACCACTACGCTTTCTTACAAACGCGATCAAGAAAAGATGCACAACATTCATCATTTCAGATTTTATGGTGCCTGAATTTGAGGAGGCATTAAGAATTGCATCAAACAAACACGACATAGTTGCCTTGAAAATATATGATCCCCTTGAGCAATCTATACCAGATATAGGCCTGGTTAAAGTATTGGATTCGGAAACAGGAGAAGAAAAATGGATTGATACATCCTCTGTAGCTACAAGGATGGCTTATGAGAAGTGGTGGCTCAATCATATGGAAATTACTAAAAATACTTTTAAGAGATGCGGTGTTGATTCAGCGGAATTAAGAACAGATCTTGATTATGTTAAACCTCTTATTATGTTGTTTGAGAAAAGATAATAACAATGAAGAAGTTTATTCTATCCATACTTATTATAATTTCAATAATTCATATCTCTGCCGGGCAGGATGTAAAAGTCAGCTCATCATTTGATTCTACGAAGATTTTTATTGGTGATCAGATAAAATTTAATATCTCAATCGACCAGCCATCCGATTTAAAACTTACACTTCCTGTTTTAAAGGATACGTTATGTAAAAATATTGAGATTATTTCCGGTCCCCGTACAGATACCTCAAAAGGTAAGAATGGAAGAATTAAAGTTATACAAAAGTATCTCATAACATCTTTTGACTCGGGACGTTATCAGGTAGGGCCTGTTTTTGCTGAGACTAAAAATGAAGGAGGACTAAAAAGATTTTATTCCGATTATTCAAATCTCGAAGTAATGAGGGTCAGAATTGCACCGGCTGATACAACTGCAAAAATATTTGATATAATCCGACCATATAAAGCTCCTGTCACATTAGGAGAAATGCTTCCATGGATTTTAATTATTGTGTTGCTGGGCATTATTGTATGGGCAATAATAAGGTATCTGCCTAAATTTCGAAAATCCGACACTGAATCGAGTGTTTTCATTCCTGCCGAGCCTGCTCACGTCATTGCTTTCAGGGATCTCGAGAGGCTAAAGAACCAGGAATTATGGCAGAAAGGGGAAACAAAGAAATATTATACGGAGCTTACAGAAATTCTACGCCGGTATCTGGAAAACAGGTTTAGAGTATATTCTCTTGAATTGACCACTGCTGAAACTCTTGAAGCTCTCGTTAAAAGCGGCTTTAAGAAAAATGGATCCTACAATGACCTGAAAACCGTGCTGACGGGTGCTGATTTCGTAAAATTTGCGAAATATAATCCTGTTGCTTCTGAGAATGAATCTCATTTTCAGACTTCGTGGAACTTTGTTCTTTCTACCAGGGAGGAAGAGATTGTTGCTGAATCAGTTCCGGAACACACAGGAGATAAGGAGGGTAAGGTATGAATGGGATAGCATTTGCAGAACCGCTTTTTCTATATCTGCTGGTAGCAATACCTGCAATGATTGCCTTTTATGTAATTAAGCAACATAAAGTATCTGCTTCATTGAGAATGCCTGGATTGCAATCATTCGCAATTACAGGAACTACATTCAGACATTATCTCCGGCATATTCTTTTCGCATTTCGTACAGTCGCTGTTACATTGTTAATAATTGTGCTTGCGCGTCCACAGAAAACCGATAAATTTCAGGATGTATCGACTGAAGGAATTGATATTGTTCTTACACAGGACATTTCGGGAAGTATGCTTGCACGTGATTTCAAACCCGACAGGCTTCAGGCTGCAAAAAATATCGCTACAGAATTTATTTCAGGTCGACCATATGACAGGATTGGGCTGGTTGTATTCAGTGGAGAATCTTTTACTCAATGTCCTCTTACAACTGATCATGCAGTACTGATCAATCTTCTTCGCGAAATACAAAGTGGTATGATTGAGGATGGAACTGCCATCGGAATGGGCCTTGCAACTGCTGTAAGCAGAATTAAAGATTCTAAAGCCAAAAGCAAAGTTATTATACTATTAACTGATGGCGTAAATAACAAAGGTGAAATTGCACCTGCCACTGCTGCTGATATAGCAAAAACTTTTGGAATCAGGGTATATACAATCGGAGTCGGCACACAGGGAACAGCTCCCTATCCTGTTCAGACACCTTACGGGATACAATATCAGGACATGCCCGTTGAGATTGATGAAGGGATACTTCAACAAATAGCTCAAAATACTGGTGGTAAATACTTCAGGGCTACTGACAACGACAAGCTTACACAGGTTTATAAAGAAATCGACAAGCTGGAAAAATCAAAAATAGATGTCAGACAGTTCAGCAGGAAAGAAGAGAGATATTTATTACCAGCGCTTATAGCATTTATATTACTGGCAATTGAGATAATTACCAGAAATACAATATTTAAAAATCTTACTTAAAAGCAGAATATAAAATGCAATTGTTCAGATTTGCAAATCCTACCTTTTTGTACCTGCTGCTACTGCTGCCGGCAGTCATACTTTTATTTATATTAAATGAGGTAAGGATCAGGAAAGCATTAAAAAGGCTGGGCGATGCAAACCTGGTTGAAGGACTTATGCCAGAAATGTCGCGTGTGCGTCCATTAATAAAATTTAGCTTGCAGTTAATAGCTTTTTCTGCAGGAGTGATAATGTTATCAAGACCACAGTTCGGTTCTAAAATCGAGGATATAAAAAAACAGGGAGTAGAAGTCATAATTGCACTGGACGTCAGCAATTCGATGCTTGCTGAAGATATACAGCCCGACAGACTTACAAGGGCAAAACAAGCTATTTCGCGCCTTGTTGACAATCTTGATAATGATAAGATAGGTCTCATAGTCTTTGCCGGAGATGCTTATATTCAAATACCAATAACTACAGATTACGTCTCTGCAAAAATGTTTCTTTCCTCTATTAATCCGAATATGGTTCCCAAGCAGGGCACTGCAATTGGAGCAGCTATAAACCTTGGTGTAAGATCATTCAGTCCGGGGGAAGGGAAAAGCAAAGCAATAATTATTATTACTGACGGAGAAAATCATGAAGATGATCCTGTTAAGGACGCTGAGGAAGCCTCTAAAGCAGGTATAGTTATACATACTATTGGAATAGGATCAACTGAAGGAGTTCCAATACCAGTAATGAATAATGGCAGAAAGGATTATCTTAAAGATGTTGATGGCAATACGGTTGTAACAAAACTTGATGAAGATATCCTTAAGAAAATTGCACTTAGTACAAATGGTAATTATGTAAGAGCCAACAATTCAAATATCGGACTGGATGAAATCTATACACAAATAAAAAAGATGAAAAAACAGGACCTTGAAAGCACAATGTATACCGAGTATAATGATCAGTTTCAGGTATTTGCAGCAATTGCTTTGTTTCTGCTTATCGTCGATTTTATTATTATGGAAAGAAAAAACAGGAGACTGGCAAATATCAGGTTATTTAAATTCAGAGTTTAATCTATTGTGTAAATAGTTATGCCGGGAGTGATAAAAATATTAAAAAATAAAACTATACTCAGATTTTGCGTACTTAATATATGCATGACTGTTCCTATATTCCTGAATGCTCAGACCGATAAAAAATTCATAAGGCAGGGTAACAGGGAGTATGAGAAAAATAAATTTTCAGAATCAGAAATATCATATAGAAAAGCTGTTGATAAAAATAAACAATCGACCGATGCAGTTTTCAATGTTGGCGATGCACTTTATAAACAAAATAAGTTCGAAGAAGCAGGAAAACAATTTACGGAGAATGTAAATGATAACTATGATAAAACAAAAAAATCAGCAGGCTTGTACAATCTCGGTAATTCTTTACTGAAAGCAAATAAGCTGCAGGAGAGTATTGATGCATATAAAAGCTCCCTGAAATTGCATCCCGATAACCCTGAAGCAAAATATAATCTGTCTTATGCACAGGATTTATTGAAGCTACAGCAACAACAACAAAAACAACAACAGGATAAGCAGAATCAGAATAAGGACCAAAAGAAGGATGACCAGAAGAAAGATCAAAAAGATCAGAATGATAAAAACAAGGATCAGCAAAAGAATCAGAATGATAAACAGGATCAGAAACAACAATCAAAACCTCAGCAGGAAATTTCTAAAGAAGACGCTGAACGATTGTTGAATTCGCTGGCAAATGATGAAAAAAATGTCGAAGAAAAGGTTAAACTTGCAAAAGCAGCTAAATCAAAAGTCAGAACAGTGAAAAACTGGTAATGTGTATAGAATTAAAATGAAAAGGACTTTACTATATCTCTTATTCTTTTTATTGTCGCATTCTGTGTCAGGACAGGATGTATATATTAAAGGCGAAAGCCCTTCTGTTGTCAATACAGGAGATCAATTCACTGTTATGTGGACTGTTAATTCAGGTGGTGGAGAATTTTCAGCTCCGGCTTTCAATGGATTTTACAAGCTTATGGGACCTCAGACTTCTTACAGTTCTAGTACTCAGATAATAAATGGTAAGATGTCGACCCAGACTTCATACTCCTATGTGTATTACCTGCAGGCTGTGAAAGAGGGCAAATATGTGATTGCTCCTGCAATATTTACTCTGAAGAACAAAACATATTCTTCCGACTCACTGCGTATTGAAGTAGTGGGTAGTACAACNCAAAAACAAAATAGCCAGCAAGCAAATACTAACTCGGAAACTGATTCGGAAGTTGAGGCTAATGGNAAGGACCTTTTTATAAATTTATATGTAAACCGCAAAGAGATATTTCTGGGCGAACCGGTCGTGGCTACAGTCAAGATTTATTCGCGTGTGAATATTGCAGGGATAAATGAAATTAAATTCCCTTCATTTAACAGTTTTCTTAAGTCTGATATTGATACTCCACCTCTTACTTCCTTAAGGCAGGAAAATGTCAATGGAACAATTTATGGATCGGGAGTTATACAGCAGTTTTTATTATATCCTCAGGTGACCGGCGAAATCAATATAGATCCTGTTCAGATATCAGTTCTTGTGCAACAGAAAACAAGAGGAGACTCAGATCCGTTTTTTGGTGACTTCTTTTCATCATATCAAACTGTGCCAAAAGCTGCCGCAAGCCAGTCTCTTAAAATAAAAGTAAAACCTCTTCCTGGTGTTCAACCTGTTGATTTTTCTGGTGTTGTTGGAAAGCTTGAACTTAAAGCTAGTCTGAATAAAGAATCTGTTAATGTGAATGATGCAGTAAATTTTAAGATCACTATTTCTGGTAATGGTAACCTTAGAATAGCCGCACCACCTGTTTTGAAATTATCACCCGATATAGAGGTTTATGACCCTAAAATTTCGGATGATTTGAAAAATGGTTTAAATGGTACAACCGGACAGAAAAGCTTTGAATTTTTATTGATCCCGCGACACGACGGAGATTTTACAATTCCGCCTGTTACCTATTCATACTTCAATATTGCTGCCGGCCGGTATGAAAAGCTTACAACTGATCAGTTACATTTTAACGCCCGAAAAGTCAGCGGCCAGAATTCAGGAACAACCGTTTACGGTGGAGTGGCAAAAGAAGATGTAAAGTACCTGGGGAAAGATATACGGTTTATAAAGTCAGACCCCGGTAAACTTAAAAAAGCAGGAGATATATTCATCTCCAAACAATCGTTCTATAGTACATTTGCATTCTCTCTCCTTGCATTTCTTCTTGTGCTTTTTCTCCGAAGGGAACATATCAGACGCAATTCCGATATCTCGCAGGTTAAAAACAGAAAAGCGGGGAAAGTTGCAATAAAAAGGCTTCATAATGCTTCTGTCTGTCTGAAAAATGAAGAAATAGATCAATTCTATGATGAAATACTAAAAGCAGTCTGGGGATATCTAAGTGATAAACTGAATATTCCGGTATCAGATCTTACCAGAACCAATGCTATTGAAGCTCTTAAGGATTATGGTGTTGAAGAAGATCTGATAAAGAGTCTGTCACAAATTCTTGATTCCTGTGAATTTGCACGATTTGCCCCATCTACTTCCGGAACTGAAGCTACTTCAATATATGAAGGAACATCGCATTTTATTAAGTCAGTTGAAAACTTAATAGGCTAATAAATGAATTCGAAAAAAATATATATTTTAATTCTCCTGTTATCCACATTATTTGGTGAGACTGTTTTNCCTCAAGCCACGAATAAGGACAAATTTTATCAGGGAGTGACCTATTTTACAGCAGGTACTTATAAGGAAGCCTTACAGGTATGGACTGAGATTTATAATACGGGATACAGGTCAGCAAACCTCGATTATAATATTGGAAATGCTTATTTCAAGCTTAATAATATTCCATCTGCTATCTTATTTTATGAACGTGCCTATCTTTTGAAACCAGCTGATGAAAATATAAACTATAATCTTCAAATTGCAAGAACCCTGATTGTTGATCGGTTTCAGGAAATTCCNGAAATTTTCTTTGTAAAATGGTACAATATTGTTTCTCTTATCATTTCGACTAACAGTTGGGCAAAGATTAGCATTACCACTTTTATCCTTTTTCTGTTGTCTTTGTCTCTATATATCTATTCATCAAGGTATCGCCATAAGGTAATTGGCTTCTGGCTGGGAATTTCATTCTTAATTATCTCTCTATCCACTTTAGCCTTTGCAATAAGAAACAAATCACTGGTTTATGATAGTCATAAAGCAATAATATCGGGTCAGATGGTAAGTGGAAAAAGCTCGCCCGACAAGAGCGGAAATGACCTTTTTATATTGCATGANGGTACCAAAGTTACAATTGAAGATGAAGTAGGGGAGTGGACTGAAATAAGACTTTCAGATGGCAATAAAGGCTGGATCCCCGTAAATAGTATTATGATTATCTGATCAGGTTGCAACTAATTTGCTATATTTCAGGTCAGATTATAAAAGTGATAAATATTCCTGACTATGAAAAAACTCCTCNTAATTTCACTGCTTCTCCTATCTGTTATTGCGTGCAAGAAGAAGGAATTTTCTCCAGAAGGCCCGACAGATGTCAGAGTCAGAAATCTATCAACACTCACATTTGATGAAGTAATCGTAAGGACTTCAGAAAAGGCAGAAGATATTGATACTCTGGGAACAATTACAAATTCATCTACTTCGGACTATTTCCGTTTCAAAAAAGCATATCCAAAAGCAGAAATCTCTGCAAAAATAAATATTGGCGGATCGCTTGTTAAGTTTTCTACCGGAACCGTGAATTTTACTTACCTCACGTATATAGGGCAGGACAGGATTACATTTGAAGTATATATTTCAAACTTGAATAACAGGGAGCTTTCAATAAGCAATGTCGTCCTTGACGAAGCGTTAGTCTTAAAATAGAAAGATAAATTCCCCGCAGATTCAAAATGCATTTAACATATTTTTTGAATGTTATTTCACGATTCAGTGTTCTTCTCAATTTACTTCACCCCCTTCCCTCCCGATAGCTATGTATTTCTTCACAATTCATGTAACAGTTTTTTAGATAAATTTATGCCTTTTTTTCTAATCTTTAAAACCCTCATCCTAGCCCCCGCCGAAGCGGGGCAGGCTTTCCCCCAGGGGGGAAGGAACAAAACCTTTCCCCTTGGGGGAAAATGAAAGGGGGTTTAAAAAAAAGAGAAGCATAATTTTTTTCTGAAATTGTACAGTACTGCATAGATATCGGAAGAGCCGATCCGCGCATATTAATTTGTTCTCGTTCCAAAACGGACAAAAGAAAAATTGATACATTTGCCATTATCATTTGTATAATGGAAGAATTCGTAACAGCCTGTCCCAGAAATTGCTATAGTACCTGTACATTCAGGGTGCAGGTTGAAAATAACAAGATTATCAGGATACTTCCATATTCCGGAAACCTTGCCACTCCTNANGGACCATGTATAAAAGGCTTATCTTATATTGAAAGAACACACTCACCCGACAGGATCATACATCCTCTTTTCAGAACATCAACAGGAGAATTCAAAGAGATAGGAAATAATGAAGCTCTTGATATCATAGCCGAAAGACTGGGTTCGATAAAAGCACAATGGGGCCCACACAGTATTCTCTGGTATAAGGGAAGTGGAATGTCGGGATTGACAAATGAAATAGGATCTGCATTCTGGAAATCATTTGGAGGAACAACCTTAACCTATGGAAATCTATGCTGGCCTGCAGGCCTGGAAGCCGTACGGCTGACATTAGGATCAGTCAAACACAATGTTCCATGGGATCTCGAAAATGCCAGAACGATAATTATATGGGGCAAAAATCCGGCAGAGACTAATATTCAGGAGATAGCTTTCATAGCCAGGGCAAAGGAAAAGGGTTGCAGGATAATCGTTATTGATCCCTTGCGAACACTTACTGCAGATAAGGCTGATATATTTTTTAGTCCGGTTACTGGAACAGATGGGGCTCTTGCTCTGGCAATTGCAAAAATACTCATTGATAAAGATCTTGTCGATAAGGATTTCATTTCCAGATATGTCAAGGGGTATGAAGAACTGAAAAAATCTCTTCATATTACAACTGCTGAGGCTGCAACAATTACTGGTATTCCTGAAGAAAATATTTTTGAACTTGCAGAAATAATAGGTAAAAACGGACCGGTAACAATACTTCCGGGATATGGTTTACAGCGTCATCGTAATGGTGGGCAGACAATCAGGTCTATTCTGTTGCTTTCAGTCCTTACAGGTAATCTGGGGAAACCGGGGGCAGGGTTTAATTATGCTAATCTTCAGAGCTACATTTTTGATGAATTAAAAGAACCTGTGTCATATTATCCTGATCCGGCAAAAGACCTGCCCTCCCGCAGGTCTATATCAATGACAAAACTTGGATCTGATATGCAGCGTACTATTGATCCTGTTCTCAAGGCAATCTGGATCGAAAGAGGAAATCCAATTCTGCAATCGCCAGATACCAATAACGTAAAAAAAGCAATTACATCGCTTGAATTTAAAGTTGTTATTGATCAATTCATGACAGACACTGCAAGATTAGCGGATATTATTCTTCCTGCGAAGGATATGTTTGAGCAGTCTGATGTAATTGGGTCTTACTGGTCACCATATGTGCAGTTCAAGCCAAAAGTTATTCAGTCTCCCGGGGAGGTAATGCCTGAGAGTGAGATATATTTCAACCTGGCTCAAAAATTGAATTTGAATATCAGTAAGGAACTTATCCCGGAACCTGGAAATGAGAATATAGAACTCTGGCTCGAAAAACGAATCAGTAACTATTCCGGAATTACTATCCGACAGCTAAGAGAATCACCAGTGCTGGATCAGGGAATTCAAAAGATAGCATGGGAAGATATGAAATTTGAAACACCTTCTGGAAAGATTGAAATCTATTCCCTCGAAGCAAAAACTAAATGGGGAATTTCTCCTTTACCTGATTATTCCCGATTTATTTCTTCTCCGGAAGAAAAAATATTTCCATTGGAGTTTTTAACACCGAATACAGGCAGCAGAATACACTCACAGTTTGGCAATCTTAAGATTATCAGGGAGACTAATCCTCAACCTGTCATAAAAATCTCACCAGCAGATGCAAAAATCAGAAGGATAATTTCCGGACAAAAAATCAGGGTATATAATAATAACGGGGAGCTGATAAGCAAAGTCAGTATTTCCAACAGGGTTCCACAAGGTATAGTTGTACTGCCAAATGGGATCTGGCTCAATGAAGGGGGAGGGGTAAACCAGCTTATATCTGCAGAGGAAACCGATATAGGATTTGGTGCAGCATTTCATGATAGCCGGGTCGAAATAGAAAATCTCGATTGGTAATGCGAATAGGATTCATTTTTGATCATAACAAGTGCGTAAACTGTAATGCATGCAGCGCTGCCTGTATACTTGAAAATGGCTGGGATGTTCATCCCAGGAATGTTTATACTTATAATTCAGAAGCAGAATACCTATTACCTGTTATTAATCTTTCGCTTGCCTGCAACCACTGTGAAAAGGCTATTTGTATGTCTGGATGTCCGACCTCAGCAATTAGAAGAGATAATGCAACCATTGCAGTAATCGTCGACGAATCGAAGTGCATAGGATGCAGATACTGTCAATGGAACTGCCCATATGATGCTCCAAAATATGATAATAAGAAGAGAACTGTAGCTAAATGTAACCTTTGTTATGCCGGATTGGCTAATGGACTCCAGCCGGCATGTTCATCTGCCTGTCCGACGAATGCTCTCAGATTTGATAAACTTTCAGAAAAGGATAATGGTATAAGTTATTCATGGTTACCTGATAAAAAACTGAATCCGGCAATTGAATTTACAGCGAGCAGCAATAATCCTTCGGTAAGGATTATTCCAGAAAACAGATTCAAAGAGACTGCCCAAATACCCGACAAAACAGAAAAAAAGATAGATGGAGAATTAAGCCTTGTAATATTCAGCTTTTTAGCTTCAATCTCAGTTTCTAATCTGATTTTCTCATTTGTGAAAGGTATTTATCCTGATAACATCATTTTTATCCCGGTTCTTTTTCTCATGGTAATTATTCCTCTGTTTCATCTGGGGAAAAAACTCAGATCATGGAGATCCATCATGAATTTGAGAAACTCGCCATTAAGTCGGGAAATTGCCGCATTAATAATATATTCAGGAATTGCTCTTACGACGTCAATTGTACATATGCCAGGCTTTCTTATTGCATCCATGATCTCCGGTCTGATTTTCTTATTTTTAATTGACAATGTATACTATTACGCGGATAATAGAGAATCGGTTGTCCTTCATAGTGGTCAGACATTTATAACTGCTCTGTTGATTGGTTCATTTCTTTCAGGTATGGCCATTCCATTTGTTTTTATTGCTTTAATCAAGCTTTTTACGTCAGTATACAATCTATATAAAAATAGAAGAAAACAAATTTATTTCGAACTCAGATTCATAAGAATCTCATTTCTGATAGTATCGGGAATCAGTCTTCTTTCTAAGATTTCCTATTCTGAGTTACCTGTAATTATTTTGTTTCTTACCGGAGAACTTCTTGACAGGATATTATTTTATATTGACTTTTATCCAATGAATATAAATCAGATTATAGAAGAACAACTTAATAAAGAGATAAATGAAAAAAAAAGAGGTTAACAGTTCCCGGATGCCTGTTTACAGGGATGCTGGGTTTGAGCTATATGATTCGAAAACCACAGCAGATGCTTTCAGAAAAGAGACCGAAAATACCAGGGTGCCTGAAATGTACATCTATTCACGATATCGTAATCCAACAGTTGTATCAGCTGAAGAAGAAATTATAAAACTTGAAGGTTGTGAGTGGGCTCTTCTAACACAATCGGGCATGTCGGCTGTTGATACTGCGCTTTCTGTTTTTCAGAATGGTAAAGCTCCTAGGCCCTGGTTATTCTTTTCTGAAATATACGGAGGAACCATCTCACTTATTGAGTCGGTGCTTAAATCAAGAAGAGGTTTGGATATCAGGTATTTTATGCCAGATAACGGAGTTTATGATCTTGAAAAATTTGAGAAAGTCATTTCTGACTTAAAACCAGAAATAATCTATATTGAGTCTATATCAAACCCAATGCTGATTGTTGCAGCTGTTGATGATATAATAAAAATTTCCAAAAAATATGGAACCAGGATTATTATTGACAACACTTTTGGAACACCATGGCTATATAAACCATTAAACGACGGAGCAGATTTAGTAATTCACAGTGTAACCAAGTATTTTTCTGGTCATGGTAATCTGACAGCCGGAGTAATTTGTGGAAATGATATTAAAATAATGCAGTCTGCAATCGAATACAGAAAATTTGTAGGTCACTTACTGTCACCCGATGACGCATACAGATTACAGACACAGATTCAGACATTTGAACTGAGGTTTTCGCGTCAATGCAGTAATGCTTATAATCTTGCTTCATATCTAGCCAGAGTACCAATTGTAAAAGAGGTTTGGTATCCGGGTTTAAAAAGTCACCCAACACACCTCATAGCCAAAAAACTATTCCGCAACAAAGGATTCGGTGGTATGATTACCTTTAATTTTGAAGGAAAAAATGATAATGAAAAAAGGAGCAGGAGGGATCAGTTTATAAGTCATGTATCAGAAAAGATCATGCTGATTCCAACACTCGGAGATCCACATACGATATTGATGCCGGTTGAAGCGGTATGGGGAGCAAAATATCCTGAACCTGGAATGATCAGGTTATCAGTAGGTTTTGAAGAATACCAGGAACTTGAATCTACGATAACAATTGCAATGGAAAAGATTCAAGGCTAGGCATAAAATAGGTTGAGGTTGAGCTTGAGGTTTAGGTTAAGGTTGAGATATAATATGAATAGTTCTAAACCTTAACCTTAACCTTAACCTTAGCCTTAACCTTAACCTTAACCT
>JGI20214J51088_10001071_pt1 | contig 18622 bp, 18 predicted proteins | sample WetSurMetagenome_FD_51088 | JGI IMG/M metagenome (IMG submission 51088) | reverse complement strand
CTGGGAATAGCGTTCGTGTTTGGATACTACCCTGAACTTGTGACACACATCACCGGCAGGCTCTCCATCAACTTCGGCTCTCTAGCAGGTATATCAGCGATTGGCGGTCTGCTCGCAGCAGCTCTTGTCCTCACGCTCATAGAAGAAGTGGTGTTCCGCGTTACGGTTCAAGAAAAGCTGAGCTGGTTCATTGGGACGCCTGCCGCAATTCTCTTCACATCGGTCATCTTTGGCCTGGTTCACACCGTGGGAACCTCAGGAAGTCTACCGATCATTCTAATGGATGTTGCGGGTGTCGCACTGGACGGGGTGTTCTTCGGCATCATCTATGCCAAAACAAAAAACCTCGCTCTAACCTGGACAACCCATTACATCGCTGATGTCGTCGGGCTTCTCACACTCGTGTTTATCTTCTCATAAACATTCCAGGTGTAAAGGAAGTATAATTTCAGTTGTTTTTCCCCAGGGGATTTGTATCTTTTTGGGCAATCCCTTCGGCGGATTGACAATAATTAGCATTGTAAATTTAAATTAAGAATTTAGACCTAATTTAAATCTGATTTTAATATCCACGAGTTCGGATTCCTTCTCGCTGAACTTTAATCATTATTTGGTAGAGTTAAAAGGAATTATACAATTCGGTTGTTTCATGACAAACAAAATTTCTCATAATAAATTCAACAAAATTATATCAATAGCATTGATAACAATTGTAATCGTATTGGTAGGAATATGTGGTTGTACTACAACTCCTCCAAAGGAACAACCAGAAAAAACTCTATTGACAATTAGTGTCGGTTCACAAGTATATAACTACACTTTAAATCAACTTATAGAACTTAGTAATATTTCTGAACAAGGGAGTTATATCAACAAGGTTGGAAAAATCACTGGACCAAACACCTATACTGGTTTTACCGTAACCGTGCTTTTACATACCATTCCATCTCTCCCAACCAATTATACAGTCCATGCGATCGCCAGCGATGGATATGCACAAAATTATACCTTAAATGAAGTGAATGGTCACGTTATGGTATACAACGAAACCGGTGCTGAAATCGGAACGGGAAATCTCACATTGATCATCGCATATAAAGAAAACGGTGTATTTCTCAATGAAACAACAAAAGGTCCACTACGGATCGCATTTGTCGATACACAATCCTCTCTGACCAATTCTGGATTGTGGCTAAGTTCCCTTGTTAAAATAGAAATTATTTAAATGCTAACACAACCGAATTTATCTACAGAAGGGGCTCACTGCTCTTCCTTTCATTTTTTTAACTTTTCAGTCTCAAGGAATGGATATTTATAGTCGGTTGGGGGTAGTAAGTTTTCTTTAATTGTTCGAGGACTGACCCAGGATAACAAATTCAGATAAGAACCAGATTTATCATTCGTCCCAGAACAACGCGCACCACCAAACGGTTGCTGACCAACAACTGCACCAGTCGGTTTATCATTGATATAAAAGTTTCCAGCCGCATGACGCAGGATCTTTGTTGCAGTTATGATTGCTTGACGGTCCTGGGCAAAAATCGAACCTGTTAATGCATAGGGTGATGTACAATCACACAGGTGAAGTGTTTCCTCAAATTGTTCATCTTTGTAGACGAATACAGTAAGTACCGGTCCAAAAATCTCCTCTTCCATAGTAAGAAAGTGAGGATTTGTTGTCTCAATGATTGTTGGTTCAATGAAGTATCCTTTGGAGCTATTACTTTTTCCGCCAATGAGTATCTTTGCTTCTCTGGATTGGCTGGCTTTCTCGATATAGTCACAGATTGTGTCAAATGCAGCTTTATCGATGACAGCATTCACGAAATTAGTAAAATCCTCAACATCCCCTGTTTTAATTTCTTTTAACATGGTCAAGACAAGGGTTTTCACGGAAGGCCAAAGAGAACATGGTATGTACGCCCGGGATGCAGCAGAACATTTTTGACCTTGATATTCAAAAGCTCCACGAACCATGGCAGTTGCTACAGCTTCTACATTCGCCGAGGGGTGTACAAAAATAAAGTCTTTACCACCGGTTTCACCGACGAGCTTTGGATAATTATCATACGTGTGAAGATTATCGCTGATGGTTTTCCAGAACATACTAAAGACAGGAGTCGAACCCGTGAAATGAATTCCTGCAAGTCGCTTATCCTTTAACACGATATTTCCGATGAGTTCACCAGAACCCGGCAGGAAATTGATAACACCGTTTGGAAATCCTGCTTCTATGAATATCTCCATAAGAAGGTTGTTTGACAGAAGCGAGGTGGACGCAGGTTTCCAGATGATGACATTCCCCATAATCGCGGGTGATGTAGGGAGATTTCCGGCAATAGCGGTGAAATTGAATGGGGTGATTGCGAAAATAAAACCTTCCAATGGACGGTACTCAAGTCTATTCAATGTCCCCGGTGAAGCATCAGGTTGATCAGAATAGATTTTCTGCATATAGTGTGCGTTAAAACGAAGAAAATCGATTGTTTCACAGGCAGCATCAATCTCTGCTTGATACGCATTTTTACTTTGACCAAGCATCGTTGCAGCATTCAAAAGGAAACGATATTTCTTTGAGATGAGTTCTGCTGCCTTCATGCCAATCGATGCACGTTCCTCCCAAGGAAAATCCTCCCACATAGGTTTCGCAGATATTGCGTTCTCGATTGCTTCACGGACGAGTTCTGGCGTGACTTTGTGATACGTTGCAACCACTTGTTTGTGGTCATGTGGCAGTACCACCTTACCAAGATTGCCTGTTGATATCTTTTTTCCGCCGATGATCGGCATAATCTCGGTTTCCTTTTGTCGAAGAATTTTTATAGCTTGCAAAAGGCACTTACGTTCATCACTATCCGGAGCATACTGGTAAGTTGGTTCGTTAGCTGGTTTAGGGACATGGATAATAGTTTCGTTCATTCTTTTCACCTGATTGAAATAGGCATATAGATTAAGTATATAATTACTCAGTTTTATTCAAATAGATGAAAAGTACTATGTCTCGAAGTAAAATGTCGGTAGGAACTTTAATCAGTCATGGATTTGTATCTTTTAGGATAATCCCTTCAGCATCTCTACATCAAAGGGTTACATCCCTTCTGCTCCATTATTAAGAGCAATTGCTTCTATCAGAATATTTTGGGATATTATTATATATGGGGATTACTTTATGGTTTCATAAGGAGGAAAAACATGGAAAGAACATATAAAACTATATTTTTTAGCATAGGTATTGTAATGCTTTTTTTGTTAAGCAGTATAGGATCAGGGGTTGCAGGATTCATCTCGACAGGAAAGCAGGGTTCACAGACAAAACAGAATTTTTCAAAAACAAATGAGGTGATCGTGAGTTGTTCTGCAGGTGGTATCCTAATACAGAAACGGTTATCTCCTGAGTCCTGTCAGGATTTACAGCAACTGTTTTCTACGTTGGTTGAGGCAAACGCCAAAGACCCCTGTGGCAAAGGCACTCAGATGCTGAAGGCTCGTTTTATCGAGTCTCTAGCCGGCCTTGGTTTACTCCCTCACGGTCTTTCTGTTCAGGATGTCTGTTCCTTAATTGAGCCACCTTGGTTACATTCCGCTTTATTACGACGAGGGTCATCTCAGATGTCCTCGAGGTCGTTGAATGATGAGAATAACGCGACGTTGCTGTTCTGCAGTATGGCAGGGGCTGGGTGGGGTTTTGTTCTTCCTCCGTTTTTACTACCACGTCCTCGCCTGGTGATGCAATGGCGTGGATTTTATCCAGATAGCTCTGCGGTCTCGGTTGCAGAGATGGCGACAGGTCGTGGTGTGATTGCTCGGGGAACACAGATTGGTACTGCGTTAGGGTTCATTGGTATTGGTTTTGCTTTTGCGGTTCCTGGTGCCCCCGCACAGTTTGGTTTTATTGGTTATTCGCTGATGACAAGGCTAAAGGCGGCGGATATGAGCTGGTACTATGCGAATTTCCCACCGCTGGTGATGGATATATCTCCAGAGGACGGGGCCGTGAATGTACCTGTTTCGCTCTCAGAGTTGACGTTTACGCTGAAAGATTTTGACCAAGATCCCATGAGTTACACTGTCGTGACGTCACCGAATATCGGCTCTGGTGCCGATACAAACGTTGAAAACGGTGTGTACAGTGTCCCTGTGAGTGGGTTAGACAGTGGGACCACGTATACATGGACCGTCATGGTCTCTGATGGAACAGACACGGTGGAGAACGAGTTTACATTTACCACTGAAACGGTTGCGCCATTCATCACAAACCCGCTCCCGGCGAACAACGCTCAATATATACCTCTCGAGGCATCGAACGTGAGTTTTGATCTAATCGATTACCAGGGTGATCTGATGAATTGGACGGTTGAGACCCAGCCAGATATCGGATCAGGGGCTGCGACTGGTGCCGGTGACGGTCGGTACACTGTTCCCATCAGTGGCCTTGACTATTTTACATCATATAAATGGTTTGTAAACGTCACTGATGGAGCACATCCGACAAAAAAAATATTTGTTTTTCGGACTATCGCAGAAAACACCCTGGTCATTGAACCAACCGATGATACCACAATTTTGGAGAATTACCCCGATGATACCGATGGAACTGCCGAGTCGATAACCCTGAGATCGCTTTCAGGATGGAAATGGGAGGGACTCATAAAATTTGATCTCAGTGCAATCCCACCGAACGCGACGATTCAAGGTGCTTCTCTTCAAGCCTACTATTATAAAAACTGGGATGGGAACCCCAGTGGACATCAGGTGAATCTCTATCGGATTTCGAGTAATTGGAATGAAGAAACCGTCACCTGGACAACCCGTCCGTCCTCCGTCACCGAACCATCCTCATCTGCAGTAATGCCAGCGACGATTGAACAGTGGGTTCTATGGAATGTCACCGGAGACGTCATGATGTTTTATGATCAAGGATCACCGAACTATGGATGGAGAATGATGGACATAAGCGGGGATAACACGTGCTCGTATTTCCGATCAAAAGACTACAGTTCGTTTCACCCGGTCCTTATCATCGATTATGAAACATAAACAGGGTCGAGAGATGACAAATCGGTAGGAGATTCGCTTTTTTAAGAATATACCATTCTTTAAAGATATCGATCTTTGCTCCTTATTTGTTAAGGACGTACGAAATTGTTTAGATATGAGGATCGCATTTCCAGCTCACAAAAAAAAAACCGAAGATACATTCAATCAAGATGACCCACCTATCAAAACATATGATTTTCTCCTTATTTCCCCAGCGGCAATCCTTGCTTTTTTTCCGTATCCCTTCTAGGATATGTTTTTAAATAAGACATTTATGTTTAATACATAATATAAGGGATAATTATGAAGAAACTCTATATCATTTCAATCATTGGTATCCTGCTAGTGCCTTTGACTACGATTGCCATTTCCTCCACCATTACGACCGGTTCTCTTACCGATTTTGATCCGTTAGTTGATGTTTCAGTCACTGTGGAGATACAAAAGATTCGTTACTTAGCGATCAACGAACTACAGACGTTTCCCAAAAACGTGGGAAACAATAGCCCGAATTTTTATGTAAAAGTCCTCATCAATGAAATAGAATTCATAAGTCCAGTATGGAATAATACGAAATATATCACTGATCCAAACTGGAATGCAACCCTGAATGTGCCTGACGATGCAGAAAATGTAACGATCACCATCCAGCTGTGGAGTCATGAAACAGAAGACATCCTCTACGATGTCAGTGGTGATCTTGAAAGCTACGACACCACGCTTGTCTACAGCATAAAAACAGGGCATTGGACTGGTGATGACTCGATCGGTGATGTGAGTGGATATGGGAGACTCTGCGGGTGCGATGATGGGACCATCTATGAAAACGACCGAGACTGCGAACTCTGGTTTGACATCACTCAGAATGATTACGATGGTGATCATATCCCCTACTGGATCGAAGTCAATACGCTCGGAACCGACCCAATCGTCGATGATACCACTTCTGACCCCGATAACGATTCTATCCCAACATACTGGGAATATAGATGGGGCTATTCTCCTCTGAGCTGGGAGGACCATAAAAACATCGATCCTGACAATGACAGTATCAATAATGTTGAAGAGTTCCTCACCTCACAGTGGTTCTCTGACCCGTTTAGAAAAGATGTTTTTGTTGAAATGGATATCATGGGAGACGGTCCGGACGGTGAAAAAACCTATTTCCCGGAAAACTCACAAGAACTGTTTCAAACCGCTTTCAATAAACAAAACATTGTCATGCATCTCGATGCAGGAGCAATGGGCGGATCTGACATCATCCCATTTAATGCTAACCTGGCCCGTCAAGATCTGGAAACTATCTATCAGGATTATTTCTTACATGGAGACGTGAATAACTGGCGATATGGCATCTTTCATTATGGTTTAGTTGTGTATAATGCAGCTATCGCGGGCTATACGTTCCAACATGATGCGTTTCAGATATCAAGTTCCAAGCTGGAGAAAAGAACAGAAAAACCACTACTCCAAAGGGATATTGTCTATGCGAGTTGCTACATGCATGAGTTAGGTCATACATTCGGTTTCTGGCCAATACCGGGACACAGTCGATTTTGTTATTATCCTTGGCAGCTCGGATGGTGGTTGACTCACCCGTATCGGAGTTGTATGAATTATGGGTGGACGTATATGATTGTTGATTATTCTGATGGTTCGCGAAGGAGCCCTGACCTTAACGACTGGAACAGAATCGACTATTCATACTTTGAAAATGGATAGGGTTAAAAACTTCGACGACCCATCAGACTAGTTTTTTCCTACTCTGAAAAAGGGACTTTGGACGCCTTATAACTCTGAAACAAGGTCGTTAATCATTTTCATAGAATTTTTTTTACCTATAAAATAGACTGTCAAATCTTCTATTGAACTGCTTTTTCCCATCTTGGCAATTGATAACGAATGCAGGGAATCATCCAGCCCGGATTATCCTCCTACGACTTGCTGAATCATTTGTCCAAATTGCTGGAGTTCTTCTGCGGTCAGTCCCTTTGGGAAGGGATAAAAAACCTGTTCTTTTCGGTAGAGTCCCTTATGGAAAGAAAACTCGATAGGAAGGTATCCGTCGATGGTGAGTTCTTTTGTTAATGATTCTACGATAGAGGGATTAAGGTTTTTGTATTCCTCAGGTTTGGTATGATCATAATAGTAGTCGTATTCGAGGAATGCGATTTTTCCTGAATCGAGAAAACTGATAAACCCGAGTGCATGTTCTTTATGATATTTGTCACCGACTTCTTTTAAGACCTCATGTGCTTTAAGGATGACTTCTTTTTTTGCGGTCATCCATCCACCTCGTACCATGAACATGTGTTGACGCAGCATACGACTGGGAAGTATACGGAACTCATGCAACCAGATGGGATTGGACATTTCTGATCTCTTGTACAGTTTTGTGAAAAAATCCTTCAGGTCTACGTCAAATGCATCCCCGATTTGTTCTGCGGAAGGGTCAAGGGCCGCGGTTATCATGTGTTTCATTGGACCCTGGAAAAGGGTTTTTATGGGGTTGTCTTCTTGTGCTATTTTTTTGAGCAACACGTTATCTTTCATAGAGGCAAGCTTCGGGGTGCTCAGAGCAAAGGTCCTCATCATAGGTTCATCAATGATGACATCAGCGTGTTTTTCAACATACTCTTTGTCCTTGCTGTTACAGATGATGTCCACGAGATAGTTGATATGGAAATATTTTGCTATAACCTCTTCAAAGTCGCTGGCGATGTCTTTTGTCGGGCAGATGAAATCTGAGAAATATTTACTGGAAAGGATCGCAAGTGATAGTCCGATGTTTTTTCTTGCAAGATCTAACGAGAAATCAACCGCGTCTTTAAGAGAATCAAATGGCAGGAGCAGGGCGTGTTCATCAGATGATTTTTCGTGAAGTTTAATCGTCATACTGGTGACGATATTTGAAGGACGCAGGGTGAGGCTGGTTGGTCCGTGGTTTGTGGCATACGGGTTTTTAAGGGTATCGCCGGTATGATGGAGGATGGCCCCTTTCTCATCTACAAGTTCAACGTCCGTATAATTATCTGCGCCCCAGCCGTAGGTGTTTCCCCATGTGGAAATGATCCCAAAGGAAAGAACATTGGCACACAAGAATGCCTCTGCTTCTCCGGTGAGGATTCTTTTATTTTGGGAGGCTGCTGTTTTTTGGGCATCAAACGCGGTGACCCCTGCCTGGATTGTCGCAGTGGTTGAATCCTTGTTGAGCGTTATGGTGTTCATCCGGGACATATCAAGAACAATTCCCTTTGATATTCCAACTGGCCCAGCTAAAAGAGTTTGTAAGGCAACAGAGAGGAATGTTCCATTTCCCCTCGAGAGGTAAGGAATTTTATTGGCATAAGCTACCTTGATGATGTCGCTTACTTCTTTTGTTGTTTTTGGCATGACGACGTAGGCATGAGGGCTTGGGGGAGGAGTAAGTATCGTTTTATTGTAGGCGGTAAGAATCGCAGGATCATTTGTCGCCCATTTGTCCCCGACAATGTGTTGCAGTTCTTTCAGAATCGGATCTGAGGGTGTTTTTTGAATGGTGCGCCTGTCAAGACCTTCCACATATTCCTTCAAGGCTTTTTGAACAATCATGGGTCGTCTGTTGGTGATAAAGGAGCATTGTTTATCGCATGCCCCGCAGAGAGTGCAAGTATCTGCGATATCGATGAGTTGTTCTGTCGGTGTCAAGGTGCCTGCTTGTAGTGCCCGGTAGATTTCGATTCGTCCTTGAGGCCAATAGGCGACATATCCATGTGTTTTTCCTGATGGACAGACTCCAGTTCCGAGAAAATCAAGTCTGCACATCGCACAATGCGTCTCAGTGTTTGCTGTCTGCATCACCAATCCTTCGCTCATAGAATTACACTCCATTAAATGTCTTATATTTTTATGGCGAAAGTAACTCCTCAATTTAAAGATATTCCCCCTGGAATTCTATAAATTTGGTCAGTGCGCCGTAGTCGGTTTTAATATACTGCATGTGTTTCCCCTTTTTTATTTATGNCAAAAGACAATGCAGGTCTGTGTACCTTTGATCCCGATGCACCATGCTCAACCTGTGGAAATAAAGGTGAGATATTTTGTAAACCTGATGAGAATAAGATGATTGTTTCTCACCTGCTGGAGGGGTCTTTTATTATCATGGCGGTGTTGGGGACCGGATTGACTAGTGTGCTTCTTGGAACCGTATGGCCGGTGCTTGTGTTTTCCATATTCTCAGCTTTGTTTTTTTTGGTGATTCAGCCTCGCATCACGTGCAGTCATTGTCCGTATTATGCGGAGGACCGCTTTTTTCTGCATTGCACAGAGAACCATTTTTCTCCGAAGATCTGGCGATATCATCCTGAGCCGATTGCCTGGTGGGAGAAAATTGGTACCGCGGTTGGTTTTGGATTTCTTGGGGCATATCCCTTGCTTGTTCAGTTGTATGGTGCATATGTGTTTTGGATGAGTCGCCCTGACCTCGTGTCATTGTTTGGGGTTGTTGGGTTGTTTGTCGGAACCTTGCTTACGTTAGCGTTGTTTTATGTAGTGTTCTTCTTGCTGTATTGTCCGCATTGCGTGAATTTTTCCTGTGTGTTTAACAAGGTGCCAGAAGAGTATGTACAAGCTTATCTCGAACGAAATCCTGTAATAAAACAGGCGTGGGGAAGACAGGAGAAAAAATAATTAATTTTTTTTATCAAGCGAGTCAATGATCAAAGAGATTAAATTTTGATTTTTCCCTGTTTTTCCGTGAAGGCAGCTTCTTGCTCTCCAGCAGGGTGATAAAAGCACCTATGGTACTGGGTGTGATCCAGAAAATGAGGAACCAGAACAGTGTGAAGCTGACGCTGTTTTCAGGGGGGATGTTGTAAAGACCAAGAAGGGCGACGAGAGTGGCGTCCCGCATCCCAAGGCCATATAAGGAGATCGGAATGGTGGCCACAGTGGCGGTAATGGCGAGCATGAAGAACATGGTGATATAAGGGACGTGGATAGAAAAGAGCTGTGCGATGAAATACAGCTCGGTGAAGAAGATAGTCCAGCTGACAAAAGAAAAAAGGAACGGGACCAGGAGGCTTCGAAAGCTGGGGAGGTCCTCATAGAAAGACTCGATGGAGTCATCCATGTAGCGTTGTATGAACTGGAAGACCTGTGTGTGGAGCAGTCTTTGGAAGAGATGTTTTGATGACCTCTGTCTGAGGAAGAATATAAAGAGAATGGTGATGCTAAACAGCAGGAGCAGAATGAAGAGTAAAAGAAACGGGTGTCCTCCGAGGAGGAGCAGGCCGCCGATCGAGCCCAGTAGAAACAGGGAGATGTAATCGATGGTGTTGTAGGTGACGATGTTCGCAAGGCATTTCGGCAGAGGGGCATTGCTTTCGTTTTTGAGATACAGGGCGCGGAGGAAGTTACCTAAACCACCAGGGGTGATGAAACCGTAAAAGTAGCCGATGAGATGGTTTTTAAGTGAGTAGGTGAAGCTGACGTGGATGTTTTGTCGTTTCAGAATCATTTGCCATTGGATGTTGATGAGGACCAAAAGGATGGGAAGAGCAAGAAAGCTAAGGGCTGCGTAAAGGGGGTTAATGGTGGAAAACACTGTAATGATTTTTTCTATATTGAACCTCCAGAGAACGTAGAGAAGAAGGATTATGCCGGCGACGGGGAGTAATTTTTTCCAATCCATATGTATGTACTGGGTACAGCATCGTGATGGCTTATGTAGATTTTGCTATTCTCTTGTTTAAGACCTATGTCTCAGTTCGTATTAAGGATATTAACGATTCATTCCATGGTTGTGTGATCGTTGTTTCTTCAATTTCTATGGTGTCCTTTGTCAGTGTTTCCTAGTTAGATAATTACATGACCGCCCCTTTCGGCCGATAAAAAAAGTGCAACCCCAAAAAGAAAATCTGGCACTCTTAAGTAATCCTGATGTCTTTTACAACACTCCGTAAATCTGCCCGTGGTTCCAGATCAATATTTTTAGCAGTCAAGATGAGCAGTTCCTGGGAGAATAGCGGAACAACCATGACATCATCAACTAGTGCAATCCTGAACCCTTCTTGTAACAATTGCAATCGTTTTTCAGAGTTCATCTCATGAGACGCAGCTGCCCCTAACCGGTCCACCTCTGCGTTTGAGTAGTATCCGCTGTTATAGATACCAAGATGATCTCCGACGGACCGAATAAAAAGGTCATAAATCCAGCCACCATCCACCGAGATTGTTCCCCATCCACTCACATACATCGACGTATTCCTCTCAGAAAAAACCTTCTTATCAAATTCATCGATTGAGAGATTATTCATAATGACATGTATTCCGACCTTGGAAAGCTGCTCGGTGATAAGCCGGCAGTTCTCTGCGTTATAGTCAAATCCTTTGGTGATACAATCCATCACAATGTCGAACCCCTGATCATATCCTGCTTCTGCTAAGAGTTGTCTGGAGGAGTTTACATCATACGGCAATCGTTCTATCTGTGGATTATACCCGAAGATAAAGGGGGTAATGAACTGGGATTCAGGTTTTGCAAGGCCTTTAAACGGACCATTGATCAATGGAACGATATCGATTGCTTGATAGATCGCTTTTCTCACCCTAAGATCAGCCGTAGGGTTCTTGCCGTCAGGAAATCCATAGCTTTTATTTTCCCTCATATCAAATCCGATGACATAGTTGGATAGTGGAGGGTACTTCACCACGGTTATGTTTTTCTCTTGCGCGATTTGAGTAAATTTTTCATCGACATTATATTCTGCAATATCAATGGACCCGAAGCGAAGCGCATTGAGTCGCTCTTCATCATTTTCGATTGCTTTGAACACCACGGTTTTAATTTCAGGTGTTTCTCCCCAGTATTCATCAAACCGCTCTAATGTTGTATAGTTCTCAAGTGCATAGTCTGCTAATCGATATGGCCCAGTTCCAATCAGCTTTGGCTCGTCAGGTTGTCCAGTTGTGCTTTTGCAATAGATGATCCCGGTGTGAGCCAAGCGTGAAAGAAGACCGGGACTTGGTTCATACGTCTTGAATTCGATCGTGTAATTATCAAGGACAGTGATGTCACTTATGATCAAATCAAAGCCGTGATAGGCAGCCTCAAAGGTGTATCTGACATCCTCTGCGGTAAAATCATCCCCATTATGGAATTTTACTCCCTGACGAAGGCTAAACCGCCAGGTGAGGTTATCAGGGTTATTCCATGATAATGCAAGAGCAGGAATGATGCGGAAATTTTCATCAAATTCAACAAGTCCATTGAAAATATTAGGAATGATCGTCCAGAAATTACCATTGGTGACATCCAGTGGATTGATACTCTCTACCGCTAAAACTCCCCATATGAGAGAATCCTTTTTTGGTTTGTTATCATTGTCGACGTCTGATGTTCGTATACACCCGGTGCACAACAACAGCAGGAGGACAAAAGATATGAATATTATTTTATTATTTGATCGATTCTCTGACATAGGCTTTGCGCGTCGATATAGTAATGCGACTCCCCATATGATTATTGATAATGTATTTTTATCAATAGTCAGTTGAAATAGAATAAGGAGCCTGCTTTTAAGATATACGTCGATTTACGGCATGGGTTCACATTCCTTGCATTGCATTCTTCAACAAATTTTAAATCAAAGAAATTATTAATCGTTTTACATGAAACGAGTTTTTTACGGAGCCGCTATACAAGGTTCGAGGGAGAGAAAAGAACGCTCTGAGGTTCACGAATTTTTTATTAAGACCATTAAAAAACTGGGTTATGGGGTATATACTGAACATACTACAGGTAAGACTTACGAGGAGGCTATACAAAAACTTGAACATGCGATCGGTCAGCTTCCTAAAGATGAATCACAACGAAAAATATATGTGCGGAACAAAATGATTGAAGGAATCGAAGGTGATATTGAGGCAGCAATCTTTGAAGTATCTACTCCAAGTCTGGGGACTGGAATAGAAATTGCTCATGCTTATTTAAGACCAAGATTAGNATTATCTTCCATTCCGGTATTGGCATTATATGAAAAGGATTATTGGCCAAATAAATTATCAACAATGATAAAAGGTATATCTGCAGAGAATGTTCCGTCCTTTACTTTAAAAGAGTATGAAAATTTTGATGGCGTACAGAGAATCTTACATGACTTTTTCATAAACCTTAGATAAGATATTATCGGCTTTTTGGTGTTCATTTCTCTCCCCCTGCACAATTTTTATCCCTCGTCGCAATTACACCAAAAAAATAAGGTATTTAGAGCGAGAAACGATTCATCAATGAGAGTGATTATGCAAATCAAATATCCTGAGATTGGGATCTGTGGGCTTTCTTGCAGACTTTGTCCAATGTATAATACCGGGACAGAGAGTAGATGTCAGGGGTGCAAGAGTGCAACAAGAATTGCTGTTGGTTGTCCATTTATCACGTGTGCGGTAAAGAAAAAAGGAATTGAATTCTGCTGGGATTGCCAAGAGCATAAGACCTGTGAAAAGTGGGAAAGACACCGAGAAGCCGGTAAAAAGTTTGATTCTTTCAAATGTTATCAAAAACTTGAGGATGATATTTCGTTTATCCAAAAGAACGGGATTAGTGCTTTTGAAAAAATACAGAAAAACAGGGAGCAGCTGCTCAAAGCGATGTTAAAAGATTTTAATGAAGGGCGTTCAAAAAGTTATTACTGCATCGCCGCAACGGTTTTAGAAATCCAAGAACTTACAGATGCAATGAACCAAGCAAAAAAAGAGTCAGATGGGTTGGACCTCAAAGGTAAATCAAAGGTGCTTCATTCGATCTTAGACGAAATCGCTGGAAAGAAAAGGTATTGCTTTAGGTTGAGGAAATGAACACATTTGCTATTATTTACTTCACTTTAGATCGATCATCATCCAACGGAGGCAAATCTTTATCAACGTTCAAAAATTCCCATCAATGATGGTCTATTCAAATGGAAAAGTAGCAGGAATATTTTTTTTCATTGCTGCATCTCAGTTTGTTCTGGGATTGATTGTGGCAGAGGCTCTGTTTCCCGGCTACAGCATATCGACCAATTACATAAGTGATTTAGGCGTTGGACCATCCTCAATGGTTTTTAACATGTCCATCTTCCTTACAGGATTGCTATCGATAATTGGTGTTTATTTTTTCCAACGTACCTTCAACCATAAGGTGATGACCATTGTGCTTATTATCACAGCAGTAGCAACAATGGGGGTGGGAATATTTACTGAGAACAGTGAACCAATGCACATGATCACTTCTTTTTTTGCATTCCTCTTTAGTGGATTGTCAGCGATAGTCTCCTGCAGGATAATGAAATATCCGTTCAACATTATTGTGACTTTCCTTGGGCTGATAAACTTGTCAGCGTTGATTCTCTTCATAGGAAATATCTACCTTGGTCTAGGTGTAGGTGGAATGGAACGTATGATTATGTATCCAACTCTTATTTGGATGATAGGATTTGGTAGTTNCTTAATTGCATTGCCTGAAAAATCATGAAGTGTGTTCACAAATACGAGCTCGATTCTTCCTCTACGAGTCTATGGGGTTTTTTCGTAATTATTTAAAGTTAAACCCGACGGGTTTATTAGTGTGGCTTTGCACCTCTGGCGATAGTGCCNTAAGTAGGCTCCATTGTCAAGGGTTAAAAGCCCTCAACTCTCTTATTTTTATCATGCTTTAAGCATATATCACCGATTCCAGGGATATCGATTTGAAAATGACAGATAGCTCGTTTAAAATATNATATAAAAAGACATTGNCATCAGCACAAAACATTAGTTTTTATAGTAATTGCCTAGATAAAAATTGTACACATCTTTAAATAGGAGTTTTTCGTATTAATATATGGAGTAAAAGTGATTAAATAATATGGTTAAGAAAAAAAGATTAGCCGTTTTCGCAAGTATTCTAGTTATTGGTTTTGTGCTTCTTATTGGGTTTTATTGGTCTGGGTACATCGTATTTAATGGTCCCATTCCTTCTTTTAACCCGAGTCCCACTAATCCTTCAGATGTTCCTTCTGAAACAGAGAAGACAACAAAGTTGAGCATTGAAAATATTAAAGGGAGATTCAATAAAATTTATGTTGACATTAAGAACATCGGCGAAAAGGATGCAATAAAAGTCAATTGGAGTATCTCTGTTACTGGTGGTATCCTCAAACGAATTAATATACTCACAACCGGTACAATTGATTCCCTTTCGGCGAACATGGTGAAAACGATAAAAACCGATAAATTTTTCCTAGGATTTGGAAGAATTAATATAGAAGTAACCGTGGAAGCAGCCCAGATTTCCCCGTTTACAAATACAGCACGTGGTTTCATTGTTTTTTTCTTTCTTATAGGAGTAAGAGTTTGATATCATCTTTCTTTTTAATGTTGTTCTTTTTTTGATTTCATTTCTCTATATATCCTTCTCACCAAAAACAGGCATCCAACAGCTCAAGGCGCTGTTTCTATCTGAAGAACCAATATTTCTCAGGTAGTTTCAACGAACCTTCTTTTTTGTTTTTGTCGCATATCCCGTTGATGTTCCAGTGTCGAAATAAGATCCAAGAGGTGTTGTATTGTGGATTTTTCGAGGGGAAAACACTGCTTCTGTGGGCAGTCCTCATCAAGGATCGCACAGTTGTTGTCTTTATCGTAGACTACTGGATAAAGGGTACATCCAACCGGTCTTTGATGATAGATGGTGCAGCATGTTCCGTCATGGAACACGCAACGACCGTTGTTGTTCTTCAGCTGTAGCCATCCGTCATGCTCTGTAACGAAAAATCGGTAGTCGTATCCTTTCTGTTGAATGGTTTCAATATCGCGATATGAAAGAATCATGTTCGTTTCGATACAACATTGTGCGCATTTTGTTTCAAGACAGCAGTTCGACATATCGTATCAGCCCAAATAGTCTGTAGTGTTAAAAACCATCCCATGTTACCTATCTTCTTTGGTAACAAGAATTCATACTGATAAAAGGGAGGAAAGGGGAAGTTGAAGAGTAAAAAAAAGGATTTCATATTCTAACTCTGCAACCCCCAAAATAAAATATCTTTTCGATTTATAAATGTTTCTCAAAAGGTCTATATACTAGCCTTGAAGGGGCAGAATGCGAAACATTTATAACATTATATGGGATTGTGAATCCCAAGTCTCCAAGATATTGAAAGGTAATAAAAGAGCTGAAAAACAAGCTCTTATAGAATCAATACATCATGGGGGAAAACGATTATGGCTAAAAGTAGCAAAAAACAAATAGACCAAGACGAGAAGCGAGTAATCGAGCAGTTGCAACGAAATTCAAATGAAAGTATCGATAAAATTGCAAAAACCTGCGGATTTTCCAGACAGAAAGTGTGGCGTATTATAAAACGTTTGGAGAATAACAAAACAATCTGGGGCTACACAGCAGTGCCAGACAAGGAAAAACAAGGTGTCCGCCACTACATCATGCTGATCAAACGATCGAACGAACCAGCAGGCGACATCATCGAAAACGTCATCGATGGATTCAAGAAATACGCAGGAAAAAATCTTGGTGTGTTCGTTCAAACCGCCTGCATGCTCCAAGGTGAATATGACATGCTGATGTGTTTTACTGCTAAAGACATCAGCGTTGCAAAACGATTCACGGAGTTCATCAACAAGAAATACTCCCCCTACATCAGCAACATCATGATGCTTGAGGATATCTTCTCCATTCGAATCAGCGGGATGATGAATCCGAAAGTCGATGATGTCAAAGAATTCTTCAAAACAGCATAATCCACCTAAGGGCGATGCCCTTCCCATTCTTTTTTTTATACAATTTTGATACAGAAATGATAAACTAAGGAAAAATTTTACATGTTTTTTTGAGAACCGGGGCGACAGAAAATGAAGAGAAGGGGTCTAAAAAGTCTGGGAGGAAAAGAATGAAAAAAAGATTTTTCAATTCAATTCTTTAGACCCCCTCACCATCCCCAGAATGAAGAACAGGTACATAAATATAACTCCTGTTTTAGACACTCAAATAAAAAAAAATTGGGAGGCCTCTTTCAGAAAAGAGCTCCGTTATCACCACAACATGATGGCATTAATGATGGATCAGACCAAGCGAGGTAAGCTCTTGCGACAGCTTCTCCACGGCAAGGGAGACATCAGTGATCTTTCGCGCCCCGGTGCACACGATTTTGCCGGAGCCGAACAGCAGCATCGCAACGCGCGGCTCTTTGATCCGATAGACAAGCCCGGGGAACTGCTCAGGCTCGTACTCAACGTTTTCCAATCCGAGTGCCATGGCGACTTCGTTGAGGTTCAACTCGCCACCAAGATCGGATATCGCCACGATGTTCTGAATGACGATCTCAGGGTCCTTATAGACCTCGACACCTAACTTCTTCAGTTTTTCAGCAATGATATTAATCGTGGTTCTGACATCCTCAATGTTCTTCGCACCAGTACAATTTGCTTTTCCGCTTCGGAACAGCAGGGTAGCGGTTTTTGGGCTGGTCAATCGATACACCAGTCCAGGAAACTGCTCAGGTTCATATTCTGCTTCTTCCAATGATTGTGCGATAACGTCCAAATCCAGTTTATCAGAAAACGACGTTGACGCGACAATATTTTCTACGATTACTTCTGGCATACATTTTCCTCCGTTTTTATCCCAAATGATAACAGTTTCTCCAACATTTTATCAATGGCAACAGTAACGTCTTCAAGCCTCATTCCGTTGCAGACAATCTTCCCCGAATCAAACAGTAGTATAACTGTGTTTGGGTCATCTCCTTTATATACCAACCCAGGGAAAATTTTAGGGTTATAATCCTCGATTTGCAGGGATTTGGCAAGACTGCGCAACTTCAATTTCTGATGCAGATCAGACGACCCAGTGACGTTCTGAACCGTAATCTCCGGTGTCTCCTGCATCTTGACACCGACGACCTTCAGACGATCCACAATCATTTTCACGACGTCGCTGGCCTCATCCATGCTTTTCGGCCCGGTCACTACGACAGTTCCGCTGGAAGATAGCGTCGCCATCGAACGCGGGTTAGTAAACAGCATCACCAAAGCAGGGACATCATCAGGATTGTACTGTGCATCAGGGAGAATTGCAGCAAGTTTAGGTAAATCCAAGGAGGATGAAACTGAAAAGGATACGATTATGTTTTCCACCTGGACCTCGGCCATAAGAATATCTCCCTCCTTGAAGTATATAAAGGCTTTTTATAAACATTTCGAAAAAGCTAGCTTAGACAAAAATATCCTATAAATCGGTTATGGATAGTCTGATTACCGTCTGCTTTTCGTAGTCCTTCACTTTAAAACATATCCTTAGAACATCATCGTTTTTTGTGCGAATGCTTAACCACCTCGTTGAAGAGGTCGAGAATAAAAATAGACAACACCGGCATTAAGGAAAAGCATCGTTAAAATAATACCAATAGGCAACAAACGAAAAACCCCTGATACTTCTTTTCCATTAAACAATATATACACATAAAACAAAAGTGCAGAATAGATAGGTACCGCAGATATTAAAAAGCGTAATTTTAATAGTCTCATGTCACGCTTCTTCGTCTTATAAACCATGTAATACGTTATTGATAAA
>JGI20214J51088_10001069_pt1 | contig 18677 bp, 23 predicted proteins | sample WetSurMetagenome_FD_51088 | JGI IMG/M metagenome (IMG submission 51088) | reverse complement strand
TGATATCGCCTGTGTCCCGGTAGGGTAGTGGACATCCTAGAAGCCTGCGGAGCTTTTGACCCGGGTTCAAATCCCGGCCGGGGCGCTATTTCATCCATACCACGTCTTTTCAAAATTAACATTCAGTTCCTGCAATCAGGAGTTTTCATTTTTTCAGTATTTATTTCAGGATTGAAATGTCCCGTTTTCTGCGGGAATAATCAAATAAACCTTGATTTAAANGAAAAATAAATCTGACTTGTACCCCGCAATGGTCCGTTTTTCATCTGACACAAGGTTATATAATATTCCCCATGAGAATATGAAATATAATCAAGGTGGCATTTATGAAAGATTATAAAGTGAAGTTACAGAGTTATGGACGGTTTGCAACAATTGTAGCAATTTTCGTTGTCCTTCTATTCATGATCGCGCCGGTTTCAGCATCTACCTGTCATCCGGGCTTCGTTGTTATTACCCCTTCATCATCATGGCATTATACCCAGCCCTCCCTTTCGAGTACTATTGGTACGGGTCCCGCTTTAAGCCCGGGTAGTTCAATCCAGTTCTCGCGGCCCTCATATTCCAGCACCGCACCTGGTTTTATCAGTAGTGGAAAAGTGTATACTCCATTCAACCCATTCGGATGGTAAAATCTCCTCTTTTTTGTTTAATTAAAAAAAATTGCATTATTGACCACTTTGTCGTAATGCCAGGTTAACCTGTTATNGTACCAGTANGAGATCTNGAATATTTTATGCCCTTCGTTGTGAGAGGAATCAGGTACATCCGACAACATATCATGTGGGAATTTTGTCATGGAATGTAGCGATGAATGGTTGCAGATTTTTGTAATCCAGTTCAATTTTAGGTCAAACCCCNGGATAATACGATAAAATTAAAAATTGAAGGATTTAATTTCTGCGCCATAAATTGATCCCGACTGCAACAAGCCCTATTCCGAGAGCGCAGGAAATTATAGAAAGCGGGGCTTTCGTTGTTGCCGGAATAACCGGAGCTCCCGTAGATGGCGTTGCAGCCGCGATTGTTGTCTGAATGCCGTTCATCGCGGGTGTTGAGACGTTGGTCCCGGTAACTGCCGGAAGGAGTTGGACACCTGTTTTCGAAAATATATCATCAACACCAATCGAATTGAATGCATTAGAGAGTGCGATTGCTGCTGCGTTATCGTTCACGCTCCCGGTACCAGTGAAATTAAAGATTACAGCTCCGGTATTTGTGTTCACGACTTCGCCTGAATATCCCTTGACATCAATATTGAACCTGTTGTCAGATCCAGGATGCTGGACAAAAATGTAATAATACGCGGGAGGAAGTTCAGCCGTATTCACGCTCTTTGAATAGAACCCGCTGGAATTGACCTTTACATTCGTGACATTTACATAATTACCTGCGAAAATCCACATGGTAACCCCCGGGGTCAGGTTTCCACCTTTTGCAGTCCCGCTGATTGTAACGGTATCTCCCACTTTTGGCGATGATGGGAAAACAGATGCCGTGAGTGATGGTTTATTTAAATNGGCCGTTGCATTGGTCTCGGCGGATATCGGGATGACTAGCAGTAATCCTGCAAGCATCAGGATACTGATGAGAAATAAATGGCTGGAAATTTTCATAATCAATATGAAGACGGCATATGAAAAAGGATTATTCTTTTAAATCTCAACCGGTATCCTGCGGTTCTTATCACGATAAAATAATATCCGTTTTTGATAATCAATTTCACAGAACGTTTCCGAACGGGGCCTTGATGCATCTTTTATCGCAGAAACTGCATTTAATTCCTGGGCGCGCATCCAATCGGCTCTTTTCATACCAGTTACATTATGAATCCGGGCTGTGACACATGAGTTTTCACGTTAGAAACGAGGGAAAGAGGCTGTGAGATTTATATTAAAAAAGGGAAAAAACCTCCATCANGAAATTCCCGCCGGATGCCGGGAAAATTTATATGGGAGGATAAATGTCCGCCAAAGGTCAATCTTCCGGTTCAAAACCTCGCGCAAACCCGCGTTTATAATCGTCTTCATGGTTCTCTAACCATGCAGCTGCCTTCAGGTAACCCCTGTCTTCCGCCATTTTTATAATTTTCTGGAAATCAAGAGTATAGTGTACTTCCCTGTTGAGGGGAATGAGCTCATCATATACCTTCCTGGGAACTTTGACCTTCTCAATCATATCTAATTCTGCTATTTGACCATAATAGTTTAAGATCTTATGGTTCTGGTGTCTGTTAAACCCTCTGAAGATCATCTTAAGGCCCGGTGCAATACTGCTAATCCCTGCCTGGTCATTACGGGGGAAACCTATAAGTAACTCTCTCGTTGATACATCATTCACCTATGGCAGTGATGGATAGCAGAGGGTGGATCTTCTATTCCCTGATATCACTAGTTGCATTACTCTGGGCGGGATTTATCTACCAGCAGGGAATTATGCTGTGGATCAGTTTTTTTATCACCCTGACCGTGCTGGGTGTTTCTGCAATCCTTCTGGTATTTCTCATCCTTGAGACCAGGGGAAAAGTTACTGATATTTCATAATTCTTCTCTTGTTTGCACAATTATTCAAGTGCAATGTAATGGATATGTAATCCACGCCGGATCCGTTCTGGAAAGGATTATGTAATTAAGTATCGATCCTGAGAATACCTCCCCATTTCTGCTTGTGACCAGGATCAAAGGAGAGTATTTATGTTCCAATATGCAGTAGAAGTAATCTGATGCGGGTAAGATCAGGAGAGGTATTCTACATGGCTATCCTGATGATTATTATCTTACTTGCCATGTTTGTTCTCGTGGCGCTTGCCATGATGATCTCTGCGGACCAGAGCATCCTCGCTGAACGAAAAGGAGCTGTTTTTCAGCTGGTTGACCAGGTGATACAGGGCCTGCAACCTCTTGGAGTTACACTTGCCCAGATGACCGGCTTTTTTATTGACCAGTTCTGGCAACTACTCCCGGTTTAACCTTATTTCGGGTAACCNCGGACAGCTGGACTTACCGGGAGTTGGCTATTAATTCAGCGAAAAACGAGATTTTCCGGTTATTAAAAAGCTATAAGTATCAACTTTTTTCTCTGGATTTCAATATTTTCAGGAAGAAATAATTTTCCTGGTAAATTAAGGTGAAAAATACCGAATATACAGTCCCTCCTTGGAATCGTAAATAAATCGGTTGTCGAAAATCAGCAAAAATGATTAAGATGATTTTATTCAGAAATGAACAAATCGATTATTACTTTTGCCGGGTTTTTTTGTAGTGCCTGACCAGTGATTTTAATTCATGTACGGCGTTTGAAACATCAGGAGCGTTTACAACGGCTGATATCACTGCAATACCCTCGGCACCTGATAATATAACCCCCCGGAGATTCTCTTTCTGAATGCCCCCTATTCCAATCACGGGTATTGAAATATTCTGCCTTATCGCCGTAATTAGTTCTGTCCCAAGTCCCAGGCCCGCATCAGGCTTCGTTCCGGTCCCGAATACCGGGCTGACGGCCACGTAATCAGCCCCGCCTTGATCAGCATTGATCGCCTCTGTAACTGATCTGACTGAAATTCCTATGATAAAATTATCCGGCGCCAGCTTTCTGGCCTCATGTACTGGCAGGTCATCCTGTCCAAGGTGGACTCCATCAGCACCTGATGCCAGGGCAATATCCATCCTGTCATTTACGATGAATAATACCCCTGCACCACGGGTGATCTCCCGTATTTCGCGGGCCGTTTCGAATAATTCCCGTCCTGACATCTCCTTATCGCGGAGCTGGATAACATCAGCGCCGCCGGAAACTGCTGACTTAGCTATCTGCTGGTGTGTCACACCTTTCCGGATTTTNTCATCTGTTACAACATACAGGTCATATGGCATCTTCAGGCCGTCCTGATTTTAGCGTTCCGGGCAAGCTCCTCAGGGGTAAGAAGTGCCAGGTGATCGAATAATGCTGTTTTAAAGGATCCCGGGGCGGAACAACAGGCTGCAGCACGTTCTCCTGCTATTCCGAATGCTGCTAGAGATATAGCAGATGCCTCAGCCATGTCCCGGTGAACCGCTGCAAATGAACCGATTATCGAGGTGGCCATGCAACCCGTCCCGGATATTCTACCCATCATGGAATGACCGTTCTCAACGATTAGTACTTTACTTCCATCACTTACAATATCCATAGCGCCGCTGATTGCAATGCTAATTCCGGTTTCGAGGGCAAAATCCTGTGCAATAGTAATCAGGTCTCCGCGGACATTACCCGCATCGACACCTCTTACCCGGGCATCAGCACCCGCGAGGGTACCAATTTCTCCTGCATTCCCCTTGATAACAGATATCTGCAATTCCCCTATAAGTCGTGACATAAAATCTGTCCTGTAACGGGTTGCCCCTGTACCAACCGGGTCGACGATTACCGGGATATCCCGGGAGTTCGCTGCATGACCGGCAAGGAGCATTGATTTCTCCTGGTAATGGTCCAGGGTCCCGATATTCAGTACAAGCGCATCTGCATGACTCACCATCTCTTCCACTTCTTCCCACGCGTGCGACATTACAGGGGAAGCTCCAATACTGAGGGTAATGTTTGCGCAGTCGTTCACAGTAACATAATTGGTGATGTGGTGAACCAGGGGCTTCTTGTGCCGTAAAGATTCGAGCACAGCTGAATGTTTTATAGAAATCACGCATCAACTCCGGGTATATCATCTGGATATCTTTCAGATATCACTTATTCCGTGAGACTATTGAATATTCTGCATGATGGGTACCTGCTGCAAGGGAGAACATGGGTGCGGCAGAATNAGGATGTAATCTGATTTATCAGACTCTTAGTGTCTGAAGGTTAAAATCCGTTTATCCGTGTTTCACCATGCCAATGTTTTAATTTTCTTTTCCCCGCAGCTCCAGAATTAAAAAAACAAGAAGGATAACTGAAACCCCGAGTACCATCAGGGTCAGGAATAAACTGATCCATGATAAAATTCCCTGCTGATAAATAAATGCCGACCATAGAAATGCTACAAGTGATATCAGTGAATAAAAGGTCAACCCTCTGCTATCCATCACTTTCATTGGTGAATGAGCTATCGACGAGTGACTTACTTATAAGTTTCTCCTCTTAACACCGGGATTTCATTTTTTTTAGAGNTGTGTATCATTTGGAATATCAAAGGATTTTGTTGGAAATTATATCTGTCATTAGATGGGGTTACGGTAAGTTCTNAACCCGGATGGTTTCAAATAGTGGCCAAGATTTGCAGATAGTTAAGCTCCAATTTTCAAAACAGGAATCCGGCTGCGGGTGGTGTATGCTGCTATGGGGATTCGAACCCCAGTCGTCGGCGTGAAAGGCCGACATGATTGGCCGGACTACACTATAGCAGCGCCTTTGTGATAAGTTGCTTTAACTACTTTCTATTACTCGTAAAAATAGGTTGTGGAACAGGTAGGTCCGAAGGGACAAAATCTGATAAATAATCAGTAGATTGGAGTCCCTTCAGTCTCTGTTATCGTCTTGAACGCGGCAATAAACTGCCTTGTCACCGGTCCCGGCTTCCCTGTCCCTATACTTCTGCCATCGATTACNGTAATAGGTGCAACTTCTGCAGCTGTCCCGGTAACAAACACTTCATCTGCGGTATAGAGATCAAAATATCCCATATTTTGCTCTTTCACGGTAATCCCCATGGATTCTGCAATCTCAAGGACAACTGCACGGGTTATCCCCCTGAGGTTATTAAGAGTNGGCGGGGTTACAATAACCCCGTTTTTTACTGCAAAGATGTTATCCCCTGACCCCTCAGAGAGGTAACCATTGGTATCAAAGATGATGGCCTCATCCCCACCTTTGTAATTTGCCTCAATTTTCGCAAGGATATTATTCAGGTAATTCAGGCTCTTTACGTTCGGCGGGAGCGAACTTGCATCGTTTCTCCTAACTGAAACGGATACCCCTGTCAGACCTTTTTCATAGAGATCGCCATACATCGCTCCCCATTCGATAGCGATACAGATGACGGTTGCCTTTTCACATTTGCGGGGGTCGAGACCAAGATCCCCTACCCCTCTTGTCACAATCGGGCGGATATATCCATTTTTAAGGTTGTTTTTTCTTAACGTCTCTATGATGACCTTTGCCATCTCTTCCTTCGATATTGGTACGGTAAGATCGATGGTCTTTGCCGAATCGTAGAGCCTGTCAATATGCTCCATAAGCCGGAATACTCTTCCGTTGTATGCACGGATACCTTCAAAAGCCCCGTCCCCGTACAGAAGCCCATGGTCAAATACAGATATCTTTGCCTGTTCCTTCGGCAAAAACTGGCCATCGATATAGATCAGCATANCATAATATTGTACAGTTTCTAGTATTTTTTACCTCTCAAATGAATGTACGGCAATCCGGCAATACAAACCATAATGGGCCCGGGAAACGAGAATTGCTTTGTTTTTTAAAAATAACAGGGGAAAAAAATGAAATTCAGATTAAGCCCGGACTTTTAGTTCCGGATCCTGCACCTGTTTACAAAATGCCTGAACATGCCCACGGCAGACACCGGGTGGAGATGCGTATAACTTCCAAGCGTCTGATTGGAAACAGCCCCGTCAAATATTCCGTCAATCCCGGTACCCCGGGATAGCTTGTAAGCATAGCTGGTTTCAGGGGCCAGGCAGACATCGGAATAATGAAATTCATGTCCCTTAAAAACTCCGGCACCAAGGGGGCAGCCTGCTGTGCTCTCTCCTTCAACGTAACTGACAACACGACGCGCTGGCATCCGCGTTTCACCGTTAAATACTCCTGCCATTTCGTACACCCGCTCTTCTGAATGTCCCTGCCACCCTGGCATCAGCCGGATTCGCCCGGTCAGGTACATCAGCCCGCCGCATTCAGCGTAAACCGGTACATTATTTTCTGACTGTTCCCGGAGGGCCTCCCTCATCCGGGTGTTTGACTCAAGTCCGGGAAGGAATAGTTCCGGATATCCGCCGCCAATAATATATCCCTCTGCGTCAGGTAGGGTGTCCCGGATTGGGCTGAACGGTATTACGTTGGCCCCAAGTGCTGGCAGGACATCAAAAAGGTCAGAATAATAAAAATTGAACGCCTCGTCCCGGGCAACAGCAATCCTCGTATCTTGCACATGTTCTTCCCGGATGAGCGTCACATCTTTGGCTATATCAGGGAACTCAGATGCGATGCTAACGAGCGTATCAAGTGATACATGCTCTTCTATCATCCCGGTCACACTCTTTATTCTCTTTTCGAATTCACTGTTTCCCTGTCCTTCTATAAAGGGCACAAGGCCGAGGTGCCGCATGGTAAGTTCCATCTCTTCCATGCGGGGGACGGCCCCGATAACCGGGACCCTGCAATAATGTTCAATGGCAGCAGTTGCTTTTTCAGCATGCTTTTTTCCCATAACATTGTTGAGAATTACCCCATTTATCCGGACATCCGGTGAAAATGCCTGGAAGCCTTTAACAATGGCAGCAGCACTCCTGGTAATACTCCTGGCACTAATTACCAGCACAACAGGAAGGTCAAGGGCACGGGCGATTGCCTCGGTACTACCGGTATCTGTTAATGCCTCTGCTCCTTCAAACAAGCCCCGGACTCCTTCTACCAGTGCAAAATCCGCACCTTTACACCCATGTGTGAATATCGATGATACCTCCCCGGGAGACATGACAAAGCTGTCCAGGTTCCGGCACGGTCGTCCTGTAACTCCGGTCAGGTATGAAGGATCGATATAGTCCATGCCTGCTTTGAATGTCTGTACTTTCATCTTCCTGGACAGAAGAGAGGAAAGTGCAAGCGAAATACTCGTCTTTCCGCAGCCTGACCTGTCCCCTGAAATAAGGACTGCCTTCATGCGAGGCTCCGGAGGACTGCCCCGAACTCGCTTTCCACCACGTGTCTGACCCCGAGAGTTTTCGGGTGAAGGTCGATCTCAACAACCACGAACTGGTGACCGATCTCTTTCAGGGGTGCTACCTGCCGGGGCCCGTTGGTAATAGAATAACAGCAGACACCCTCAGTAAACTCCGGGGGAATTGCATGGGGGACTCCGGCGAGGAGTGCGTAGTCAGGGTCCAGTTCCCTGATCCGTTTCCCCAGATTCTCCCCGTTTGCACCGTATTCATCAAGAGCCCCGATTGTTTCCAGTGGAATGAGTGCGTCAGAAAAAGCGCTCCTGATCCTTGCTGCATCGCGTCTTACTTTTGGAAGACCTCGTTCTTCGAGGTTTGCGATATAGGTAATATCCGCATCCGGGCAGACATCATGGAGGGCAATCAGTTCATCGGCGAACATGTAGGCAGTCTCTTTTTTCGCATTTAACACAGCCACACCACGCTCTCCTTTTTTTATCCGGGCCAGGAGATCACAGGCGACCTTGTGCTTCAGGTCTCCACGGGATGGTTCAATATAAGACTGGCTTGCTGCCCCCCGGAGGCGTTCTACCTCGTTGGCTTTCGCGAGCACGTATTTCTGGCGATCGAGCTCTTCGGCACTGATCCACCCCGCATCTGCTGCCGGTACAAGGGTTGCAATAACGCCGTCGATATTTTCGGGATATCCGGCGTGGATGTCCACGGCGATTGTGGGTGTACTGATCCCTGAATCATCGATTGCGGACACGAGGTCTTCACCAATAATCATGGATACGCAGGTCCCGACTACGGCCATTCTACCGGGTGAAAATTCCCGTTCTGCGTACTGCAACGCTGTGACCAGCGGGTCATGACCCCCAAAAATAAATTCGTTATCTGCAAGGGAAGTGGTCAGTACCCGTAACCCGTCCTCTTCGAGCAGGCGGGCATGTTTGAAGGAACACCCCGAAGGGCCGTGAAGGACGGCGACATCCACTTCGAGATCCCTTGCAGTATAGAGTGCGGCAACAATTGAACTCGGCCTGGGCTGCATGTATTTCATCCGGTTATCTCCATGACTTGACGGCAAGGACGACGCATGCATCTCCCGGGGTTGCGAGCGCCACAGTTCTCCCTTCGCTGAAGCTGCCTGTATAGGTAATCCTGCCGGTTTCCAGATATCTGGTTAGAGAAGATGCCATATACTCGTTCCTGTACTGTTCTCCGACAATAACAGCCCGGCAGGGCATGGCAGTTTCTATGGTGCGCACAATTTCCCCGGGCTGGAACCCTTCACATACCGCGTGAGCTTCCTGCCCTATGACCAGGACCAGGTTCTCGTTCCCTGATACCGATCGTGCATAACGTACGGCCTCCAGGGTTGTCTCCCTGGTCGTCCCGCTGTTTGAATTGTCGATAACCTGATGGCCCTGTTCGGTTGTGACCTCCATTCTGCCTTGTAGTGCTGTAAAACTCCGGAGAGCCCATGGATCAAAACCGAGCATGCATCCGGCGGCCGCCGCTATCATTAATGGCGTTTTATAACCGGCCAGTTTCAGGAGAGGATTTTCAAATGATCCCTCGATCCCATTGTAACTGTAACCGCAACGGTCCCCCTCAATCCGGGTTACTGTATCTGCATGGACCGCATCCGGGTGGGAAGTATGAACTCCCGGGGCGACGAGAAGTCGCCTGGCAAGGGATGAGGACTCTATCTTTATTGCAAGTGCAGATTTCTTTCCGTCAGCGACCCGGTAGTCAAGGCCGGAGGTAATGATTGCCAGGTCCCCTGCACCCGTGACACCAAGTGACTCTTCAGCTACGAGCCAGCCACCGGTGTCCCTTGCGACATTGGCGACGGTTAGGAGTGAGGCAGGAGTAATACTCTTTCTGAAAAGCCTACTCTTTCCGGGGTAGCGTATTGTCCCGCCTGATGTATGTAGTATCCCGCAACCCGGCAATATATGGGCAATTGCATAAGCCGTTGTTGTTTTCCCCTGTGCTCCTGTTATCTCGATCATGGGTGAGGGAACCTTTCCTCCGAGGATCCATTTAACCGCCTCATGGTGAGAGATTTGGGGGGTTTGACGGAATTGTTTCAGAATCGGATGATCGGGATTGAGGTGCACAGGGACTATCATCCTGTCGTATGAATTCCTTTTAATAATCGATGCATCACCAGTCCCGGTCCCCCCCCGATAGACATCTATCATATCCACGTGATGCCCTTTGGCTGCGAGGGCGTCACCTAGTTCTTTTCCCCCATGAATGGTATCGAGGACGAGGAGGTCCATTTTTTATTCAGATCAGGGCCAACGCATTTTTGGCATTTTTAGCCATAAGGTCCGCAAGCAGCGGGTCTGACCCAATCGGCTCAGCATATACAAGGGGAATTTCCCTGCCATTCATTGCAAATGTCCCCTTTTGTGTCCCTTCAGGAAGACCAATCAGCCCTGGAATATCCTTCAGGATATGCACACCTTTGGCAAGGAAGAGTGGAACAACCACGAGTGCATCTATCTTTTCTTTTTTGAACTCATTGAGGCTATCCTCTATACTTGGTGAGTTCATATTCATGAAGGCGCATTTCACGATGTACTCGGGGTGTCTTTCCTGGACAATTTTACTGGTGGATTCAACGAGTTCTTTATTGTAGGGGAGTTTGCTTCCATGCCCTACGAGTAACATTCCCTTCCTTTCCATATACTAAATACTGGTGTGCCGAATCATAAAATGGTTACCAAATTATCCATAGCTCCTTAATCAGGTTCTATTCTGTCTTGATTTTTAATATCACGGTGTTATCCCAACCCGTACAGTCTTAATGATAAATAAATTTCTTAAGGCGGGGACGGTATCGGCCCTTGGATGAAAGACACTGGCCTGAATCCGTGTAAGACTAGGATGATGAGGATCCTTCATACATTGCCGGGAAAATATGACATCTGGTTTAATATTTTTTTCAATTGTGCAAAATCCCTAAATCACAAACGAATTTGGGTAATTTTGTTGAAAAACGGTTATATCATAATTTCTCGCAGTAGCTGCCAAAAGCCCTTACGCCAAAAGTAATTTTGCTGGTGACTTTCAATTTATATGAATCCATGATGGAGCATTTTGAGAGGTTCGGACTTCTGATTAATGAGCAGGTTGTCCGGACTCCTGTTGCGATTGCCTCGATGGCAGGGTATGTTGACGCGGAGTATGTCCGTGCCCGTGAGAAGCACATCGGTCTGGCATTTATCGGAGGGTACTCCATCGATGAACCGGCGATAGAAGCAAGCAGGATTATGGCAGAAGGAGGCAGGCAGGAATTCATTTGTGAAGATGTGATTTCCGAACTCAGGCGCCAGGTCACATTAATGTCCGGAAGTGATGTTGTAACCGGGATCAATATGAGGGGATGTACCCCTGCGGCATTCACCAGGGTGGCGGAGGAGTTTGGTGATGGCGTGGTCTATGAAATTGATGCTCACTGCCGCCAGCTTCCGATGGTTGAGGCGGGGTCAGGAGAATATTACCTTAAAAACCCAGCCAGCCTAGGCGATACGGTAAAGACTCTAAAAAAGTCCGGTGTGACGGTTTCTGTTAAAATCAGGGCTGGTGTGGCAGGAGATGACCGCGCGCTAGCCAGGCTCCTCTGGAAGGCCGGTGCAGATATTCTCCATATTGACCTGATGGATTTTGGATACCAGAGGCTAAAACAAATCAGGAACAGTGTTCCGGTCCTCTTAATTGCAAATAACTCGCTGAATACGTTCGACCGTGTGAAGGACATGTTTGCGCATGGTGCGGACCTTGTCTCGCTTGCAAGAAAATCCGACGAACGGACATTATCCGGGCTCGATGCAGCTATCACAAGGTATACTGATGAGCAGGGGTGGTATAATGCACCCAAGCAACTCTGCCGGGGAGGGGACATCAGGGCGCTAACGTTCTGCTGCATGCCCGTGAAGAGCTGCCCGTTAATCCCCACTCTCGAGAGTCTCGGAATAAAACGGGATGAATATATCCGCATGAAAGAGGAGTCTGTAAAGGGTACTCCCTTGGAAGGAGGAAAAAATACCTGTTTTGGAAGCCTTGCATGGTGTTGCAAGAACTCATCCCCCTGCATGTTCCGCGATGTTACGATCCAGCAGGCCGGAATTTCCAGCAAGGAATATATGCGGTTGAAACGTCAGCTTTCTGAAAAGATAATTCACCATATTTACCATGACCGGACGGAGGATGACGCCTGCTGAGCAGGCACAGATTGCAATGATGCTTGAGGTCACCGCGTATCCCAAACCAGGGAACGTTGACCGCTGCCATGATTACCCGGGCACAAGCCTTGAACATTTCCTTGCATCTGTCATTCTCTCGCGCCCTTCCCTGGAGCTGGCTTCGGAACCCGGTGCTGCGGTAGGTGCAATAATTCATGATGCCGTCACCCGGACCAATGTTCATTCAGGAGGTAATACCCATTTTGGAGCGTTTCTTCTCCTTGTCCCCCTCATTATGGGCGGGGATATCCCTGGTGCTATAACGATTACACGTTCAACCACGGTTGATGATGCCGTGGAATTTTACAAGGCGTTTGGTATGACCCAGGTAAGAGTACTATCATCAGATACCATTGACGTGAATGACCCCGGGGCCCTTGAGACTATCCGGCGACAGAACCTGACATTGTTTGATATTATGGGTCATTCAGCAGTAAACGACATGATTGCAAGGGAGTGGGTCAATGGTTTTAAAAAAGTGAGGGTGGGTGCGGACCTTCTGAAGAAGAACGGGAGCGGAAGAAGCTCCATCGTGCTGACATTTTTAGACCTCCTTGCAGATGAGCCAGACACATTTATTGCAAAGAAACACGGCCGGGACATAGCAGAAAAAACGATGGAAAAAGCCCGTGAGGTACGAAATGGTTCACAAAACCTCGCCATTTTTGACAGGGCCTGCATTGATGCCGGGATAAACCCCGGTTCCACTGCTGATATCCTGATAGGGGCACTCTATATTGCACTGGGAGAAGGGTGGCAATGGGACTCCTGAACGAAGGTATTAACGAAGTAATTGCGACGACGCACCTGAATGCCGCCCCGATGGGAATTATTTTAAGAAACGAAAAGCTCCGCATGGTCCTGTTCCATGGTTCCCACACGGCAGAACGGATTGTTTCAGGTGGATGGGTTGTAGCAAATTTTATTTTTGACCCGGTATTGTATGTCACCACAGCATTTGACGACCTTCCAGCCGACGCTTTTTTAGAGGAAAATGCAGGGGAATTCACGGTGCAAAGACTATATGCCTGCGAGGCATGGGGTGCATACAGGACAAAGGTCGAACGGACAACCCGGCAGAACATGCTCATATCCCTCGAACCCCTCCGCGAAGAGATCGGGAACCTCACCCTACGTCCGGTAAACCGGGGCTTTAACAGCATTATAGACGCCACAGTTCACGGTACACGGTACAAAGGTACCCGGGATAAGGGGTTACTGGATTTGATCGAGTACCATGCAGGGATCATAAAAAAATGCGGGGGCCCCCGGGAATCAGAAGCCCTTACGCTCCTTTTTGACTATATAGACTATCCCTGACTATTCATTAAAAACTGGAATGGTCATGTTGTACAGCCCTGCGAGCTGAAAAAAAATTGGAATTTTTTAGCAGACACGAGGTACCGGGTCCCCGATCGGTGGTTCAATAAACCGCTCACCACCAATTGGTGTCTCCATAATTACTCCGGATCCCTTCGTGACTATCCCGACAATTGCCGCGTCCCTGCCATATTTATGGGACTTTATTGCGGCCAGGATGGCATCCGCATCTGCCTCAGGAACACCCATTACTACCTTACCTTCGTTTGCGACTTCGAGAGGATCAATTCCGAGCATACCTGCTGCGCTGCGGACGCTTTTCCGGAGAGGGAGTGACTCTTCGTAGATCCGCACTCCAGTACCGGATTTTCTAGCCATTTCATTGATAGCACTCGCAAATCCACCTCTTGTCGGGTCTTTCATCGCGTGGATATGCCCGGCGCCCAGTGCTTCTTTTACCAGTCCCCATACCGGGGCGACATCGGAACGGATCTGTTCACCAAGGTCAAACCCCTCCCGGTGTGCCAGGATTGCTATTCCGTGATCGCCAAGAGTGCCACTAACAATGATCCGGTCACCAGGCACAAGACCGTTATCACGGACAATTTTTTCAGCTACCCCGATACCGGATGTATTAATCATAATTCCATCGAGCGCACCACGTTCCATGACTTTTGTATCGCCGGTAACAAGATTTGCACCCGCTTCCCCAAGGGCTTCATCCATTGAAGCTACGATCCGTTCGAGGTCACTGACCTCGAAACCTTCCTCGATAACCATTCCGCAGGAGAGGGCAATCGGGCGCCCTCCCATCATAGCGAGGTCATTTACCGTCCCCGCAATCGCAATTCGTCCAATATCACCACCAGGGAAAAATATAGGGCGTACGATATGCGAATCGGTGGTAAACACGATATTCATTCCTCCGATCGGAAATACCGCGCCATCATCAAGGGATTCGAGCCCGATACCCCCGGCATTGTTATGCCTGATCTTTGTGAGGACACGAAGCAGTTCACTCATTACTTCGCCTCCCGCTCCGTGCATCATATTGACTTTCATTGATTAGTCAACCTCTACTTCGATATTTGAGACAAGGACCTCTTTTCCCCTGACAAGTTCAGGTAATGCCCCGCATAACGGACAGACATACAGTGTAGTCCCTTCATATCCACAGGAACACCGTACCTCAGGGGTAATGGTATGTGTCTCAAGTGTTACCCCTTTGAATAGCGGGTCTTCTTCTGCAATCGCATGGAACAGGAACTCGACCTGGTCAGGGTTAACCATGGCCATCTCGCCGACATCAATAAATATCCGCTTCACCTGGATTGCCTTGTGTTCGAGTGCCGCTTTCCGTGCCGTTGCATAGATATCATATGCAATNCTGTATTCATGCATCCGGAAATACTCCTGCTTTATCCCTAGNTATATTGCCTTTCCGTGGTGATAAAGGCGGGGCTTTCTTCCATACAATCTCCGGGTTGCAAGTTCTCTGGTGCAATAACCTGTCCGTTTATTAAAATAGCATCGCAGGTAAATATGACTGTACTTCTATGTTTCCGGGTCTCCCTGATTTTTTCATTCATATTGATACGACCCTTCCCCTGCTGACCCAGGCGTATGGTACCTGGGTCTACTGTATATTTTTTATCCTGATCCTTTTCGAGACCGGTGTGATAATTACCCCGTTTCTGCCCGGGGACTCCCTCTTATTTGTCGCGGGGATGGTTGCATCACAGGGGAGCCTTGATATCGGGTGGCTGGTCCTGACGTTTTTTCTTGCCGGTATCGCCGGAGATTCCTTAAACTACTGGATTGGTAATCATGTGGGTCTCCGTGTTGTGCAGCAACGCTTCCCCGGGATAGTCCGGAAAAAATATATCAGCCGTACCTATGGTTTTTTTGAGCGGTATGGAGGGAAAACAATTTTTTTTGCACGGTTCATCCCCCTGCTGCGGACATTTGCCCCTTTTCTTGCAGGGGTTGTAACCATGGACTACCGCAGGTTTGTATTTTTCAACGTTGCCGGGGCACTTGTATGGGCAGTCCTGTTAACTATGGCTGGTTATTACCTGGGTTCAATTCCGTTTATCAGGGACAATCTTTCCCTCTTTATTGCCTTGTTTATCGTCCTGACCCTGATATCCATCCTTATATTCGCGGCAGGACTGATCAAGGCAATCCGGGAGGGGAATCCCGAGTGACAGGAGCCCAATAAAATTTAAGAAAATGATATCCGGGGATTTTCATCGATGAATCTGAAAAAAATTACCCTGTTGAAACATATTCGTGATAAAAAAGTTATTTTGGTAAATGGACAACACTAAGCCCCTTGTTGTCGATTTTCGTCCGGATTGCTATGTTAAGTCCTATTGGCTTAAGTACAGATTCAACAAAGTCCTCGCCTTTGTTTGTAATGATGGCAATTGCCGGACCAACCGAGCTCATACCCACAAATTCAAACCCTGCATCGCGGAGCTGGCTCATGTAATGGTAGATAGCGAAACTGTGGTGTTCAACTTCAGCCCGCTTTGAACCCCTGAACTCTATTTCCCAGATTACATCACCTACTTTTTCCAGGTCACCTGATTCTATTGCCGGGATCATGTCCATCATAATCATGTAGGCCTTCAGTTCCCGGTCCCGGTAATCGAGCATTCTTGCCTTGTTCATCAGGAGGTTAAATTCCTGATCCCCGGCGGAGGAGATCTCTGTTGGCGGGATCACAATATAGACATGGCTGCCTTCCGCAAATGAGTGATGGTAGATCAAAGACAGGTCGTCGCCCATTACCGCCATACCCCCGTGAATACTGGCAGCAGGACCAACTCCTGTTTCAAATCCGGATGCAATGCGTCCGTCGGCTGTTTCTTCAACGTAATTATAACCGATAAGTTTTCGCAACTGGTCATCGGTAAGGGGTGACCCTACCGAAACGTTGAGAGCTTTTGCAAGTGCGATCATGACCGTGCTTGTTGAACCAAGTCCTACATGCTTATGCTCGTGGTCACGGGCACGGATACGGAAACCCCCTTTATATCCAACGGTTTTCTTAAAGACACTGACAAAATGACGGATCAGCGCTGCCCGGGAGTATTCTATTTCGAGGCCGTCCGGGATGCACTCTACTGAAACGGAACAATACACCTGGATTGCAAAACCGATTCCCCCTCCTCCCGGACGATCAGGTGAGAACCTGTTCATATCCAGCACGGTAAGATGAATCCTTGCTGGTGCATTGACCGTTATAACTTCGTTCACCGGTTCCAGGGAGTATGTCCCTTCATACCCCAGCGTCCTGATATTTTCACCTGGTGAGAAAGATGTAAATTCGTATTCAACGAGGTCGAGGTCTCCCCCACGTATTTTCATGATTGCCATTTTGAAAAATCACCTTTGTCTGCGGTTATCTGTCAAAGAATATGTTCTTTCCTGATCCCTTTAGCGGTATCCCATATACAGATGTGCAATCACGTAACCAACCGAGGGCCCGTGCAGCAACTCCGGCAGAATACATGATCCTGTTGTCCACGTTATGTACCTGTGCGGTTTTCACAGCTGATCCGAGTGCAATGCCAAGGTCAGCGATCCTGATAATGCAGTTAGGTCCTGCAAACGGGGACCCTGTACAATCTCTCTGCAGAAATGCCTCCTTGAAGTCCTGGCAGGTAGGATAACCACATCCCTGGCAATTGACCCCCACGGGGACTTCTCCTCTGATCCCGATTAGGACACAGGCATCGCTATTGGTGACACATTTTCCATCCCTGACAAAAAACGGGACATTATTCCGGTCTCCAAAAGCGACCATTTCATCTCCAAGNTCTGTTAATTCAACNCCNGTTACGATCCTGGTTTTTATTTCGTCCACTCCCCGGGCTTTCGGGGCAGTCCTTGCCGATAGGACCATCAGGGCAGCAACCGTCCTGATTGCTTCTGTCTCCTCAGTCATGGGGTAGCGTCAGATCCACGACAATTTATAGGTGTTCTTCAGTCATGAAGGGGTTAGAATAAAAAATAAGGTTGTTTCCGGTTGTCCCGTTCATATCATCATTTTATTGCAGAATTGTCTGGGTTTCCAGCGACGAAAATTTATGTTGTCACGATTGCTGCAAGAGTTGTTGCTAGGTCCGATGACAGGTTACCGTTTGCATTCCCTTGTGCGAGCTGGTAATCAACNACCCCGATAAGGTTACCGGAAAGAAATCCGCTTTCACTNTTCGAACCTTTATACCAGACATATCCTGAGTCTGCAATTTTTTCATTACTGACTGAGTATTGCCCCAGTCCTTTCTTCATCGTATTGAATGCATTTTGTGCATCTGAATTTGAGGGATACTGGTTTAGAGTGACCTCAATACTATCTCCATTGGTTGCGATGAGTTGCTGCCTGCATGATCCTTCACCACAAAAGGAGCCGTTAATATACCAGTCCTGCGTGCTCCTTTCAAGGTATCCGTCAAACATTGACAGCCTCTCGTATTGATCTGACGTTTTGGTCAGTTCAGGGGCATTTTTGGTGTTACCTGGTGTGCCCATACATCCTGCAGTCAATAATAAAACTAATGCAAACACAGCTAGCCAATGGTTACCACTCATCTGAATCCCCACGATCATTTCTTTCCATTCGTATGTTTCCTGGTATATATAATGGGGTTATCGTATTGACACATATCCCGGAATTCCTGTAAAAAAACCGGTCGAGGGCTGGACACTTTCAGACCTTGCATTTGACTATTGCAGTCAGGTTTTAACAGTAACCTGATTCGTGGCTATCGGGATCTTACGAAATTTCAGTAATCCTTGAAAAAAAGGAAGATAATAATGAGGATCCTGGCCTTATTATCCCGTCATTGACGGGAAATGACAATAAAATGCCGATAAATGGAAACTATTTTATCCTGATTGTACCCTATGGTTGCAATGGTCATTCAATAGACCCTGATTAAACGATAGGGGAGATACATAATATGATGGAAAAGTATGTCTGTAATGTGTGCGGGCACGTTTATGATCCCCAGGAAGGAGATCCTGACGCTGGAATCAGCCCTGGTACAGCATTTTCTGAACTTCCCGAAAGTTGGCATTGTCCTGTCTGTGGATCACCAAAAGAAAAGTTTACGATGGTGTAACGGGAAGTGCAATAATGGTTGTCAGAACTGTAACGCCGGACTGTTACTCGATTGCTGCTCTTGATTTTGATCGGCGCCTTTTTGATGCGCTT
>JGI20214J51088_10001066_pt1 | contig 18699 bp, 22 predicted proteins | sample WetSurMetagenome_FD_51088 | JGI IMG/M metagenome (IMG submission 51088) | reverse complement strand
TGTAATGGCACGAGAGCGAGGGTAGCCAAGCCAGGTCAAAGGCGCTAGGTTGAGGGCCTAGTCTCGTAGGAGTTCTTGGGTTCGAATCCCATCCCTCGCATCATGATGCGAATTGAGATGTTTTAATCTCCTTTTCTGAATTGTAACTTCTGCATATTGTACGTTATTTCTCCGGACATCCGGTATTTTCCTGTCAATGAATGTCCTGAAATCCAGGATTTTTTCTCTCAGAGGGGAGTGTCAGTTTTGCAAACCCCCACATTTCTCTCTGCGTCGTCGTTATACCCTATTGATACCCCNGGTACTGTTCCCACTCTTCCGTTTTTCCGAAAACCCGGGGGGATTGTCATCTTATCCCGGATAATGGGGGNTAATTTCCCCAAAAAAGAAGACCCGGTGAACCGTGTCTCTGGTAAAAAACACGGGGCCGGTACGGCTCTTGACCTGCCATTTAAAAAGTTATTCCGGCTTGACCGTCACTGACCAGTCCCCGACCGTATCTGTTTTCAGATAATATTTCCCGGGCGCCAGTAATAGGGTGTCTTTGCCGGTTTTCTGACCTTCGGCACTTTCGATCGTCTTTATCTGGTTGTCATATTCATTCTTGATAGTAACAAAAATTTTACTTGTCCCCGAGCATTTGTAGGAGATGATATACATGCCGGAATTCTCCACCTGGAATGACAGCATGTCGCCGTCAGTGCCAGTGAATAACCATCCGTCATCGGTCTCGATCGATTCATCAACCCCTACCAGCGATTGCTTCTGATCGGCACTCAGGTACTTCTTGCAGGGTTTGATTGCCTCTTCGTAATCCTCCATCATATCCTCATATGTTTTAAGGTCGTCTTTGATCCTGCTGGTGGTTGCACTGGTCCTGGGTCCGATACATTGAGAAATGGCAGATATGAGGGATGCACGGCCGGACTGGAGTAAGGCAGTCTTCGGTTTCGTGTGGTTGGAAATGATCTGATTAAGTCCGGAGGCTTTTCCAACATTACAACTTCCGACGAGGCTGTAAGCACCGGTGACTATCGCGTATTTCTTGAGAGTATCAATATATTCCTTGTCCTGATCGGCCGCGGATATGATGGCCTGGCAGCCTGCAGGTATTGTTGCGGCGATTGTGGGGATATCCGTCGTTACCGTGGTGGGGGCTGATGTATCTGCGATCATGGTTGCTGGCAGGGTTACCGTGGTGTTGGGAGTTACGGGCGCTGAAACGTTGACGTTCACACATGCAGATGCCATCAGAAGACAGACAAGAAAAAAAGCGGAGAGGACGCGTTGTCGCATGCACTCCGGATTATTGTCGTAACAAAATAAGATTTGTGATAATGATTTTTCATGAGTGGGGATTCTCTCTAAAAACCCGGCGCTTATTCTTAAGAGGTTATGGTGTAATGTCTTCCCCATCACGCCGCGTTGAATTGTTCTGGTGAAACCCTTATCATATTTCCCTGTACTATTTTCCCGTATGCCGGAACCGAAGACCCGGAAAAAAAGACCGGAGAAACCGGTCATTGATCTGCTGCCGGAACTGCTGGTCAGGGCCCTTGCCAACCATGACGATTTTATTGTCACCTGCGAGACGGATCCTGATACTGAGAAAAAGATGATCCATCTCATCTCAGGAAAGTTTGTCACACCGTGCATGCCGCGGAAACTTCTCGGTAAAGCANAAGCGCAGCAGGATGAGGGGGCTACGATTGTATCAAGGAAATGGATCTGACCCGGAATGGTGAATTCCGGTTTTCCTGAGGGAAAAAGCCGTTGGCGAATTCGTCCCCCGGCAAAAAATCACCGTTCGATCAGGTGGATGGTGTCATCCGTCTTTTTTGCAAGTGCGTCCCTGCCCTGGAGGCGCGAAACATCGGATATCGCTTCGAGGACATGGACGGATTCCTCCAGAAACGAGAGGATATCTGCCGGAAAGAGCTCGATCCCGTACTCATCGAGAAGATATACGGCAATCTGGCGATGGTCGAGCCCGTTCATACGGAGCTCGAGTACCTTTGTTGCAAACTTTTTTTCCGGGCAGCCGCACAACGGGGAGTCCCGGCAGGTGCACCGCAGGAATTCATTGAAAAAAGCAAGAATCTGTTCCCGGACGCCATAGTCCAGGGAATCATAATCGATCCTTGATGCAAGGGTTTCGAGCATATTTCCGGAAAATGCCAGCTCGGGAAGGCGATATCCCGCAAGCCTCTCTAATTTCTTGGCATGACGGAAACGTGCCCGGTCTGCGATCAATCGTCTTCCCCGGTACCTTCGTCAAAGTTCTTTAATGAGGTCATTGCCTCGTTTATCCGCTCGCATTCGATGAGCCATTCATCGAAAAGGGTAGGATTCTCAAGGTCTTCCTTGACATATTTCCCGCAGCAGGCTGCCCCGTCGATGACCGCAGCGGCGATATTGGCTGCAGTCTCAAGGGCAAGTTCCATATCCTTCTCGATCTGGCCTTTGCCGGTCTTAACAAGTGTCTTGATGTCCTTGTCAAATTCGCCGGACAGGTATCTCCGGCTGCCGGCAAAGAGCACAAGTTTGGGCAGCTGGAGGATCTCGACAAGTTCTTCGAGATCGCCCTTGGGGGCAGCGGACATGACAATCGCTTCAACCGCCGCAAGCTTCTCGAATGCTTCAGTCACTGAGAACCGTTTGTTCTGGTAAAGCTTGATAATTTTGAGGACCTCGATGGTGATATCCACCGAGAACCCGTCAAGGATCCGGAATCCTTCGGGAAGTTCCTCACTCTTGGGATCTGCTTCAAAGCTCGATTCCGCGAGGGTCTTTAACCAGTTGTCCCAGCGTTCCTGATTATAAAAAATATAGAACAGCTTGAGCGGTTCTTCTTCAACTTTCTTTGCTGCCTTTTTCGCCATTTCAGTACAGTATTCCCTCCCGTGATTAAATGATTTCGTTGAACGGGGGAAAACCGGGTGCCGGGTACTTGCCTGGTCCCGGTTCCCTTCACGGCGTATTGCCGGGAGCAGACCGCGAATAGTTATCAGCCTTGAACGGCAATAGTCCCGGGACAATGGCAGTCGGGAGCAAAGAACCAGAACAGGAGATCCTTGTCATGGCGCGGTACGGCGAGCTCTTCCTAAAGAGCGAGCCGGTGAAGCACCATTTTATCGGGATGCTCCTGCGCAATATCAGGAAAGCACTCGGCGCTGCCGGTATTATATGCAGGTACGAAACACCCCGGGGCAGGATCCTTATCTATGGGGACGAGCCGGAAAAGACGGCCGGCATTGTCTCGCGGATCTTCGGTATCGTGGATGTGAGCATCTGCCACAGGACTGCCGTGGAACTTCCTGATCTGAACCGGTGCGCCCTCGCGCTTGCCGCACCCTGCCTGTCAGCCGGCATGAGTTTTGCCGTCCGCGCCAAGCGCCAGCACAAGACCGGGCTCACCAGCCAGGAGCTCGGGACTGAAATCGGGTCATATGTCTATGACCATATCCCGGGGCTCAAAGTAGATCTCGATAAACCGGAGCACGAGATTTTTATCGAGGTGCGGGATTTCGGGGGGCTTGTCTATAACAAACGGATCCCCGGTCCCGGCGGGTTGCCGTGGGGTACGCAGGGCCGCGTCCTTGTTCTTCTCTCGTCAGGTATCGACTCTCCTGTTGCTTCGTGGCTTGCCATGAAACGGGGCTGCGAGATCACGCACCTGTATCTTGATGCCGGCCGCTGGGCGGGCAGCGATGTGACTGCTGCAGCAATCGACAACCACCGGAAACTCTCGTTGTGGTGTGCCGGTAACCCGTTATCGATGGTCATTGCTGATAATGAACCCCTGTTTGACCGGATGAGTCAGCAGAAAGTCCAGCCGCGGTACCGGTGCGTGATCTGCAAACGGTTCATGCAGCGGGTTGCCGGTCGTCTCCTTGCACAGGAAGGTGCCCTTGCGGTGGTTACCGGAGAAAATCTCGGGCAGGTGGCGTCCCAGACGCTCGCGAACCTGGGTGTCATAGCCGATGCAGTAACCGTCCCGGTGCTGCGCCCGCTCATCACCTACGATAAGGAAGAGACGATCACCATTGCCCGCCGGATCGGGACATTTGACGCAAAACCGGGAGATCTTGCCTGCCGGGCTGTCCCGAAGATGCCGGCAACGGCTGCGGTACTTGAGGATGTCCGGGCGTTCGAGGAGAAGATGGGAATCGATGAGCTCGTGGAATATGCCGTTACCCGCACGCGTTTCGTCACTGCGCTTGACGGAAAAATTGTCGGGGATACCGGTCCCGGACACGAAAAGGAATGTTCTGTCGGGATCAATGATGATCCCCAAAACACCTGAATCCTTATACCGGCAGCTTTACGCATCAGGAGAAATCGACAAGCGGGCTGATCGCGCACATGATCTCTTACCTGCCTGCACTATCTGCGCCCGCAGGGATGCGTAATGAGCGGGAGCCGGGTGGGTTATGCAAAAGAAAACACGTTCCTCCAACAACCATTTTAATTACCTTGAATAAATAAAGCGGAAGTATGACTCGTGATGAAACGGAAATCTCGATCAGGATGCCAACGGGCCTTGTGGAAAAGATCGATACCATTGCAAAGATGAAATATCAGGACCGTGCTGATGTCATCATCGATGCATGTGCGTATTATTGCCAGTTCCATGATATGAACAGCGCACGGTTTCCTGAGACCATGCGCAATATCCTCTTCGACCTGGCCCGCCATGACGGGGAGTTCCGGAAGACCCTCCGTGACGTGATACGTGAGGATCCCTCCGAAAATAACAGTAAATAACCGCTGGAAAAAACGGCCCGTTTTTTCAGAGCAGTTTCTGTGCGGTGGCGATCACGGTCTTTAATGCTTTGACCCGGGCATACCACTTGTCGTTGGACTCGATGACGGTCCATGGGGCGATATCCGTGCTCGTCCGGGCCAGCATCTCGTCAACAGCCTGATCGTAAAGATCCCATTTCTCCCGGTTCCGCCAGTCGTCGTCCGTTATCTTGTACACCTTCTGGGGATCAGCTGCCCGCTGCTGAAACCTTTTGAGTTGTTCCTCTTTGCTGATCTCGAGCCAGAACTTGACAATCCCGCCTCCGGAGGAGTTGATAAAATCCTCTTCCATCTCGTTGATCTCGCTATACGCCCGCTGCCATTGTGCTTCGGAACAATAGTTCTCCACACGCTCGACAAGCACCCGCCCGTACCAGCTCCGGTCGAAGACCGCTATGTCCCCCCCCGTGGGAAAACGCTTGATGAACCGCCGCAGGTAATGGTACTGTTTCTCGTGCTCGGTTGGCGCGGATACCGGCACGACATAGTACCCGAGCGGGTTCATGTACCGTGTCACCCGGGTGATATTGCCGCCCTTTCCTGCAGCGTCCCAACCCTCGTATGCTATCATGAGCGGGATCTTCCGTTTGAAGAGGAGGTAGTGCAGTTCGAGCATCTCGATCTGGAGTGTGCTCAGTACCTCCTGGCCTTCTTCCCGGGAAAATTTCTTATCCGGGGAATGTCTTCGTTTTACCGGGTTTTTCTTTGAGCTGGACGGTTCTTTTTGCTTTTCCTTTTTCAGTTTTGTCTCTTTTATCGTTTCGGTCTTCTTTTCAAACGCCTTTACGATCGTGGCATAAATCTTGAGAATCGCGTATTTCCGGTCGGTGGCTTCTACGACCGTCCACGGGGCAATGTCCGTATTGGTCCTGATAATGAAATTATCGATGAGGGGAATTGTATCATCATAGTGCCGGTGGAAATTCCAGATCGACGGGGTAACGAGCCAGGCCGTGAGCGGGTTTCTCTCACGTTCCTCAAGCCGCCGTTTTTGTTCATCCTTGGTTATGTGCAGGAAAAATTTGAGAAAGACCGTACCGTCATCATACAGCAGGCGCTCGAAATTGTTGATCTGGTTTGTCCGCTGGTTAAGGGATTTTTCCCAGGCATGCTTGTGCACCTCCTCAGATATTGCACGGCTGTACCAGCTCCGGGCAAACAGGGCGATCTTCCCCCGGGGTGGTGTGCGGAGCCAGAACCTCCAGAGGAACGGGCGGGCGCGCTCCTCCTCGGTCGGCTTCTCAATCGAATGGAGGGCAAATCCCCGGGGGTCCAGGGCCTGGACGATCTCGTGGATGCTCATTGTGATCCCGGCAGTGTTCCATCCTTCGATAACAATGATGGACGGGATATTCTGGTCGCGGAGCGTCCGCTGGAGGACACTGAGACGTTCCTTATATGACTCGAGGGTCTTGTCATAGGATCCCTCATCCGCTGTTTTTGTCAGATCAATTTTTTCCAGCATCCCGCACCCCATCTCCGAAATTTTTGAACAGAACCTCTTGTTGTCTTCATTCGGTTCGTAGGGCATGGGGGGTAATAACCTTACCTGACCGGGAAAGTGGGAAAAAAGGTCTCTAGAAATTCAATGTTTGGTATACGATCATCCTCCCGCCATGTGGCAGTCCTGTGTTGAGGATTGTGATGGATCCCCAACTGCTTCATTCCTGTTGGAATCTGGCAAATCGAAGAATTCTTCTGGAACGATTCTTTGCTGATGCAAAGATTCTTTCCCAGCGACTGACGCGCCCCGGTGCGGTTGTGCGGTAGTATCTGTATACAAAAAGCGGAGGATTTCTGTACTGGTAATACAGAGGCATCATAAGCACCCCCGCCCCCTACGGGGACTGGGCTGGCGCAAGGGGAGCGATCGTACTTTCCGAAATATGTTTTCCCGTGAAAATCGAAAACTTTCAGACACAGAGATGGGGGTTCAGACCCCCATACCCCCAATTACGATATATGCCGCCGCCCCCGAAGGGGCGCCCCCGCGGCGGATCAAGACAGTTGAAATAATTATTTACCGGTTTTCATGGCTTTGGGTGCAAACCGGATCGGCTCATGCTTGTTTCTCAAGATCTGGATTTTTCTAATAAAAAAAGAGATAATCGATAGAATCCGGGCGTAATATTATCCTTTTACGGCAAGCCCGTTCTCACGTGCGATCTCAACGAACGATCGTGCAAGGTGCTCTGCCTGTTTCCGGGTTGTCCCGTACGTGTTGAACTTCCAGACCTTTGTTGCGCCCGGGATTACACCCGTAATGCCTTTCTCTTCGAGCGCACTCTGGAGGTAGTACCCGCGTTTTTTATGAGTCTCTGCCACTTTGTCAAACGATGCAATCGTATTTATCCGGGTCATCGTGTGCTTCCGCGGATATTCCGAGAGGCATGCTGTCCCCTCAATGGAGAGGAGGGCATCCATCACGATCTGGTGGTTTGCGAGTTCGCGGTCGAAGTGTTTTGTTCTCTCTTTCACGTGCGGGAACGAGGCCATCATGCCGACAAGGGTAACCCCCATCAGCGTGCAGCCCATCATCTCCGGCTCCTTGATCCCGAACTGACGTTTCGTCACGTCTCCGACGATCGCGGTTGTGCGAAAGACCTCTTTTTCCCGTTCTGCCGTAACAGCGAGGATGCCGGAGGGAGCCGGGGCTGCCATGCTCTTGTGACCGGAACCGACCACAAAGTCTGCACCGAGCGCCTTCCCGTCAACGGGAAGGATGCCGACCGTGTATGCACCGTTGTAAAGCACGGGAATATCGTACTGGTGCGCCACCTTTGCGATCCCGACCACATCGTGCATATTGCCGTACTGGTAATCGACATGGTCGATGAAGGCAAGGACGGGCGCCCTGCCAAACTCCTTTTTTACGGTCTCAATCTTCTCTGCTGTTGCATCGGGCGTAATGATTTTCTGTTCGTTTGCCGGGATCTCCCGGGCAACTCCGCCGGACTCTTCCACCGCAAGAAACTCTGTATAATGCGAGAGCGATGTCAGGAGTACCGGGTCGCCTTTCTTCACGTACGTATGGGCAACAGCCTGGAACCCCCGCCGGGCACCTGGCACTGTCCGGACCGCGTCCATGTTCAGCCATTTTGCCACGTCCTTATGGAACTCCGCAATGGGAGGCTTGGCGATATAGTCGAGGCGATTGGGCTTGCGGCAGTTATCGCAGACCGAGTAACCGTCCCCGTACGCGATGACCGCTTTCATGGCATCTGAGGTAAGGCGGCCGCCGGCCTGGATCGGGTCGATGTTAATGAAGAGCTCGTCTACCTGCCGGGCCTCAATCCCGTTCCCGCATCTCATTTCAGTATCTCCTGTTTCAACGATCCGACCTGCCGCTCGAGGTTTTCGAGGAGACGCTGTGCCTGCGTTTTCTGGTTCGCGTCGAACTCGTGGGAGGGTGCGGTCTCCCGGAGTAAAATCCGGAGATCGGTCAGCGTATAGATTGCCTGGAAGGTCATGTCGACTGCCCGTTTTGACATCCGTTCACCTGTGTAAGTGTATATGTGCCCAGGAAATTAAGGAGCTGTGGTTCTGCCCGAATATATCCGAAGAAAATCTTTCCGGATCAGAAAATACGTAACATAGTTTCATGCTCTTTATTTGCAGAACGCCAAAATACACATAAGCCGGTGAATCATGACAAATACACTCAGCCAGTTCAGGACCGAGATCCGGCATTTCTTTCTTGTCTCGCTCCTCAATCTTGTCTTTGCAGCCATCGCCATTGCGACTGGTGTGCAGTACGTTGTCACAGCAATTCTCGGGCAGACCCTTGATCCGGTAATGCCCGGCCTTCCGGTGATCCCCGGGTTCCGGATATTCACCGGGGCGATCGCCCTGGTCTGTTTCGGTCTTGGTATCAGATGGATTCTCTCGACCGTCACGATCTTTGAGGGGATTGTCACGATCAAAGACGACCTCATGGCTGATGGCGATGCAATCACTGATGAGCGCCTTACCTGCCTGATCGTGCGGATGCTCGCCCATTACCGGGACAATCGCAGGACGATCCGGACCATGATCCTTGTCTGCACGCTGGGCGGGGTTTTATTCTTCGTGCTCGGGATCGCACACAGCCTCAAATTCCTGTCTGTCACAGCAACCGGGTTTGCATTCTCCCTCGATAACCTCCTTCTCATCCCTGCCATGCTCCTTACGCTCGGGATCTCACTTGCGAGCCTGCTCTCATCTTATTATTTTTCGAAATTTGCACAGGTCTGGGAAAACCGTCTCCACGAGATCGGGGAATCGGAATGCGCGTTAAAGCAGAAACTGGGGCTGGATGAGCAATGAGCGGAAGGCGTACGATCTACGAGATTTACTGGGAGATCCTTGTCTATTGTAAATCCCCGCGATCGTTCACCGGCATTATCAACCGCTGCGATCTGAATTCCAAAAACGGTCAGGAATATCTTGAATTCCTTATCGCGAAAGGGTACATCACGACCGTAAGAGAAGGGGAGAAAACCAGTTACCTCTCTACCCCGCCAGCCGGGGAATATATCGCTCTCTTCAGTTCGATGTACCAGAAACTGTTTGATAACCCGCCGGGGTTCAGGTTGTAATACCCTCAATCAGCATCCGGGCAGGACACAGAAAATCTCCCGGGTGCCGGTAACACCCTGCGTGAATCCCTTTTTTTCCCGCCGTACCTTATGAGCTGAGGAGGCAAATATATTGCCAGACGAACAGTGATATACGAAGGCAGCCTCCCATGAACCCGATTTACCTCTTCGGTCACCAGAAACCCGATACCGACAGTATCGCAAGTGTCATCGGCTACGCGGAGTTCAGGAACCGGTCCGAGCCGGGCAGGTATGTCCCGGCCCGGTGCGGCGATCTGAACCCGGAGTCCCGGTACATGCTGGACCGGTTTAGTATCGAGAGCCCGGCTTTCATTCCCTCTGTTGAGCCCCGGCTCTCGGATATTACGTTCAAGCCTGTATTCTCCCTTCCGGATAATGTTCAGACCGTTGATGTTGCAAATCTGATGGTAAAGGAGGGAATCCGCAATGTCGTCATCACTGATAATGACGGCAAACCGGTTGGAATGATCGGCGAGCATGCCCTTGCCGCGGCCTATCTTCAGAAGATTCATATTGATGAACTGACGGTGACCCCGGTCCCTGTTGAGACCCTTGCCCGGATCCTGAATGCAGGCATTGCTGTATCCGCCCATGCCGTCCTTGAGGGGCGGGTCTATATTGCCATTGACGCCCTGCATGTCACGCTCGCGAAGATGACGGCAAATGACATAGCGGTTGTCGGGGACGATGAACCGGCCCAGCTTGCATTCATCGCGGCCGGGATCGCCTGCCTTATCATTGCGGAGGGTGCGCCTGCCGGGGAACGGGTTCTCACTGCAGCGAAGAAAAAAGGTGTTTCAGTCCTCACTACCCCGCTTGACGCGTTCGGTGTCGGGAAGATGATCAATCTCTCTCTCCCCGCCCGCAAGGTCATGGAGCAGGGAGTTCCCCTTCTTGCCCTCTCCGACACACTTGCCCATGCCCGGCTGGTGGTCTCCGGCTCGAAGTTCCGGGCTGCCTGCGTTGTAATGACGGACGGAACACTGGCCGGTGTCCTGACCCGTACTACCCTCCTTAACGATGTACGCCGGTCCGTTATCCTGCTCGACCACAACGAGGCATCACAGGCTGTTAATGGTATTGGCGAAGCAGAGATTGTGGAGATCATTGACCATCACCGCCTCAGTCCCATCACGACATTAAAACCAATCCGGTTCCTCAACGACCCGGTCGGCGCAACCTCGACCATTATTGCGATGAAGTTCATGGAATCCGGGCTGACTCCTTCGCAGGGTGCCGCGGGGGCACTCCTTTGCGGCATCCTGTCAGACACCCTTGTGCTCCGCATGTCAACCACAACTCACCGCGACCGGATGGCAGTGAAGTTCCTTGCACCCACTGCCGGTGTGGATCCGGATGAACTGGGCAATGCCCTGCTCGAGCGGGGGATGGACCTTTCTGGCGTTCGACTATCCACACTCCTTTCCCGCGACACCAAGGAGTTCGAACTCTCAAAAAAGAAAGTTATCATTGCGCAGGTGATGGTGCCGTCGTTCTCCTGGAACCAGGAGCGGTCCGGTGCGATCCTTACAGAACTGGCTGCCCAGCTGGCTGCCAAGAAGACAGATCTCGCAATTGTCCTCTTCACGAGCGTTATGGAGAACGCCAGCGAGGTGTACGGAGCTGGTGATGAAATGCTTCTCCATCGCGTATTTGGCGGAGCTCTGCCCGTCCGCTTTGACGGGGTCATGTCGCGGAAGAAGGACTTCCTTCCATGGCTGGGGGACCGGCTTCGCGAACTGGCGTAATGTGGATCGACGGTATTATGGTATTTACCGTGATTCTTATTGTCTGCCTGGTGCCTGCATGCCGGATTCATGATGCATTGTGTCTCCCGTTTGCCGTTCTGTAACATTTCTGGTTGGGTACTGGTGTTTTTTTTAAAAACAATTGTTACCCATTCTTTTGTTCCCCCCATTGACATGAAAAATTGGAGAATTACAGATCCCCGATGCAGCCAATCCGGCGAAATATTTAGGTGGAATCGGGTACATCTCTCTCACTATGATTCCCCGCTTCCGTTCCGTTGTTCTCGTAATCTTTGCCGTTTTTATCGTCACTGCAGGTTGTACCCAGCCGGCTTTGAAGGACCCCGTTGTTACGGTCGGTAATATCACCCTGTCGGATGTCTCACTGCAGGCGATGACGGTGAATACGACGGTGAATATCTTCAATCCCAACCCGGTCGGGGCCGACCTCAAGAAGGTGGCATTCGATGTCTGGTATGTTGACGATTCTGTTCATTTTCTTGGCCATGGCGAGCAGTCCGGCATTGCGGTGAAAGAGAATGGTAATACCTCCGTCACCATTCCGGTCAGCATCGGGACCGTCCAGGCAGCGCAGGGTGTGGGATCGCTTGTTCAGAAAGGCACCCTCCTCATCAGAGTCAACGGTTCGGCAGTCATCGATCTCAAGCTCACAACATATGAGAAGCCGTTTGAGCAGACCCGGGAGTTTACTGTCACCGAGTTCGAGAGCCTCATACCGTTAAAAACAATCCCCGGGACTGATATCAGCGTCTCGGAAGGAATACAGCAGCTTGGGGGACTGCTGGGGTCGGTCACCTGATTTCCGGATGCCGGTTTACCGTCACGGAAGGTGAAGACAGCGGATGGTATTTTCTTTTTTTAATATACGGATCTGGCAGGAATTCCGGCTTATTGCCCTCCCGCTGACGGTCCTGCCGGGACCCGGTGAGATTAAGGCTGAGCAGTGCAATATCCGGTATCCGGATACGGTGAGATGAATGCCGTTTGAATGCAGCCAGTGCGGGGAGTGTTGCAGCCATCTCGGGCTGGTCCATACCATCCGGGAGGACTACGGGGATTACCGCTTCCTTGTAAACAACCAGTACACCGGTGAAAAAACAGCGGTCTGTGTTGATCCGGACAAGATAGCACTCTTTTGCGATAACCAGATTTTTCTGGAACGCCCCGAGGCATGCCCGTTTTTCCGGTATGATCGGGCATCGGAAAAGGGGTACTGTACTATCCACCTGACCCGCCCGGAGATCTGCCGGGACTATGGCTGCTGGCGCCTGCTTATCCTTGATCGCGAAGGAAAACGGGCTGGCAGGATTATGTGCCAGCGCCACCTCGCATCGGAAGACGAGGCACTGACCCGGCTCTTTGAAGAGCATATCAACCATCTTGTTGAGCCGGATGATGGTGTATGGGATGAGATTGTGATCCGGATGCTGGTTACGGCAGGATATACGGTACGGACTTAGACGTCATTGCCTGTTTATTTCCCGGCAAACGGGAATTTTTACTGTGACCCGATCAGCTTTATCCCCTGCTGGCTGATGTCAGATCTCCAGAAAAACCATACAAGAATTACCCCTGTTATTCCTCACTCACTTTTTCTTAAGTGTCGCTTCAGCCTTGTGCGCCGCGATTTTTGCATCGGCAACGGCTTTATGGACCCCTGCCTTTACCTCATCAGAAACTTTCTGCACATCAGCTTCGGTATCCACGAGCGTATTGTGGGCGGCAACCGACATATCATCCAGTACCGCATTTGCTGCTACACGGGCATCTTCCAGAGCCTTTTTCGCCTTTACTTTAAAATCGTCTGCCATCCTGATTTCAACCCCGTTTCCCGATATGGTTTTATTGATAGGATACTGGTATTAAATGTTTTTTATCAGGATTCTGGTGCATTACCGCAGAGACCGGTCATGATAATGAGATTTCACCGGTCATTTTCCTGGTCTTCCGGTATTGTTTCATCCGCTCTGCAGTGTACCTGTCGGGCTGGAGAGGATCTGTTCCGGCCTATCATTCTATACCTTCAGCCAGCTAATAGTAGTATAATCATACGCGATTTTGGAACCAGTGCCACCCCGGACATACGGGGAAGGATTTCACCTCCTGCTTTTTTCCAATATTTCCCGTATGGCGGACCGGAGCTCCTGATGTGACCGGGTCCGTTTGCCAAAGAGAACAACAAGACCGAATACTTCAATGAAAAACCATTCCGTAAAACCTGAAGTGGCAGGCACGAGATCCGGGTATGTCATCCGGTTCACCTGCCCGCTGTGCAATGCCGAGAACAGTATCGTCAACAAAACCCCCCGGGATCATTACAAGGTAAGCCGGGATGCAGCCTGTCATACCTGTAGAAAACGCTGTGTGGTATTAACCCCGGCGATGACGCAGAACCCGGGATTCACTCCGGTACTGGTTAAGGTACCTGTGACAAAATAATCTCCGGATAGTTTCGACCAAAAAGGTCCTTCTTTCCTTCAGCAGGAAACTATCCTGAAACTTTGGGAAAACCATTTTCGTGATCTGTGACAGGACTGAAATACGACGGCCCGTCATAAAAGCCCGGTTCAGGCAGCAGAAAACCTGACATCATCATCCTGTGCAAAGCGATCTCACATAAAGGGCCGGAAGATCCAGATGATGCAAAAACAGAGTGCCGCAGCACATGTCCGGAACCACCACGTTCTCCACACGGGATGGGTTTCATGAAGATCATACAGGATCTCCAGTTCATCCTCATCTCTCCCCATGAACCATTCCCATACCGCATATGTCATGGCTCGACACCGCATTCTGCCAGAAAACCTGCCAGAAAAAAACGGCTGCGGATTCTTTTTTTGGGCTTGTTTACCGGGCCGGTGACCGGCGTCATCAGAGCAGCCCCCGGGCTTCGTCAATAAGTTCAATCGTGTAGTGATGGGGATAATCGCATTTCCGGAAAGGAGACGTTCCCAGGATATAAAATCCGAAACGCGTGTCCCTGATACGATTGGTATACAGGAAATTCAGCATCGCGCTGATCGACCGGGAGGATTTCCGGGACAGGTGAAAAAACAGGGCAATGTCCTGCGAAGTAACAACAGCCCGTATCGTTTTTTTTGCGAGCAGATAAGCACAGATAAGGTGGGCACACTCATAACGCCGCGTTGAATCTGTCCGGATCTGTCTCATTTAATCTCCTTTTCCTGATTTCTCATGCCTCTTTGGTTCTTCTGGTGATATAGTTGCGTATTGCGGTCAAAATTTAAAAAAACAATTAAATCTGCCCCCGATCCCGTTCTGCCCGTGAACAGGCCACGAATAACGGATTCAGATCCACAGTGTCAGTTATCAATGATATCCAGCCTGTAATCCAACGGCAGGTTCAAATATTGTCATCCTTCAATAACATCACGTGGAAAAGATCTATAACTGTGTAAAAACCGATACCGGTGTATCCCTGGAGTGGATGGACGGAAAACGAAAAAACTCCGAACACTTCACGATTCCGGAGCTGGAAACCATGAGAATACCTGTCCAGGAACTCATTGAGGTCCCCACGCTCTTCAGGATCGATCTGCAGGAGCATAAAATATACCGGAGCCAGGTCAACCGCGGATAATACTAAGTGATGGCAGGATTGGTATACGGAGAGGTATTCTGTTATATCCTTACGGAAAGAGTAAACCAAAAAAGGATTGCAGGTTTTGGTTTCCGGGTGGTTATCGACTGGCTTTTTTCAAATGAATGTCAAGTACACCGTTTCTCATGCTCATACCCGCCCCGGCGGATATAACCGGGCAGGGGAGCGGGATCATATGGAGCAGGGAAAACGATTGCCGTTCATGCATGCAGTCCCCGTTACCCTCAACCACCTCTTTCTCCTCATGGTTTTGGGTGATTGTCAGGTTATTTTCGTTGATTAAATCAACGGAAATTTTCGAAATCCCGGTTCCCGGGATCGTATCAATGGTGACCGTCACTTCATCGTGATGTTCTGCAACCTCGGCGTTCAGGTTGTGCACCGACTGGCATACGATTTCGGGCGTCTCCCCCTCTGGCAACAGCGGATTATCAGCTGGTTCAAGAGCAAGCTGGTACAGGTAGTCCATGGATGCTCTGAGTTCATCGAGTTCATCGTAGATTGATCTGTGAAATCGTCGTACCATTTTCTCTACCTCCTGCCTTTTGTTGCCCAGGTGTATCTCACCTGGTTACATGGACGGGTGTTGTCTCTGCCAATATACGTTGTGGTAACAATACGAGATTATCTTCGAACTGCGGAAATGGCAGGTTTTGGGGAAAATGGGAGATCCGGAAAACTGTGATAACGATGAAAGATTGGAATTGGCATGGTTCCTGAAGCAGAAGCCGGATGGATCATCTCCCGTCATTATCATTTCTGGAAATCGAAATGATTCGTTCTTTTCCTGCCTCAAATGAAGGCTTCAGAAAGTCGGAGAATCCTGCGGATTCTTCTCCTGCTTCGGATCAGATGACCCTCTGCACAAAAAAAGATTAAATGTACTGGTTTCTCCTCAGCCAGTCTGTCTGCGGCTTGAGGTACCGGTAAATAATATCGCACTTCTCGTCCTGGAAACTCCATGGCGTGACGATAACGGTATCGCCCTCCCGGATCCAGGCACGTTTCTTGATCTTTCCCTTGATACGACCCATGCGGATGACCCCGTCAATGCACTGGACCCGGATATGGTTTGCTCCCAGCATTGTCAGGGCAAGGGCGAACTGTTCATTGTTCCATTTCTTTGGCAGACGAACACGTGCTACGGGGGAACCGTCAGCATTTACCGCATTTGGATCTGCTGCTGCGTCATCGTTTTTCTTGTGAAAACCCATTCAACCAACTACGTATATATAAATATATACAGTGGCTGACACGAAGAAGGTATGCATGCTGCCCGCCGGAAATTCACGGGCATACAGTGTACCGGGCTATCGGATGGATGCCGGAGACCTGTCCCGGTGACCGGTTCTCATCGGTACCATAGATAGACATATAGTGCCACGAAACAATGATAGCCCAACACGGCATGGCGATGATCTCACCCGCATCAGCCCGGTGGGGTTGACGATGTTTTTGTCCGGCGGGTTTGGTACCCGNCGAGGAACCTCTGGTAATTGTTCCCTCCATAAAACCTGCCCGTGAATCAGGTANANCCATCNCCCTGTATCCATTCTGCAAAAGAATCAGGGCGTAAGAACGGCTTTGCCGGAAACAACAATGAAAACAAATCAGGAAACAAAATGTCACAACAACTTGGCGGACAGCAGATTATAATTCTCAGGCAGGGAACGACGCGGAACCGCGGGCAGGAAGCCCAGAACAGCAATATTGCCGCTGCAAAAGCTGTGGCAAACGCTGTCCGGTCCACGCTCGGGCCAAAGGGCATGGACAAGATGCTTATCGACGGTATGGGGGAAATTACCATCACCAATGACGGCGCCACCATCCTCAAGGAGATGGACATCGAGCACCCTGCCGCCAAGATGATGGTCGAGATTGCAAAGACCCAGGACGATGAAGTTGGCGACGGAACGACCTCGGCAGTCATTATTGCAGGAGAACTCCTGAAGAATGCGGAAAACCTGCTTTCCCAGCAGGTCCACCCCACGGTTATTGCCGAAGGATACCAGCAGGCAGCAACAAAATCCCTGGAAATCCTCTCCACGATCGCTATCAGCGTGAAACCAACCGACACAGCAATGCTCACTCACGTTGCAGAAACAGCGATCTGTGGCAAGGGTGCCGATGCTTATAAGCGTCTTCTTTGCGATATCATCGTGCGTTCGGTTACCCTGGTTGCGGACCCGGACGGGACCGTGGATATCAAGCATATAAATATCCAGAAGAAAGTCGGCGGCAAAGTGGAGGATACGGAGCTCGTCGAAGGCATGGTCATCGACAAGGAACGGGCCAATCCGGGAATGCCGAAGATTGTGAAGAACGCGAAAATCCTCATCCTGAACGCTGCGCTCGAGTACAAAAAGACGGAAGTCAATGCGAAGATCAATATCTCACGGCCCGACCAGGTGCAGGCATTCCTTGACGAGGACGAACAGATGGTCCACACCATGGCCGACAAGATCGTAAAGAGCGGTGCATCTGTCGTCTTCTGCCTGAAGGGGATCGATGACGTGGCCCAGCACTACCTCACCAAAGCCGGTGTTTTCGCAGTCCGCCGGGTCAAAAAGAGCGACAGCGAGAACCTTGCACGGGCAACCGGTGCAACGGTTGTCAACAGCATCGATGCCATCACCAAAGATGATATCGGTACTGCCGGCCTTGTGGAGGAGAAGAAGCTCTCCGGCCACGACATGATCTACGTCTCGGGATGCAAAAACCCCAAGGCCGTCTCGATCATCATACGGGGCAGTTCAGAGCATGTAATTGATGACCTCGAACGCGGCATGCACGATGCACTGATGGTTGTCGGGGAAGTCGTCAAGAACAAAAAGATTGTCGCTGGCGGCGGGGCACCCGAAACGGAAATCTCGCTCCAGCTGCGACGTTATGCCCAGACTGTTGGGGGCCGTATCCAGCTTGCCATCGAAGCCTTTGCTGCTGCGCTCGAGATCGTCCCTCGTACGATTGCAGAAAATGCCGGGCTTGATCCTATCGATATGATCGTGGCGATCCGGGCAGCTCATGAAGCCGGCAACAGGACCTTCGGGCTTGATGTGTACAAGGGTAAACCGGTCGACATGCTTAAGGAAGGGGTTGTCGAGCCCCTGCGGGTGAAGACCCAGGCCATCATGAGTGCAGCCGAGGCCGCGGTCATGATCCTGCGCATCGACGATGTCATCGCATCGTCACGTGCACAGGGGTCTGCCGGCGGTATGCCTCCGGGTGGAATGCCCCCGGGAATGGGGTGACCCCCAGGTATGCAAACCATTAATGCAGATCAAAAAACCGGAGGAGATATTGTATGACGGTGCAGGTTCAGTTCATGCAATCCGGGTCGTTCCATGCCGGGGAGTATAAATTTCTCGATCTCGAAAAAATATCCCGGTTCCAGATCACCCCCCAGCGCAATTCCTGTGAACTCTTCGTCACTACGCCGGAAAATCCCCGGCCGGAAACACCGTATATCCTCGCACGAAGAGACCGCGAGTACGAGCTGCAGGATATTATCAATGATCTCAGGCAGCTGAAATCGGAACAGAAGGAAGCAGTGTACAAGATCACGGATACAGAAGCCGGCCTGGTAACAAACTAGCACCAGCATCCGGGAATCATCATAAAACCGAGAAGACCATAACCGTGTTCCGGGCTGTTGCCAGCTGGATTACTGATATCAAAGAGAGTTCCAGAAACACTGAATATATCGTTTCATTTTTTTTGTGATCGGACAAAAAAAGAATGTGAATCTGAGTGATCAGTTTTACAAGGGAGAAAAGCCGGTCCCTCCCCTTGAGCTACGAAAGATTTAATCAATATGCCGCAGGGAAACTCTGCTGCTGCTGGCTTACGCTGATGATCTCCCCGGTATTGTCCAGGAGGCCGGCAAGATATTTTTTTGCCCATT
>JGI20214J51088_10001065_pt1 | contig 18717 bp, 11 predicted proteins | sample WetSurMetagenome_FD_51088 | JGI IMG/M metagenome (IMG submission 51088) | reverse complement strand
AGCCCAGTAAAACCGCCGCATCCTCAACTTTCCCCTCAACAAGTAGATTCCTGATGACCGAGGAACTAATAATAACATCACCTTCTGATAATGAGTCAGCTCTCGTAAGATTAAACCCGTATTTCTGTGAGCACCCGGCAATGGTCTCGCCAGTTCCCTCATGTCTTTTCCCAAAATGATGATTGAAGCCTGCCACAAGGTGGCTTACCTTAAGTTTATTGAATAGTATCTTCTCAATGAATTCACAGGCTGTAAGATTACTAAGTTCATCTGTAAAAGGTATTATAACAAGATGATCAATGTCCATCTTCCTGAGAAGAAAAATGCGCTCATCTATGTCAGTAAGAAACCTCAGACTGTCTGAATTTTTTTCAAGAACAAGCCTGGGGTGAGGATCAAAGGTTACAACCACTGACTCTGATCCGCAGCGTCTTGCCTCATTTATTACCCTTTCAATAAGCAGACAGTGCCCACGGTGTACACCATCAAAAACACCCATGGTGATAACAGGGTTTTTGAGCTCCAGCCCCTCATATCCATAATGAACATTCATACTAATAAAAGAACAAATTTAATAAAGTGAATGAATTGACAGCATGATATTGGATCTATCATGATTTATTGATGGGTGATTATCAATTTTACTGCTAACTTAGTGGATATATTACATTACTTTGGAAAATCGTTATTATCAGAAGGACCAATGGCTTGAGCCTTTCAGGGGTGTCATTGACAGCAGGATTGCAGCGTGCATGGCAAAAGAGGCTGCCCTTACCGGCAATGGCAATCTTTCTGATTTTGCAAACGGACATCAATGGTATGGACTTCATCCGACTGAAAAAGGATGGGTCATCAGGGAACATGCCCCTAATGCAACTGCAGTATATCTTATTGGAAGCTTTACAAAATGGAAGAAGGAGGAGCGGTACAGGCTCTCCGGTCCGAAAAGAGGTGACTGGGAATTGGAGATCAGCAGGAACACTCTGAAACATGGTGATCTGTTCAAGCTTTATATTTGCTGGAAAGATGGTGGGGGTGAACGCATACCTGCTTTTGCAACCAGGGTTGTTCAGGACAATGTCACAAAAATCTTTTCTGCCCAGGTGTGGCAGCCGGAAACACCATATGTGCATAAGCATACGCCACCTGTTGCTCCTGAATCACTCCTCATTTATGAGTCTCATACCGGGATGGCCACCGAGCTTGAAAAGACAGGCACATACAGTGAATTTACCAGTGATGTTCTTCCGCGCATCAAAAGGCTTGGTTATAACACTGTCCAGCTGATGGCCGTCCAGGAACATCCTTTTTACGGTTCATTTGGCTATCATGTATCCAGTTTTTTTGCTCCGTCATCACGCTTTGGCACCCCTGATGATCTTAAGGAGCTTATAGATACCGCGCACTCAATGGGTCTGAGGGTCATCATGGATCTGGTTCACTCCCATTCAGTGAAAAACACAAACGAAGGACTGGGTCTGCAGGATGGTGACCCGGGATTATATTTTCATGCAGGACCAAGGCGTAATCATGTAGCCTGGGACTCGTTGTGCTTTGACTATGGATCTGATAATGTGCTGCATTTTCTTCTGTCAAACTGTAAATACTGGCTTGAAGAATACAGGTTTGACGGGTTCCGTTTTGACGGTGTTACAAGTATGGTTTATTATGATCATGGCCTGGAAAGAAATTTCACATCGTACCAGCAATATTTTGACGGCAACCAGGATGGGGATGCCATAACCTACCTCACTCTGGCAAATAAACTAATCCACCAGCTGAATCCAGGAGCAGTTACAATTGCTGAAGAGATGAGCGGCATGCCGGGTATAGCTGCAGCAGTAAGCGAGGGAGGCATTGGCTTTGATTATCGTCTGGCAATGGGTGTACCTGATATATGGATAAAGATGGTTAAAGAGATCCCTGACGAGAGATGGGACCTTGGATATCTTGTTCATGAGCTTACACAACACCGCCCTGAAGAAAAGGTTGTTTCATATTGCGAATCGCATGATCAGGCACTTGTGGGAGACAAAACGCTCATCTTCCGTCTTGCCGATGCAGAGATGTACACCTCAATGAGCCTTTCGACACCGAGCCTTATTATTGACAGGGCGGTGGCGCTGCACAAGATGATAAGGCTGTTTACCTTCTCAACGGCTGCAGGAGGTTATCTTAACTTCATGGGCAATGAGTTCGGTCATCCTGAATGGATCGACTTCCCGCGTGAAGGGAATAACTGGAGCTACAAATTTGCAAGAAGACAATGGAGCCTGGCTGAAAACCCTCTCCTCAGATACCGGCAACTGGATAATTTTGACAGGGCAATGATTGAGGCCGGCAAAGAAGCCGGAATACCAGGCTGTTATAGTGTTAAAACATTAATGGTGAATAACGACGATAAAGTGATTGCCTACATAAGGGGCAGTCTGCTCTTTGTTATGAATTTCAACCCGGTTAAATCATTTACCGGTTATGGCATACCTGTAAAAGGCAAATACAGGATCATTCTTAGCAGCGATGATTCCTCTTTCGGAGGACAGGACCGCATAGATACAAAAATCACCTATATATCGTCGCCAAAATATGGTAAATACACAGTTACAGCAGACCAGCAACTGCTCCTTTATCTTCCCTCACGTACCGCAATAGTATTAAAGGAGATCCCACCGGCACGTATTTCCGATCTTTAGCCTAATCAATCCACCGTAGCAGGCAGAAGTCCTGTCTATGAGGCAGTTCCTGATGTCTGGCATATATACGCACCCCATAGAAAAATGCACCGGCCCTTTCAGGAAGCACCTCTATCCGGTATATGGCACGTCCTTTTCTTATGCTTACAAGCTCAAACTCCTTCTTCATGGCAAACTCATACTCACCGCTCTTTTTCATCCTTGTGACAACAAACTCAACACCAACATTTTCGGAAGGTATATCCTTTATATCCAGGACAATCTCATGAGTATATGTATGACCTGAATGATAGGTTTTTTCAGTCTGGTTCTGTAATTCATACTGAAGCACCTCTATCTCATCCCAGCGGCGTTCCATATCAGCCTTCCAGGAAGCAAGCTCACGGGCAACAGTAAAATTGTCGGCTTTGAGATGACGACTTCTTTCATCAATCTTTTTGTAGTACTTCCCGATATAATCGTTAAGCATTCTCCTTGAAGTAAAATCAGGGGCCACCTTCACCATAGTATTCTTTATGTAGCTTGTCCACTCCTGTGGAATGCCACTCTCATCGCGTGAATAATATGCAGGTATAATCTCATACTCAAGCATATTGTAAATTGTTTCAGCATCGATGTCATCCTGCAACTCCTTGTTGCTGAAGGTGTTCTTTTTCGGAAGTGCCCAGCCGGCAAATGCATGATAGCCCTCAACCCACCAGCCGTCAAGAACACTGAAGTGAATAGTGCCGTTCATCACGGCTTTTTCGCCACTGGTGCCTGATGCCTCCATTGGCCGTTCAGGAGTGTTAAGCCATATGTCTACTCCCCTGACAAGGTATTTTGCCAGTTCCATATCATAGTTCTCAAGGAAGAGTATCTTTCCTGCAAACTGTGGCATCTGGGAGACTTCGTTTATACGACGGATAAGATCCTGACCGCCTCCATCGTTAGGATGTGCTTTGCCTGCAAAAATGAACTGAACAGGTTTTTCGGGATTATTGATCAACGCTGACAGCCTGTCGAGATCGCGGAACAGAAGGTTTGCCCTCTTATAGGTGGCAAATCTTCTTGCAAAACCAATAGTAAGGGCTTTGTCGTTAAGATGAGTGCTTATATTTATAAGCATCCTGGGGCTGACATGTCTTACGAGCATATCAGACTGAAGTCTTTTGCGGATGTTTTCAAAAAGCCTGCGCTTCAGCTTCATCTTTACCTCAAACACCTTTGCATCTTCTACCTGGTATATCTTCTCCCAATTGTCAAGGTTTGTCTGGTCAAAGCTGCTTTCGCCGGTCAGGCTTTCATATACCTGGGCCCATTCCGGTGCGGTCCAGGTGGCATGATGTACCCCATTGGTCACATGCCCTATGTAAAGTTCCTCCTGCATGTAGCCCGGCCACAGCTTTGAGAAGAGTCCCCTGGTAACCTTACCGTGCAGCTCGCTCACACCATTCATCTCAACTGACATACGTGCGGCAAGATAACTCATGTTGAATTTTCTTTCAGCATCACCTTCACACCTGCCAAGTGATAACATCTCTTCCCATGTGATATTAAGCCTGGTATGATAATGCGATATGTACTTTCTCAACAGATCCTCTTCAAAGGCATCATGGCCTGCAGGTACCGGCGTATGCGTAGTAAAGAGCGTGGAGGATCGCACAACTTCCCTGGCTTCCTGGTAGGTAAGATGATTGTCTTCAATGAGACGGCGCATTCTCTCAAAACCAATAAAGGCTGAATGCCCCTCATTGCTATGGAACACATCGGGTTTTATACCCAGTGCATCAAGAAGGCGAATGCCGCCAATACCAAGTATGAGTTCCTGTTTTAACCGGTTCTCGGAGTCGCCTCCATAAAGGTAATGTGTGACAGCACGGTCTTCAGGCTGGTTATCTTCAAAGTCTGTATCAAGAAGGTAAAGCTTAACCCTTCCTACTGATGCCAGCCACACTCTGGCCTCCACTTTTCGACCGGGCCACATCAGTGAAACAGTAAGTTGCTTGCCTTCTCCGTCTTTAACCTGTTCAACAGGCAACTGTGAGAAATCTTCTGCCTCATATATTGCCTGCTGCTCTCCTTTAGGCCCGAGCTTCTGCCTGAAATAACCATATCTGTAAAGAAGTCCTATGGCCGTGATATCAAAATTTGCATCGCTGGCCTCCTTAAGGAAATCACCGGCGAGGACACCAAGGCCACCGGAATAAATCTTCAGACATTGATGTATACCAAACTCCATGCTGAAATAGGCAACTGAAGGGGTGACAGGCAAAGGTCTCTCCATATATGTCCTGAAACATTTATATACCTGTTCAGCTTCATTGGTGAAAACTTCATCTTCTGTAAGTACAATAAGTCTCTTATAGTCAATCTTTTCAAGTAATTTGCGCGGGTTATGATCCACCTCTTCCCAGAGAACCGGGTCCATCTTGCGGAATAACAGTTCTGCCTCAGGGTTCCATGACCACCACAGGTTGCAGGCCAGCTCCTTCATAAACAGAAGTTTCTCAGGCAGATCAGACTGAACATAGATATCTTTCCAGACTGGTATCTGATGAGGCTTGCGGACTGTTACCTCAGCCGTTTCAAAGAGCTTCACATATTCTCTAGGCTGTCTTCTTCTCTCCTCGCTCTTTTCAAGTGCAAGAGTATAAGCATCTGTATAATAATGAAAGAGGGTACTCCAGTTTGCTATCCTTGATATCTCCCAGGCTTTTTCCCTGGCAGCAACAATATCAGGAAGCTCCATTGCAAGGAAATTATCGAGAAAAGCAGCCATAGCTCCCACTACTTCGACCTCATTATCATCGTTGCGGTTAACAACAAGACATCCGTTCCCGGGGTTTTTAAAGTATGTATTCACCCACATGCCAAAACCTGAAAGGGTGGTTGTAACAGTTGGAACTCTGAACATGAGGCTCTCAAGCGGTGTATAACCCCAGGGCTCATAGTATGAAGGATATAATGTGATATCAAAACCTATGAGAAGATCATAATAGGTTTTATTGAATATCCCGTCGTCACCCTGAAGGTATGATGGAACAAAGATCACATTTACAGGATCCTTCTCACTGTTTGTGATGCCATTTGCATTCAGACGGTTTAATACCGGGTCGGTTCCGGGATAATGAAGACCATGCGTAAGAAACCGGTCACCGGTTATTGGTACATGGTTTTCTCCCAGGGCATCAATCAATTCCTGCCTTGGTCCTTTGTGATATGCCGGAACAAGTATAAATGCAACACATTTCTTTTTGCTGCCTGTCTTTTTGTTAAGCCGCCCAAGAGCATCTATAAACAGGTCTATACCTTTGTTTCTGAACTCGTAACGTCCGCTGGTTGATACAAGGATGGTATCCGGACTGAGCTGGTAACCGACCAGTGCCGAGGCAACCTTTAACAAATCGGCCCGTGCCGTCTTACGGCATACATCAAAATTCTCGGCGCATGGAACAAATGAGTCTTCAAAGCCATTTGGCGTTATAATGTCAGGTTCCTTTCCAAGAAACGTGAGGCATTCGCGGCCTGTAATAGCACTAACTGCCGTAAATGCGTCAGCTTCGGTAGCTGTAATCTTTTCAAGCGACTGCTTGGCAACAATATTGAATTCACGGGCCGTCTGCTGTGGATTGTATTCTTCCATCCGGCTATAGAGAGGCCTGTTATTTCCTGCAATGCATCTCCCCAATACGGTGGCATGTGTCGTAAATGAGGTGGCAATCCATGGAGCATATTTCTTCAGGTAAAGTACACCTGTACCAGTCATCCATTCATGAAACTGAGCAATAACACGCGGATGTTCCCTGTAATAATTGGTAAAACTTTCTATTACTTTTCCCACAGCATATCCAAAGAGAGCAGGTTCAATATAATCCCACTGACCGGAAATGCTGTCAAGTCTGTATGTCTCCCAAAAGCCTGCAAAAATTTCGTTCTGCTGACCGAAATAGGGTGTGAAATCAACAAGAATAACACGTGGTTTGCCTTCAATATTCCACCTGCCTGTCCTTATCCTCAACCCTTCACCGGCTGCAATTGTCTTCCACAAACTGAAGAGGCCGTCGTCTGGAATGAACTCAGGGTTTGTCTTGTCGTCACGCCATACGTCAGGCCCAATCATTACGTAATTTTCACCATATTCAGCAATAACATTGAGCGCTTTGGTTGAAATAACGGTGTGAATACCTCCTACCTTATTACAAACTTCCCAGCTTGTTTCGAATAAAAAATCTGCTTTCATCGTATTCAACTGATATTCTAAAACATATGATTAATAAATGTGCTTACAGGGAGGCAAAAGTAACTATTTCTTTTTTCCTGGTGCTTTTGCTGTCTTTTTTGTCTTCCCGTCTGCTTTTGATGTTTTTGCTGCGGCAACCTTCCTGACAGGTGCTTTAACCGTCTTTCTTGGGGTAGCCTTAGTGGATTCTGTAATTACCTTATCACTACTGGTTTTAGAATCTGATAATGCACTCTTTTTCTCCTGCTGTTTCTCCGTGGCAAGAGATCTGGTAATCTTTTTTGCGGCCTTAACCAGATCACCTTTTACCTTGTCTGATTTTTTGTCCGCTTTCGCTTTCTTCTCAAGCTTTGCGATTTTATCTTCAAGTTTTGAAATTATTTCATCCCTGGCCTCTATTCCGGCGGTAAGATTGTGTGCTGTCAACTCAGGAGATGACAGAGGCGCAATAGCATTCAGTCTTAGCTCAAAGTCGCTCAGAATATTCATATAGTTCAGGAATGCCTGATACGGATTCTCATAAGGGTTGAAATATGCATGAACATCTCCGTCAGAAAAGAACTTTGTAGACATATAATAAAAATGATCGCTTGACTGAAGATAAATCCAGTCTCGTGTAAGTGGTTCAGAACCTGATCGCGATACCCTTTCAGCCAGGCTATAGAGTTTATCCACTGCTGCATTCTGAAGGTCATTTCCCATCCACGCGGTCAGGTCTCTTTCTTCATCAGCCCATGATATTGGTGATGGAACATGCAGCACAGATACAGGCTGAAATTTATCAGCTATTTCAGATACTGTCATAAATGTAAATGGTGTCTTTTTCAGTACGGAATCAGGGAAGTGTTTCAGGAAGTCAAAAATGCCGGTTTCTTTTTTCTGGTGTTCACCAAAAGTCTCATAATCCATGAATATATTAATGATGTCAGCTGACGGGGCAGCCTCATTGATCCAGCCGGCATATTTATCTGAAGTAAGCGGATAGCCGCTCCAGTCGTGGTTGGAGAAACGGAAGGCAATATCATCGCTCAGTGAATAGTTTCTCAGCAGGACCTTAAGACGCGGGTTAATGGCATTGCAATAGAGGTAATTGGGCGATTTCCAGCCAAGGATATGTTTTGCGCCTTCGGTTACTGTGGCTTTAAAGCCCATGTCCGCCATCCAGTTGCCTATTTCGTCAGAATATATAAGCTCGGTATTTCTTATTGCCTGCGGCTCCATGCCAAGGAACTCTACCATCTTATCGCGGTGAATGCTTACCTGGCGCATAAACAGTTCTCTGTTTTTAAGAGATGCCAGTGAGTGCGAGTTTGTCTCCGCAAGAAACTCAACAAAGCCTGTCTTTGCAAGTTCTCTGAAAGAATCAAGCACTTCAGGTGCATAAAGGCGAAACTGATCAATGACTATGCCTGTAAGTGAAAAAGTGACCTTGAATTTACCCTTGTGTTTATTTATAAGGTCAAGTATTATTTTATTTGCCGGCAGGTAACAGTTGTCGGCAATCTTTCGCATTATTGATTCATTGGTGTAGTCATCATAATAATAATGTTCATGGCCCATGTCAAAGAACCTGTACCGTCTCAGTCTGAAAGGCTGGTGCACCTCAAAGTAGAGGCATATTGCTTTTTTCTGCGATGAACTCATATCGTTTGCTTTGATTTTTTACTTTGTCGTTTCTGTGTATATATCACGTACCTGACGGGCAGCTCTTTCCCATTTTAGTTTCTCCACCTCTTCCTTTCCGTTTGTAACAAACATCCTTGACAATGCAGGATAAGTAAGTATTCCATAAATGGCATCGGCCATTGCCTCGATGTCCCAGAAATCAACTTTAACAGCATGTGTCAGCACTTCGGCAACACCGCTCTGTTTACTAATAATAACCGGGACATTTGACTGCATTGCTTCTAGTGGTGATATGCCAAAAGGTTCTGATACCGATGGCATGACATAAACATCACTCATGCCAAGCATCTCAAACACATCATTACCTTTCAGGAATCCAGTAAAATGGAACCGGTCTGTAATGCGCAGTGATGCGGCACGTCTTATCATCTTCTCCATCATATCACCTGAGCCTGCCATTACAAACCTCACATTAGGCATCTTTGAAAGAACCATTTTGGCAGCTTCAATGAAGTATTCAGGTCCCTTCTGCATTGTAATCCTGCCAAGGAACGTGACAACTTTTTCGTCAAAGCCCCGATCCGGCTTTGCGGTCTCTGTAGGTTGCATAGGCTCCACAGCATTGTACACTGTAGTAACTTTCGCGGGGTTTATGCCATACTTGTTTATAACAATATCGCGTGTCAGATTGCTTACTGTTATGATTTTGTCGGCAAAATCCATCCCTTCCTTTTCTATTTTATAAACTGCAGGGTTCACGTTTCCCCCGCTTCTGTCAAAGTCAGTTGCGTGAACATGTATCACAAGTGGTTTGCCTGAGACAGCCTTTGCAGCAATGCCGGCCGGGTAAGCCAGCCAGTCATGGGCGTGAATAACATCAAATTCATTTTCAGATGCAATCACTGAAGCCACAACGGAATAGCTTTTTATCTCTTCCATAAGAGAAGCACCATAAGTGCCTGAGAAGTCGACTTTCCCCTGTACATTCGTCTTCAGCAGTATATCAGTATCAGATATCTGTCCACGTGTCATCTTCCAGAACTCCTCAGGGGCAGTGTACGGGACGAGCTTTGAATATACCTCTATCTTTTGTACCTCCCGCAGGAGATCGAGGTACCTGATTTTCTTAAAAGCAACGGGGACGGTATTAGCGCCTATGAGTCTCACAATATCCTGATCCTCATCGCCCCAGGCTTTAGGTACAACAAAAAGGACATCCATGCCGTCAAGAGAGGCAAGACCGCGTGTAAGTCCATAACTTGCAGTACCCAGTCCTCCGGCAATGTGAGGAGGAAATTCCCAGCCAAACATCAGAACACGCATAAGCTCTATTTATCTTTATATTTTGTCTTTAATAAAATCAGGATACGATATACCTCTGCCACACTCCACGCCTGCGAGATAGCTCCGCGGGGTGCGTGAGGAGGATCACCATCATATATCTCCGATATTGTTGAGATACCGGCCTCAGTCATTGTCTCTTCGAACCTGTAGATAAGTTTTCTTATATAAGCGGCGCCTCCCTTGCCATACACCCTCAGCCATGCATCGCTGAAAGGGCCAATAAGCCATGGCCATACTGTACCCTGATGGTATGCAGTATCTCTCTCTTTTTGATTACCATAGCAGGTTCCATTGTATCCGTCTTCTGCAGGAGAAAGAGACCGCAGTCCCCTTGGCGTAACCAGAACCCTGTTTGCAAGATCAATAACACTCTTCATCATCTCAGTTTCAAGCATTGAATACTGAAGTGATGCTGCAATAACCATATTAGGTCTTACCTGCATATTTTTTCCTGTGATGTCATTAACATAATCGGCAAGGTGATTATGTTCTTCATCCCAGAAAGTATCCAGAAAAGATTTATGGATGAGCTCAGGTAAATCTTTCCATTCTTTTATAAAAGCCTTGTCGCCGGCGGCTCTTGCACAATCGAGCGAAAAACATACAGCGTTGTACCATAAAGCATTTACTTCGACAGTATAGCCACTGCGAGGTGTAACTGGCACACCATCAACAACAGCATCCATCCAGGTAAGGGCTTTTCCTTCGGCCTCGGCATATATAAGACCATTGTTGCGCATGTGAATCCCAAAGGATGTGCCTTCGCGATAGGCTTTTAAAACATCCTTCATCGGGTTACTGTATCTTTTCCATGTGTCAGACAGATCAGCATTGTAATGCTGAAGAGCATGAAAAAACCATAACGGAGCATCCACGCTGTTAAAAGCAGGGTTGTCATCATTGCCCATATTAGGGAACAGGCCTCCCTTCATGCGTCTCACCTGTGTGTCAAGCACATCGCCGGCAAGATTTTCCCAGCTGCGGGCAAGAGCCAGTCCGGGCAATGAAATGAAAGTATCGCGACCCCATGGTCCAAACCATGGATATCCTGCAATAATGCGGGTGTCTTCACCCCTCTTTTCAATAAATTGTATTGCTGCATTGCGCAGACAGTTTTCAAAGTCCTTTCGGGGCGTCTTTGTCTTGGTCTCCCTGGTGAACTTGGCCTTCAGTCCTCCTGTGTTCTCTTCACTGGTTGAGGCGGAGAAAATGATAACATCTCCCTTTTTTGCCGTTACTTCAAAGAAACCCGGAACAAACAGATCCTCACTATAATCATATCCGCGTGCCTGCTCCTCTGCATACTCAACACCGATATACCAATCCGGAACAGGTATAAACTCGTTCTTGCATGAGAGCTGCATGTTCAGCCATGGGAATCCTTCGTACATCTTTATCTTTATTCCGTTTTTTATGGGGTGGACTTTGGTATCGGCCCACATATTTGCATGAGTGAGCTGATGTATGTTACGGAATGCAAGAAACGGCCTGAACTGAAGCCTGATATCATCATCGGCGTCAATGACAGTAAACCTGATCAGGGTCTGCTCCTCATAATGGACAAGGATTCTTTCCTGCTTGAGCCAGACGTTCCCGACACGATATGTCATCCCAGGTATATCCTGAATATCAAAGTCTTCGATATATTTATGCCCTTTCGGCACAAAATAGTCACCATGATACTTCCTGATACCGGTGTTAAAGCTTTGACCATTATTAACAACTGTTGTGTCAAGCGAAGAGAGTAATACATGACGCTCACCGCCAAATTCATTCACAGGACACACCAGAAGACCATGATACTTCCGGGTGTTACAGCCAATGATTGTTGAACAGGTATAGCTGCCTGCCCTGTTTGTCCTTAGTATCTCCCTGGAGAGCGAAAATTCCAGGTTGACAACCTGTGCCTTATCAAACTTAATGTATCCCATAATTATTTAGTTTTCGGCAAAAAAAATTAAGACCTTTAAGTTACCACTTAAATGTTACATTTCAATTAAATTTCTTTAGATCCGGTTCCCATTTTCAGAATGGGCACCGCGGCTTCGCATGTTGAAAAATCAATATCTTTGCTCCCGTGTAAAAACAAAATTTGAAATGAAACTCAGGTGGTTATTAATTCCGTTGTTTTTTATAATAGTAACAAGCTGTACTAATAATAAGTTTTCAGTCAAAGGAAATATTTCAGGTGCTGAAGGACGTCTGCTGCACCTGCAGCAAATTAAACCCGGCTTCCTTGTACCTGTTGACTCTGTTGTTGCAGGCAGTGACGGTTCATTCAGTTTTGAGGCAAAAATTAAAATGCCGGCTTACTACATGCTGTCTCTTTCAAAGCAGAACTTTGTAACACTGCTGGCCAAGCCGGGTGAAAAGATAAATATCCTGACAAAGAGTGACACACTCTCTGCTGACCCAGAAATAACCGGATCAGAAGGCACAGCCGTGCTTCTTGATTTCCAGAAAAAACATGAGACGCTTATTAAGCACCTGAGTCGTCTTACAAAGATCTATAACGACAGCATTAACAGCCGCTTTCTGCCTCTGATAATGGACAGCCTCGACAGGCGGGCAGCTTCACTGGTTTCGGATTTTCAGGATTATTCAAAAAAATATCTTGATGAGAACATAAAAACAATGGCTGCAATATATCTTCTTAACCAGCAGTCTGTTCCCGGCAAGGCATTGTTTGACCCTATAAAAGAGCCTGATCTCTATTACAGGGTTGACTCTGCACTATTTGCAAAATACCCTGAATCGGATCTTGTAATTGATCTTCATAATTATGTTTCACGACTGCGTACACATCAGCGTACTGAGAAGAAAAACTCAGGTATAATTATGGCAGGATCTTCTGTTCCGGACATTGCATTACCAAACCCTGCAGGTGACACCCTAAGACTCTCCTCAACAAGAGGCTCAGTGGTACTGCTTGATTTCTGGGCTTCATGGTGCCCTCCATGCCGCGACGAAAATCCGAACATTGTAACAATGTACAATACTTACAGACAGAAAGGGTTTACAGTATTCCAGGTTTCACTCGATCTCAAAAAAGAAGACTGGGTTGAAGCCATTAAAACGGACAATATCGGAAAATGGTACCAGGTAAGTGACCTGAAATATAAAGATTCTGAGGTGGTTAAAGAGTTTAATCTTGGAACAATACCTTCAAACTTTCTCCTCGACAGGGACGGAAAGGTTATAGGTATAAATCTCCAGGGAGAGGAATTACAGAAAAAACTTGCAGAAGTTTTTGCCAATCAATAGGCAATCTCTTTTTTTTACTTTATTTGCACAGAAATAATCTTCGGGATTTAAATACAGTATGATGAAAAAGCTCTTAGTGCTCCTGCTCTTGGTAGCTGTAGCAGCCGGTTGCAAAAACAAAGACAGTGTTACAATAAAAGGCACTTTCACAGGAAACGCTCCTGCAACAATTATTCTTGAGCGTAATGACCTTGACAAATGTGTCATTTTAGATACTGCCAAAGTTAAAAAGAACAGGTTCTCATTTAAAACCACAATAAATGAGCCTGAATTTTTCCAGGTGAGGACAGGAAAAAATGACTTCGTCTCCATACTGGCTCTCCCCGGAGAAAAAATAACCCTGTCGTTTAACGGTACCCCGCTGATAAACAATTACTCTGTCTCAGGATCAAAAGAGTCAGAGAAAGTCAGACAACTTGACCTCAGGCTTGGACAAACACATGCCAGTCTTGATTCAATCCGTAAAGCTTACCAGGCCCTTTCCGGCAATGAACTGACAGCGATGGGCCCGTCACTTGAAAAGAAATACAAAGCCACAATTGACAGACAGAGGATGTACAACATCAGGTTTATCCTTGATAATTTCAAATCGATGGCTTCAATAAAAGCCCTCTACCAGAGGATAGATGATAACACTTATGTACTGTACCAGCCAAGGGATCTTCAGTATCTCAAAATTGTATCAGACTCACTGATAACAGTTTACCCTGAGTCAAAACATGTTAAGGCGCTTATTAACGATGTGAAGAACGAACTTAACAATATGTATATTGATAAACTTAACAGGATGGCTGAAGGAAAAACAATAGACAAACTGAATCCCTCTCTTGTCAGCACCACGGGAGAGAGGGTCAGTCTCAGCTCACTCCGCGGGAAATATGTGTTACTTACATTCTTCTCATCAGAGTCACAGGATTGTTTAAAGGAAAATGAACAGCTCCGGACCCTCTGGAACAAATATCACAGCAAGGGGCTGGAGATATATCAGGTAAGCATTGATACAGATATTAACAGATGGGTTAGTTATGTAAGGTATGAAGAGATCCCATGGATAAGCGTTATTGAAGATAACCCGAATGATCCTGCATTGGCGAAAACACTTGCCATAACAGCCGTTCCTGAAAACTTCCTTATTGACAAGGAGGGGAACATCATTAATTCCAGCCTTCACGGCAGGAATCTGAGTATTATGATGGATCAGCTATTTAATAAATAAACTTATTGGAAAGAAGGAAAACATATTTTGCCTCTGACTTTCACCTTGGTCTTTCAGCCGGTACAGATCCGCTGGAGAGGGAGAAAAGAGTAACAGCCTGGCTGAAGGAGATTTCGGACGATGCATCAGCCGTTTATCTGCTGGGCGATATTTTTGACTTCTGGTGGGAATACACGAAGGTTGTTCCAAAAGGATTTACCAGGTTTCTTGGAACAATTTCAAATATGACTGACAGCGGTATTAAAGTATTCATTTTTACGGGTAACCACGACATGTGGATGAAAGATTACCTGGTTAAGGAGTGCGGAGTGCATATCATTACAAGGCCCCTCCTGACGGCAATTGACGGCAAACGTTTTTACCTTGCACACGGTGAGGGTCTGGGATCTAAAAACATCGGATTTAAATTACTTCTCGCATTCTTCCACTGGCGTTTTGCCCAGAGGGTATACAGCACTATAGACCCGAGATACGGGATTGGTTTCGGCCATGCATGGTCAAAAAGCAGCCGCCTGGCAAAAGGTATCTCAGTACCATTCATGGGAGAAGAAAAGGAAGATCTTATCAGATATACAAAACAGATCATCGGTGAAGGTTGTGACGCCGACTTTTTTATCTACGGACACAGGCATCTTCCGCTTTCAATAAATGTACAGGGTAAAAAGATGGTTATTCTTGGAGACTGGTTTAAGCGCAACTGCTATGCCATATGGGATGGCACCAGCCTGGAATTTAAATCCATACCTGTTTAGCTTTCGGCCTGATCTTTACCTCCACCACATAATACGAATACTCATCATTCACATCAATAAATGAGTACTCAAGCTTCTCCCCGGAATGTCTTGCAATCTCCAGAAGTCCAAGGTAGCCTGTGGTTTTTACATCCAGGTTCTGATTCACCAGGGCTCTTTTTAACAGAGCCTTTTTACCTGCTTCATCTTCACGGTTAATAATATCCAGCTTCTCTCTGAGGTTTTCAACTTCATCTCTGCGGATAAGATTGCCAGAGGTGACAATGAAAAAGTTTCCGTCAGCCTTTATCATCGCCACAGGCATCCCAAGCTCTTTCCCGGCGTTCATCCCCGGGCTGAATTCTGCCATGTTCTGAAGCAGTTCAATAAGTACGGTAAATATCCTCTTCTGAAGATTATTCTCTATATCTGTTTCATGAAGTTTGGTTTCATTAAAGCTGAGAACCTCTTTCCCTAAATCATGAGACAGGTGACCTGTCCAGATGAAGTAAATGCCATTATCAAACATCATCTTCTCCAGGTCAATGATCTGGCCGGGGTTAAAAGTCTCTGTCATACCAGGAGCGTGTTCTCCCTTTCCTCCTGAATCAACTGTTTTGCTCAGAATGAAATATTCGTGATTATTATCCAGTGGTGAGAAGTTGAAATCAAGCCTGTTACCTGTTTTACGCGCCATCTCAAGCAGTCCCAGTCCTGCTCCGCCTTTGTCTGTCAGATCGGCAACCTGGAGCACAGTGCGATAGACCTCTTTTATCTGCTCCGGGCCCATCATGTTAATTTCCTCAAGTCTTTTGCGAAGATCAGAAACCTCGTCTTTTGTTATTGCGTTACCTGTAGATACGGTATACCCGTTGTCAGTTTTTGAGTATGCAACTATTGATCCTACTTCATGTCCTGTTTTAAGAGTATGACGGGTAATATTCTGGAGGTCCTCAAGCATGAAAATAAAAAGTCTCTTGCGTCCGATAAAACTAAAGTCAGACATCTCCATCTCCTTATCAAGTAAAGAGAGTAAAAAGGATGAATTTTCATTGGTAACAAGACCTCTGTAGGCAAACATAAGGCGATCCCGGGCCATTTTATCCCTCACCCCGGTGGTTAAAACCATATTTTCCGTCATTTATAGGTTAAGTTTTGCCGCAAAATACTAAAAATATTTTCTTTTAGATAATATAGCAGTCATATTTAGCCGGCCCAACCCTCGCGATCAAGGTTGCGGTAATTGATTGCCTCTGAGATATGATCGGCTCTTATGCTTTCTTCTCCTTCAAGGTCTGCTATTGTCCTTGAAACTTTAAGTATGCGGTCGTAAGCCCGAGCCGACAGCCCTCTTTTTTCCATAGCCAGCTTCAGGAGGCTCTCGCTTGAAGAATCAAGGTGGCAGTATTGCCTTATCAGGGCAGAGGTCATCTGTGCATTGCAATAAATGCCATTCATTCCTGAATATCGGTCACTCTGTCGCTGTCTGGCTCTCACAACCCTGGCACGAACGATAGAGGAGCTCTCTGCTGAAGCTTTGGCAGCCAGTTTTTCATAATCGACAGGGACAACCTCAATGTGAATATCAATCCTGTCCAGCAAAGGTCCTGAAATGCGGTTAAGGTATTTTTGAACCATTCCCGGAGAGCATAGGCACTCTTTGTCAGGATGGTTATGGAAGCCACAAGGGCATGGGTTCATTGAAGCAATTAGCATGAAGCTCGCCGGGTAGTCAACGGTAAACCTGGCTCTTGAAATGGTTATCACCCTGTCTTCAAGAGGCTGGCGGAGTACCTCCAGCACCTGTCTCCTGAACTCAGGCAGCTCATCAAGGAATAACACTCCGTTATGGGAAAGGCTTATCTCCCCGGGCTGGGGAACGGTTCCGCCGCCTACCAGGGCTATATCTGAAATGGTATGATGGGGGCTCCTGAAAGGGCGGCGGGTCATCAGTGAAACATGATCATCGATCTTACCTGCAACGGAGTGTATTTTGGTTGTTTCAAGTGCCTCGGCAAGCGTCAGTGGAGGTATTATGGAAGGCAATCTCCGTGCCAGCATAGTTTTTCCTGCTCCGGGAGGTCCTATCATTATCAGATTGTGGCCTCCGGCCGCAGCAACTTCCAGTGCCCTCTTCACACTGTCCTGGCCTTTCACATCAGCAAAATCGGCTTCATACCTGTTGCCTTCTGTCTCAAAGAGAGCATTTATGTCAACTTTAACCGGATCAAGATTCTTTGTGCCCCTAAGATAATCAAGCAGTTCAGACAGGCTTTCAACACCTATCACATCAATGCCATCAACCACCGCAGCCTCTGTTGCATTAGCTTTAGGAACAATAAATGTATGGAATCCCTCCGCTTTTGCCTGAAGTGCCATTGGCAACACACCTGTCACCGGCTTCACCATCCCGTCGAGAGACAACTCCCCGGTAATCATCATTGTATTAAGATTGCCCGGGTCTATCTGCTCACTCGCCGCCAGAATCCCAATGGCAAGCGGTAAATCATATGACGACCCCTCCTTCCTTATGTCAGCCGGAGCCATATTGACCACTACCTGCCATCCGGGCCATTTTAATCCTATCGCCCTGAAAGCCGATTCAATCCGCTGCTGACTCTCCTTGACAGCAGCATCAGGCAGCCCGACAAGCATATATCGCACACCACGCGAAACATCCACCTCAATGGTCACAGTCACTGCCTCTATACCAAAGACAGCACCGGCATAGGTCTTTACCAGCATGAGTCAAAATTTATGTTGCACAATAGAAAGGAAATGCAGCATAAAGTTATAAAAAAGAGAAGGTAAGTGCAAAAGTTTGTGACGCAACTCAGAAACTCCGGAAAGACAAAAAAGCGCTTAATATTAATTTATTAAGCGCTTTATCTGTTTTCTGACCTTTGATTTGCTTTTGTTCTTAGCCTTGATTTTTTTCTTCTCTGGCAAATCTTTTTGCAATTGCTTCGTTTTCTTTCTTCGCCTGCAAATCCCTGGCAATTGAATACTCCAACCTGCGTTTAGCTTCTAATTTTACAATTTCCTCTTTTACTTCAGGAAAATGATCGCGTAATATTATTTCATTTTGCATGATGCAAAGATACGAATAAAGATGATCGGAATTACATTTCTCAATATTATACTGTAATTCAACTAAATAAAACAGGCTTTTTTACATATTCTTTGTCTCCGTTTTAAAGGCAACAACCATTATGTGCATGAACCTGTTATCATTTTTAAACCTTGCTCTTTATACAAGAAAATGCGTTAACATTTCTTATGATAAAGCATATTGTCCTTAGGTTAATGTATGATTACCTTTATACCTATGCTGCTAAACAATATTATACCTGAAAAAATGAAAACAAGAATTCCTCTCCGGGTTGAGAATGCATTGATTGCTGCCTTTGTTGCTATAATGGTTACATTACTCCCATCATGCAGTAAAAGAGCTCATAATAAAATTGCTTATCCTGCAACCAGAAAATGTGATGTTGTTGACACAATCTTCGGCACCCCGGTGGCAGACCCTTACCGCTGGCTTGAAGACGATATGTCAGATGAGACTGCAGCGTGGGTGAAGGCTCAAAACGCTGTTACCTTCGGATATCTTGAAAAAAT
>JGI20214J51088_10001062_pt1 | contig 18729 bp, 11 predicted proteins | sample WetSurMetagenome_FD_51088 | JGI IMG/M metagenome (IMG submission 51088) | reverse complement strand
AAAGGTTTTTATTCCGGAATAAATATTAAGCTTATGAAGTGCGGCGGTGTGAGTAATGCACTGAAAATGATACGCATTGCAAGGGCCATGGATATGAAGATCCTTGTTGGATGCATGACTGAGACATCGTGTGCTGTCTCCGCTGCAGCACAACTCTCACCCCTGGTTAACTGGGCTGACCTTGATGGTAACCTGCTTATAGGAAACGATGTTTATGAAGGGCTTACCGTTGTTGATGGAAAGATTGTTTTGCCTGACAGACCCGGTATCGGAATAGTTGAAAAGGTAAAGGTTTTCTGATTTTATTAAAGTTATCATACAAAAATCAAAAATATCAGTTGTATTTAACGTTTTGAAATGTTCTGATATTTAGCAGTTTAGTGGGTGTCAATTGAAGCTGTTTAAAAAAATTTAAAAAAAAATATGCAAAATGATAGAATGTTGTAATACATCATTCAAATTTTTGTATCTTTTCGTTGTATTAAAATATAAAGAGGGAGGTCGATTTAAGAAAAGGAAAATGATAAAAACGATTAAGTATTCTGCTCCAAAGTAAAGAGGATATCAATAAAATATATATGCCTAATCAATTAACTTAAAACTAAATTAATCACATGAGAACAATTCTATTAACGTGTCTTACGGCATTGGGCTTGTTGCTCTCTGCGAGCGTTATGGCTCAAACCAAGACCGTCACAGGAACTGTCACTGATGCCGATACAAAGGAGACTTTGCCAGGCGTCAACGTGGTAGTTAAAGGGACTACTATTGGGATTATGACTGATGTTAAAGGTGCCTACTCAATTAAGGTATCTCAAGGTCAGGTTCTTCAATTCTCTTCAATAGGGTACATTGCTCAGGAGATTACCGTTGGCTCGGGAAACCTGATTGATGTTGCCCTTGCAACAAATGTTCAGTCGCTGGATGAGGTAGTTGTAACAGCTGAATTTGGTATGAAACGTGTTGAAAGATCAATTGGTTCTTCAGTTCAGACTATTAAAACAACCGAGATTGCCGAGTCAGGCCGTGATAACTTCGTATCTGCATTGCAGGGACGTGTCGCCGGTATGAATGTTGGATCAAGTAGTGGTGCACCTGGTGCGTCAACAACGGTTATTTTAAGAAGTATCACATCTATTTCGGGTAATAACCAGCCTTTGTATGTAGTTGATGGTATACCGATGAACAACTCTACTTTTGACCCACTCACTCTTGCTGACAACGGTACAAACTATTCGGTAAGAAATCTTGACTTCTCATCACGTGGTAATGATATTAACCCGGCTGATATCGAGTCAATGACAGTATTGAAAGGTGCTGCAGCAGCTGCTCTTTATGGTTCAGATGCATCAAACGGTGCAATTATTATAACAACCAAGAAGGGAACTGCAGGAGCAGGCAAGATCACCTATGACAATTCATTTCGCTGGGACAATGCCTATGGTTATCCTGCCATCCAGGATAAATATGCCAATGGGGCTTACGGTTATACAAACTGGTATTATACAACCCGTTATGGAGGCTTATATCCTGAAGGTACAAAGCTTTATGACAATGTTGGCTCAATTTTGCAGACCGGCTTTACTTCAAGACATGCTCTCTCTTTTGAGGGTGGTTCAGGCAAAACAACTTTGCGTGCTTCTGCATCATGGCTTGATGGAACAGGTATTATAAAAACTACTAACTATTCAAAACTGAATATTACTCTTGCTGGTAAATCTGATATCAAAAAATGGTTAAGTATTGAAGGATCTATGCAGTATGCATCCGTTGAAAATAATAAAGTGCCCCTGGGAACAGACGGACCTCTATATCTTGCAATGCGTTGGCCAATGGTTGACGATATGTCAAAGTATATGAATGCTGATGGTTTGCATATGCGTTATCCTGATTATTATATTGATACCGATCTGCTTAACCCGCTTTTTGGCATGTACAAGAATAAACTTTATGACAAATCAGACCGTGTAATCACAGCTCTTTCAGCAAATTTAACTCCGGTCAGAAACACTTTCCTTCGTATTCAGATGGGATGGGACGTTGGTATGCAGTCATATGTACAGGGCAGACATCCTTATTATTCAGCAGCCAATGCTGGCACAGGTGTATATGAAAACACAAAGAGGAACTTTTCTGATCCGAGCTTAAACATAATTGCCGGGTATTCAAATGAGTTCTTTAACAAAAAGTTATCTTTCTCGGCTCAGTTTGGTTACCATCAGCAGGAAAACGGTGTGATCCAGCTTTCTTCATATGGAACAGGCTTTATGGTTGTTGACATGATGTCAATTAATAACTGTACATCATCAACTGTAAGTTCATCACAGAGAAACACTAAGAGAAGAATTCAGGCTATCTCAGGCCAACTCGAGTTTGGCTATAACAAAATGGCTTATCTGACATTCCGTGGAAGAAACGACTGGTCATCAACATTAATGCCTGATAACCGGGTTTATTTCTACCCGGCTGTTGAAGCTTCATACATTCTTACTGAAATGCCTTTCATGGAAGCTGTTCCTCAGATTACTTATTTGAAGATCCGCGGATCTGTTGCACAGGTAGGTAAGGATGCACTTCCTCTTTCAATTTATCCGCAGCTTATTCCAACAGCCTTAACAGGTGGAGGTTACAGATATGACTATACTGCTCCAAACGTTAACCTGAAGCCTGAAATGAACACCTCAAAAGAGGTGGGTTTCGAAGGTCGTCTATTACACGACAGGGTTAACTTTGACTTTACCTATTTCTGGACACACTGTTCAGACCAGATCATCAATGGGTTCAGATTGAGCTATGCCACAGGATTCGTACTTAACAACATGAACCTTGGTGATTTCAAGACTTGGGGATATGAAGCTCATATTGACGGTGACATAATAAGCAAACCAAACGGTCTTAAATGGAATCTGGGTCTGAACTTTTCACACACCGGTTCAGATGTTACCTATCTTCCGCCAAACGTAACTGAATATTACAATGCTTATACATGGAACTCAGGAAATATACGGAATGGTATTATGATGCATCACCCCGTTACCTCACTTACCGGAAATGCATATACACGCAACACTGCCGGTCAGATTTTAATAGATCCTACTACCGGACTTCCACTTGTTAATTCAACATACAGCGTTCTTGGTAATCGTGAACCTAAAATTCGTTTTGGGATTCAAACCAATGCCAGCTACAAGGGATTGCGAGTAAGTGCAATGTTTGCCGGCCGTCTTGGAGCAACAGTAGTAAACGGAACAAAACGTTCTATGATGAGCAGTGGTCTCAGTTGGGAATCTGTCAGACTTCGTGAGAAGGGACCAGTTGTATTTAATGGCGTTCTGAAAGACGGTAATGAAAACACTATCAATCCTACAGAAAATACAATATCTGTAACATATAATAATTACGGTGCGTCTATTTACTCAGGTTATGATGAAGACTGGATTGAAAAGGATGTAAATTATCTCCGTCTTCAGGAACTCCGTATTTCCTATGCTATTCCTGAAAAGATCTTATTAAAGACTCCTTTTGCATCAACAACAATATTTGTAGCAGGCAACGACCTTTTGACCTGGACAAACTATTCTGGTATTGATGCTGTTGGTAACACCGTATCTGCTGCTGCAGGTGGTACAGGTGGAGAAGGTATGGACGTATGGTCTTTGCCAAACCCCAGAGGATTTTCAATGGGATTAAGCGTCACATTCAAATAACATAAAAACAGAAAAACTATGATAAAAAAGATATCATTAAGCGTTATGTTGTTGACGTCGCTGCTCTTTGCAACCACAAGCTGTAACGATTACCTTGACGTCAACACTAATCAGGATGGCCCTACAAACGTGCCAGGGTACCTTTACCTTGCCGGAATTATCGAGTCTTATCAGGGCTTATACTATGATGTTCGTGCAACTGCTGTACTCACTCAGATGCAAGGAACAACTGCGAGTTATTTCACAAGCTTCGCTGGAAATTATTATGCTGAAGGAAGAGATGAGGGCGGTGAATTATGGAGAATGACATATTGGCTTCAGGGTATGAACCTTGAAAATATGATCAATCAGTCAGTTGCAGCAGAAAACTGGACTCTTGCCGGTATTGGTTATGCAATTAAGGCTTACTCATGGGATCAGCTTACAAAGTATCATGGCGAGGTAATTATGAAGGAAGCTTATGATGCTAGCCGTCTTTCATTCGACTATGATTACCAGTATGATGTTTATCCACAGGTAAGAAAATGGGCATATCAGGCTATCAAATACCTCCAGATGCAGGATAATACTGTTTATGGAACCACAATAAGTGCCAATGATTACATCTACGGTGGTGACAAGGCAAAATGGATCAAATTTGCATATGGCGTTTTGACCCGTAACTTTATCTCACTCTCATGTAAATCTGATTTTGTTACCTCAACCTATGCCGACTCAGTAATCTATTGTGCCGGATTGTCGTTTCAGTCTACCAGCGATGATGCAACTGTAGCTGTTGCCGGTGGCGGTGCTTCTGCTGCACAATCGGCTTACAACAACTTCTGGGGAACAAACAGGGGAAACCTTTCATATAGCTATTTTCAGAATGATTATGCTGTACAGGTCATGACCGGTACGGTACCAAAGTACGATGAGGCAACTGGTAACAAGGTTGTGAACTCAAGCGGTAATACTGCTTACTATCCGTATGAACCAGCTGACAAACAAATAATTTGTGACACTGCAATATTTTCCCAGGCTGGTCATTTTGATCCGCGTGTAACTGTAAAGCTTGGAACAACGGATGACGGTACTTATCTGAATATGAGCAATATTATGCAGATAAAGAAGCGTAAGTATTATGGTGGAGCCTTTACAAGTGCAACTGGTCCTATTGGTACTGCACCTTCATATTATGGAAGAAATGCTACTTCACTTTATACAGGAACTATTCATGATGGTTCAGGCCGCTGGCTCTATAGAGATAATGCTCCATACATCATGATGACATGCGCTGAAATTAAGTTCGACCTTGCTGAAGCATACTGGAAGAAAAATATGAAACAGGAGGCTCTCGATGCTTTCAAAGCTGGTGTAAAAGCAGACCTTGCTTTTACTGCAAAATATATTACACCAGGAACATCAGGTTCTGCAACTGGTGGCGACAAAATCACCGCTACTGTATTCTCAGCTGCGGCTGATGCCTACGCTGCCGGACCATATGTTGACGGACTCGCTCTTGCTGACTTCACACTCTCTCACATTATGATGCAGAAATGGGTTGCTCTTTATCCCTGGGGCGCAAGTGAAGCATGGGTCGATATGAGAAAATACCAGTACGACATCTCTTACACAGGTGATTATCCAACAAGCGGTAATGGATGGGATATTTCAAGTGTATCTATGAAATGGGATTCAGATGTATCAAAGGTTTACAAAGGTTTCTATCTTGCACCTGCTCAGGTACAGGGAAGAAAGGGTACCTATAACGCTCTGAACCTGGGTTCACCATGCTATCGCATCAGACCGAGATATAACTCAGAATACATGTGGAATAAGCCTGCTCTTGAAGGACTGCTTCCAATTGCCGGCACAGCCGCTAATTACCAGTGTTCAATTCCATGGTTTGCTTATCCTGGTGATATGCCAACCGCGAAGTAGTAACATTTAAAAAAAGATGATTATGAAAATAGTTAAATATTTAGGACTGGCTTTGGTGCTGGCTTTAACTGCCTCATGCCAAAAACATGAGATTGAATACAACACCACGCCACTTGCTGAAAACATGGCTGAGTTTCAGATACACTACGTTGTTCCTCTGGCCACAGCTACTGCAAACAACATGTATAAAGTGACTGTTGACGACTCACTGATCACTAACAGTACTGCTCCTCTTACAACTTTCAATGCTATTCCGAAAGGCTCTGTAGGAAAGTTCTTTACACATGAAGCCGGAACAGTTGACCTTAAAATGTATCAGGGAACAGGCCTTACACTGGCTTATGATCAAAATGTGACACTTTCATCGGGTAAACAGAATGTTTTTGTTTACGATCTGTCTCAGCCTCCAAAGGTGTTTGATAATGGTGCACCATTCGGGTTTACATCTACACTAGGTACAGACTCGACATGCTTCGTTAAATTCTATAACTTCCTGTATGATGCAGCAGGTACACCAACTACTTTAAAACTGCAGTACCAGTATGTGGATACTCACTATAATACATCTGTCACGCCAAATAAAATTATCTACAGTGATACTATAAATCTTGGAGATCCTGTTTTATTTGGTGAAACAACAGGTTGGCAGGTAGTTAAAGTAGTAAAAACAACCGCTATCTCAGCAGGCTCAAATAAGATCTATTACCGGATTAAGGTCATAGATGCCGCCGGCCATAAAGTTGGTGAGCTTAGTATGATGAATTCAGCTGGTACATATGTACCTTACAATGAATTTAAAACTGAATCAATTGGCAGGAGATATCATCACATTCTTGGTGGTATAAGAACTGCAAAAACAGTTGTTACTTCAGTGAGTGAATTCACTGCGTTGTAATAACTCAAATACTTAAAAGAAAAGAGGCGCTTTATTTAGTGCCTCTTTTTTTTGTGTATCTGTTTTAAACAGATTCCTCTCTTCACTGCTCTTCGTTCGGAATGACGAGTGGTTTTGAAACGAGTTGTCCCCTACAAATGGACAGTCATTCCGATCGTAGGGATGAATCTTAACCTCAGATAAAAGCATTTTTTATTAAATAAACCAGGAGGAAATTAAATAGTTTTCCTCCTGAATAATTATGCTAAAAGAATCACTTCTTTATGATTAAAGATTGTCTGAGAAGAATGATCGNGGCANGTTTCTCATATTATACCTTGAGGCCATTGATTCACCATATGCACCTGCAGATCTTATNGCAANTATATCACCGCGCTGTGTCTCAGGCAGCTCTACGAACCTGCCAAANGTATCTGTCGACTCGCAGATAGGACCTGCAACAGTATATTTTTCAGGTTTGCCAGCTGAGGTAAGGTTTTCTATCCGGTGATAGGCCTGGTAAAGAGCCGGCCTGAGCAGATCAGTCATACCCGCGTCGAGGATCACAAACTTCTCTGTGGCGCCTTCCTTAACATAAAGCACTCTGGAGATAAGGGTGCCACACATTGCAGTAAGTGACCTGCCAAGCTCAAAAGAGATTTTCCCTCTGATCTTTTTGTCAAGGTGTTTTTCAAATACTTCAAAATACTCCCGGTAATCTGGTATCTGATCAGGCTCCTCGTAATTTATGCCGAGACCGCCGCCAACATTGACTGAAAAGTTCTCAAAACCGTGATCAGTGAACCATTCCCATACTTCATTCACTCTTGAGCAGAGGTTTCTGAACGGCGACATGTCGGTTACCTGTGACCCGATATGGAAATGAATCCCTTTAAAAGTTATATTTGACAGTCCCGGAAGCATTTCTGCCAGCCCCTGCAGTTCATCAAGCCTGATACCAAATTTGTTTTCCTCGGTGCCGGTTGTAATATGCTTCAGCGTGTGAGCTTCAACATTCGGATTTATCCTGAACGCTACCGGAGCTGATTTCCCGAGTCGGCCTGCAATCTCATTTATTACAAGCAGTTCCGGAACAGACTCACAGTTAAAACACGATATCCCGTTTACCAGTCCGAGTTCAATCTCTGCGTCGCTTTTACCCACTCCTGCAAAGACAATATCTTCAGGGGCGAAGCCACACTCAATAGCGTGAGAAATCTCGTTACCGCTTACGCAGTCGGCACCAAACCCATAACCCCGGATAACTTTCATTATCACAGGGTTGAAATTTGATTTTACTGCATAATAAACCTTGTAACCTCTTTTTTCAGATTCATTTTTCACCCTGGTGAGAGTGGTGGAGAGCACATCCATATCGTAATAATAGAATGGAGTTGGCAGCTTCCTGAGCTTCCCGAGAGTATCTTTATTTATCATTTGGGAACAGGTGTTTGCTTAGAGATTGTAATGCCAGTATCTTATCTTTTGAATCGATAAGTATCGAAACGCTGTTTTCACTGCCACCGTATGATATCATTTTTACCGGGATTTTATTCAGCGCGTTGAAAATTTCGGGAGCTGAGCCTACTCTAGATGTCCGGAAGTCGCCAACAACACATACAATCGTCTGTTCGTGCTCCACTTCAACCACACCATATGCTGCCAGGGCCCTGATTATTTCAGCAAGTGACGATGGGTCGTCTATGGTCAGAGAAACTTCAACTTCAGATGTAGCTATCATGTCTATTGAGGTGCGGTAAGCTTCAAACACTTCGAAGACTTTGCGCATGAAGCCATATGCCATCAGCATACGATCCGACTTTATTCTTATTGCCGTGATCCCGTCTTTGGCTGCAACGGCTTTGTAATCGCTGAGTATTGTGGCCGATGTTATAAGAGTACCTTCATCAGCGGGCTCCATAGTGTTTTTTAACCTGACTGGGATATTCTTAAGCCTGGCAGGGTTAATGCTCGACGGGTGAAGTATTTTAGCCCCGAAATAGGCCAGTTCTGCTGCCTCGTCAAAGGAGAGCTCGCGGATAACATCTGTTCCTTGAACATAGCGTGGGTCGTTGTTATGCACGCCATCGATATCGGTCCATATCTGAACTTCCTCAGAGCCTATGGCAGCCCCGATTATCGTTGCAGAATAGTCGCTTCCTCCGCGTTTCAGGTTGTCTGTCTCACCGTATGCATTCCTGCAAATAAATCCCTGGGTTATAATTATATTCTCACTGTCGCATTTCTCAAGCTCCCTGTTCAGGTTTTCCCGGATATAGAAATAGTCAGGTTCACCATCTTTATCAATCCTCATAAAGTTCAGAGCCGGGATCAGAATAGAAGGCACGCCTTCCTCACCGAGAAGAAAATGGAGCAGGGCAGTGGAAATAAGCTCCCCACGGGCCAAAATACGCTTTTCATTGTGACGGCTGTATTCTCTTGAAAAAAGTCCGTCAACATAATTGAAATGCTCATCTATGAGGTCATGCCCTTTTGATGACCATGTGGCGGACTTCAGCAATCCGTCAACAACAGTATGATAATGCTTTCTCATCTCTTCCACCTTCTTTTTTGCTTCAGACTTTTTGCCTTCAGCAAACAGTGAAGAGATTTCAACCAGCCCGTTTGTTGTCCCTGACATTGCAGAAAGAACAACAATTTTAGGTTCCTTCTCATTGATGAGAGGTATCAGGGCTCTGAATCTTTCTGTCGAGCCTACTGATGTTCCGCCGAATTTTAAAACTTTCATTTTTTAATTAATTGTTAAAAAAAAAGCCTGCTATTTTTTGCAGGCCTACATTATCATTTTGTTTCACTATTATTCCATTGACAATATAAACCTTTAAATACCAGGTTTCTTTATCTTTGAATATATTTTTATGCTGTCCATTATTTCTCTTTGCAGGGGCAAATATATAAAAAACTGTAACTGAAATACGTGTTTTGGTATATTTTTTGAAAAAAATGAATGTTGCCTATTAAATTAAGGGGAGGTGTTATGAAAAGAATATTATTTTTTACCGGACTGTTCTTTCTTATAGTCCCTTTAGCACTTAATGCGCAGGATAAAAAGGAGAACCTCAAAGTTGTTAAAGACACAATTGCAGCTGATTCAACTGAATATGAGCTGGTTGTTCTGGACCCGGGATTTGAATCCTGGCTTCTGTCAAAGCCAATGAACATGCATTCGGAAGGCTTTTATGAAAGTCATAACAGGATGTTTGTGTCAGAATGGAATTCAAGGTATACGAATCCGGGCAGAAACAGCAATCTGTATGAATCGTACATTGACTACAGGCCTGAAATACACTATGGGTTAGAGTTTAATTACCGGCTATACTATTATTTTAAGTATTTTGAGGAAGTAAACGGTGTCGACCTTATACCAGGTGACAGGATGAAATAAATATTTTTTTACTTTTTAGAAAAATGGTCGGAGAAATGAAAAATTTATTTATTTTTGCCCCGCTGAAATGATACAACATACAGCGTACGTTGTTTGAATTGATGTTGCCCGCGGACCTGTAGGTTTAGGGCTTAACAGCCCAGATGGCGAAATTGGTAGACGCGCTAGTTTCAGGGACTAGTGTCAGCAATGATGTGCAGGTTCGAGTCCTGTTCTGGGCACCTTTAAAAATACTACCTGCCCAGGTGGTGAAATTGGTAGACACGCCAGCTTGAGGGGCTGGTGCTGGCAACGGTGTGCAAGTTCGAGTCTTGTCCTGGGCACAAAAAAAGCGCAAGTGATTGCGCTTTTTTGTTTTTATACTTTGTCTCCTGTTCAAGAAGCTGCCCCTATCCCCGGCCCTTCCCCCTAAAAGGTGGAAGGGTGTCCATACTACGTTTATTGGTCAATTAAACATTGCATCAGCAAATCAACATTAACTTTAGCCTTTAACCTTTAGCCTTTAGCCTTTAGTCTTATTTTTCTATTGAATCATATATCGCCTGCAGTATCCTTGTCCTGATATTCAGATCTGAAATCTTTGAATTATCCCTTGTTGGATAGACCCTGTTGCAGAGGAAAACATAAGATATTCCGGCATCCGGATCGGCCCAGACAAATGTCCCAGTGAAACCAGAATGACCAAAGCTTGAAGCTGAAGCTGATTTGCAAGGGTACCTGTCGTTGCCATAGGAAAGCGACGGTTTGTCAAAGCATAGTCCGCGTCTGTTGTTATTACCCGGGAACTGTACTTTTGTATATTTTTTCATCACATTAGAATCAAATACCTGTTCCCCGCCATAAGACCCCATCCTGCGATATGTCTCAATAAGCTTTAAAAGGTCATTCCCGGTTGCAAAAAGCCCGGCATGACCGGCAACACCACCAAGAAGCGCGGCTCCCTCATCATGCACATAACCCTGTAACAACTGGTGACGCCAGTACTGATCATTTTCGGTCGGGACAATCCTCTCCCTGGGGTATTTTTCCAATGGACGGTATGTAATGTCCCAGGCACCCAGCCTGTGATATATGTATTCTGGTGCAAACTGATCAACAGATTCCCCTGAAATAGCCTGAACCACTTCAGCTGCAAGTATGAAATTCAGGTCTGAATAAAGGTATTTTTTTGCTCCTACTTTGCTGTTGCGTATCTCTTCAAAAATCTCCCTGTGATAGTCTTTATTCAGGTAAAGCGAATCTGCAACATGAACATCAAACTGTTCACTGAATTGTCTGCTGTAAAGACCTTTCTTATAGGATCCGTCTGGTCTCATTGTGTTCTTATAGAACGGGATAAAAGGAACAAAACCCGACTGGTGGGTCAGCATATCTTTCAGAGTGACCGAATCTTTATTGCTTCCGTTGAAATATGGGAGATAGGAGCCAAGTGTCCGGTTGGGATTGAACCTGCCCAGTCCGTCAAGATAGATCAGGCATGGCGTTGTTGCTGATATTTTTGATACGGATGCAAGGTCGAACAGGTCGCATGATTTTACCGGAGCGATGGTGTCATAAGTGTGATATCCGAATGTCTTGTTGTATACTACTATTCCTTTCCTTGCAATAATCACCTCGCAACCCGGGTATGCCATTGAATCAAGACCTTCTTTTACTATAGAGTCAACCCTGTTAAACAATGTCACAGACGACATGGATGCATTTTCAGGATAACCGTATTGAAGTCTCAGATTGCCCTGTGTGTTCAATCCGGTGCCAATCGGGTATCTTCCATCAATTGTCACGGGAAGTTTGCCTGAGGCTCCCAGCGCACCAAAAATAATCTCTACAGCTGCCTCCTGTGTAAACTGATTGTTCTGATAGGTAAGAATCAATCCTGCAGGCGTTGTGCCGATGTTCAGTTCACTGATTCCATAAGGGTTGCCAAACCATGAGATGATGCAGTTTTTAAGTGAGCAGAGCTGCGTGACAACAGAGCGAAGTTCAGGCGTAATCCCGTAACTTAACTGCGGCTTCTGACTCAGTCCGGATATGCCTGCCAAAACAATGTCATAACCCTTAAGAGCTTCAAAGGCCTTTGCAACGCTTTCGGAGTCTGCCGGAGATATATCATAATTGTCAACCCTGGTGTACCTTCCTGCCGCTTCCCTGAATATTGAAAGATCTTCCCCGTTAACAGTTACCGTTGCAATCTTCACTTTGTCAAGTGACCTGACAGGAATTAGATTATCCCTGTTCTCAAGAAGTGTTATTGCATTGGAATAGAGATCCCTTATCAGGGCGAGCTTTGGATAAGGAGAGAGGTTCTCAGGTGTAATGCCGTAGTCCGATTTTCTGTTCTGGTTCCTTAATGCCCATTGTTTAAGTGCCAGTATCTTACGGCATTTATCCTGAACCGTACTCATTGCAATTTCCCCGGATTCAATCCTCTGAGTTATTTCATTTATAGCTTTTTCAGGGTCAGTTGAATATTCAATGATATCGTTTCCTGCTTCATATGCTTTTGCTTCGGCAATACCAGGCTGGTAGGTCCCCTTTGAGCCTTCCATACTCATGGCATCAGTGATAATTAATCCCTGGAAATTAAGCTCGTTTTTAAGTATTCCTGTGACTACCGGATAAGAGAATGTGGCCGGTAGTTTGGATGTTGAATCAAGTGAGGGTACAAAGATATGGGCTGTCATGACAGAGCCAATACCGCTCTCTATGAGATTTTTAAACGGGACGAACTCAAGAGAGTCAAACCTGGATCTTTTAAAATCCAGTTCAGGAAGACCAAGGTGAGAATCGATGTTGGTATCGCCGTGTCCCGGGAAATGCTTGGCACAGGCAATAATGCCGTGGTCCTGCATGCCCTTCATATATAGTGCTGCTTTGCGCGATACTAATGAGGGATCTTCTCCAAATGAACGAAAATTAATGACAGGGTTATGGGGATTGTTATTTACATCAGCTACCGGAGCAAGGTTTACATTTATACCTGTAGCACGACATTCATCGGCCACTGCAGCACCCATCTTATATATAAGTGAGTCGTCCTGCATTGCTCCAAGGGTCATTTGGTATGGGTAGCTTTCAACCCCGGCAAGCCTCATTCCTGTTCCCCATTCCGCATCAGTTGAAATAATCAGAGGTATTCGTGAAAGTGAGTCAAGATGATGGATGAGTTGCACCTGTTCCCTGGCATTTCCTTCAGCAAACAAAATCCCCCCGATATGCTGATTAACCACTAACTTCTCTACATCAGAGTAGTTTATCTCACCTTTGAAATCCCATGCCGGAACCCAGAAACTTTGAGCTACCATTTCTTTAACAGACATGTTTTTTAAAAGTGAATCAACATTCTTATCATTCTCATAATCTAGCCAGGCAAGCCTGTTTGTCTGGGCAAAAAGTGAAACAGAAGTGAAGGCTGCTATTATACATGAAACAACTGCTGCTTTCGATATATTGATAATCATAATTAAAAAATGTTTAATGGTATGATGTAATACCTATTTCAAATGTTTTTAAAATTGCTTAAGAGGTTCAAAAACCCATTAGTTAAGGCGTCTTGCCTCTGTTTCAAAAGTACTTTTTTTTTATAGAATATATCTATTGAGATTAATATGTTTTGTTATTTTTACTGAACAATAAAAACAGTCATGACAAACGGAAAAAACTCAGTAAAACATTCTTCATCTGCACAAACAAGCAGACTGATGTCACTTGATATCTTCAGGGGAATAACGGTTGCTTTTATGATAATTGTTAACAACCCCGGTAGTTGGGGGCACATTTATGCTCCTTTGGAACATTCTCCATGGCATGGATGTACTCCTACAGATCTTGTGTTTCCATCATTTCTTTTTATTGCTGGTGTGGCAATGTACTACTCATTGAAGAAATTCAACTTTGAGTTTTCCAGGGATGCTCTTTTCCGTATCCTTAGGCGAGTGCTACTGATTTTTGCCACTGGAACGTTCCTTACAATTTTCCCTTACTTTATACATCGTGATTATAGTAACCTGAGAATACTGGGAGTTCTTCAGAGGATTGCTTTGGCATATGGTCTAGGAGCAATAATCATTCTGTTGGTACGCGAAAAACGGGTATGGATTGCAACTTCTGTTATACTTCTTGGCTACTGGGCTATTATGTATTTCTTCGGTGGTGCAGATCCCTATTCTTTGAAAGATAATTTTGCACTTGTTGTTGACAGGGCTGTCCTTGGTGAAGGACACATGTACAAAGGCTTTGGGATTCCTTTCGACCCGGAGGGCCTGCTCAGCACTCTTCCGGCAACAGGAACGGTCTTGCTTGGATTTATTGTGGGAGGCCTGATAAATAAAAATGGCAGGTCGTGGAAAACGCCAATTTTACTTTCTGGCGCCGGGGCAGTCCTGGTGGTTGCCGGAATCATCTGGGGATTAGCTTTCCCTATCAACAAACCTCTGTGGACCAGTTCGTATGTTCTTTATGCAGGCGGCATTGCAATGATCATTCTTGCAATAGTGTTTATAATAGTTGACATATGGGACATGAAGAAATGGGCCGGCTTTTTTATGGTTTTTGGAATGAATGCCCTGTTTACTTTCTTTCTGGCAGGAATAACAGCAAAGGAGCTGGCATATAATTATATCGGTACGGGTGATGATAAGATCACTGTTGGTACCTGGATATATAAGAATGTATGTTGCAATGTGTTCTCAGAACCAAAGATGTCAAGCCTTATGTTTGCATTAATGATGCTTACCTTTATATGGCTCATAGGCTTAATACTCTACAGGAAAAAGATATTTATAAAGTTATAATATGGACGTAAGGGAACAGGTTGAGAATGCTTATCTTAAGTGGAAGGGACATCTGCCCGAATTAATGACCAGGCTGCCTCGTTCCGGGTCAGAAAGGATATATTTCAGGCTTTCGGATGCGGAGGGCGATGCAATAGGAGCCTATAATCCCGGCAGGGAAGAAAATGATGCTTTTGTCGGTTTTACTAAACACTTCATTACTAAAGGTATCAGAGTCCCTGAAGTATTCATCTATTACCCTGAAGAAAAAATCTACTTCCTCGAAGACCTTGGCGATACCAATCTTTTCACATGGCTTGCCCTGAGGCCAGCAGAAAAACGTTTTGACAATGAAACGGAGAATCTGATGAAGGAAATAGTTCATGACCTTGTTAAAATTCAGGCTGAAGGGATCAAAGGCCTTGACCTTACACTTTGTTATCCTCACAGGAGTTTTGACCGCCAGAGCATTATCTGGGATATGAATTATTTTAAATACATGTTCCTTAAGCTTATTTTTGCCCCGTTTAACGAAATAAGGCTTGAGCGTGATTTTGAGAGGCTGACTGCATTTCTGCTTGAAGCCGGACAGGATTATTTTCTCTTCCGCGACTTTCAGACAGCAAACATAATGATTCGCCATGGTGTGCCATATTATATTGATTACCAGGGAGGAAGATGCGGAGCAGCTCAATACGACATTGCATCACTCGTTTATGATGGGAAAGCATATATCCCTTCCGGGTTACGTGATCTGCTTATTGACTATCATGCCGAAGAGCTTCATAAGGCTACAGGTAAAAGCATCAGTGAAATAAGAAAATATACAGATGCTTTTGCGGCAGTCAGGTTGATGCAGGCGCTTGGTGCATTTGGATACAGGGGCTTATATGAGAACAAACCTACATTTACAGAAAGCATAGTACCTGCTGTAGGGCTTCTTGCCATGGTTTTGAAACAACTGGCTATTCATATTGACCTGCCGGAGCTTACTGCAGCTGTGACGGCAATACCTGAACAGAAAAAATTCAAGTTATTGCAGGAGGGACATGAGCATCTGAAAATAAACATATCAAGCTTCGCCTTTTCTCAGGGTAAGACTCTTTCGATGGAAAACGGAGGTGGATTTGTTTTTGATTGCCGGAGCCTTAAAAACCCGGGGAAGCTACCTGATCTGAGTGCACTCACCGGAAAGGATTCACGTGTTTCTGAGTTTCTTGCTGCAGAAGATGAAGCATTAAACTTTGTTATTGACTGTGTAAATATGATTCGAAACACAATCCCGCTTTACAGGAGTAAAGGTATTCCTTCAATCAATGTTGCCTTCGGGTGTACGGGAGGCAGGCACAGATCTGTGTGGTGCGCCGACAGAGCCGCTGCTTTGCTTGATAAAAACCCCGGAGTTGAAGTTATTGTTAATCATAGCGGACTGGAGGAAAAATGAAAGCAATGATCTTTGCAGCGGGTCTGGGAACCCGCCTTGGCGAACTGACAAAACAGATTCCCAAAGCACTTGTCGATATAAATGGGAAAAGTGCATTACGCATTGCGGTTGAGAAGCTCACTAAAGAAGGGTTTGACGATATTATTGTAAATGTTCATCATCATCCTGATGCTATGCAGTCCGCTATTCATGACCTGAAGAGTGATGGATTTAAGATTTCTGTTTCTGATGAAGTCTCTGAATTGCTTGATACAGGGGGCGGATTGTTTAAGGCCCGTCATTTTTTTGACAATGAACCATTCCTTGTGTATAACGTCGATATTTTCAGCGATATCGATCTCAAAGCTATTTATGATGCACATCTTGCTTCCGGTGCTGTTGCTACCCTGGCAGTAAGGCACAGAAAGGGCAACAGAATGCTCATTATAGACAAAAATGGCCGGCTCATGGGGTGGTGTAATAATACCACCAAAGAAGAAATACTGACTGTTGAAAACAAAAAAGGGCTGGAACAGATCGCCTTTACAGGTATTCATGTTATCTCGCCGGCGATTTTTGACCTGATGCAGGAGGGGATTTATTCCATGACTTCCCTGTATCTAATGCTTGCAGGCAGCCATCTGATAAACACCTTTCTGTATGACGGCGGCTATTGGTTCGATTGCGGTACTCCGGCTAACCTGGAGAAGATCAGAAAACAATTAACAATTATCAATTAACAATTATCAATAAGGGAAGCCTTAAACTTTTGTCTTTGTCCTTTTATCTTTTATCTTTTATCTTTTCCAGAATGTCTTTGTAAAGACAGCAAACAGTGTAAACAATTCAACACGTCCGGCAATCATCAGAATTGACATTGTGATCTTGGCGGTATCACTGAATGCTGAGAAATTGCCCATGTTACCGGAGGCTCCAAGGCCCGGGCCCACATTTGCCATGGCAGTTGCCGAGCCGCCGAGTGCTTCATTAACAGGAACACCGGCCAGAATAAGCACAATAGTACCAGCCAGTATCAATATCAGATAGATAAACAGAAAGAGAATAACGGTATTGCTTATAACATCAGGAACAATCCTGCCGTTCAGCTTTATGTGAATAACGGCATCGGGGTGCTGCAGTTTAATCATCAGCATATTCATGTTCTTCTGTATCAAAAGGTGCCTTGCCATCTTTATTCCTCCTGATGTTGAAATGGTGCATCCTCCTGCAAATAAAAGAAGGAACATAAAGAAACAGGCGGCTCCCGGCCATGAGGTATAGTCTGTTGTTGCAAAACCGGTGGTTGATATTTGCGATACAACCTGGAATGAGGCATGCCTGAGTGAATCAGCGAAGCCCTGGTCTGTCTTTAAATAGAGAATTGCAGTTACAAACACTATTGAGGCTCCGGTTATTGCTGTATAAAGCCAAAACTCATTATTTGATTTAATCCTTTTTATATCACGTTTCAAAAGAAATAAAAAGACAACATAACTGGTTGCTGACAGGAACATGAACAGAGTTACAATATTTTGCAGGTTAAATGAGTAGGAGGCAAGGCTGTCGTTTTTAATGGCGAAACCGCCCGTTGATACTGTCCCGAAGGCTATACATATACTGTCAAATACTTTCATCCCCCCGGCGATAAGGGAGATAATCTCTGCAATCGTCAGTGAGAAATAGATTAAGATTATAGTGTTGGCCACAGATTTGGTCTTCAGAAGCGGCTTTTCGTTTATAGTGATATCATTTGAATAAAGGCTATGACCTCCGATCTGTAATACAGGCATAATTGAGACAATCATTATGAGTACACCGATACCGCCTATCCAGTGTGTAAGACTTCTCCAGAAGAGAATCGACCGGGGAAGCTGTTCAACCGTTGGGAAGATGGTGGAGCCTGTTGTTGTATACCCGCTTGCTGATTCAAAAAACGCATCTGTAAAGCCGGTGAGTGTATTACTGAAGAGATATGGCAGAGTGCCGGCAAATGACAGAGTTATCCAGATAAGTATGACAATAAGATATCCTTCCTTATTTGTGAATTCACCCTTATATGTGCGGGGGACCTTCCATAAAATGAGCAGCCCCGGGACAAGAGTGCACAGGGCTGACCACATAAACGGACTAATTTTTTCAGAATAACCTGATGCAACAATGATACATATAATATTGCTTAAAGCTTCAACTAGTAGTATATAGCCAATGAATCTGAGTATTGCATTTAGGTTTATCTTTTTCATCTGTCAGTTACATCCATTTCTTCCTGCTTATAAGAAGAGAGCCTATTGTTGCTGCAACAACCGCTCCGGCAAGAATAAACCAGAATGCAAATTTATTGTTTTCCAGGTTATTAGGAACGTTCATTCCGTAAAAGCTGGATATTAATGTAGGTATCATTAAAATGATAGTGATGATAGTAAGTTGTTTCATCACAATATTCAGATTATTTGATATTACTGAGGCAAAGGCATCCATCATTCCTGTCTGGATATCACTGTATATCTTCGCCATCTCAATAGCCTGCTTTGTTTCAATCATTGCTTCGTCGAGGAGATCCTGTGAAAATTCAAAGTCGCGTATCCATCTTGAGTTTTTCAGCTTTAGCATCATCATCTCATTTGACC
>JGI20214J51088_10001061_pt1 | contig 18737 bp, 14 predicted proteins | sample WetSurMetagenome_FD_51088 | JGI IMG/M metagenome (IMG submission 51088) | reverse complement strand
ATTGGCTTGATAACCATTGTATTGTTTTGCGGATTACTGGCGGGAAGTTATCCGGCATTTTATCTTTCATCTTTAAAGCCACTCGATACATTAAAAGGACTGATCAATAGAAACCCTGGCAATCAACAGTTCAGAAGAGTCCTGGTTATCTTCCAGTTTTCACTCTCAGTACTTCTCATTGTATGTACCCTTATTGTAAGGAGTCAGCTGCACTACATTCACAATAAAAACCTTGGATTTAACAAAGATGATATAGGATATTTTATGTACCCTGCAGCACCCTGGGATCATATGCTTAAAACTGTAAAAAATGAGTTAACAAATAATCCAGGTATATTAAGCATAACTGCGGGACCGATCAGTCCATTCAACATTGAAGGTACGATGAGCGGTCTTAACTGGACCGGCAAAAAGGAAGGTGAGGATATATTGTTTTATGGTCTCGATGCTGACGTCGATTTTGCAAAAACATTTCAACTTGAACTAAAAGCCGGACGTTTCTTTTCTTCAGAATTTGCAACCGATTCAAGCGCAATAGTGATTAATGAAGAAGCTGAAAAAGTCCTTGGTTTTAAGGACCCGATCGGCCAGACAATAACATACGCACGTGGACAAAAAGTTAATATTATCGGTGTAGTCAGAGATTTTCATTTTAAATCATTACATCATAAAATTGGACCTTTGATTATGGGAATCGGCGCGTCCAACGTTTTTTACGTCAAGATGAAACATGACGATATACCTTCAACCATTGAATCCATAAGGAAAACTTATGATTCGTTCAAACCTGTCCTTCCACTGAATTTCCATTTTCTTAATGAAGATTTTGATAATATGTACCAGGCTGAACAGAGAATAAACAAAATATTCTCATGGTTCTCATTTCTGGCAATTATAATATCCTGTCTTGGACTTATCGGATTATCCTCATTCATGACAGAACGAAGGACTAAAGAGATTGGTATAAGGAAAATTAACGGAGCAAGGACATCAGAAATTTTTTCCATGCTGTCGGGCGAGTATGTCAGATGGGTAATGATCTCAATAATAATAGCATGTCCGCTAGCATGGTATCTGATGCATAAATGGCTTCAAAATTTTGAATACAGGATCAGTCCAGGGTGGTTCACATTTGTCCTGGCAGGTGGACTGGCTTTACTGATTGCATTGCTGACGGTGAGCTGGCAGTCGTTAAAAGCCGCAGGTAAAAATCCGGTTGAGGCTCTGAGGTATGAGTAGTGAGGAGTGAGGAGAAGAAGACTAAGGGACTGAGAGACTTAGGGATATAGGGACAAATCAAATGCCTGACGTCTGCCACCTGCCGCCATGTGAATCGAGGGGCAAAAAATAAGTACTTTAGTCACTCTAGGCACTTTAGTCACTTCTTCTCAGGATTCAGTTTCAAAATAAATCTTATAAAATTTTCTTCCGTCACTGTCGATACCCTGTTTTATCAGTTCGTGATCTCCATGAATGTAGATATGGAAGTTTTTATCGAGCTTCAGAACACTTTTGAAAACCCTGGCCTGTTTTTTTACTGCCTGCGATGAAATGAGAAAGTCATCAGCGATATCGATTTCGTTTTCCTGCCTGTATTTTGAATCGAAATTCTGAAAGGATTTTATGACTTCGTTATCCTGAAAAACTTCTTGCTCGAAACTCTGTTTGTCAAAGCTTTCATTTTTTTTGAAGTATTCGACTGAACGGTTCAGAAGGTCAATCTGACCGGCTTTTGTAGTTTCAAACTCAGATGGAAATTGTTTGGTAACAAATGACTTTGCCAGCGAGAGAAACTGGTTTGTACTGTTCACCCCGTCATTTTTCAGTTTCACTTTAATGAATTCGTTCTGCCAGTAATCAGTTTCATTACTGGTATTGTCTATGGTAAAAACTGTAAATGGCTTTTCCGTAAACAGAATAAGGCATGCCTTATCTAGACGTTTGCTTCCGATTCCTTTTCTGAAAGTGAGTCCGGCTTCCCCGTTGAAATACTTTGTCGTTTCAATGAAGTTTTCCTTATTCTCGATTTTATAAATACCCAGACCCTTACATAGCTCATTATTGAAATTGATGTTGTCAAATCTCATAATGAACAGATCCCCGTCCTTTATATTCGGATGTTTTGAAACACTCTTCAGGTGCTGGCAAATGCTTTTTGTCTGGGAAATGAAATCGCTGCCCTCGAAGATTGATTCAGACAGTTTATATAATGGATTTAAGTCTATGTCTATCTCATGAGTAAATTCATAAGTAGCTGCAACTGAAAGGAATGGTTTAAGGAATATTTTTTTCAGAACGACTTCCTCCTCATCATTGCTGAAATCATATAATGCTTCATTGAGAACCTGGTTATTATTGTCAAGTGATATCCTGTGATATATCAGTTCACGGATTATTGTGTCGTCAATCTGGATCATTATGTCGGTAAATTTTTAAATCTGCTGCAAGATAATGGAGAAATGGGGATATTAACTATTTAGGGGGCAATCCCGATCCAAAACCACCATCAACAACTACCGATGTCCCTGTCATAAAGGAAGCATCATCACCTGCCAGGAATACAGCTACACGTGCAACCTCTTCGGGTTTACCAATACGCCATAAGGCATGCAGCTTGCCGGCATCCACGCGGGCCTGTGTAGGATCAGCCTGACTCTGAAAATATCCCTCTGCAAGGCCGGCATCAATGTACCCGGGACAAATGCAGTTTACCCGGATACCTTCATGTCCATGATCGATTGCCATAGCTTTTGTCAGTCCTATTATGGCTGCTTTGGTGGTGCAATAACCTGCGCACATAGGCTCGACAAAAAAACCATTTACCGACGACATGTTAACAATATTGCCTTTTGTATTACGTAAATAAGGCAGAAAGTATTTGGAGCACAGGAATATACCTCCCACGTTTACCGACATCTGTATGTTCCACTCCTCAATCGTAATATCTTCAACAGTTTTGTTAACCTGGATGGCTGCATTATTTATTAATGCATCAATTTTTGTAAATGATTTGATAGTGAAGTCTACCAGTTGTTTTACTGAGTCAGGTTTCGAAACATCGGTCTTAAATGCAACCGCCTTTCCATTATCATTCACTATTTGCTTTACTGTTTCATCCGCTCCTTCCGAATTTATGTCAGCCACAATTACCTGAGCTCCTTCTTTTGCTGATTCAATCGCGCATGCCCTGCCTATTCCTGAGCCGGCACCTGTTACTACAACTATTCTGTCTTTGAGTTTCATGTTTTTTGCTTAATTATGGTGCTTTAATAATTTACTACGATTGAATGATTCATACCAGGCTCAACAGTCACAAAAGCGTACATGGAACCTTTTACTGATCTGGTAATAAATCTGGTATTCATTCCGTCAATGCTAATTTCCTTAACTTCCATTCCCTTAAATACGGCGGGAACCATAAATGTCAGGTCATTGCTGTTTTTCAAAGATGAATTAATATTAAAAGCCAGTCTGTTATTCCCCCAGCTCAGGTTGGTAAATGACGCTTCATCCTTCATTCTGATAAAATCAAGAAGTTTCAGTTCTGTCCATACAGGAATGTTTTTCTGTCTGGAATAGGCCAGCATCTTCAATAACGGGGCTTTGGAAAAATAGTATTCGTCGTTATGAGACTTGACGCTTATGAATGAATATGCTTCATTATGCAGACTCCTGTCCATCAAACCCTTAAAGCAGTTAAAAAAACCTTCCGGATCGTGCATTTCATTGTATTCCTGATCATATACCGCATTGAGGTGCTGATACACATTTATTGTTTTTCCCCTGCTGTCAGCAAATTTCATTACAAGTCCGCTTCCCGTAAAATTTCCCTGGTTTGTTCCGGGAGGACTAAGAAAATGCTCTCCCTGATTCGATTTTATATCATAATGTGCATAGTTGACGTCCATTTCGATGCCATTCTTTTCTTCCAGCTTTGCTTCCGCCGAGAAGTCCTGTTTCCCTTCAGAATCTCTTCCGCACCATACAAACCAATGATTCACATTGGTATGCATCTGTAAATTATAAGCAGCATAAATTTCTTTTTTTCTGGAACTTACTGCACTGTCCATTCTGTTCCATGTGGGACTACCAGCTTCTTTTGTATCATCGGGATGACCTGCAATTTCAAAACCTTTTCCGGTCCATTTCTCAACCCATCTTCTGGAAACCTTATCAACACCGAGAACATATAGAGACATTTTTGCACCCATCGAGTCAACATCACGGAACTGAGGCTCAAAATCGTTTTCACTTTTGTACTCACCATCATTGGTGAGTGTTACAAGACATTTTAAGCTATCGGGAAAGTACCAGAATCGTGGCAATGGCATTGTTTCTGCCATCATCTTTTCGATGCAATGTGATAAAAATGACATTTGCTCATCCGCCTGATTAATGGTACTGTTAGAACTGTCCAGCCAGCCATCGGTAAAAAAATCCATGCCCCTGAGTCCGGGAATGCCATCTTTTTCAATACCTGCAGACAATGGATTTCCCTGCCGGCTAAGGACAATGCTCTGAGGCAGATCATATAGAAACGCGATTGTCTGACCCTTCCTGTAACTGTTACTTACCACTGCCGGGTAGCTTTCACCCGACTTCTTATCAGGAAGGAAAGTGGCCAGAGGCACGGCCCCATTCAGAGAATAGCAATCAGCATTTCCATGAAATTGCATTAACCGGCAGGATAAACTTTTTCCCTGTTCCATTGTGGTGTCAATCCGGATATATCCGCCTGATATACTCTTGCCCAATGGTACAATGCCCAATAATTCTGCCAGTTCCTGATCGGGATGTAAAGCAATCAGCCTTCCTCCGGATTTTAAATAATCTGCGATCATTTTAAGTTTCCCGGGAGGAATCTTTGATTCAGCCACTATAACCAGATCAAACTTCGCAAGGAATGATGAGTTTAAGTTTTTGTCAGCAAGTGAGTCAATGGTAAATTCATTAAATCCTTCAGTTTTCAGTATTTCAGATGTATATCCACCAAAACCGTTTTGTGTGCTTAACAATAGAATTGGTGCAACCCGGATTTTGCCTGAACAGCTGATTAATACTGATAAAAGGAAAATAGTTACCAGCCGGAGTATTATACGCGTTATTTTTCTGGGATTAAGCATGTTATCGGAAGGCATAGTTACTAATTATGCTTTTTAGCGGCTTCCCTGGCTATTCCTTCATAAATTTTCCGGGCCTGCAGATATCTGTTCTTCACAACATCCAGGTCGTGGGTAAAAAAATTATTCCAGGGGCCACCAGGCTTGATGTTTGCAAGTGTCTTGTCAATCCACTTAATAAAATAGGCCGCATCCTCAGTGCTCGCCCTTATAGGGGCATTCTTCAAATTTAAATAAACAGGCGCTGTATGCGATCGGTGTCCTTTATCGTCCATCCTGCGGGCACATATCCAGCTGCTCTCTTTTACAGGCACACTGGCTTCCAGTGTCAATGGTTTACCTGGCCCGGCATTTCCTGCAAGTGATGCAATTACTTTGCCATTTAATATAAGTTCTATCCTGCCTGTTTGTTCCAGAACGGATGTCCATACGACTTCAGCACTGAGTGTTTTTTTGTCCTTTAACCTGATCTCATCTCCCGGCTCAGAATTACGGTTTATTTTAAGATTAAGGAATTCCTGGTGTCCGTTTGTTGCGACTACCGTTCTTCCATTTTTAATACCTTCAACCCACTGTCTGTAGCTGAAAGGTTTGTCTTTTACTTGAACGTAAGTTAGTAAAGAGCCAAATGGCTGACTGTTATTACATGGAAAATCCGTTCCTGCTGCCCATCCCAGTCTGAAGCCGCAATTGAGCAGCCTGTAATAAGCATTTACTGCTTTATCGTTTAACCAGACATCTTCAGCCAGAAAATCGATAGTACCGAGTGCAGCTTCTACAGGATAATCAATTGGTGTGCAGCAATCAAGAGTATCAGGAATGGAATCCTTCAGATATTCCATGTGACAGAAACCTGCTATTGCATTTTGTGATCTTCCATATTCCAGAATTTTATAGGGTGATTCATCCCAGATTGTATGTGCTTCTTTAAGCCCGAGTAATACAATGTGACCACCCAGAGCTTTGTTTTCAAACGTAGTTCCTGCAGGGTCGAAGTGCCATTCTGCATCCCAGTGTACTGTTCTGCCCGGGACAGACTGTTCAGCATCATTTCCATTTACTTTAGGCAGGTCTGTCTTGCTGTCTTTCACCTCAGCGTCACCCATGTCAGCAAGTACAGAAATTACAGCCAGGTCATTAGGTTCCATCATGGATATAAATTCATTTTCAGGCAAAATGGAAGTTCCTTCACCGCAATTCCGGTGAATATGCATATCTCCTGCAAACCAGTCGTCAGGTTCCGGTCTGGCTGCTTTTCCTATCTCTTTTTCCGGACCAGTAGAGGCTGTTAATGTAAAAACAGATCCTGCCGGGATCTCAGCCTTAAAACCTGCTTTGCTGAAAATAATATTTCTATTCTCTGTCAGGTTATTTAAGGAATCAGTATAAACAAATTTCAGGTTTTTCAGATCCGGAATATTGGCAAGAGTTCCTGCAAGGATACAGTTATCTTTACTGATATTCCTGCCGGTGATTACCAGATTCCCCCCGGGATTGATAAATGCAGACGTCACCAGACTGCTGTCATTTCCCTCAATCCCAATCCGTACCGCTCCGGGCTTCAGGTATTTCATAACCTGGGAAAACTGGAAGAACTGTTTCCTTGGCTTCCAGCTGTTTTCTGATTCACTATATCCGATAAGTGGTTTCCCTTCTTCAGGTCCATACCAGAAGACCCAGTCATTTGGAGGCTGACTTCCATATCCGTTTCTCCTTCCGTGCTGGTAAACACAGTCAAATCCATCCCAGAAAATATAAGCCTTCGCATTATCATTCAACTGTCCCAGCATATTTCCTATACCGGCAGTTTCTGTGACCCAGAATGATTTATTTGGATTATCAGTCCGGCTGACAATTTTCAGATAATTAGCTGCATCGTTACCATATTGATGTACTCCCCAGCTTGCCAGTTTGCCCATAAGATATGTATCCTTGACCATTTCGGCAAGACACTCGCCGAATAACTTGTCTCCGGCAGCGTCGGGTGCCACGAACCTGATATCATTCAAGCCAATAGCATCCAGTTTCCTTGCAAGTTTTTTTAGCACACGGACATACTGGACCGCATCCGGTATATCCGGACCTTCAACAATACCGTCGGGATGGTCGGCATTTTTGCTCATAGAAATGACATCCGTTTCATTCATTGGAGATACCAGTTTAAACCGGATCCCCGCTGTATGCCTCATATAATAAAGCAATGCAGCTATAGACTCGACTAATTCATCCTCCCGGTTAGTTGCTATAGTATAATCTGCACTACCCATCCAGTTTTTTATCAGGTCAGGCTTTGACATTGGCGGTGAAGCGGGTGGCGATCCCATAAAACTGATTACCAGACCGTCTGTTATTCCTTTTTTATTCAGGTAACGCAAGGTGTTCCAGATGCCATTAAATTTTGTGGTTGTGAAGACCTTGTTATAATAAGTCCATTTAAAGTTATCCGGATCATCATTATCATTCACTTCTTCCCAATCCATCTCCTCTATTACCGCACGGAAGATTGTAGCTCCTAATGAATCAACCAGCAGGTCTATTGCAGGCTGTACCGTTTTGTCGTCTTTATACTCACCATTATGCCACCAGACAGTGTTAATATTGACACCAAAGCCGTCGAGAGTCTCTTGTTTCAGAGCGCCGTCTATCTTAACCTTAATTTCAGATAGCGGTGAACTCCCGGTTATCTTTATATTGCCCTGTCTGGTGTGTTTAAGGGTAAGAGCATAATCACCATCGCCAAGTTCCCTGAGAAGATAGGTATCAGGCATAAGTACCTTTTCCTCCGGAATATCTTTGTCGTTTGAAGTAACTCTGTCGGGTTTAAAGGAGAGCCTCAGATATTCAACACCATCATCAGAAGCAGCGGAATATTTTACCTGTTTTTCAGCGTAGTAAACGTTTCTCAGGATACCTTCAGAATACAATATATGGTTTTCATGAGGAGAGGCCCATTCAGGTATAGCCGAAAAAGCATGATAGAACATTCTTGGACATTCACCATAGCAATCTGACCACCAGCTCGAGATTCCTTTGCTAACAGGACTTTCAAAAGCCATTCCTGTGGAATCGTTGCAATATGTAACCCAGTTTAATGAACGGAATGCCTTCTCTTTATATGATTCATCTCCTGATACAGCGTACCATCTTGCGCATTCAGCTGCGTACCGGGCTGTCTGATAATCCATTTTAACGAGAAAGGAATCCTGCTCTCCGACAATGTTTGCCCCCCACATCGTTGATGGTTCTCCGGGGGCAGACCGGAAAATAAAATTCTCTTCTGTCCATCTGATAAGATTTGGGATATCAGATTTCCAATCGGGGTCAAGATCAGGGTAATCAAAAAGACAAAGAGCTGTATTGCTTGCACTCAGGTTACTTTTATATTTATTGCTCTTTATATCGGTATCTGAATGCCCGTCGGTCCAGTAACCCGTTTTCATAGGATATTGCAGGATAAAGTCGCGTGCTTTATCACGTGCATCTATAAATGCCTTCACATTACCGGTATTCGCCTTTATTAAGTTATCCAGGAGCAGATAGCAGCCTGTCCAGTTTGCTCCGTAAGGTGCGGTCACCCTGCCGTCATCCAAAATTATCCTGTAGGGCCAGACTGATTCATTTGCATTTCCGGTCCTCGCATATTTTGCCAGAGAATTGGCAACATTCAGAGCCGCGGTAAGGTATTTTTTTTCACCGGTATATTGATACAGCCTGTAGTAGGTCAGTCCCATTTCACCTGCATGATCGACCTGAATTTCATTCCTGGCAAACCGGCCGGCAGATGTAAATCCCCTGAATAAAGTATCACCTGCATTTGTGGTTGTATAAGGAAACCCGGGCCATGCAAATTCAGCCGGACTTGTTCCGTGTTCCAGAGTGTAATCAACAAAATCCCGTATAATTTTCATTACAGATGAATCACCGGTATAGGCGTAATATAGCCGTGCATTTTCGAACCAGTTCGGGATTTTTTCACCAATATCATTCATCCAGGTGTCGGGTTTCAGTAAGCCGTTGCTATCTCTGAAAGCGCAATAAAAATAATACTGTGGATACGATGATCTCGGAGCCGGTCCCGGGCTTAACGGTACGTGTGTTTTAATAAAATTCCAGCGCATATGAAGAAACTGATCGTATGCTTTGGACTGAGGTGTTGACCATGATAATAATTTCCGTTGGCTATCTAAAACGACTTTATGCTTATTAAAGATTTTATCGCGCGATGTATCCTGCTGAGGATCTGTTTGTGCAGCCAGCAGAGTTGAAAAACAGCATCCTATGATTAATAACTTAAGCTCTTTCATCTTTTCAATTTAGAGGATAGTAAAAATCAAAAGCCGGGAATGGTCCAGGATTATTCAGGGCAAATTCAAATTTAATTATTCTTTTTTAGTTCCCGGCGAGATTACGGATTCATATGTTGGCAGATTTTTTTTACGAGGAAGTTCTACAACAATTGTTTCCCCGATTTTATCATGAAGAGTCATTCTGTTAGGATTCCAGAAGGCTTGTATATATCCAAAACCAAATTCGAGTGCAGATGCAAAATAGCCCAGGCTTCGTTCGATACAGTGCCATAATCCAAGTCGCTCATGGTATAATGAAAGTACCCTTAACCTGATAAAATATTTTCCGATTGTTTTTCCTCTCCAGAAATAAAATGAAAGTGCAAAATAAAGGACCGGTAAAAGTCCGAAGAATAATTTCAAAAATGTAATAAAATAGGCATGAGCGTTTTCCACTTCCAGTTCTACTTCAAAAATACCATGGACATTTATATTCGAAATAGCCATATTAAATAAAGAAAGTAGTGTAATAAGGCATAAATAGATAAATACAAGCACAATCCAATCGATGAGAAATGCAAGAAATCTTCTTCTTATTGTAGCAAGAACAAATTCATTGTTGTGATGAAATTCGGGTCTTGTTTTATAGTCCATGATCATGATAATTAAGGTTATAAAAAGTACCGTCAAAACATTTGCATGTCTGCTCAGGTAAATTTATTCAAAATTTATTTGAGTTGCACGATAAGATTTGAAAATGAATCCGCAAATAATTCACTCTAAACAAAATAAAAGAAGCCCTTCCACTTTCGCGGAAAGGCTTTTTTATTTGTCGGGGTGAGAAGACTCGAACTTCCGGCCCCTACGTCCCGAACGTAGTACGCTACCAACTGCGCCACACCCCGATATTATTTCTGCAACGCAAAAATAACAAATTTTTGTAATGAATTTAAATACTTTCTGATTTGTTATAACTCTTGCACTATTTGACATCAAATATTGAACCGAATACCTTAAATATGTGTTTACCCTTTCTAAGCAAATGCAAACATATATACATCTATCAGTAATTAATAATCTTCGTATGACAACAAAAACACAACCAATCCCCAGCGGGTTTAACTCACTCACTACCTACATAACTGTCAAAGAAACTGTTAAAGCAATTGAATTCTATAAGAAAGCATTCGGAGCAAGAGAGACCGGACGCATTACAATGCCAGATGGTTCTGTTGGCCACGCCGAACTCGAGATAGGAGATTCAAAACTCTGGCTTGCAGATGAAAATCCGCAATGGGGCAATTTCAGTCCGAAAACACTTGGAGGATCCCCTGTCAGCCTTTGCCTTTACGTTGAGGATGCTGATACAGTGTTTGCCAATGCACTTAAAGAAGGAGCAAAGGTTCTTGGAGGAATGGAAGTAAAAGATCAGTTCCATGGCGACCGTTCTGGAAGCCTGACAGACCCATTCGGATACAAATGGGTGATAGGAACTCATATTGAAGATGTCTCCTTTGAAGAGATGCAAAAAAGGGTTGATAAGCTTTTTGCTACTGCAAAATAAGTCCGTAATAAATCCATACCCATTTTAATGGAATTTTTCTCCACGTGAGAGCATTTCAATAAAAGTCTTAATCCTCTTGTCACGCGTCTCTGGCTTTTTGGCAGTATGGAGCCTCCATGCAATTGCGTAAGTATTTGCCTTATTGAGTGTTTTGAAAAATGCTGATGCTTTCCTGTCCTTTGAAAGTTCGATAAGAAAATCTTCGGGGACTTCCATATTGGCCGGAGAATCATAGGCGTTTGACCATCTGCCGTCAGCTTTGGCGGAATCCGCTGCTTTTTGTCCGGGAGGCTGCATCTTACCCTCTTTCACAAGCCTCTCAAAATTTTCAATATTTTTTTTCGACCAGATGCTCTTCGCTCTTCGCGGGGTGAATTTCTGGATATATGATTTTTCATCATAGGTCTTTAACTGTCCGTCTATCCATCCAAAACAAAGTGCTTCATCGAGGGCTTCCGCATAGAATATCAGTGTAAGTCCCGAATTCTTTTTATTCAACCTTAACCAGATCCCTTCTACTGAACTATGATTCTTTTCAAGCCAGGATCTCCATTCTTCTTTAGATTCAAAAAAGATTACAGGAAAGTTTGTTTTGTCATTATTGCTACTTTTCTTTTCTGATTGCATAGCATATATTTCAGATTGTAAGATTACCTGCAAATAAAAATCAAATTGATTTATTAAATATACCAAATTAGAAATCAATATAAACTGTTGTATGCAATAGAATGTTTGTTTAACCACGGAGTGACACGGTGTAAACACGGAGTTTCACGGTTTTAGATACATTTTGAGGGGCATTATGAAATACTTCCAATGTAAAAAAAAGTCATAATAGCAGGAAGCATTTATAGGTTCAAAAAACAAACTTGCTGAAAAGGACATGATAATAGTATTTGATTTTGGGCATGTTTTCTAAAATTATTAACTTTATGGAGTCTCGCTAATTTTGAATATTATGAATTTATTACATGAGGAACTGACAAGTTCAATTCTAAAATGTGCCTATAATGTTCATAGCGCACTAGGGCCAGGACTACTGGAATCTGCATATGAAGAATGTCTTCATTATGAGCTAGAGAAAGTTGGGCTGAATTCTGTAAAGCAAAAGCCAATGCCGTTGATTTATGAGGAGAAAAAACTGGAAATAGGCTATAGAATTGACTTATTAGTTGAAGGTAAAGTAGTGCTTGAAATTAAATCAGTTGAGGAACTTAACCCCGTGCATTTTGCCCAACTGTTGACTTACCTTAAATTGTCCACATGCAGGGTCGGATTCCTCATCAATTTCAATGTTACTTCTTTAAAAGACGGAATAAAAAGAATCATACTTTAAACCTGAAGTTTAATCTCATGGCTTGAACCTTTAAAGCATTAAGCTCTTTAGTCCACTTTGTCTTTTTTCTCAATAGAAAACATGTCTTTATAGGTTTCTTTACTCTGTGTAACTCCGAGCTAACTCTGTGAAACTCCGTGGTTAAAAAAAAAGGTTTTATCCGATTTTGATTGAGGTCATAGTCAATGAGCCAGCAACAGCCTTATCATTAAAAATTTCTATTTCTTCATTTCCTTCCTTTAAAGCTAATGAATAAAGCAGTGGCAGAAAATGATCAGGGGTTGGAACCGCAAGGTTGAATGCCCTTCCCTGGTTTTTATAGTCAATAAGCGATTTATGATCATCTGATTGGATGAACTTCTTTACTTTTTCATTAGCCTCTATCGCCCAATCGAATCCAAAACCCGGCTCATCCAGTTTATCCCAGGCAACCAGGCCAAGATTGTGAACGATATTACCACTGCCTACGATGAGAACCCCTTTCCCGCGAAGCGATGAAAGCTCCTTCGCAAGATCGTAATGATGCTGAGGTTGCTGATAGTAATCAAGACTGAGCTGAATTACAGGAACATCGGCAGCAGGGTAAAGATGTTTTATTACGCTCCAGCACCCATGATCCAGACCCCATTTATCATCCAGACCAACCTCTGTCTTTTTTATAATTGCTTTGGTTTCTTTTGCGAGAACCGGACTGCCCGGCGCAGGATACTGAACTTCATAAAGCTCCCTCGGAAATCCTCCGAAATCATGGATTGTCCGTGGCTTTTCCATTGTCGTAACATAAGTGCCTTTTGTCTCCCAATGGGCAGAAATGCAAAGTATGGCATTTGGTCTGGGAATAGTTTTACCCATGTTTATCCATCCTGTTACAAACTCATTCTCTTCAATGGCATTCATTGGGCTGCCATGCCCTATAAAAAGAACAGGTAGTTTCTCTGTATTTTTAAAAGAGTCAGTAATTCTATTTAATTCATTAAGCTTCATAGTATTTTGTCAGTTGTATCTATTTATCATTTCATCGGGACTTCCATCAGCAGAAATTCAGCTTCGGAATCAGCCTTAACTGAGAGTTTGTCAACATCCCAAATGCCGAGCCCGTCTCGTGATGTCAGTTCCTGATCATTAATTGTTATGTTGCCGCTCAATATGAAAGCAAAGACTCCATTTCCCCTGACTTTAATAGTATAATCTGCCATGAATCCCCTGTCAAACTTTCCAAGGTGAAACCATGCATTCTGATAGATCCAGACCCCGTCATCATCAGGATTGGGGGAGAGGATCTGCTGAATTTTATTATGACGATCCTCAATGTTTAAAGTGATCTGATCGTATCGTGGCTTTACATTTCTTACATTGGGTATTACCCAGATCTGGAGGAACTTTACGGGGATGTCTTTGTTTTTATTGTATTCACTATGAGTTATTCCTGTTCCGGCACTCATCACCTGTATATCGCCATGCCTGATTATACTGACATTCCCCATGCTGTCCTTATGTTCCAGATCACCTTCAAGAGGAATGGAGATTATTTCCATATTATTATGCGGGTGGGTCCCGAATCCCATACCGGCCTGGACAATATCATCATTCAGAACCCTGAGCATCCCGAAATTGATCCTTTCCGGATCATAGTAATCTGCGAAACTGAAAGTGTGTCTGCTGTGAAGCCATCCATGATCCGCATCTCCACGTGTTTCTGATTTGTGTAATACTGATTTTGCCATGATTCTTAAATTTTAAATTATAACTCCACCTTCCATCAACTTGTTCAAAAGTTTTTCTATCAAAAAGTTCCGTAGTTGATATTTTCTATCAATATTTTGAAAATACAAAGATGCGACTGAATGGTAGAAAACCGGTATCACTTTTAGGTAAAAGAGTTGCACTTTCAGGAAATGACATCAGTTCGCTCATGGTAGAGTCTGGATTCTTTAACCTGGACTTTTATATTCTCTCTAACATCCGAATCTGAGATATGTTAGGTTGAGCAATAAAAGAATACATTTACGGACGTAAATGAAAAAATATGTACCGTTATACCTTCCGTTTTGCAGTTATGACGCTCACAATTCTGACTGCCAATCTTATCACCACTGCCATTAGTAATTATATGGCGAGCTATAAAAATCACTACAAGCCGCTGGTGTTTACATTCATCGGGATGGCCATTACAGTTGTGATCTTCTATCCGCTGTTTATGAGACTTGAAAGCTGGGTAAGAGATATTTCAGTTAAGGCTGTTAAATCAGGAAAGTCGATAGGAGGAAGATACCTTGGATTAATTTTTGTTTTTATACTTGGACTGATCCTGTTATCTTATTTTTATGGCAGGATGTGGTACCATATGAATATTCTTCCGCTGTTATTTCACAGTAGTGCATACTGAAATTTCCGGTCATAGATCACCATAATTCCCTGTAATTCCGGAACGTGATGCTTTATTTTGGATTTTCATTTATCTTAGACCTGATATTTAAGACCTGTTATGGCATTTCCTCATTATCACCAGTTCGATGCAATGGATTGCGGTCCTACATGCCTGAGGATTGTCTCAAAGTTCTATGGTAAACATTACAATATTCAGACACTCAGGGAGCGTTGTTTTATAACCCGTGAGGGAGTCAGCCTTCTGGGAATCAGTAAAGCTGCCGAAAGCATCGGGTTTCGCACAAAAGGAGTGAAAATTACGTTTGAACAGCTATCGAATGATGCGCCATTGCCGGCTATAGTTCACTGGAATCAGACTCACTTCGTGGTTGTATATAAGATCACAGGGAAAAAAGGAGAAGAAATTATTCATGTCTCCGACCCCGGAGGAGGGCTTGTCAGATTTCCACGGGAAGAGTTTATACATTGCTGGGCATCAACCAGTGAGGAGGGCATCAACCGGGGTATCTCACTATTACTTGAAACAACCCCTGATTTTTATTCTGCAGCAGATGAAAAGACAGACAAGAAGAGCTTTTCCTTCCTTTTCAGCTATCTCAGACCTTTCAGGAAGCTGATTGTGCAGCTTGTGCTTGGATTAATTCTGGGCAGTCTGCTTCAGCTGATATTTCCCTTCCTCACACAGAGTCTCGTCGATAAAGGAATAGGCAACCGGAATATAAGCTTCATATACCTTGTACTTATAGCACAACTGGTTCTCACTCTAAGCCGTGTTTCTGTTGAATTTATAAGAGGATGGATACTGCTTCATCTGGGAACAAGAATAAATATTTCTCTTATCTCAGACTTCCTGATAAAACTTATGCGTCTTCCAATGGGATATTTCGATTCCAAAATGGTTGGCGATCTTATTCAACGAATCGGGGATAATAAAAGGATAGAAACATTCCTTACGAGCACAACCCTTAATGTGATGTTCTCACTGGTTAACCTTGTCATCTTTGGCATAGTTATTTTATACTATAACATTACAATATTCTCAATATTCTTAGTGGGTAGCATAATCTATACTCTCTGGGTCTGGCTTTTCATGAAGAGGAGGGAAGAACTTGACTATCGACGTTTTGCACAAATGGCTGCCAATCAGAGCAATGTTATCCAGCTTATTCAGGGCATGCAGGAGATAAAGCTGAATGGTTGTGAGCAGCAGAAGAGATGGGAGTGGGAGCGCATACAGGAAAAGCTTTTCAGAGTAAGTGTAAAGGGACTCGCTTTAAGCCAGTACCAACAAAGCGGCGCTGTTCTTATCAATGAATTCAAGAACATTTTTATTACCATTATAGCGGCAAAAAGTGTTGTTGATGGGAATATGACTCTTGGTATGATGCTGGCGGTGCAGTATATTATCGGACAGCTTAACAGTCCAATCGAACAGCTTATCTCCTTCTTTAATCTGACCCAGGATGCAAAAATCAGTCTCGACCGTCTTGGTGAGATCCATTTAAGGAATGACGAAGAAGATCAGGAAAATGACTCCCAGAGCGAGATTCCTGAAGGAAAGAACATTGAGATCAGCAATCTTTCATTCAGGTATGATGAACCGGAATCAGACCTTGTCCTGAAAGATATAAGCTTCAATATTGAAGCCGGAAAACAAACTGCAATTGTGGGTACCTCAGGTAGCGGCAAAACCACACTGGTAAAACTTCTGCTTGGTTTTTATCCACCGGTGAAAGGAGAGATAAGAATAGGGGAGAATAACCTGAATGCCTTCAGTATAAGCCACTGGAGGGAATTATGTGGTGTGGTGATGCAGGATGGTTTTATCTTTTCCGACACGATTGCCAATAACATCGCTCCAAAAGTTGAGAATATTGATAAGATGCGTCTGTTGCACGCAGTTACAGTGGCAAATATCTCAGATTTCATAGATTCACTTCCGTTGGGTTTCAATACAAAAATCGGCGGTGAAGGACATGGACTCAGTCAGGGTCAGAANCAGAGGATNCTCATTGCCAGGGCTGTCTATAAAGATCCGAGGGTAATCTTNCTAGATGAGGCGACTAACGCACTTGACGCCAACAATGAAAAAGTAATCCTCGAAAATCTGCAGGAATTTTTCAAAGGCAGGACGGTTGTTGTTGTTGCACACCGGTTAAGCACTGTGAAGAATGCTGACCGTATCATTGTGCTTGAAAAAGGCAAAGTTGTTGAGGTGGGAACGCATCAGGAGCTTAGCGAACAAAAAGGTGCATATTATACACTTGTAAAGAACCAGCTGGAACTGTAAAGAGACAATACATGGACGAGCAGGGATTAAACGGCAAATTATCGAAAGTCAATCTTCGTTCCGAGGAATTCAATGAAATAATGGGAGTTCCTCCCCGCTGGATTGTCAGGTGGGGTATTACAATTGTTTTTATCATAATCGCGGTTGTATTTATTGGAAGCGCTTTTTTCAGATATCCCGATATTATCAATGCTCCGGCAGTTATCACAAGTGAGAATCCGCCTTCAGTTATAATCTCCAAAGCCAATGGTAAACTGACCGACATTTTATTCAGTGAGGGTTCATTGGTCAGAAAAGGCGATACTATTGCTGTTATAGAAAATCCTGCAAAACTCATGGATATCAGGACACTGTCAAAACTGATCCAGGGCTTTGATGCCGGAAACGATACTCCGGAGATGTTTGACAGAATTAAAGACTATAATAAATTGCAGCTGGGAGAACTTCAGAACCCATTTAATGCATTTTCCAGGGCATGCTCTGAATATCAGTTATTTCTTAAACAGGACTACCATAATCAGAAAGTGAAATCTCTGGAAGCTGAATATAAGCAGCATAAACTATACTATTCAAGGCTNTTATCTCAGAAAGAGCTTACTGAAAAAGATATTATTCTTACTCAGAGGCAGCTGGAAAGAGATTCCGGGCTCTATAAGACAAATGCAATAGCCCTTGTCGATTATGAGCGGTCACAGGCTGTACTCCTATCAAAAAGGCAACTGCTTGAAAGTGCAAAGCTGAACCTTACAAATACATCAATTACAATTTCCAAACTTGAGCAAAACATCTCAGACATTAAATTCGATAAAATAACTCAAAGCAATAAACTCAGGGAAGACCTTTTGAATAGTTACAATCAGCTCATAAGTTCTCTTTCAACATGGGAAAAGACATACCTTCTGATAGCCCCCTCATCGGGCAGGCTTACTTACATGAATGTATGGAGCGATCTTCAGGAGGTTAAATCGGGTGACAGACTTTTTACTATTAATCCGGGTGATAAGGGAGAAATATTTGCATTGGTAACGATTCCTTTTGAAGGAGTAGGAAAGGTGAGTCCCGGAGAAAGAGTGAATATCAAACTTGACGGTTATCCTTATATGGAGTATGGGATTGTAGAAGGCAGTATCCAGTCACTGTCGAGCGGTTCAACCGATAAAGGATTTCCTGCCATTGTTCACCTTACCAATGGTGCAATAACCTCCTATGGGCAGGAACTGAGTTTTGAGCGTGATCTTTCGGGTATCGCCGAGATAAACACAAAAGAATTAACCCTGTTACAGCGCCTTTTCAATCCACTCAGATATATATTCAATAATAAAATTGCCAGGAAGCAAAAAAACTGATCGGAATATTATTTAGAAATCAACTCAGCCAGATTGAGGTTATAATTTTAAAATTGCAGTTTTTTTACAAAGGCCAGCCAGCTATTGGCAAATCGTTCAGAGATTAGCCACGATGCAGGGTAATTTAATTTACCAGCAGTTTCATGGTCAATTAAAGAAAGTGATTTATAGTCTCCTCTTAATCCGGAATCGGGTGATAATGAAATAAGGTCTGAATTGCCCCCATTTTCTTTCTCTGATTCATTCAAACGTTTCTTTAAACACTCTTCAAAAAAGATTCCTGCAAGTTTTTGAGTTTCTCCTATTTCATGACCTGCCCCAGGTGCTTCAGCAAATGCCCACAGAGCTCCGGCTCGTCTGTTCATTGAAAACAGGCCTTTTATTATATCTCTTCTGGCATCAAGATC
>JGI20214J51088_10001060_pt1 | contig 18741 bp, 14 predicted proteins | sample WetSurMetagenome_FD_51088 | JGI IMG/M metagenome (IMG submission 51088) | reverse complement strand
AAAAAAATCATTGAAACAGGAATAGGACCAAAAACCTGCGATTTCAAAAAAATAACAGCAGACGCAATTTCCACAGCTATTATTGATTGTGTCACAAATGANAGCTATAGGAAAAATGCTGCAGAGATTTCGAAAAANCTTCAAAATGTAAATGGACTGGAATTGACGGTTAATCTGATCGAGAAAGAATTCGGGAAATAAATAAATTGCAAATTCAGACTATAAAGCAAATAAGTCCGGCTACCGCTTACCTCACACAGTCTCACACACTTTGAAGACGACTGTGATGATTCATATGCAATTTAAATGTATATTAGATACCTGATATGATGATTAACACTATTCTGAAAGACATGGTACTTAATATTTACTTAGCAATAATTCCTGACAGCAATGAAACGCTCTGCGATTTATTTTCTTCCGATTCTCTTTTTTCTTGGTGTTTCGCGTCCATCCGTAGCTCAGATTGAAAAAGGGAAAATTCTCCTCGCTGGTAATACAGCTTTCTCAACTGCATCATTAAAAACTCAATCCGGGATTAATTACTCTGACCCCGCGACTAATTCAGCAAAGTCATTAGAATTAACATCAGAAGCTGGAATTTTTGTCGCCAATAATCTAGCAATCGGGCTGGCAATTCGTTATAAAAATGATGAACTGAAATCCGGATATCAATCATATACCTCTTCCTCTTTTTATGCAATTCCATTCATAAAGGCATATTTTGGCAAGGAAATACTTANACCTTTTATTTATGGGGGAATTGGAATTGGGAAGTCGAATNATGATCAGTCAGGTTATGGAACATTATTCGCAAACGTTGAAAAAAACCTGACTCTTTATGAATTTGGTGGTGGTTTTGCATATTTTATGAATAAAAATGTTAGTCTGGAAATTGGTGCAGCCTATTCACATGTTGGCTCAAAATATCAGAACTATAATGGCGTCGATATGGAAGACAAAGGCAAAGGATTTGGGTTTACTGTAGGTATTAATTTGTGTCTGTGATAAAGTCGGACAAGACAAATAACCTGTTGGTAATTATTGCATATTCAAATAAGCTGTTATGGAAAATCAAACCCTGGTTCCAGTTGTAAAATCTACCTTTGTTACTGTTTTTGCATGGTTAATGATAATCTTCAATGGATTTGGGTTATTCATGTCAATAATCCAGAACATCATTTTCGCCTTTCTGTTTAAATCACATGAATTCAACACTTTATCTGATGAGATGGGAGATATACCAGAAGGGTTACCAGCTTTTTTCTTCAATCACATACAATTATTAATTCCTCTCTTCGGAGTGTTTATTCTCTTTGCCTTCATTTCTTCAATTGCGTTATTGAAAAGAAAAGAGTGGGCAAGAAAGGCGTTTCTGTTTTTACTCGGATTTGGGATTCTGTATATTATTGCAGGGACTGTTTTCCAATTTATATTCATGAGATCAATATTCAGTGGCATTGAATTGCCATCAGAATTTAACTTCATTTCGTTATTCTTTATAATCATCATGATTATTTTCTCTCTTGGTTTTATTATCCTGTTTGGATGGCTGTTCAGGAAATTATCAGCAGATAAGATAAAAGAGGAGTTTATTTCTTCAGGGACAATAATATGAAGAATGTAATATCAAAATAAACCTGCTAACCAGGTCAGCTAAATTTAATATCTTAGATGAGCTTTCAAGATCGATTAATCAGGACAGAGAAGTTATAACTGGGCCATGCAATTTTTAATTTAGATCTGCAGATATGAAACCATCGTTAAAAATTCTGCTTTATTCATTGGTCTTTGTTATATTAAGCCAATGCAAAAAAGAGGATCCATCAGTTGAGATCCCTGACAACAAATTTCTAAGTGCCCTTATCCGTCTGGGAATTGATAAAAACAGTGACGGGAAGATAAGCCCTTCAGAAGCTGAGGCTGTAACATTCTTAGACATAAAGGATATAGGCATTTCAAAGATCACTGGTATTGAATCATTTATCAATCTGGACACTATTATTTGCTCAGGAAACCAGTTAAGCTCCCTGGATTTTTCAAAGAATATGGCATTATTATATCTGGATTGCAACCACAATCCTTTGACCGCCCTGAATGTTTCAGGTAATACAGCTCTGAAGACCCTGATATGTTACAATGGTCAGTTAAATACTCTGGATGTTTCAGGAAACACCTCATTGATAGCATTAGATTGTTATGAGAATCACCTGGCTTCTCTAAATGTTGTCAATAACACCTCTTTAAAGGGTCTTATGTGTGACAATAACACATTAGGATCATTAGATGTCTCCAAATGTGCTGACCTGCAGTTTTTATATTGCAATGATAACCAGATTGCAGCTCTTGATTTAACTGGCAACCCGGATTTATCAATACTGTATTGCCGTGTTAACCAGCTGACTTCCCTTGATGTGTCCCACAATACTGCCCTGACCGGATTAGTCTGCGGATACAATCAATTGACGGATCTTGATGTTTCATTTAACACAGGACTGACAGGTTTAACATGTGAACATAACCAGCTCACCGGACTTGATGTAACCAATAATACTTTATTAACTGATCTTATGTGCTCAGATAATCAGTTAACGAGTCTCAATATTTCCAATAACATGGCCTTAACAGCGTTATATTGCGGAACAAACCAGATTGAAACTCTTGATGTTTCCGGGAATACCGGTCTGAATCAATTGTATCTGAATGATATGCCCTCTCTTTATAAGGTTTGTGTATGGGGAATGCCGTTTCCTCCGGCATGCGTGCAATTAGACATAACCGGCAGCCCAAATGTTTATTTTTCAACTGATTGCAGCAAATAAACTAACCTGACATCTCCGTATTATCTTCCACCCAAACTGCCGTGCATGCAAAGAAGGCTTTTACAGTAACTAACAGTCAGGATTCAAAGATAAAAAGTATTTTTTATGACCTGAAAGCGATCAATGACAAATGATCTGATATTTCTTTTTGAATTCCTAAGCAAATAAGAAATGAAATTTTATAACAATCGTTGTAATCTCAGGTCAGATCAAAAAATCTTCTGACATTCTCTTCATAACTGATTCCAACAGGGATCTGTCTGTCTCCAAGATTTATGAATTTGTTACTGAATGAAATATCTTTGCTTGTATTAATAATAAATGACCTGTGCACCCTCAGAAACAAATTCGGTGGAAGTCTTTCACATNCTGCTTTCAGACTGATATGTGACATTATTGATTTTGAATGGTTAGTAAAAATTCTGACATAGTTATCTAATCCTTCAATATACATGATTTCCGAAAATGCTATTTTGTAAAGTTTATAGTCACTTCGCACAAATAGATATTGATCATTTTCAAGACCAGTATGTTTAAGATAATCAAGGTAGTCCCTGGTTTTTATTAACGCCTGTTCGAACCGGCTGAATTTTATTGGTTTAAGAAGGTAATCCACAGCGCACAGATTGAATCCTTCGACAGCATATTCACTGAAAGCTGTTGTGAATATAACCAACTTGTTATTATCCAGTGACTTGTAGAAATCTATCCCGGAAATATCCGGCATCTGTATATCCAGAAAAATAAGGTCAACCGGGAATTTCTTCATGTAGAGTGCCGCTTCTGAAGTTCTGGTAAATGTCTTTGTCAGATTAAGATAATTTACCTGAGAGCAATATTTTACAAGTAACTCCAGAGCCAACGGTTCATCGTCGATAGCAATACAATTTATCATTTCAGATTCAAATGCAATGAAACAAAATATTCAACAGGATTGTCAGTAATGTTCAGAGTATGTCTTCCGGGATATATCAGCTGAAGTCTTTTTATTGTATTTTCTATACCCAGCCTAGTTGTTTCATTCTCAATTCTCTGTAATTGGAATTTTGAATTTTTTACTGACAGATCTAATTCATCATTATCTATTGAAATTATAATATCAATTATAGAGTCTTTCTCGGTACTCACACCATATTTGAAAGCATTTTCAATGAATGGCATCAATATCAAGGGAGCAATTTGTAATGATTGTGTATCTCCTAATTTCTGATAATTTACTTTTACAGAATCCGAAAGCCGTAATTTTTGTAAAGAAATATATGTATCGATATATTCAATTTTTTTACTCAGAGGTACAAACTCGTGGCATGTTTCATAAATAACAAATCGCATCATATCAGAGAACATTTCAATAGCTTCAGTCGTTCTCTCATCCTTGTTGATTGACATCGAATAAATGTTATTTAAAGTATTAAAGAGAAAATGAGGATTTATCTGAGCTTTAAGAAATGCTAATTCTGCATTCACTTTTTCCTTTTCAGACTGTTGCCACTGCATAATTATTCTGATCCCGGTTGAAACAGTAAAAATGAAAAGAAAGACAAATATTGTATAGCTGAATTCCGGGATGAATAAATTAAACCTGTCAGGTGGTGGCTGATTACCAGGATCTTTTGGCCCGGCTTTATGAAATTCAGTTGGTGGTTGACTGCCTGGATCTGCAAAATCAGGATTATTAAAATCAGATGGTGGCGGGGCAGGTTTAAATTCAGATATTTCCTTTAATTGTGGAAATTCAGGTCTCATCCGCGAAGATTCTGATATTACAGAGGGTACAACTATTGTTAAAACAAGAAAACTTAAACAAGAGGCGCCAAACACGAGATATCTCCCCGGAATAAAGAACTTCGGGATCAGGCAGAAATAATTCAAGTAGTAAAACGAAATAAAGAAAAGATCCGGTACCAGAACTGAAAGAAACCTATTCATTTCCGGTGGTCTGGGGACCAATGAAGTGAGCAAGGATAGAAACAAACCCCAGGCTAAAACGTGAATCAAAAACTGAAGAAATTTATTTTTAAGTGTAAAATTCATCACCTGAAAGCTTTTGAAAAGAGGATTGTTTCACTCCTTGCAGTAATAAGTCATTTTTGTATAAATATAAAAATTAGAATGATACATTAGTTACTTTACCTGTAACTGTAAAGCTTTTCTTCAATGTACCCCCAGAGTAAGTTCCTCCGGAATATATTCCGTTTGTGTTCGTACCTGTTGAAGAACCACCGGTGTAAATAGAATAGGTTGAACCACTGATCAGATCAGGAGATGAAAACACAACATAATATATAGCACGAACAGGACTAAATGTTACAACATCATTCCCGTTTGAATCCTGAATATGAAACAGAGTTGATGAAGACAAAGTCGATGTAATTGTAGCTTTTACAGCATATTGTGCTGAGGCTGTGCTGGTTGCTTCTATCATGTTTCCTGAATTTGGTCCGGTTCCGATAAGTAATCCTCCTGATATATTGAATGTTCCATTAATATCAAATCCTACTTCAGGTGCTGATTTAGGTCCCTGGACAATTACAGTTCCGGCAGTCATAACAACACTGCCATTACTATCAAGACCATCTCCGGTTGATGAGTTTACAACAATGATTCCGCCATTGATATAAACACAACTTCCGTCATTAGCCTCTGTGGCTTGTCCTTTAGTTGCATTGAAGCCATCATCAGTGGAGACCAGANTTAAATATCCGCTATTAACAGTAATTGAAGCACTNTCTATTCCTTCATAACATTTTGAAATATTGATGATCTCATCANTTATTGTAATTGAAATTTCGGCATGTATGGCATCGTCTCCTGAAGCAATTGAAATGTTTCCTCCGCTGATTGTCACAGAATTATTTGAGTGAATAGCATCATCAGCTGAATTGATAATAAATGACCCTTTCTCAATTATCAGATTAACTTTTGCTTTGAGTGCTTTTGCTGAAACGGTTCCGGAATAGCCACCACCCGAAGATCCCGGACCTCCGGGACCACCTCCCCCAGGGCCACCGGGGGTGCCTGTTGAGCCAATTGTAGCGGGTGCTCCTCCTCCTGTAGTAATTGTAAAGGTCCCATCACTGATTTTGAGATTTGTCTGGGCATCCATGCCATCTCCTGAAGCGATAATATTGAATATCCCGGTTTCAATTGAAATATATCCGTAATNGGTATTTTNCTCATTATCAGATTTTAACCCATCTCCACCGGNATTTATTGTTATATTCCCATCTTTAATAATAAGGTAGTCTTTGCCTCTGATCCCATCATCTGCTGCGTTCACGTTTATTGTACCACTCTTTATTACAAGTCCGTCTTTGCCTGTAATACCATCGGCATAATTTCCAGTAACCGTCAGAGAACCGTTGCCATAGAAGCTGAGGTAAGACTTACTGAAGATTACTGCATTGGGTTCATTATCAGAATCTACGACATAAGAAGTTCCGTCTGTTAAGAAGTTCCCGGTATTATCTGCCAGTACGATCATTACCTTCGTCGCATTTNTAACAANTACAGGAGCGCTTGAGGAACAAGAGATATTGACCCCATTAAAGATAAGCCTCACAATATTCTCATCAGCAGTATTGACAATTATCTGCCCGTTTGTAAGAGTACCGGTTATTCTATATGTTCCTGCAGTTGTAATTGTTACATTGCCATCATCGGATGTTACTCCATCTGAGTTTTCGGTTATTGAAGTACCATTCAATTTTATTTCAATAACTTCAGAGATGTCCCAGATATAATCAGCTGCTTCTTCATAACCAGTTGTATTATTTATCAGTTCATCATCCGCATAGTATTTTTTACATCCCTGGAAAGTTGCCAGAATAAAAATACCAGTAATCAGGAATATTAGTTTTCTCGCATTCATATTTTTAAAATTTAGAATTTGATTTTATAGTTAATTGATATAACCTTAATATCTGAAAGGTGAGGCACATAATCACGCTGAAAGATATATTCCACCTCAACTGAATGACGTTTTGCTATACTATATTCAATCCCTGCGGCGAACCTGTTTTTTTCAATTGTCCCGGATTTATCCGAAAACATTGGGCAGAATGATTCTGCATACAAATATGGATTTACCGGGAAGGACGGAGTTTTATATAATGCTTTTAATTTAATTCTGCCGGTATATTCAGGATGTTTATCTCCTTCATCTTCAATATATGTTTTAACCCCGGTTTGAAATCTTAACCTGCATGTTAAGCTAAAATTTCCGATCGGCAGGTTTCCCTTAAAATCCAAAAGTGATTTATGCCTGAAATAATAAGAATTATCATCCTCAATACTTTTTGTCAGCCTGTACGAACCTGTTAAAGAAAGATATTTGTTAAGGCTGTAAGACAGGCCCCCTTCAAGAAAAGCTTCTTCAATTTTTGCAGCGTTGTTGAAAGTCCGGATATCTGTTGACAGATTAATTTCAAGCTTATCAGTCAATTTATGCTCTGCCGAAACACCATACCATATTCCGAAATCTTTCTTCTGGGCATAACCCGTCAGCGGAAGAAGAAGTGAGAATAATACAATAAACCACTTTTTAGTCGTCGTAATCATTATCTTTATTATTATCAATCTGTTCAACAATAGTTAATTGAGGTTCGGTATCTCTTCTGTTATTACCGGATTTATAATACTGATTCTGATCAGGTTTTTTTACAATCCACTGACAGATTACTTTCAAAAGGAAGAATAATCATTTAGGTTGTATTAATTATTTCACAGCATANAGCATGACGATTATACCGTTAAAAAACTGAATATTTCTGCAAATCTTATTTGTATTGTGAAGAAATTAACAAAAAGTTGGTAAACGCTATGAATGTGTGTGTAAATTGATAGCATTTTGGAGATTCCAGGAATTGATACCAATAAAAAAGGCAACCTTTGGATGCCTTTTTTTTGTCGGTCCGGAGGGGATCGAACCCTCGACCCCATGATTAAGAGTCACGTGCTCTACCAGCTGAGCTACGGGCCGTATGAGTCTGAAAAATAAGTCAAAACTTCAGAATTCCGGAAACAAAAAGAAACAGAATTTTGTTCTGTTTCTTTCATTATAGTACCCGGAGCCGGGATCGAACCGGCACAGCATTGCTGCCACTGGTGTTTGAGACCAGCGCGTCTACCAATTCCGCCATCCGGGCGTAAAACAAAGAACTCGCCCCTGCCATCAGGGCTCAATCTGACAGGACTGCGAAAATATAAAAAACTTTTGTCTTTTGTCTTTTCTTAACCAATTTTCCCAATCAACCTTGTTCCCGCTCTCCACTGATTCCTATCTCATTCTCGCCCAGTCTTACTCCCTCACCATCAATCCTTACAAGGATTTCCCTTATTGCCATCTCTATCCCGTCAGAATCAAACCCGCACTCCCTGTATAATTCATCCTGTGTACCCTGCTCAACAAAATAGTCAGGAATACCAAGCCTCCTAACGTTTGAGTTGTAGCCATTGTCAGACATAAATTCAATTACAGCACTTCCAAAACCGCCTTTAAGTACTCCGTCTTCGACAGTAATGACATTGGAGAAATTTTCGAAAACCGAATGCAGAACATTTTTATCAAGGGGAGCTATAAACCTCATGTCGTAGTGTTCGACAGAGATATTTTCTTTTGTTAATTTATTCACAACAGAGGCAACTGCATTGCCGGGTTGACCGACAGACAGAATTGCAAGGTCGTTTCCTTCACTCATCAGACGGGCCTTCCCGATTTCAATTTCTTCAAAAGGTTTATTCCAGTCAGTATATCGTCCGCGTCCGCGGGGGTACCGGATTGAAAATGGAGTTATATTCTTTTCGAGCTGAGCTGTGTACATCAGATTCCGCAATTCAATCTCATCCATAGGAGCAGAGACAATCATATTCGGAATACTACGCATGAATGCCATATCGAAAAACCCATGATGCGTTGCACCATCAGCACCCACTAGACCACCCCTGTCGACGCAGAACACCACATGAAGATTCTGGAGGGCAACATCATGGATAATCTGGTCNTATGCTCTCTGAATGAAGGAAGAATAGATATTGCAAAAAGGGATCATGCCCTGAGCAGCTAGTCCGGCAGAGAATGTTACGGCATGTTGTTCAGCGATTCCGACATCAAATGTCCGGTCAGGCATCTCNTTCATCATAATATTCAATGAGCATCCGGTTGTCATTGCCGGGGTGACCCCTACGATTTTATCGTTTTGCTTAGCCAGTTCAAGGATCGTCTTTCCGAAGACTTCCTGGTAATTGAGTGGTGATTCGGTATCCACAGTGTTGATTAATTCTCCGGTTTCCTTATCGAATTTTCCGGGAGCATGGAATGTAATCTGGTTTTCTTCAGCCTGTTTAAATCCCTTTCCTTTTACAGTAAGGCAGTGCAGTAACTTTGGTCCCGGTATCCTTTTCAGGTCTTCGAGAACTTTAGTAAGGTGAAGGACATCATGTCCGTCAATGGGCCCGAAATACCTGAAATTCAGCCCTTCAAAAAGGTTGCTCCTGTCGAGGATTGTACTTTTAAAGCCGGCTTCGAGCTGTGCGGCCAGTGTTCTTGCATTTGGTCCCAGCTTTCCGAATACTCCCAGCATATGCCATACCTTATCCTTGAATTTGTTATAAGTTTTACTGGTCGTAATATCCAGGAGATATTCCTTAAGAGCTCCGACATTCGGATCGATTGCGATGTTATTGTCATTCAGAATAACAAGGATATCGGATTTTCCTGCACCTGCATTGTTCAGTCCTTCAAAAGCCTGACCGGCAGTCATTGCTCCATCTCCGATAACGGCCACAACATGTCTCTTTTCACCTTTGCTTTTGGCAGCAATAGCCATACCCAGTGCCGCTGAGATGGATGTGGAAGAATGACCAGTACCGAATGCGTCATACTCACTTTCAGCCATTTTAGGGAAACCACTTATCCCTTTGTATTTTCTGTTGGAGGAGAAGTTCTCCCTTCTGCCGGTAAGGATCTTATGCCCATAAGCCTGGTGCCCCACATCCCAGATTATTTTATCATATGGAGTATTGAATACGAAGTGCAGGGCTACAGTTAATTCAACAACACCGAGGCTGGCTCCGAAGTGGCCGGGATTGTTACAAACTTCATCAATAATGAACTGACGAAGTTCCGAACTGACCTGTACAAGGTCGGTCGGATCGAGTTTCCTCAGATCTTCAGGAGTTGTTATCTTGGAGAGTAGGTTCTCTGCCCTGTCCATTATGATTTGATTAAAGCAAATAACCTGCAAATATAGCAATTATTATTCCCGCCTGTTTGCTGAAGCTTCACAGGGATTTTCTTATTTTTGTTCCGGAATAAAATTATCATGAAACAATTTTTCGGACAGGTTTATGTTATATTATAAATCAATGTGATATCATGAGAAAAGCAGCATTTTATTTATCAGGTTTTATTTTAATTTCTTTTTTTTCTGCATCGTGTGTTTCAGGCAAAAAATTCAGCAGCCTGCAGGATACCAGCAAGCAATTCATGAATGAACGTGATGCTTTAAAGACTGATAATATTGGTCTTGAGATGCAAAACAAAGATCTTGAAGCAAAACTTGCAGCGCTTGAAAAAGAAGCCAATACTGCAAAACAGGAACTGATAGCTGCCCAGAGTGCAAGGGATAAGGCTGTTGAAGATTACAACAAAGTTTCATCAAAATACGATGAATTGCAAAATGCCCAGGATGATCTTGTAAAAGGAAATGTGAAAGAGACCCAAAAGCTGCTTACAGAACTTCAGGCTGCCCAGGCAAATCTTCAGAAAAAAGAAGATCTGCTGCATCAGCTTGAACAGAATCTGGATGCAAAGAAGGCTTCACTCGATGAGCTAACCTTTGAACTTGATAAACGAAATGCCAGGCTTGCAGAACTAGAGAAAATCCTTGATGCCCAGAAAAAGATTGTCCAGGAACTGAAGGATAAAGTATCGGAAGCACTTCTTGGATTTGAGAATAACGGGCTGACTGTAACTATGAAGAATGGTAAGGTATATGTATCTCTCGATGAGAAGCTTTTATTTAAATCAGCAAGCTGGGATATTGATGCAAATGGAAGAAACGCATTGAAAAAACTTGCAGGTGTATTGGAGAAAAACCCTGATATTCAGATTACAATAGAAGGTCATACAGATAATGTTCCCTATAACCCGGGTGCCAGCCAACTAAAGGATAACTGGGATCTGAGCGTTAAGAGAGCCACAACAGTTGTAAGAACACTTCTTGAAGGTTCTAAGATCAATGCCAGAAGATTGACAGCATCAGGAAGGAGTGAATATTTGCCGGTTGACGAACACAATACAGCCGATGCCAGGCAGAAGAACAGGAGGACTGAGATTATTCTTACTCCGGATCTGACTGAATTATACCGATTGATTGATAAATACTAGTGGCCTACTCAGGGTCATTTTAGAAATTAATTGGAGACGAATAAATAGGTGCAGCGCACCCTGATATTTTATTTTGAGAATTCCTGAAGTTTTACACTCATATTCTTAAGTGCCTGAAGCAGATTATCTTCGGGTCTGAGGAAATCCTGATTTCCCCAGAACTGCGGATCATAGTCAGTAATTGTTTTAGAGAATATTGAATGGATAGGGGCAAGTTCTTCCCTGTCAAAGCGTACAACATTATTTAGTTCTGTCTCGGTAATTGCCAGTTCAAAAAATACCTTGAACTGTGTATTGAATAGTTTCTTCTTCTGCTTCGAAGTGAATACCAGGTCACCCCTTACATGGCTTAAAAAATACCTGTCATTCATTTTTCTGTAACTTACTGAATACTTGACAGAAACAGGCCAGGTGTTAAATCCCCGGGTTTGATTCATGATGAATGAATCTTTCATTTTGTGGATCTGTGCCTGGTTAAGTTCAAATTCGGCATTCAGGATCCCATAATCGACTGTATTAATGTATACAACTCCTTTATAAAGAGGGAGATCTACAGTTGACCGTTGTTCAAATTCAATTGCATAGGCTGCCTCATCATCGTAAGTAACAATATCAGTTGTCCTGAAAGTGTAGTCGGGAACGCTCTGATCATCAATAAAATCAAAAATGTGTTTTGCTCCGTCGAGTTCAAGACATGTACTTAGACCTGCTTTAAGTCTGATTGCAAGCGTATCGCTGCTTTCAGTGTTCTCAATTTTTCTGCTTTTAAATACTTTAATCTGATCGCCCAGAAGAGTTGCGGTATAGGAGCTTTTATATATCTGTAAGATAGCCTCAGAGTAGGTCTGGAGCTCATTCTTTCTCATTACGCCCTCTCTGTAAAAGCCTGTCATTAAGACCGGAGTGTTTCCATAGTTGTGTGTTAAAGCTTTTCTTGCGCGGTAAATTATCTCCTGCGGAACCTGATTTTTGATTATAATCTCAGGGATAGATATGAATTCCCTTTTCATTGAGATTGTGAAGTTATTGCCAAGGGCCTGTTTAACTGCAACCTCTCTGCCAATATATCCGAGATATGAGATCGACAGGGTGTCATTCAGGAGATCTTGAGTGATCTTCATTCCGAACTGTCCATTGTTATTTGTAACAGTTCCTTTTCCTTTGTTCTTAAGCGCTAATGTTGCATATGGAAGTGGCTCCCGGCTCTCGTCATCCACAACCACTCCGGTAATGTATTTGACTTCAGCGAGAGAACTTGAATCTACTGGTGCAATAGCTGCTTTTTCAGAGCGTGAAATGATGATGTATTTATCTATAACAGAAAAAACGAGTGAATCGTTTTTGAGTACGCTGTCAAGAATTGTAGCCAGCCTGGTATTTTTAAATGAGAGCTCCGTTTTTTTTTCGGAGTTAATGAGCCGGCTGTCGTAAGTAAAATAGTAACCGGTTTGTTTGCTTATAATTGAAAGAGCATTGCCCGTTTTTACTGATCCTGTCCTGAAGGTATATGTTGAATCAAGTATTCCCAACTGGCAATCCGCTTTTTGCGGCGGGATCAGTAAAATAAGTAGTACAATGGCCCGGATCAGTTTAATAATATTGTCATTTGGTGACAACATTTCAGATTGAGGGCTATTTTTTTACAAGATGGTAAACGCTGCCATCTTTCGTATAACCCAGGTTAAAGCTAGCACAAATTATGCGAATTATTGTATCCTGCGATCCGGTATCAATAGGGGAATGCCATGGATTTTCCAGAATCGAANGATCGTCAGCGACTATATCCATGTTATAAACTCTCTTAAGATCTTTGAATACAACATCGAGTTTTTGATTGTCGTAAACCAGAAGTCCGGTATTCCATGAAAGGTAGTTAGGATTATTGTTGACCTCTTTTCCTGAAGTCTTTGAATCCATTTTGCCTATAAATCCCGGATCGAGAAGCAATGAAATTGAACTGGAATTATCCGAAAGAAGCACTTTCCCCGTTTTAACGAAAACTTCTACTGCGGCTTCACTGTTTTCTGTAATTACATTAAATGAAGTTCCGACCACTTTTACGTTTGCTTTGCCTGCATCTATAATAAAAGGTTTTGAAGCATCAGGGGTGATCTCAAAGAATGCTTCTCCTTTAAGGGATACATTCCTGTTGTGTTTTCCGAAATTAGCGCGGTAGTTAAGTTCGGTATTCCTGTTAAGAAATATTTTGCTGCCATCAGGTAGTGAGACGAGAAGATTTTTCTGGTCAATACCTGTAGCAAATGATATTTTCTTACTGAATGCACCTGAATTATTCAGGTATACAGATGTAAATCCAAGACCTAATATGAGAAGAGCAACAGCAGCAACTCTTATGAAGGTACTTCTCATAAAGAATATTCTGGCAGAACCTTTTTCTGCAATGAGNCCATTTTCGTTTAGCCTTGAATAGACTTTATTCCAGGCTTTGTCAACACTTATTTCCTTTTCACTTTTCATATTCTTCAGCTCTTTCCAGTCTGTTGCGGTATTATTGATGTCTTCGGCCATAAAACTGTTGAGAAGATCATTGTTTTCACCCTTTTCGTCTGAGAGGAGTGAGGCAAGTTCGTCCCACTCCTTATCAGTAAATCTTTCTGTATTATTCATCTCTTTCATTGTTCTGTTAATTCTTTTCTGAATTCCTTGAGCGCCCTGCCCATATTCGCTTCCACTGTTTTTATCGAGATTGATAGTTTTTCTGCTATCTCGGTATATTTTAATCCTTCAAATCGGTTCATGTAAAAAATCTTTCCGCATCTTTCAGGCAGTCTTTCAAGTATCCCGGCAATTCTTGCCTGAAGCTCCTTATAATGAAGGATATCTGAGGGACTCTCCGGACTGTCCTGCTGGCGGTATAACATCTCCGTGGCGTGTCGTTCAACAACTTTGTTATGTTCAATATGATGAAGACACCTGTTGTGAACCGATCTGAAGAGATAACCATTTAAAGAACTTTCAATTTTAATTTTTTCTCTGTCCTGCCAGAGTCTGAAAAACAGATCCTGAACTATTTCTTCAGCAGTATCCTGATCTTTTATCAGAGTCTTTGCGTAACGAACCAGGGAAACATAGGAGGATTTGAAAAGGGACTCAAACTGTCCAATATCACCTTTCCGAATCCTCCCGATTATTTCTGTATCCCCGATCATTGAGTTATTTCATTTTATTTTTCAGGTTCCCTGTCACTGAATTTCAGTTTTTTGCTGAGTCTGCGGATTGCTGATTCTATGCTCTGGTCAGGCTCAATTACGTTATAGTCTCCCCAGAATTCTTTATCGGCAAATGCGCTTACCTTATCAGAGAACACATCATTGTATTTAACTCTTTCTTTCCCTGCAAATTTAATAACTTCCTGGTCAGTACGGTCAGTTACGGCTATTTCTGACATGGTTGTATAGAAAGTATTGAAGAGTTTTTTGTGCCAGCTTACTTTAAATTTGACTTCTGCTCTTGAATATGCGAAGTACCATTTACCATTCTGTTCACGATATTTGGTTCTGTATGTGGCAATTTCAGGAGTAACTTTCATGCCAAGGGGTTTCTTCCTTATAAATATTGATGAAGCTGCTTCTTTGTCTGCAAGGTTGAATCCAAATTCTGCCTCAGTGATGGCATATGAATCCATTTCTATATACAGACTACCCATGAATAATGGCATTTCAACANTTGGTTTCTGNATGAANTCAATAACATAATGAGGTTTGTTACCGATTTCAATAACNCCTGAAAGTGAGTAGTTATAGTACTGCATTGATTCTCTTGTCAGTACTGACTCTGAGTTTTTGGCAATGTCAAGCGAAAGAACGCTTATCGGGCCACCCTGGAGTTTGAANAATACTGTATCCATTTTCTCAACATCAGCACTTTTCCTGCCTTTATAGATTCTCACACCGTCAAAGCGTACATCAGTATTATAGGGAGCTTTGAATATTTCAACAACAGCTTCTCCGATTGACACATATGTACGGTTTTTCCTGATAGTCTCCCTGTAGAATGCCGTCATAAGATTTGGCACAGTTTCATAGTTCTTCGATATATTGTATATAGCTTTTTCAACTATCGATACAGGATCGAGAGGCTTAACAATAATCTCTTTGATTGGAATTGGTGCTGCTTCGAGCTGGATTACATTCTTGTAACCATTCTCCCTCAGGTCGCTTAATGGAACTGTTTTGTTCTTGTATCCCAGGAAAGAGACTTCCAGGTTTTTTGAAGTTGCCGGATCACCTATTTTAAGAGTAAACTCTCCATCGATATTTGTCACAATTCCTACGTTTGATTCCTTCACTGAAACTGTAGCAAACACCAGGGGTGTTCCGTTTTCTGCATCAACAACCTTACCTTTAATGGTAATTAAATTTTGCTGATCATTTTTCTTCCTGTCTTTAAAACTGCCGGCAGATGCGCTCTGGACCGTGAAGGCAACCAGAAGGACTGCTGCAATTACTGAAATGTTTTTAAAAGTTTTCATGGCATTAATTTATTAAGTTAAATTGTGTTTAATAATAGTTTTCGGATCCTTAAATATTTCATTTCAATCCTAAGACCATTGTGATGCTGCAATACCCTATTGTTATTATGAAAAATATTTCATTATCTTACTTCATTATTAAAACTTCCTATGATCCAGCGAATTATTTACCCTGCAAATGCTATTAAGGCTGGCTATTCATTCCTTAAAAGCTCTATAACTGGGAATTCAACTGTGATCGGGATGCCGGTCTCTATAAATGCAGAACTGACAAACAATTGTAATCTCAGCTGCCCTGAATGCTCTTCCGGATCAGGTCAGATGAAGAGGGAGCGGGGATATATGGATTTGGGATTATTCAATAAGGTCGTGAATGAGCTTAGACCTTACCTTTATAATATTAACCTGTATTTTCAGGGAGAACCGATGCTTCACCCTAAATTCTTCTCTTTTGTCGGAACNGGTAATGGAATACGTACGATTGTTTCGACAAATGGTCATTACCTGTCTGCTGAAAATGCAGATAAAATCGTTAGTTCAGGTTTAGATAAACTGATTATTTCACTTGACGGGAATGATCAGGATACCTACTCTTTCTATCGGAGAAACGGGAATTATAATACCGTAGTTGATGGAATCAGAAACATAACCGATGCAAAGAAGAGGATAAATTCCTCTTTAAAGATTGAGATTCAGTTTCTGGTAAACAGGTTGAATGAGCATCAGATACCACTGATCAGGGAGTATGCAAGAAAGGTAAAAGCCACNCTGAAATTAAAATCAATGCAAATCCTCAGGCAGGATGATATCGGATCATGGCTTCCATTGAATGAGAGATTCAGCAGGTACAGGAAGAAAAACGGGGGATATGAAATTAAGAATTCTTTACCNGATAGTTGTGCAAGGCTATGGTTCAATCCGGTTATTACCTGGGATGGAAAAGTGCTACCATGCTGTTTCGATAAAGATGCAGAATTTATTATGGGAGATCTCAACCAGGATACTTTCAGAGAAATATGGNATGGACCAAAATACAGGATCTTCAGAAAGAGTATTTTGTCGGGTAGGAATATGATTGATATATGCAGGAATTGTACTTCAGGATTAAAAGGTGTAAAATATTGAGTATAATGGAAATAAAACCTTTGTATTAACTTAATCATCTATAATATGAAGACATTTAAAATCATTTTAATCTCTTTTCTTGGCNTGATTATTATCGCTGTAATNGCAGGGTTAATTTTATTATCAGGAATTAAGAGAGCAGCATTACCTCNATACAGAGGAGAACTGATTACTTCAGGTCTTGGCGCNGATGTCACTGTCTACCGTGATGTAAGAGGAATGCCACATATTTATGCCGCGAATGAACATGACCTCTACTTTTCAGTCGGTTATGTATCAGCACAGGAAAGATTATGGTTTATGGACCTCATACGGCGCATTACACAAGGACGTCTTTCAGAAGTTATGGGAGAGAAGCTGGTTGAAACTGACAAATTCCTCCGGTGTCTTGAAATGACAGCAAAATCTAAAATATTATTGAGCAATGAAGATTCGGCATCGTTATCTTATATGCAGGCATATGCTGATGGTGTAAATGCCTATATCGCCGCAGCCGGGAAAAAGCTTCCTCCTGAATTCAGGATCCTCGGTTATAAACCCGAACCATGGAAACTTGAAGATATAGCCAATATTGTAGGTTACATGGGTTGGGATCTGGCTAAAGATAATATGACAGCCGACCTGTTTTATTACCGGTTATCGCAAAAACTTGGTATTGAAAAAGCTACCAGGCTTATCCCTGACTGGAACGCAGTCAATGAAGTGGTATTCCCCGATTTTAAGTTGGATGAAACTTTATTAAAAGATGCTCAGAAGTTTGTCTCCTCGATGGATAAGCTTGAAGCAATGGGTGTTGCGTCCTTTTCAGGCAGCAATAACTGGGCTGTATCGGGGAAGAAAACGGAAACTGGTAAACCGATACTTTCAAATGATATGCATTTAAGTTTTGGTTCTCCCGGTATCTGGATGCAGATGCATCAGGTCATTCCGGGGAAGCTTAATGTTACAGGAGTAGTTATTCCGGGTGAGCCTTTTGTTGTGGCAGGGCATAATGAAAAAATTGCCTGGGGCGAAACCAATCTGATGGTTGATGATATTGATCTTTTTGCTGAAAAGATAAATCCTCAGAATGAGAATCAATACTTTTTTAACGGAGACTGGAAGAATATGGTTGTCAGGAAGGAGATCATAAAAATAAAAGGAGGAAAGAAGGATTCAGTTATTATTAAGTATACCCATCGTGGTCCGATTATCTCGGGTTACCATAGTGTAAAGGATGCATCTCTGAGTATGAGATGGTCGGGCTATGACAGCAGTGATGAATTAAGATCAGTATGTTTGCTTAACAGAGCAGCCGGATGGGATGATTTCCGGACAGCAATTAATACATTCCGGTCGGCAAGCCAGAATTTTGCTTATGCCGATGTTGAAGGTAATATCGGACTTAATACAGGTGGAGGTATTGCTATAAGAAAAGGCAATGGCAGCATAATCAGAAATGGCGAGACTGACGAGTTTGACTGGAAAGGGTATGTCCCTTTTGAACAGCTTCCTTTCAGTTACAATCCTGAGAGAGGATATGTGTCATCAGCAAATAACAAAACCGTTATTGAAGGATATCCATATTATATAAGTTCAGATTTTGAACTCCCTTACCGGATAAACAGAATAAGACAAATGCTTGGTGAAAAGGAAGTTTTTGGTATTGAGGATTTTAAGCGCATGATACTTGACCAGCACTCAGATTATGCATCATTACTTACTCCTTTCATTCTCAGGTTAGAAAGCAGGAAAAATGAACTTACAGTATCTGAAGTTAGCGCATTGCATACTTTATCTGATTGGGATTATGACATGAAAGCTGATTTAGTAGCTCCGTCAGTATTTGAATTTTTCAGGATCAGTTTCATGGAAAATCTTCTCGCAGATGAACTGGGTGAGCTATACAGTCAGTTTTATAAAAAGGCCGGGGA
>JGI20214J51088_10001058_pt1 | contig 18747 bp, 31 predicted proteins | sample WetSurMetagenome_FD_51088 | JGI IMG/M metagenome (IMG submission 51088) | reverse complement strand
GTACATGAAAGCCTGTGACCCGTTCTCCGACATCCTTGACATTGCAGAAAAGGATCTCCCCAACGGTGCGTCATGGAACGTCTGGACGACAGCGGACAACATTCCGACGATGTTCGTCATGATGAGCGCAACCGGGCAGACCGTGGCCCACGCACTGCCGCTGTCCCTGGATGACATCACCGGCAAGTGCACGATCATGAGTTCAAACCTGCACATGATCTCAAAGCATCACGATACGGCGCTAGCTGCCATGCTGTGTGCCAACGACATGTTCAGAGCCGGACTACTATCGCAAGATATGGCCAGCATCTCGACGATGATTATCATGTGTCAGCTCGAAACCGCCTTGGACGAAATGTTCATGGGTATCGAGATCTCCCCGGACGCCAGCAAGGCCATTCGAATCTTGAACGTTGCTATCGCTGTCGTCACGTGTCGCAAGAGGACATGGCCTGAGACGATGTATAGCATGGGCAAAGCGCTCATCGGATCATACCGCGACGAAATCGCTCGGTTCCTTACCGCGATTCGTCAAGACGACGGGCCCGATTGGGAAAGCGCCAAGGAACCCGGGTACAACATCGGCATCGAGCGCGCCAAGCTGATCGGCTTGGTCGCTGCTCACCTCAACTCAAACTGATCAACGTTCCCCGGTAGCATGTGCTGCCGGGGCACGCTCGTAACACAAGGAGAAAAATGGCATTCGATCCGGAAGTCGGGCAGCTTGCGGCAAGTGGGAAAAAGCTTGGCGCACAGATTGACCTAATTCCACCGTACTCAGACGAATTCATTCAATGGGCAGCGCCGGCAGGGTATGCCGGTAAGATCGGCGAGCAGTGCCAGCAGTGGGCGCAGAAATTCGAATACATGATGTGCATCGGTCCGGCCATGCGATGCGTCCATGGACTGTACCGAATGGACGTCTGCGCCAGCATCGGACGGCCAGGGAGAGGATGCGACGTCGGACTTGACCACGCGCGAGTGTGGATATCAGACAACGGCATGGGCGCGTTTATCCTTGCCCATCTTGATCCGCAAAGCCATGTACCCAATACAATCGCAAAGTACGCTGAGGCGCATAGTCTGGATGTTCGATCATACGCGTTTGACGGCTGGTACCCAGGAAAGACGCCGGTTCGCCTCAGCATCCCATCGGGTTGGCCCATGTGGCCCATTCAGCGTGATGCGGTTGTTCTGCTGGCGTCGCAGCCTATCCAATGGCCGACGAAAGAGCAGCGGGTGAGCAGCAATGATTAAGGCGACCGCCGACGGCAACGACGGGAAGAAACTCATCATCTTTGGGTTCTCGCTGCAAAATGTTGCACTTCTCATGGCGGATAAGCCGATTAAATTCAATGGTCAAGATTTCGGATTGCCTGATGTTGACTTTCTGATTTTCGTTGGCGCCTCTGATGATTCGATGACGGAAGAGTTCCAAAAGAATTTCCAAATTGGAAAGTTCATCGATCGTCGCGGCGAATAGCATGGATACAGCAGGGGCGCCGAACCGGCCGGTTCGGCGCCCCTGCTGTGCTCCGTCTACTACGCCACGATGTGGCGCTTCACGATCTCGATGACCTGGTCGAGCGTCATGGTTGACGCCTCTCCCTGGGTTGATCCGATGATGCTGGACGTTCCGCCCCAACCTGGCTCGATTGTCCGAAATTCGGCAATCATGTCATTCCAGCACATTGGGTATCGGTCGTTCCAGCGGGCAACGCCGAACTTGAGGTGTGGCTGGCCGCCGTTGTACCGGAAGCGCGGGTTGCAGGTGATGACCACGGGAGCGTGCTGGTAGCCGAGCCCGTTGGCGCCGCGCCCGTCGCCCTTGCGGTCGTAGATGACGACGAAACCGCTGTATGCGGTGTCGACGTCGAGCCCGGATAGGTCTGCTGGCACGGCTGTTGGGAGCGGGTCACCGGTGCCGATGAGGACGTCGGCGATGCGCATGACCTTATCGGTGATCGTGAGTGAGCGATCGTTTGCCATGGCGCTCATATCCGCGAACATCCAGTGTGGCTGATAGTCGCGTACCCACGGGCCGCGCGGGGCGCAGTCTCCCGAGTCGATGGCATCGATGATCTCAACGTCGATTTGGTTGCCGGCGGCGCGGCACCACAGCACGGCCATAGCGGCGAGCGAATCGGCGTCGAGCCGGTTCGTTGCCAGGGTCGCTCCGAATGCCGGCAGCTGGCATGTCAGGGCGGCCTTGCAGGCCGAGACGTTGAGTCCGTCGGTGTGCTGCGGGTCGAGGTTGCCGAAGCAGCGATCGGCCAGCGCGGGGATCGTCACTTCGATGCCGTAGACAGGTCCGCGTGCGAACACGCGGTTGTTGGCCTCTGCTGCTTCGGGTACGCGCACAGGGTTGCGGGGGTCAAGGGTGTCGAACCTGTACAGAGCGTCGTAGTTCATGGTGGTTCCTCCGTGTCGTGTTTCGCTGACAGGCCCATCATGTCACACGACATGACGTGATGCAAGTGTGGTTCCCGAACACAGCGTCGGGCGCACCCACCAGGTACGCCCGTCGCCTGCCCTACGCCGACTCCCGATCGTCCAGACCGCTCACCGGAGTTGCGGCACTACCTGGTATAGGTGCTGCCAGTCCCACGGTTCGCCAGCGTGGACGATGAGGTTCCAGCCGGCATGTAGCGACCACTGGTAGCAAAAGCGGGTACGGGCACCATAGAGACGTTGCGGCATGGACCAGGCCGTGACGTCCGAGTTCATCAGTTCGCGCTGAATGCTCGGCGGTACCAGCGTTGACGAGATTGGAAACACCCGCTGGAATCCCGGGTCTGCCGACCAGCAGAATCGGTCCGCGTACTCCGGCGCAGATGTGAGCCGGTCAACCTGGTCGTCCAATTCTTCCTGCTGGTAGATCTCCATCATCATCTGCATGGCCTCAAGCACGCTGGACACGGCTGGCAATTCTGGTACCGCCATGATGACGAACTGTAATTGCTTTTCCCGTACCGCTTCACCGGCTTTCCAGCATGCTCGCTGCGTTCTTTCCCTGCGGCTCTTGATCCATCTTGCGATCGACATGATTTCCTCCAAGTGTCACTATTCGCGCTGGCGCTACGGACACCCCCGCCGCTGGCGACTTGTCCAGCAGCGAGAGTGACGATGGCGAACTAGCGGTATCCCTTTGCTCTGGCCGATGCTTCGTGTACGGCCTTCCGCGTTTCTTTGCTCGCTGCGGCTAGCCCGATTGGCTTTACGATCTTCAATTCTTTCCGTACGGCGTCCTCGTTCCATGTATGCATGGTGCGTCCGCTTGTTTCCGATGTTGTTGAGCCAACCGGCTTGACGCGTCGGCGCTTGAGCCACTGGCGCCACTTCGCTAGTACCTTTTCCCGATCATCTCCATCAACCTTGTCTCCGCCAAGCTTAGCAACTTGCTCAAGAGTTATCAGCATTTCTATTCCTTTCGAGCCCCTATGGGGACAATAACACTTATAATCTGCAGGACCGATATTAGATAGAGTTTCTCTCAATGCTATATAGGAGCCATTTCACTCTATCTCTTTCTGGTTTTGCGGCATTATAGACTTCTGTGTTATTCCAATTTTGTGACCAGCTAACAACTACTAATTCAACAACCTCGGTTGACTCGTTAATAATTCTGTCAGCATTCCTTATGGTGCCAAAACCTCGTCCCGCATTCTTCCTGCTTTCCCTTTTGCATTCGTTGTACACCTCTAATTCTGCACTCTTCATTTCATCTTCTAGGTCAAGCACGCGCTGTTTTACTTCATTGGCACTATCGAGTCTGAAATCCTCAAATGCTCCTGAGAGATTTGGGAGCTGTCGCCTAAGTCCCACTCGTTCCGATGAGCACTCTCCGATGATGCGCAGCGCTGCAGCGTGCGCAGTACGGCATTTTCCAAGCATGCCGACGATACCGTCGTGCTCTTGCTGTGCTTCCTGATCTTTCTGCTGACTCCAAATTCCACGCTCCGTCCAGCACGTACGGAATTTGGCGAATGCAGCAATTTTGGTTTTCAGTTGTTCAACCATTTGTGCATGCGCTCGACGTGTCCGCGCCTCCCTCAGTTCCAATTCAATAATTTTTTCCGCTATGGGAATCCAGTTATTGAGTGTTTGAATTGCGTACTTCTGATCTATTTCAATCTGTTCTGGTGAACGGAACATTGAGTTCCGATTCATCTCTTCGTCTGCGGACCATTCATCTTTACTTCTTTGTGTTTGCCACATGATTGCAGTCTCCTTTGTGTCGTATAGTCACCCCGGTACCGGCGTTGTGTCCGGCGCCAGAGTGGCTAGACGTTCAGATGTTGACCGGGACGGTGATCATGCCGCCTGTGTTGAGGTCTTCCCATGTGCCGGTGTAGTTGTATCCGTTGTCGTGTAGCACGTTGAGAATCGCACTACATGCGTTTGGGCTCATTGCGATGAGCGTTTGGATATCTACGTGGTCGACTGCCGGAGTGATGGCAACTTGGCCATAGACGTCATAGCCGGACTTGTCGAAAAGAATGTTGAGTTCTCCGGTAAGGTCGTGGACCTTGACGAAGTTGGTGACCTTGGGGTTCATGGTGGTGTCCTTCCGTCCGTCGAGACTCCATCATGACACATCACGTGACGCGATGCAAGTGGTTCGGCCGAACGGATAAGCGAAAGGGCATGGACACTGGTCCACGCCCTTTCCTTTGCACACAAAAAGATCTTGTTGAATTCCGGCTAGGGCCGCCTGGCTTCCCTTTCTGCCGAACGGATGCGTCGCTCCCACCCGGTCATGTCCTTAGCAATCTGGCTTACCGTCGCTTCCTCGGCCAATTCAAGATCGTTTGTTTCCTCCGCAATACGCTGCGCCCTGTCTCTCAGGGCGCGGGCGTACGACTGTTCCTGCTTCGTGAGCTTGCTGAAGTTCATGGTGGTGTCCTTCCGTCCGTCGAGACTCCATCATGACACATCACGTGACGCGATGCAAGTGTCGTCCGGACATCCGCCACCAACCGCTATTCCCCTGCCCCGGAACCCGACGTGTAGACCTGGTCGCGGAGCGCTGCCCGCTGCTTGAACCACGCTTCAGCGCTGCTACGCCAGCGGCGAGACACGCTCAGCTCGCCACCATCGACGTTGCCGATGATGTTCCACGCTTCGTCCAGCAGTGCCCGCGCGGCCTGTAGGTCTGCCTCTGTCTGTGCTGGGTTGGCGTAGACGTCACCAGGCCGGTATCCGGTGTCCTCGGTCGTGTCTACGGTGCCGTCCGGCCACACGGCGGTGACGGTGGCTGGCACCCATACGGTGTCACCCGGTTCGATCGGCATCGGCGGTTCTCCTCAGAGTGCGGCCCTGGTCCCGCGTGATGGGGACCAGGGCTACGGGCTACCTGGTTGATTGCTGGTGGTGCCGGATTGCGTACAGTGCCGACCCGAATGCCCAACCGATCGAAATGACCTGAAACAGGGCATTTTGTTGTTCTACGGTGATGGGTAGGCCGAGCGTCTGAGCCAGTGCCAGCAGGCTCATCGCGAACGACGCGGCCAGGTGGCCGGTTGTCTGTCCTGCTGTGGCCTTGCTCGGTCGGCGCCGTTGCGTGGTCGGCACGCTGCCGCGTTGTTCCATGTCACTCCCCACATCGGCGTATGTCTGATCATGGTAGGTCTTGCCCCTGACATCAGGGCGTGTCCATGGGCCCAACCTTGAGGCCTGCGCGGGCAGCCATTTCCTCGGTGAGGTCCCGTAGTCGTTGCTTGCGTTCCTCTGGTGTCATCATCGAGACACGCTCGATGACGGGCGTTCCGGCGGGCTGGGATGCGGGCTGCTGTGCCGGCTGGTCGCCGAGTGCGATCCGTTCGAGGTCGGTTCCGAGTTTGAGCGCCCTCACGACGTCGCCCATCGTCACTTCTTCGTAGTTCCTTGCCTCAAGTCGGTCGAGGGCTTTGATGGCTGCCCGTTCGAGTTTGGTGGCGATTCGTCGGTGGCGCTCGATCATGTCTTGCCGGTCGAGGCGCAATTTTTCTAGGTCTGCTTTGTCTTGCCCTAGATCCCATGCTTCTGCGCGTTCTGCCCACCTATAGAGAGATGAGACCTGGTATAGGGATCGTACGGTTATTTGATCCCCGGTTTCCCTGAGGATCTTGGCGGTTGCCCTGAGGGTTCGGGCGCGTCCCATTTGTAGGTATGCGCAGAATCGGCCGTATTGGCGTGGTGTTTCTTTGGGTTGGCGGTCCCATGGGTCTCGTTCTTCGTCGTCTAGTTCGATGCGGTCTGTCATTGTTTGTCCTTGGTTTTTGTGGTGGTGTGTGGTGGTGTTGTGATCCTGCTACGGGCACCCGTACGATTTGGTTGTCTGTTGGTTTGAGCTGGTTGGGGAGTGGTATCGGTGGCTGTGGTGATGCCTGTTGTTGGTTCGGAATGGATGGATACTGCTGCGACGATTCGCGGTCGTGTTCCTCCGGCTCGGTTGCGGCTGGTTGTGGTTCCGTCTGGTGTTGATGATGCCGGCGTGGTGCGCGTTCAGGCCATGTGGCATGAGTGGCGTGGTCGCCAGTGGGTTCCCGTTGAGTCGGGCGTGGTATCCGGCATCGGCTCCGATGTGCTGGTTGACGATGTGGTGTTCGTCCCCGGGGCTGAGTGGCCTGGCCGGATGCGGCTGCTCGATGAGGGATGGAGGGCGAAGCGCCGTGCGTAGTCTCCGGCTGTCCGAGGTGCTTGAGCTTGCCGGCCTAGCGTCGGTGCGGACGTTGCGCGCTGATGGGTTGTGCCCTGGTGATGGGTGCGCCCCGGTGGGTGCGTTCCGTGGGGTGCCGTTGTGGCGCCGGTCGGATGCGGTGCCGTTGGTGTTGTCGTCTGGTCGTCGGGCTGTGCTGGTTCGCAATCGGACGTGTTCGGTCTGTGGGGCGACGTCGACCAGGCCGTGGCCGTTGGGCCCGGATCGGCGTACACGGTTCTGTCATGATCATTTTAGGGATGCTTGGGAGTCGTGCTGGATTGCTGATCATCGTGCGGCTATGGGTCGGTGTGCCGAGTGGGCCCGCTCGGTGCTGGCCGATCCGTCGTCGGTGGTGGTTGGTTTCGACGTCCAGCCCGGTGTTCCTGGCCGGTTCGTGGCCGTTGACTTCTGTGGCGTGACGTTGGCTGATGAGGTTGTCGAGCTGTCGCGCGACGGCGGCGGACGGCACATTCTGTCGAGGGCAAACGGAAAGCATCCTGATCGGCTCATTGGGCTTTTGGCCTGCCGAACGTTGGTTTCTGCCGAGTGGTGGCAGGTTGGTCGGCTGCTGGCGTTTGTGCCTGGATCGGGTTGCTATGCGGTTGCTTCCCGGGTTCATCAGGCTGATTGGTGGGTTGGCCAGTGGGTTGGGGCGCATCCAGTCGGCGGGGTGCATGGGGTGCGGTTTGATGACGCGGTGAAGCCGTACCGGTTCCCTGGTGATGTGCTGAATCAAGCCAAGGATGTTGTGTTTTGGGTTGATAAGATGCTAGATAGCGTGAATGGTTCGCATTTTGCACATGGAGATAGTAATGCATAGTTCTGTATTGACTTGGCCTGCTAGTGACACTTCGAAGATGAATGAGGTTGTCGCGAAGATTCTTGCCACTCATGAATATAGTGGTGATATTTGTTTTGGCGATGTGTTCACGCGCATTGATAGTGATGTGCTCGAATTTCTAAGCAAACATGCCGATTGCATTGCTTTGGGATTGAACATGCCGTTCAACTGCGTTTTGTCGCGTTCTCCGTTGGGTGAGACGCAGTACGGGGCCATCCAGATCGGCGCGTGTATCGGCAATGTGCAGTCGCTGCCGTCGAGAGGCATGTGGTACGCGGCAACATCCGACGATGAGAGTGGGGGTTTCGGGCTGTGCCAGATGATCTCAGCTGAACTGGCTTGGATCGGCGTGAACTTGCTAGACCCCGGAGCGGAAGTCATCCAGATCAGTCAGACGACGGTGCTGCTGGCGCCCGGAATGATGGAAGCGCTCGACGGTAGGCGCCTGATGACCAATGTCGACGTGTGCGAGAGCGCACGGCGCCGCGTGGTCACGTTACGCGTGGACGGCACTGCCGGGGTATTCGACCTGGTGACGGTCAACCGTGCCGGCATTGAGTCGCGGGTACGGTGCTCCTACGTCGGAGCCGATGGGATGCGGCTGGGATGAACCCGGAACGGATTGAAGAACTGATCTACCACTATCGCAACACTTGTCATGATATTGACAGTTTGCGTCGGGAGCGCCGGACGGAAGAGTTCATCTTGCTCGGCCGGCGGGCCGATGCGCTTCGGGGCCTGGTCGCCGGGGGCATGGCGAAGACTGAGGTTGGCAGGCGACTTGGCTGTAGCGCCATCCACGTCGGCCGGATGATTGCCGAGGACATGGAACGCCGGGCCCTGAGGTCCATGGCTGCTGCTGAGATTCCGTGCTGGTGGGTTGGTGTGTATGAGCGCGGGAAGCGAGTCGGCGTCGCCGTCGACAGTACGGTGTCGATGGACTCGGTTGCCGCTGCTGGTGAGCGGTACGGGTTACGGCTGCTGTGGGGTGTGCCGGCCAAGCGGTCAGGGTCGGCGCACACGATCGCGGCCCATGTGGCAGGACGCGTCAAGCTTGGGCTGATCCTGGTTGAGTACGTGTTTCACCGGTACGACCCGGATGGGTTGGCTGATCCTGGTTGCTGACCGGCTGGTAGTATGGCCAGCGGGGAGGGAAACGGGCGCCTCACGGACTTCGGTTCGTGAGGCGCCCGTTTTGTTTGCCGAGGTTGCGGCGGGGACCGGTCGGCAAACTCGACAGCCACGTCCCGGCCGGACTGTGGCTGGTATGGCACCAACGGGGATGCGGTGCCGTGGATTGGCCCATGGTACGTCAGAGGACGTCGTCGGGTGGCATCCAGGGGAGCCACGTCCACAGTCCGTCATAGGTGGCCAGCTGGACGACCAGGGCGACCAGGGTCATGGCGATGGGGATGGCCAGGATCAGAGCGATAGTTGCTGCGATCTTGGTGTCGGGGTGGACGCCGGTGGCCTGGTCGGCTTTGGCCGGTCCGGCTTGGTAAGCCGTAGGCATGCCTTGCACACGATGGAACCGTCGTCCAGCTGGACGCCGAGGATTGTGCATGCCGGTCCTCCTGTCTGGCACCTGAGGGCCGAGTCTTCCGTCTGGTGTTCGGCGCAGTGCTGGGACCAACGTTCCACGCGCCGGTCACAGCCGTCCATGATGCCGTGGCCGTGCTGGCAGTCCATGACGGCGGTCTGTGCGGCCAGCTTGGCGGCCGTGAGCCGGTCGTAGGTACCGGCGTCGTCGAGCTGGCTGAGGTTCACGGTCTCGGCGGTGTACTCCTTGCCGCGCTTGGTGACGATGGCGAGGATGCAGCCGGTGGGGTGCCGGAGACAGTACGTGTTGCCTTTGGTGGTCCAGTGCCAGATGGCTACATGCGGCATGCCAGTTCACCCACCAGTATGCCTAGGGCCACCAGGCCGTCATGGTCGAAGTTGTCGCGATTCGACTCGACGTAGCAGCCGACGACGAACGCGACGGCATCGGACTTGAACATGCCGTGAACCTTCATAGCGTGCTGCATCTTCATGCCGATGTCGGCCTGCAGAGCGCCGATGGCGCATCTGGCTCCCATGTTGGCGACTGGTTCGCGTAGCTCGCACTTGTGCGGGCCACGCGGGCAGGCAGTCTGTGCGCTGATTGCTTCGGGCGTAGACATGTCGAGTTGTGGGCTGCTGGTGAGACTCATGTGTGTATCGTACGGCAACCCAATGGGTGAAGGCATCGGCATGTCGGCATCTTCACCCATTGGGTTTTGCGCTATCCGGTGCTGTCGTTCGCTGCCCGCATGGCCCAATCGGTGCCAGTGGGCGTGACCAGGTCAATCAGGGCGATGTGCCGGTCATTGCGGAACATGCTGTCCTTGGTCATGGCAACGTTGCAGGTGGCACACGTGCCGTATGAGGTGAGGGTTGGTACGTGCTGCTTGTAGCGGCGGACGTTGGTGGGTGTGTGGCGTCCGTGACGGTCCCTACGTGCGTTGCGTGCCATTGGCGGTCTCCAATCATGAGTGTTCCGACATAGCATGCTATACGCAATGATTGGCCGCCACCCGTTTGGGTAGCGGCCAATCATTGGATTACGATATTTATCTATGCCTCAGTGAACTTGGGGCGAATGATGTCCGTCTGCTTGGTGCCCTGCCACTCCGAGTGCTGCTTCACGTAGGCCACCATGTTTGCCTTGTGCCCAATGTTGAACTTGCAAGTACTGGTCTTCCACACGATGAGGTTGCCGGCAGCATCGACCAGCTTGACCCGCGAGAATCCGCCATATGCGTTGTCGAACACCCGGATGTCGACGATCCGGACGGTGCCGAAATCGTAGCGGGTGTCCTTGGCGCCGACGTGCTTGCTGGTACGCCTCAGTTCTTCCACGAATCGGCGTTCTAGTTCACGCCGGTAGGAGATGACCAGGCTGGCAACGATGCCGATGGACGACCACGAACAGACGTCTTGCGCCACGATGGCGGCAACCTTGGCCCCGTACTCCGTGTCTGCCTTGAGCGTCTGCGCCCATGCGATCGTGGCATCGGCCGTGGCCTGGTCCTGCTCGGCCATAGCGGCCCTGCTGGCCGGCGTCGGCCGGTCGATGACGCTCCGGATGAGCGTTGCTGTCGACGTTGTCCGCTCGCACTCGGCCTCACGGGCCGACACGTATCCGTGACGGTCGATATAGTGCGCTGCCAGCTTGACCACGTCAGAAACGAGGTAGGCCCGGACGCCGTAGGTTGCGCCTGCCGCTTCAGCGTCGAGGTCTTCCTTCATCTTGCGGTGCCAGCTGTCCACGGGGGAGATGGAAACGCCCGTGTAGAGCTCGACGCACGCAGTACCGACCTGCACCACACGCCCGGTGCTGGCGTCCTTGAGGACGTAGACGCGGGTGCGGTTGCGGTTCTGTCCGCAGTGGTCACAGTCCATGTCGAGCCTGACAGCGGTGATCTCATCCGGCGTGAGTACCCCGTTGTCCAGGTTTGGCACCGGGCCAGCGACGTCATCGAGGTCGACGCGGCCAGCGACGTAGTAGTCGCCGACGCGCGGGACGTCGCCGGTAACACGAACGGTGATCATCTGCTCAAACCAGACTTCACCATCAGGTTCTATATACCGGATCGTCTCGGCCGGCGTGATCGTCATGACGTACGGCTCTTGGCCGATCTTGGCGGCCTTGCGGTTGGCCTTGGCCAGCTGGTTGCGCATGTCCTCACCAGCGCTGGCCGGAAGTGTCCACTCAAGCACGGTGGTCGCGGTGTCCGTGGTGGTGGTGGCTGTCGTCATGGTGTGTGTCCCCGGGGCGGCTAGTCGATGTGCTGACCAACGAAACTTAACCCAATGGGTTCAGTGGGTCAACGGCTGGCCACGAACGAGTGACGCCGGACGCCCCTCGACCACGGGGAGTCCGGCGTCAACGGCCAGCAGCGGCTACGCGTCCTTGGGCCTCCGGCGAGACCGTACGGCCATCCAGCATTCTGCGGTGTCCTGCGCGTACCGCGCTAGCCTGCTCGCCGGTTTGAACGTGAGATAGAACGCCAGGATCATCGCCCCCATGTAGGACAGAATTCCATAGTAGTTCAGGTTGTCGAGTCCTAGCATTCCGACAAGCGTCATAATTGCTACTGAGCCGAGTGTTGTGATTGCCAGGTGCATTGCCGCGCCTGCAGCTATAGCACGACGGCATACGCTCAATGGCGATGTGTATGTGACGAATCTTAGATTTGCACTATCGTCAAGAAATGACCGAAGCACATGATGACCGAAATTTCGAATTGAGTGTTCTGCATAATTCTTGAACTCTTCAAGACGATATGGGCTTTCTACATTCGACCAGACATGGATGACTTCCTTATTGTCGTCCGGTTCGTAAATGAGTGCCGCCGTTTGCAGTTCTGGGTCGTAGTCGATTTTGAAATCTGAGTGCACAGCAGGACCGTGCATTGACCAAATCCGCACGTCAATATCGGCCTTGACGCGCGGCGTGTGGTTGACGACTCGTGAAATCGGATATCCGGAATCGGTTAGCACAACAATGCACCTGTTGATAATGTCAAGTTCGTCAACGTCTTCGGCGTGGAATGCCGGTGATGCGGTTACTACTTTTCCGGTCCAAATGTCGGTTACGGCTACGGCGCCATTCATCCACGTACCAACTAGAAACAGTGGTTTCCTTGCTCTGAAAATCCGCACGGTTTCCTCCATGTCGAGTCCCCGCGCCGAATCGGATCGGCGCGGGGACAGCAATGCCTACCCCTTGACTGCTCTCACTCTGGTCTGACCCTTGGTGGTGACCATGGGAACCTCGGCGCCGAGCGCTTCCAGCAGAGCGCGGGCCCGAGATTTATCGAACATTTGTCCAGGGTTTCCCCTGGTCAAAGACATGGTTGGCTGACCTGGCTGGGTGTACTTGCCAGGTTCCATGCCAGCCAACGTGTCCTTGATTTCGTCCTTGCGGCGCTTTGCCGCCGACTCTGCCTGCTGCACCTGGTAGTACTCGGTCAGCAGTGCATGTGCCTCAGGGTCCTCAAACGACTTAGCCCTGAACAGTATCGGCTCGCCCGGTACTGCCTCAGGTCCCCAACAGTGCTTGAGGAAATGGCATTCATTGCAGGCGAATGATGCCCCGGGACCGGCGTTCGCCCATCCGTCCGCGCTGGTTCTTGGCAACACATCAGGGTTGTCTGCCTCGCGCGCGATTTGCGTTACCCGCTCGACAACGTCCAGCAGCAACGCGCGAGTGATAGGGATGACGAAGATTTCTTCTTCTCCGTTGGCTCTGTCGAGGTAGTACAGAGCAACCCACTTCACGGGTCGCCCTGCCTGCAGTCTGGCGAGCGCGTACGCTCCTATCTGCAAGAGGTGTTCCGCGAATGGGCCGTTCATGCGAACCTTGCTGAGTTTGTGCTCACCAACCGTTTTCAGGTCGATGATTCCATCGTCGAGTTCAATGTCGACGTGGCCCGTGAACACGTATCCGGCAATGTTTGCTGTGACTTCCGTTTCGCATCTGGCGCCCTGATCCGAGAGAATCTCAGCTATACGGGGGTTGAGTCCCTCATGTTCCCATGTGCCGAGGTTGGCGGCGCGCCCCTCACGATCGGGTGGCGTGTCGCTGGCCGGCGTCTCGGACAGCACGTAGCCGAGCTGCCTGGCGCACCGGCCGATCGAGGACATGCCACGGGAGTGTGCCGGACGGCTGCGGGTAGCCGACTCTGCTTTGAACGCCTCGCTGGCAGCCTGCTCGATCATGTTCCTGATGGCGTTGGTGTCGATGCCGGCTGTCGTGGTCACTTGGTCGCTCCGGCGACCGGTGCCGGTGAGCACGCGTGCTCACCGGACACGAGCACGGTGTCTGCGTCGCAACCGCAGGCCAGCTTGCCCGATGGTGTGCTGATCGGGGCCTGGTCGTCCGGGCTGATCGGCATGCCGTCCTCAGGGTCGACACTGACACGTGCCTCCCCCGCCGCTTCCTTGCGTGCGTTGACGATGGCCGTGTACTTCTCGCCGAGCTTTTCGATCATCATCCTGAGCGTGACGTGTGCATCACCTGCCTGCATGACGACAGCGTCCATGGCCTTGGCGTTGCCGGCCTCATACCAGGCCGTGCGGAGCTTGGCGCGGGTGAGGCTGTCGGCGATCGTCGGCGTTCCGTCCGGGTCGAGGACGATGCCGGTTTCGTCCATGACGACGATGCCGGACATGATCCGGTCGACGACGCTGGTCAGATCATCTTCGGTCGGTTCGGTAGATGCTGCCGGCATGGTCTGGTGGTCGCTGTCGACGTAGCCGGCCTCAAGGTCCGAGATTTCCTCGGCGAGGTAGAAGCCGCTCATGATGTCCGCTGCGAAGCGGCGGAGCGTGCGGGACAGGGCGCGCCAAAACAGCATGTCAGTCGTGTAGTTGGTCCACGGTGACCGCTTCTTTTCGGTGAGTCCCGCGCTGATGGCCTCGCCGATCGTCCAGTTGGCCGAGCCGGACGGTTGGCCGTCGTTGCGCTCGATGGCGATCTTGGCTTCACGATCTGTAAGCGTGAGGATCTTGACCTTGTGGCCTGCCCGCATGACCAGGGCCAGCGCGAGCCGACCTCGCATGGTTGGGATGCCCGTGTCTGAGTAGATCAGGTTTCCGAGCGCGGTTGGTACGGCGACGTCCAGCGCGTTGGCCATCATGATTAGGTTGAGCATGTCTCCGGCGTTGCGGAACTGCGCGGGGATCGTCCATTTGGCCTGGCATAGCAGGCTGGACAGTTGCGTGAGGCCGTTGACGTCGGACATGGACGGGCCCTGGTAGCGGCCCATCATCTTCAGCGTTCGTTCGACGTCTGCCGTGCTGGGAACGAGAGCGATGCTATCGTCGTGCATTGAGTACTCCTTGCAGTCTGGCCCCGGGTTGCAGCCCGGGGCTTTGCTTGTTACTGGTGTCGGCGGGACCTACGAACGAGGTCAATGCCAGAAAATGACGCCACCACAGCGCCGATTGCGACTAGGACATGTCCGGCCTGGTGGACGGAGCACGCCCACAACGTGGCACCGAACATGAACAGCACTCCCGAGAGAGCAATACCGGCATACGGCAGCATCGCCGTTGCCTCTCGATCCTGGGCGATGATTGCGGACTTGGTGACAGTCGTCATCCCTGCTCCTTGTAGACAGTCCTCACAAACGTGAGGACGCCCGAATCATGGCATGCCCGCAACGTTGCATGCCGCCGATTGGGTGCCGACATGTCGGGTGGTATCAGGGCCAGCAATTCCCTGACACGTTTTGCCCTGCTTGGTTCAAGGATCTCCAGAATGCACAGAGAGCCTTGGACGAATGGTTCAACCTCGCCGCTGTCGATGTGCCACATCAGGGCACCGACAGTGACGACGTACGTCGTCGTTGTTCTCGCCATACCTAAACACTATACCACTTGCTGCAAAGCGGTATCTGGTTGGGTGACTCGGCGCCGCTCGGCGATCCTGGTCTGCCTGGCAGCAACCTTCGCCATGCCGGCAGCGATCGCAGCAGCAGCCGCCGCACGTGTCCCGTCATCCAGCGGCTGAGCCTCACGCGGACGACGCCAGTCCGGCACCGAGTCACCACCAGCGGAGCCCGTAGACGGCGCCGTCTTGGCCGCTGAGCCACTCTCAGCCCTGATCGTGGGTGCCGGGGCAGGTTCAGCCATCAAGTCGCCTACGCGGCTCGACAGGACCGCGTACACGGACTGTGCCGAGCCGAGCCCGGTACCGAGCCGAGCGCCGAGGACCTGAGGCGACCAGCCGTCACGGATCAGCCGAGCCACGCCACCGACCAGTCGGCCGCGCTGCCACCCGGTCATCGTCTGCGCGGTCGGCAGCGTGCTCGTGATCCTCGACAGCACCGAACGGGCAGCGGGGACAGACGGATCCGTATCCGTGTTGTCCGGTTTTTGCTGCTTTTGTGATGCATCCTCCTCCTTCGGTTGGCCAGCCGACGCGTCGGCCGCGCCGTCCGGCGTGCAGGAGGAGGAGGTCTTTTGGTTAGTTCCCTTGGTTAGTTCTATGGGTACGCCGGCCGGCGTACCCAGGTACGCCGGCCGGCGTACCCGGTCTATAGAGGGAGAATTTTGGACATTCTCAGACACATTGGGACCACCATCCGGCGTACCCATGTCCGATTCGTGTCTGTTTGTAGCGGGTACGTCAACCGGCGTACCCGCTACATCTCCCTGATCGTCTGTCTTCTTGGTCTTTGTCTGTTTTTGTTCAGGACCCGGTCCGCCGTAGGTACGCGGGTCACCGTCTGCGACCACATAGGTCCAGCCGGCAAATGACCCATCGGCCCGGTTCCGCGCGTCCGTCTCGATCAGCCAGCAGCGGCGGGCCCACTGAGTGGCGCTCTCTGCGGTACGAACTGAGATCCGTGCACGTTTCGCGATCGTGGCCATGGTGGGCCACGCCTCACCGGTGTCGGATGAGGCAAACGACCAGAGTGCGATCATGAACCTGAGCTGTGCTCCGGTCGGGTCATAGTCCAAGATCCAGATTGGGATGACGGCCTTTGGGCCGCTCCGCGACTTGACCCGGATTGTTGCTGTTTGATCATCTGCCGTAGATGATGGCACGATTGTCCGCTTTCGTAAGCAGTCGACACCGTGTAAGCTGCAACGGCTACACGATGTCTAACGGCGTGGATGGTTGTTTCTCGTGTGGTAGGTCAGCGTCAACTGACAACCGGTGGAGCCGATCAGGGCATGGGTAGTGTTCTGATCGGCTCTCACTGTATCTGGATCTAGCTTGATCGCCGTGGCGACCCGCCACGGCCGGCGTTCGGAACCGCGCCAACCGACCAGTCAGGCCGGATGCGCCCCGACTGTATCGCCCAAACGACAACGTCTGTCGTGTCGAACAATAGGGCATTCTTCCGAAAGCCGTCGGGAACGTATGGAAGCGGACTCGGTAGCCCATCACGGATTTGTATCCCAGCAGGGATATTATCCACATTCTTAAGCAGATACCACGGGTCTTGCCTCAGACTAAGCAAATTTCGCACATCCGACATGGAAAGATACAACGGCAATCCTGCTATATGTCTCGGCGCCAACAGTCGCCAATTGTCGGCTGTTGGGATTGGCGCGTCACTTTGGCATTGCTTCATCGTTTTCCAATCTGCAATAGCCATGACATGTGATGCCATGGCCTGGTGTTGATATTGGTCGCTACCCGCAAGACTATATCACTTGCGTTCTTGTGGTGCAATGTTGTAGCGTCGTCACACACCGTACCCGCCAGCGAAAGGATCATCGTGGACGCTCCACAAGATCTCGCTCTGGAAAACGAACGGCTCAGGACCGAACTTGCTGCCGAGCGCGCCAAGTCACAAGCACTCGCCAAGGAAAACGAATGCCTCAAGATTGAAAATGCCGATCTTGAACTTGAGGCGCGATGCGACCCACTGACCGGACTACTGAACCGGTCAGGCATGCGACACAAGTGGGATGAACTACAGGCATTATGGTCAGACAGCAGGGCTGTCGTTACTGGAATCATTATGTGCGATTCCGACAGGTTCAAGGACGTCAACGATTCATATGACCACAGAACGGGCGATATTGTATTGTGCAAGCTCGCCGACGTCCTACGTCGGGCCGCACCAAAACAAACGGTCGTCCGAACCGGCGGTGACGAATTTCTTGTCATCGTCGCCAACGACGGCCAGGAATACGAACCAGGCGAATGCGACCCGATCGTAATTGCGGAGCGAATCCGTGAACTTGCCGATACGACCATGAGCGTCAAGGGACATAGCATCGCAACCTCGTTCTCCATAGGTGTAGCAGCACACCCGCTGATCGACATCCGAATGGTCGACCTGATCGATGCTGCAGACCACGCAACTATCAGGTCGAAGCGGACAGGCCGAAATCGTGTGTCGGTCACCTACATGGATGATCCGTTGTGACTAGTACCTAAAAAGTACGACTAAGGGCAGGTTGTCAGGAATACTGACACCTGCCTTTTCGCATTCCTGGATATCCGCACGCACGAGCGAAAGAACGGAATTCGCCGAGACCATACGGTGGCCCGATACCGGCTTGTATGCCCGTAGGCGCCCATCATTGATCATCCGATGGATGGTCATGCGGGAGCAGTCGAGGGCCAGCCGCGCTGTCGTCTGAGACACCATCGGCTGTTGCGCTGCCTCATGGATCGCTGTCACTCGTTCGGGTGACCACATGGCTGAGCTTCCTTTCGTTGCTGACCTGCATGTCTTGACGTCCCCATCATGCCACAGACGTCCCGAACGTCGCACACGTAACCCATGGTGTATGGTGATACCCACGATCACAGGAGGGACAACAAGCCATGGAGGAACGAGCACGGCACGTGGTGTCAACCCTCGCCGCGTACGCCACCAACTGGCAGCACGCAACCATGCTTGCCGCCCTACTCGCCGTTGCGATCATGACAGCTTTCGTCGCTAAGCGCATGATCAAAGACGGATCGAAGAAACTGTCGGCAGCCGGAACGCTCATCACGGTCATCATCGTCGTCGGAACAACCATTGACGGTGCGCTGAAATTCGCCGATCTCCTCGGCGCACACGGTGTCGAGCGACTCTTCCCGGCCGCTGTGTTTGAGTCCGTGATGCTGGCCATCTACCAGCGCGCACGCGCATACTCAAAGACGCACAACGGCCCCGGACATTGGGGCCTGAGGCTCTACATCGTCGGCGTCCTCGACGGATGCATCATCGCCATGGCGGCCTCAAGCGTGCCAATGGCTATCTTCAGGTTCACGATGCCGATCATCGCTGTGTGGCTGCTGAACATGGAGCTTGAGCCGCTGGAAAAGCCGGCTGGCCTCAAGACCCGTTGGCGCTATACGCCGAGCGTCATCGGCATGAAGCTCGGCCTACTGCGGGCAGTCGACGGTGACGTCGAAGCTGGTGACGATGAGCGTGAGGCCATCGTGCGCCGAATGGTCCGCCACGGTGCCGGATCAAACGGATTCCTGACCGGCCGGTATCACACTTGGCGTCTACGTAAGGCGTACATGTCTGGCGGCCATGACATCGAGTGCCTGACCGATGCCGTGTCCCGTGCGGCCAACCTGGCCGTCCTCGGCGACCTGTTCGATGAAGATCAAACAAAGGCTGGCCGCGCCATCGCTCAGCTGTCGGCCACGGCCACGAACCATGCCATCATGGCCACGGCCACCAAGCGGCCACCAGCGACCGGCCACGCGGCCACGGCCAAGCAGCCGGCC
>JGI20214J51088_10001057_pt1 | contig 18773 bp, 11 predicted proteins | sample WetSurMetagenome_FD_51088 | JGI IMG/M metagenome (IMG submission 51088) | reverse complement strand
GCTTCACCTTTCGATACTCCATTAACATACAGCAATACTGATTTGATGCCGGAACCCGATTTAATATTTGCCCGGATCTTTGCCGTAAATGTATCAAGATTTGTCTTCTGTCGTGATGGACTGATCCATGTAACGACAGGGGCAGAAACAGTATTTAATCCGGTTGAAATCTCATTTGGCGGTTTTGCTGCGACAACTTCTTTTTTCACATCATTTTCAGCAACTGGTTGTGAAGCCTGATTTTTAAGGGCTGATACTGTAAGATAATCCACAGAGATTTCCGAATCTGTTCCAACGTTGAAACCGATTTGATTTCCTTCCGGCGTTAAATTTTTTAACTGACTGGTAAATGCCTCATTTATAAACAGATAAAAGATATTGTTAATATATCTGAGAGTTAGTTTATTATACGATTTATTATTCAGGGAGTTATCAGGAGAAGCAATAAATATTTTTTCAATTTTTTTCTTTTTTGAAGGAGTATCTTTTATTACTTCCAGGGTGTTTTTATCGGATATTTCAATACGGTAATGGTCAAATTTTTCAGTCATCCCAAAGACCAGGGCGCCGACTCCTTTAATGATCTTTATGCTTGCCTCAATTTCAAAGTCACCCAACTGACCGGTTTGAATTGTTCTGCAAGTCAGTCCGGTTGATTGCTGGAAGTTTTTACAGGAAATGTCGTAGTAACCATTTTTAAAAGTTGCTTTGATCCATGTGTTATCCGTGATCCACTTGTTAGAATTATCTTCAAAACTATCAGAAAAATATACCGATTTTGCTGATGAGGGAAAAGCTAAATAATCTTTCTGAGCCACGGTTGTATTTATCTGAAATATGAAAAGGCTCAAAATCAGGAGAGAGTACTTTGTGTTTTTTAAGTTCTTCATCAGTTAAAGTTCAGATTCTATTATTGTTTCAGCTAAATCTTCAAAGAATGACTTCCCTGGGTTTTGTTAACACAATTTACATCAAAAATATACTCCGGACAATACTTTTGAACCAAATTTTGACGAATCCGCTCTTTTTTAATGCGGATATTAGTATTTACCTGATCTTTTTTGTGAGATTTCTGATCGTGTGGAAGGGAAAAGGGGAGAAGGAATCAACCGATTTAGGTAAATCAATTTGTTTAGCCGGTTCATGAATAATTTATTACATTGTGATCATCATTTTTTACATGGTTGGTTATGGGCAATCAAAGGAATCTGGTAAGGACCCTGGGCATGGGCTATGTCATCATTTTTGTGGTAGCCAATATCATCGGATCCGGTGTGTATAAGAAAATTGCTCCCATGGCTGCAGAACTTCACTCTTCTGTATGGATACTTGCAGCATGGATTGTCGGTGGAGTTATCACCCTCTTCGGAGCGTTAAGTAATGCGGAAGTAGCAGGTTTACTGGCTGATACAGGTGGCGAATTCGTTTATTTAAAAAAAATATACAACCGTTTCTTTTCATTTATGTACGGGTGGTCGCTTTTTACAGTCATTCAGACTGCAACTATCTCCTCCCTTGCCTATGTATTTGCTCAATCCCTGAACAGCATCATCACAATTCCAGCTATTTTTGGCTCGATACAACATTTTACAATAGGAGGTGTTTTCTATCCATTTCAGGATTTCGGGATTAAACTGACTGCAATTCTGTTGATATTATTTTTAACAGGGCTTAACATCTCAGGATTAAAAAGCGGAGCAGGAGTAAGCAAAGCTATCATGTTGCTTGTATTCACGGGNCTTCTTACGATTGTCGTTTTTGGTCTGGGAAGTATTTCGGCAATACCTTCAAATTTTATGGATGTTAAGGAGTTAACAAGCGGAACCGTTACCCTTAGTTCTTTTTTTACAGCAATGCTGGCTGCCTTCTGGGCCTACCAGGGATGGGTTTCTGTCGGATTTATCGGAGGTGAAGTTAAAGATCCCACACGAAATATTCCGAAAGGAATTGTTACAGGTGTTATTATTGTAATAATCATCTATTTGCTGGTTAATGTTACATATCTGTCATTGCTTTCTATACCTCAATTGGTGCAAATTCATGAATCAGGTAATCAGATTGCCGCAGTTGAAGCGGTCAGAACTTTCTGGGGTACGGGAGGAGTGATGTTTATCTCGTTGTTAATACTTATTACTACTTTGGGATGCACAAACGCAAGCATACTTACAGGAGCCCGTCCCTATTATGCTATGGCCAAAGAAAAACTTTTCTTTTCAGGTATTGCAAAAATAAATAAAGCTAACGTTCCGTCAAACTCTCTCCTGTGGCAGGGAATATGGGCATCGCTACTTGTTTTGTCGGGAACTTTTGATCAGCTGACTGATATGATTATTTTTGCTGTCTTTGTGTTTTATGGAGCTACAACACTCGGGGTGTTTATCTTACGACGGAGAATGCCCGATGTTCACCGGCCCTATAAAGTATGGGGTTATCCTGTGGTGCCAGCCATATTTATTTTGTTTTGTATATTCCTGTTTTTCAATACAATTATAACCAGGCCCCGCGAAGCTGCCATTGGTATGATCCTTATTTTCTCAGGAATACCGGTTTATTTTTTTCTGAAGAAAAGATATTCAAAATCTGAGGTAGACTAACCCCCCGAATCCCCAAGGGTTCAACCCTCTGAATCCCCATTCTTCGACAGGTTCAGGATGGGGGACTTTGATTTATTAAAACGGATAAGTCTATTTTTAAAGCTCTCCAAATGGAAGGTTTGGGGTGGTTAAGTTGGCGGATGCAGCCTCTTGCCGAACCATTTTCGAACAGAGCGCATAGTCTCAAGTTGCTTTGCAGGCAGGTAGCGTTTACATGTAGCTATTTCACTGCTGTTTTCCGGTGCTCCCCACCGGACTTCTATTCCATCATTCGGATTATAAGCCATCTCAAAGGCATCAATTCTCTGAAGTATTTCACCAACAGTCAGTTTTTGTATTGAGCCATCTGTGCGGGTATAGCTTATTGAAAGTTCGGATGCTTTCTGATCGAGTATCTTCTGAAGTTTTTTTCCGATCTGCTCCGGTGACATCAATCCTGAGATATTAAAATCCTTTGGTGAATGTGCAACCAGCTCCGGGAAACCCAGCACGGCATCCATCGCGATCAATAGTCTAAGATCGCGGTTAGGGGTTGAAAAGTTTTCCCATTGACCACCCGCCAGAAAAATTCCGGCAGCAGTGGAAGGCATCGGAATTAATGTGCCAGGGTGCAATTTGAAATATGCTTCACCATTTGCTACTGAAGTAACACGTACTAGAAGCTGTTCGTGTAGCGCCTGGATAAGATCAAGTAACGCTATTTCAGGATCAAGTGGCTTCGGATTGATTAATCGCTCCATAGTTTTATAGAAAACATCACTTCCCATCTTTTTTTGTTGAAGAGAAAAGGGTACATACCCGGCTTCTGATGTTAATTCTCTGTTTCGTATCAGATGTGACACACCCTTATCTGACAAAACTGGACGAAAAGCCTTAAATCCGGGTTCCCCAATTACACCTGATGTGTTAAACAGAAAATTGCCTTTCCAGAACCGCTTGATTCCTACTGTTCCGTCGGGTTGGGCATCTACTGCGAGTAGTAATCCTGGAGTATCGCCCGTTTGCGATACGCGGCCTGTAAGAATCAATGTATGTCCGTAAGGGTCAGCAAAAACAACGCCAGGTCGCAAGCTTTCCCTCTCAAGCAAAACAGGATAATAATCAGAATTCTCATCATCCATAGCTGTACGGGCCGTGCCTGAATGAACACCATCTGCCACTCTTCTGAGAAAAGCATTGAATGCCAAAGCCGGATTGGTTTTTGAGCTGGAAGATTCATTTGTGATCCATTGACCGGTTTTAGGATTATGTCCCGGGTAGCCTCTGTCGCAAATATGGAAACCAAACGGGAGCCCCAGTTTCCACGCAAAATAGGCTCTGAGGAAAAATGGATTATCAGCACAATCAGGTTGCATTATTAAACTGTTCTTTCCGCCAGGATCATCTTCCCCTTGTGAAAGATAATTATAGAGGAAATTCTGATTTTGATTACTTGTTACTTCGTGGAGCGAAGACCATGAAGCCTGTTCATTAAAGCCATAAAACAAAGCATTGATCCATGCAGAATAGACTGTCTCTGTGCCACTATCCCAACCACGGAGGGTTTTCCAGACTTCTCCGGTTTGCCGGAATATTTTGCCTGACGAAATTTCAAACTCAAGGTTGCTGATTACTTGATTATCCGAAATTAATATTGCATTATATTTACCGGCAGAAGTTCCGGTAAAATCATCAATCAGCCAGGCAGGCAATTCCTGCCCGGTTTTACTTTTCACGCATAATATTTTACCATACGGACCTTTTACGATGATATGAGCATTTCTGATATTATCCCCTCCGGTAGCCAGAATCCGGAATGGTTCATCCGGACCCGGATTTTTTGGTAAAACCAGCATAGAATTTACATAGTTGTATTCGCTGGCAGCCACACTATGTCTGATTGAATCTGAGATATCAGTTGAAACCAGTTCTTTTTTCTGTCCCGGACGATCCCCGTTGCATGCGGTGCAATTAAATGTTAAAAGGATAAACAGGCATGGGAACAGCAAAGGAATATTGATTCCTGCCAGGATTTTTCTTGTTGACATTTTTGATTTAAAGATAAATGGAATCATATAACAAGGAAGAAATTATTCTATGAATATAGTAGAATAATCGAATATTCATTAACTGCAACCAATTATTAGGAAGCGGGATTGTTTCAGCGTTTTATAGTGTCTTTAGTTTCAGTAACTCAAACCAAATCCAAATCTGAACAATGGGTCCCTGGAATCGTAAGGCAGATCTTCCATCTGGTTACGAACAGCTTCCATTGATGACGGCAACTCGAATGGCAGGTGTCCTTCAGGCTTGTAGTTGCCAAAAAGGACATCAAGGAATGCTTCATCGGAGACACCGAAATTTGCAAAAAGTCCTTTCGCTGTAGCTGCAATTTCAGGTATTACTGCCGGGCGGTCGAGGTAGATATCAACTATTGTGGGTTTTGTATTAAGGATTTTAAGAATAACTTCCTTCTCTTTTCCTTTAAAATCCAGATCACCTGCACTGAACAGATTGCCGAGCAGTCCGGTACCCTTTATATGCTGGGAAGGTGATTTTATTCTGATTACTGCTATGTCTGCATCTTCAATTTTATCTACCACAGTCCCGAAGGAAGAAATTTTTTCCGGTTTTATGTTTTTCAGATAGATCTTAAGCCCTTTCTTCAAAGGCAGGAATTTTCCGGCTTGTGATGAGTCGTTTTTCAGGAGAACAATTGATCGTCTCTGAGCTTCCAGACCAGCTTCCATGAATTCCTTACTTCCTATAATATTTTCAGCTTTGGCCACATCTACAAAAGGATTATCAAAAAGTCCAAGAGTGAACTTCATACGCAATAATCTTCTGACAGAGTTATCGAGCCTGGCTTCATTAACCTTTTTGTCCTTTACAAGCTTCACAAGCATTTCAGGTATCATCTCACCACCGAACTGGTCAACTCCTGCGTTTATTATCTTAAGCATTCTTTCTTCTTCAGAAGCTTTTTCCATTCCCCTGGCTCTTGCCGGCAGGATCATCATTCCTAACATTTTTACATCTTTTATGAGGCCCCAGTCGGTGCATACGACCCCGTCAAAATGGTATTTGTCTCTCAATAGACCTGTAATTATCTCCCTGTTGAAACTGAATCCGACATTCTCACTTGTCTGATCCATCGGTATTCCATAATATGGCATTATTTCACCTGTTCCTGCTTTGAAAGCTGCTTCAAACGGTTTCAGATGATAATCAAAATTCTTTCCCGGGTATATCTGTCCTTTTGCAACAGGGAAATGCGGATCAATCCCTTCTTTCTGAGGACCACCACCCGAAAAATGCTTAGTCATACATGCTACACTCTCAGGGCCCAACGTATCACCCTGAAATCCTTTTATGTATGCATAAACCATTGTGGATGACAATTTTGAATCTTCCCCAAAAGTACCATTAATACGCCCCCATCTTGGTTCGGTGGCAAGATCTGCCATCGGATGAAGTGCAACCCTGATTCCTACGGCAGTATATTCCTGACGTGCTATATCTCCGAATTTTTCTGTAAGTACCGAATCACCAATGGCTGCTAATCCGGTTGGCTCGGGCCATATTGAAAAGTCACCGGTAAAAGCACTTGCCAGTGGATTAGGACTGTATTGGTTACGAGGATCTGATGCAATTGTAACAGGAATTGCAAGTCTTGTTCTTTCCGCCAACTTCTGAAGGTTGTTATACCATGTGGCCATCTCCTTCGCACTTGTTCCCATGAATATATTGAAGTGATTTATCTTCTTGCTGAAAAGCATATGTGAGGTGCCTGCACTCATTAAGGAGAAGAGATCAGATAAAGATGGCTTCTCTGAAATTGATCCGTTCTTATTCATGCTTACCGGAGGAATAAACATCAACCCGGCTTTTTCTTCAAGATTCATCTGTGAAAGAAGGTCATTTATTCTCTCCTCCTTAGCGCGCCTATTATCTTCATAAATGTCAAGCTTTCCATTCTTGTTTAAGTCACGGAATTCAAAACCATCAATGGAAAGAGTTTTAACTTCGGGTCCCTCAAGAGCAGAAGCTTTTCTAAATTTATGATTTGCCGGAATTGTCATTGATAAATAGACAATGATCAAAAGTATCACTATTAGTCCCACAATAGATAATAATAAATAGAGAATGACTTTTAATGCTTTTTTCATAGTTTTATTGTTTAGCCTTTATAACAATTTATCTTCCTCGAATAGTAATCACTTGTTCAGATCCTGAATATTAAGGTAACAATCACAAATATAATATTATTTCAATTATTCCGTAAAAAATACGTAATATTGTAGTAGTGATTCTGATAAAATGAAGGAACTGGAAAAATTACGTGACGAGATTTTAAACGGACCTGAACATTACCTCCGTAATGTATCAATCGACAATGTAATTTTTGGTTACCACAAAAAGGAATTGAAGGTTTTGCTGCAACGTCCTCAGGGAATAGATAAGTGGACATTAAGTGGCGGTTATATTAAACGGACCGAGTCCATTGAAGAAGCTGCGGAACGTATTGCCAGAGAGAGAACTGGGCTGAAGGATCTGTATCTTAAGCAGTTCAAAGCATTCGGTAATCCGTTAAGAACAAAAGATGGTTCAATCTCAGCCAAACTGATCGGCGAACTTGCAGGTGTTAATATTGATAAAGGAAACTGGATGTTTGACTATTTTGTTTCACTGGGATTTTACACTCTTACTGAATTTGACCTGGTTAAACCAACCGGTGAATTCTATACTGAGGAATGTCAGTGGTGGGATATTTCCAATCTTCCACCTCTGATTTTAGATCATAAGTTAATTATCGAAGAAGCTTTGAAATCTTTACGGCTTCATATATATCAATACCCGATTGGTTATGAGTTACTACCCGAAAAGTTTACGCTTCCTGAAATAACATTACTTTATGAGACAATTCTGGAAAAGAAACTTGATGACAGGAATTTTGCAAAAAAGCTTTTAGCCACAGGTATTATAACCAAATTAAACGAAAGAAGAAATATTGGTCCGCATCGTTCACCTTTTCTTTATGTGTTTAATAAGGTAACATATGATGAAGCATTGAAGAACGGAATGGTATTATCTATCTGAGTTTTTCCACTACTCATTTATTTATTATGGGAGAATTATTTATAAAATGAATAAAATGAAACGCATTCTTGTATTTTTAATTACGATCTGGGCTTTCTCATCAACCCGGGCTGCTATAGTCGATACTATTCAGGTTTACAGCCAGTCGATGCAGAAAAATATCAAGGCAGTAATAATAACGCCCGATACTTATGCTTCTGCAAAAGAATTGCCGGTGGTGTATTTATTACACGGATACAGTGGAAATCACCTCGACTGGATAACTAAAGCCAATGGTTTTGAGAAAGCCGTCGATCAGTATAATCTGATTATAGTTTGTCCTGATGGTGGTTACGGGAGCTGGTACTGGAATAGTCCGGTTGATCCGAAATCGCAGTATGAGACATTTGTATCAGAAGAACTGGTAAAAGCAATAGATGCTAAATATAAAACAATTAAGGACCGGACAGGCCGTGCAATAACCGGTCTTAGTATGGGTGGTCATGGTGCCCTGTATCTGGCAATCAAGCATCAGGATGTGTTCGGAGCTGCCGGTAGCATGAGCGGAGGAGTTGATATCCGGCCTTTCCCGAAAAACTGGGATATTGCCAGACAGCTTGGAACATATGCTGACCAGCCCGAACGCTGGGAAAAGAATACTGTGATTAACATGCTTGGTCTGCTTACTCCGGATTCCCTGGCCATTATTATAGATTGCGGAACAGATGATTTCTTTTTCAAGGTTAATGAAAACCTTCACCAGCAGCTGATGTACCGTAATATTCCACACGATTACATTTCGCATCCCGGGGCTCACACCTGGCCTTACTGGACCAATGCCGTGAAATATCAGTTGCTTTTCATGAAAAACTATTTTGACGGTGTAAAACACTGAATCAGTTTCTCTTTTAATGTTACTTTCTTTGTCTTGAAACAAAGAAAGTAACCAAATCCGCCGGTTGGCGGAAAGGCTGCAGATAATTTTGTGGCTCCTGTTTTGAGGCTCGCCCACGCAATACAACTCCCCTTCGCTTTGCTCAGGGTCAAACAGTATTGCTTACTTTGAACCTTATGCAGCAAGCCTCAAAACAGTCGCTATATCCCAAAATTATCTGAGGCCATTCAAAACCCAATTATTCACCATACTTTCACAATATATTCTACGTTACTGCGCGAGGGCAAATCCGGAAATGGTGCGAACCTCAGGCAAAATGGTAGCGCCAATAAGGCTTGTGTAGCAGGCAATCATTTTGACTGAGGTTGGTATTTCCGGACTCCTTTTCTTTGGTTCATTTAACTTCGTTGAGCTCGTCAGGCTAAAGCCTTCCTCGGTTCTTTTGGAGGAGCAAAAGAAATGAACAGCACTTTGAGCAAACTTTGCGACCTCGGTGGTTAATGGATTTAAAAATCTCTGTTCAGGATTATGCGGTGGCAATGATCGATGAACTTGAAAGACCTGCTCACCCCAGAGAAAGATTTACTATTGGAAACTGAATATCACCTGAATACGATCCATATTCCAAATCTGAAATCATGAATGATTAAAAAGTGGCTTTGAAATTAAAAGAGGGCCACTCTTTTTTTTTGAGTTGCCCTCTAAATTAAAGCCGAAAAAGTCTATGCCGGCATATCAGGTAGTTTGAAACCGTTGAGGTATTCATGTTTTATCATCGATGCCATAAATTCTTTGGCATTTTTTTCACTTGGATCATTATATCCGGGCATCCCGGGGAAGTTTGCAGGAGGTGCATTCTTGGCTGCTCCGCCACCGGCAGTTTTGGCAGCTGCATTGGCAGCAGCCATCATTTTGCCAATATCAAACATCTCTGACCAGATAGATACCTTTTCGTCGTTAGAAATATTNGTAAATTGCATGTTGGGTCCGTCCCATTCAAAGATTCTGTCCAGTTTCTGCAGACGTACAGCCAGTACACCCATAAGGACAATCTCGTTAAATGGTCCTGCTTCACCAAAATGTGATGCAGTCTTATCACGCAGGTCAGGATTCTTGCAGGCGCTGACCCAATCGAGGTAATGGTTATTGTCGGGAACAACCCTTAATACTTCGGGAGATTTCGGTGTCCTTCCTGACAGAAGATAAGGGGTAGAACCATGACTCCCCAGTACTAGCGTATCTTTTGTACCATATATAGCACATCCTTCTCCATCCCATTTTTTACCTTCCGGCAACACATCGGGGATCATTGCACGGAAACCACCATCATACCAGGTGACTTCCACTTCAGGCATAGCCATTTTAGGCAGATTGGGTCGTGCCGGGAAAATCATTTTCACAATCTGGGCATGCGGACATGCATCTTTTTTAAGAGTTGTTGACTGGCCCTGAACTTTTGTAGGATATCCCAGGTTCAATACTTTGAATACCGGATGCATATTATGACATGCCATGTCGCCAAAAGCACCTGTTCCGAAATCCCACCATCCGCGGAAGTTCCATGGGGTGTAGGCACTGTTATATGGACGCGAAGGCATATGAGCTATCCATAACTTCCAGTCCAGATCCTTAGGTACTTTCTGTATATCGGTAGGCGTGTCCAGCCCCTGAGGCCATATAGGACGGCTTGACCAGACATCAACTTTACGTACTTCGCCGATTTCGCCTGCCCATGCCCATGCGCATGCCTGACGAACACCATCACCTGAGGAACCCTGGTTTCCCATCTGTGTTGCAACACCATGTTTTTTAGCCAGGCTGGTCAGCAGCCTCGATTCGTAAATGGTATGGGTAAGTGGTTTTTCGCAATACACATGTTTTCCCATTGTAATTGCTGTTGCACTTGGATTTGCGTGGCTATGGTCGGCGGTTGCCACTACAACTGCATCGATCGATTTGCCCATTTCATCCAAAAGGATCCTCCAATCCTTGTACTTTTTAGCACCCGGATATTTGCCAAATGTTGAAAGAACAGGTCCATATCCCCAGTCTACATCGCATACAGCAACAAGTTTTTCAGTGCCTGGCTTCGATGTCATTGCAAACATACCCTGGGGAGCATTTGCTACTTCCGGCTTACAGATGCTGGTGATATCACCTGAACCCTGGTTGCCGGCTCCGATGAGAGCAACATTCAAAGTATCACTTGGTGCCTGATATCCAAGTCTTTTCCCTAAAGCATAGCTGGGAATAATCGTAAGTGCTGCAGATGCTGCAGTAGTGGTTCTTAAAAAGTTTCTCCGGGTCAGTGTTCTGCCCCCGGAACCATTTTTGTTTAAATTTTCTTTAGCCATATTAAATTGATTTAGGATAAATATGAATTAGGTACAGAACTTTATTTCCCGCTAATAATTTCATCATTTGTATAGTCGAAATGCCCCATAAAAAGCAACCAGACTATAATATTACGTATTATTTACGGAATGTCAAAAAAGATATTAATTTTGTAAGAATAAGTATTCCTTTGACTCTCAACATGTGATCTCAGATAATTATTAAAATAAAACGATCAATTAACTTTTATCAACTATGAAAAACTATTTATGTATATGTGCAGTAGCTGTTCTTGCGCTATTCGTTACATCAACGACTCTTTCAGGAACGCCGGGTCCGAAAAAGCATCTTGGGATTGCTACTTATTCTGTAAAAGGCCTTGAATCGGACATCGAAGGTTCATTCAAAGCACTTGCCGACGATGGTTATGAAGTAATGGAGATTTCCAATTATGACGCAAACAAAGGCCTGGTTGCCGGTTATACTCCTGCTGATTATGCTGCTCTGGCAAAGAAATACGGACTTACTATTATTTCAAGCCATGCACGTGGCAAATTTGATGTCAAAGACGAGGCCGGAACTCTGGCTGCATGGGGAAAGGTATTTGACGACCATAAAATAATGGGTTGTAAATATGTTATTTTTCCGATGAATATGTGGGCTGGAACTGTCGAAGGAGTTAAGGCAGAGTGCGACCTGATGAACAAAATCGGCGAAGAGGCTAATAAAAGAGGAATTAAATTCGGTTACCATAATCACCATATCGAATTTGTTACTATTCCTAATACAGACACGATTTATGAAGATTTCCTTATTGCCAACACTGACCCTGACAAAGTATTTTTCCAGATGGATGTTTACTGGATTACAGTAGGGGGCCAGGATCCTGTAGCTTATCTGCAAAAATATCCAAACCGTTTCAAAGTGCTGCATATCAAAGATGAGTATGTGGTAGGTGAAAGTGGGAAGATAAACTACAAGGCAATTTTCGATCAGTTTTACAAAAACGGATACGAGGACTGGTTCGTGGAGATGGAAGGTAAAATGACAAAAGAGCAAAGAGAACAATCCATGAAAATGATGGATGCCATGAAAAATATTCAGGCAAGGGGTGGTAATATGAATGACATGATGGCCGAGATGCAAAAAAATATGCCTAAACCTGATAAAGATGCCAAACCTGGTCAGGGTGCACCTCCTCCCGGATTCGGTCCGCAGGATCCAACGGTAGTGGCAGAACAACTTAAAACATCGCTTGAAGGAATCAGGCAAAGTGCCGAATATCTGCTGAAATCTGATTTTGTAAAATGATTTGAAGTATAACAAAAAAAAGAAAGAGGTCGCAAATGACCTCTTTCTTTTTGTACCCTACCCGTTCAAAGGAAAATGTCAGGCCTGGATAAACTCTGACGGAACATCTTTCAGCCGGGCTATATCCTGTATTTTATTCTTGACATCGAACCCTGCAGTGCATTTTATATTACATGTGGTGCAATTACCACAAGTATTCAGGGATAGGTTAACTTCAGCCAGAGTATGCCAGGCCTGACTTGAATTTTTATATCCGTATGCATACATATAACTGCGCATTATAGTTGGGATATCGAGATTCTGAGGACACTGGGGGATGCATTCCTTGCATTGCTGGCAATAGAGCGAGNGGCTTGAATCGAGGCTTGCAACCTTAATATCCTTCATTTCCTGATCAGACATCTTCAGGTTTTTGATCATTGCTAAATTTTTCTGCAACTCCTCAAAAGACGACATACCTGAAACAATTGAAGAAATATTATTATTCTGAAGAACCCATTTTAATGCTGCATCTGTATTTATCGGAGGCCCGGATTTTTTTTCTGAGGCGCCTGCTGTTGTCTTCATCGCAACTATACCAATACCTGCTTTGGCTGCTTTTTCAATAGCAAGGTTGAGTTTTTCAATGTTGATTGTTTTGTAGTTATACCCAATCATTGCCAGTTCATATAAATGGGAATCGATCGCTGCCAGCAATGCCTCTTCTATATCACTATGGGAAGCTATCCCGACAAAACGCGTCTTGCCATCTTTTTTGAGTTGTTCCATTGCCCTTAAAACACCTTCATTAAGCACCATCTCTCTTTTTCCTGCAAAAGGAAAGAGGACAAAATCTACATAATCAATACCAAAACGCTTGAGACTTTCTTCCGCTTTTTTCATGTAAGCTTCCTGATCAAATCCGTTTATAAATTTTCCAGTGCGATTGTCCAGACCATCGGGCGGTACTGCGGTTCCAACGATAAAACTATCACGCGGAAGCCCTTTTAATGCCTCACCGACAAGTTTTTCATTCTTTCCTTCGCCATAGTAGGTGGCAGAAAAGAACATTTTTATTCCTGCTTCGTATGCAGACCTGATAAATCCTGATGACGAAGTATCGCTAGTGCCCATACTTATCACCGGAGTTTTAATACCTGTTTTCCCAAGTGTGCGAAATGGTAACTCCGGAGGTACCGCTTTACTTTTCCCTAAACTAAGATTTGAAGGCAAAAGGGCTGCACCAGTAAGACCAATAATACTTTTTTTCAGAAATTGGCGACGATTGTTTTCCATGGCTGAGATTTTTGATTTGTTAATGCTATAAGGTAATTCACTTATCGCTGAAATAGTGGCTATTAATCACAAAGTTAAGATTTTGTCGAAATAAAGGATATTTAAATACTTCTGCTTTTAATGAAAATAAGTAACTTAATCGAACCATATAAATCAGGACGCATTATGAAAAGTAAAAATCTTTTTTTGTTTATTGGTCTTATTATTCCGTTCAGTTTCTTCGTTTCAGGATGTTCAGGAAACAAGTCTGAAAATATATCACAACGTGACAGGGTATTCAGTTCCAATTGGAAGTTTATCAGGGACTCAATTCCCGGAGCAGAACAACCGGAATTTGACGATTCAAAATGGGTAGATGTCGACCTCCCTCACGATTATAGTATAATGGATCTGCCGGGAGAAGATGGACCCGATCAGGTTGGACCATTTTCGAAAAAGTCCCCCGGAAACGGAAATTCAACCGGACATGTCATTGGAGGCACAGGATGGTACCGTAAAACATTTACCCTTGAAAAAGCAGATGAGGGTAAAATATCGACAATTAATTTCGATGGTGTTTATATGGAAACAGAGGTATGGGTAAACGGCAAAAAGGCCGGAATTCATAAAAATGGTTATACACCTTTCTGGTTCGATATAACCCCATTGTTAAACGGTGCCGGAAAATCTAATGTAGTTGCAGTAAAAGTTGATAATACAGGTAGAAATTCACGCTGGTACAGCGGATCGGGAATTTACAGGAATGTACATCTCGCAATCACACAACCAATACATGTTGCAGTATGGGGAGTCAGGATTACAACTCCTGATATCAGACAAAACTCAGCAGTTGTTGATATTGCTGTTACTGCTCAAAATGAGACCGGAAAAGAAGTTAAGGCACAACTTACTATCAATCTGAAAGATAAAGATGGAAAGATAGCAGGGACTGCAAAGGAGAATATTGTACTTTCAGGTAGAACTGAAACCGTCACAAAAAAACAGGTTGAAGTGATGAATCCTTTCATGTGGTCTGTTGAGTCTCCAAACCTTTATAACGCTGAGGTAATCATAGAAGTAGATAATAAAGTAACTGATAAATACAATCAGACTTTCGGCATCAGGTCAATTGAGTTTTCAGCTGAAAAAGGATTTCTGTTAAACGGGAAATCAGTTGAACTTAGGGGAGGTTGTATGCATCATGATAATGGTTTTTTGGGATCGGCTGCCTTTGACAGGGCAGAAGTGCGGAGGGTAGAGCTAATGAAGGCTAATGGGTACAATGCAATCCGCTGCTCTCATAATCCACCCTCAGAGACTTTTCTGAATGCATGCGACAGACTTGGCATTCTGGTAATTGATGAGTTTACAGATATGTGGGAATCCTNTAAAAATCCGCAGGATTATTCAAGGGTTTTCAGGGAATGGTGGAATAAGGACCTTACCGACATGATAATGCGCGACAGGAATCACCCTTCTATTATCCTGTGGAGCATAGGCAATGAAATTCCTGAAAGCAGTGACTCAACTGGCGTTCGTATTGGAAATCAGCTGGCTGTCAGGGTAAAGGCTCTTGATAATACCCGTTTTGTTACCGAAGCAGTCTCGGAATTTTTAACCCCGGGTGGATGGAAAAATACCAAAACTGCTTTTGGAATACTCGATGTAGGAGGCTATAACTACACCTGGAACAAATATGAGGATGATCATAAGATGTATCCTGAACGAATCATGGTCGGCACAGAATCATTCCCGATCGATGCCTATGAAACCTGGAAACCTGTTGAAAAATATTCTTACGTTATCGGTGACTTTGTATGGACATCTATGGATTATATTGGCGAGGTTTCCCTCGGAAGTACGAGTATTGTTCCTGAAGCTAAGAAATCGACTTTTAAAATACCTGAAGGATTTGAATTACCAAAGGGTATAAATATTTTCGATCTGATGGCAAACCAACCAACAACCTGGCCTTATTTTATTTCAGGGTGCGGTGATATAGATATGCTGGGAGAGAAGAAACCTCAGATGCTTTACCGTGATGTTCTGTGGAACAACAGTAAACTGGAGATTAACGTGCATACTCCAATACCGGCAGGTTTCGCAGAGAACGTTAGTATGTGGGGATGGCCTAACGAATGGCCTAGCTGGAGCTGGAAAGGAAACGAAGGCAAACCGCTTCAGGTCAGGGTTTTTACAAAGGCTTCAAATGTCAGGCTTGAATTGAACGGGAAAGTGGTTGGTGAAAAGTTCTTATCTGCTGCTGATAAATACATTGCAGTTTTTGAAGTGCCTTATGAGCCTGGTGAACTTAAAGCTATTGCATTTGAAAATGGAAAGGAAATAGCAATCAAAGAATTACAAACTCCGGGTGAGCCTGCAGCAATAAGACTGGTTGCTGACCGTAATAAAATTAACGCTGATCGTAATGATCTTTCTTTTGTAAGAATTGAAATTGTTGATAGCAATGGACAGTTTGTTCCCCGGGATTCAATCAGAATCAGTCTGACCCTGACCGGCAATGGTGAGCTTGCTGCTTCAGGCAATGCAAATCCAAAAGACATGGCAAGTGTAAACAGGCCGATTATAAACACTTACAAAGGTAAGGCACTGGCTATTATTCGTCCTTCAGNAAGTGGTGATATAAANCTGAAGGCTGAGGCTNAGGATCTGAAAACCGGCGAATTGACAATTCAGGTTATAAAATGATCACAATTATATTCTGTCATGATACCAAAGCCATTTAGTTTTTTGTTTCAAATATTTCGCCTCTCCACTAAATTCAAATAAGTATCCCATGAAACGAACGATAGTGATATTAAGTCTGATTACATTGTTGAATTTCTCCTTCACTAAGGATAATGAAAAAACATTCTGTAATCCAATGAACCTTAATTACCGTTTCCAGCCTTCCAATAGTCTTTCTTACAGGGAAGCCGCTGATCCTGTAATTACCATTTATAAGGGAAAATACTTTCTTTATGCATCCCACAGCGGAGGATACTGGAGTTCGGATAATATGTTGAATTGGGAATTCATACCAATAAAAAGTCTTCCAATCGAGGATTATGCCCCTGATGTAATCACTATAAACGACACTACTTACTACCTGGGATCTGCTATGGTAAAGAAGAATATCTATTATACAACCAATCCCTTCGAAGACAACTGGAAACCAATGGACAAGACTCTACCATTCCCGGTATGGGACCCTCATTTCCTGAAGGATGATGACGGGAAGGTCTACATGTATTGGGGCTGTTCGGACCGTGACCCTATAAAGGTTGTGCAGCTGAATAGTAAGATGCAGCCAATAACTGAACCTAAAGTGGTGATCACTCACAACCCGGCTGAACATGGATGGGAAAATCCGGGGGAACTTAATGAGAAAGCTAAGAATGGCTACAATGAAGGTTCCTGGATGACAAAATACAATAACAAATACTACCTTCAGTATGCCTCCCCGGGAACTGAATTTAAGACCTATGCCGACGGTGTTTATATATCAGATTCACCAACAGGTCCTTTTAAATATGAGATATACAGTCCCTTTTCGTATAAACCCGGAGGTTTCATAGCAGGAGCGGGTCATAGCGGAACCTTCCGGGATAAGTATGGAAATTACTGGCATGTGTCCAGTATGAGTATAAGTATACGTCATATGTTTGAACGGCGACTGGGATTATTCCCCGCCTGTTTCGATAAAGATGGAGTGTTAAGAACATTTACAGCTTTTGGTGATTACCCGACCATACTGCCCGAAAGGAAAATTGACTTTGGAAAAGAAAGCCTTTTCAAAGGCTGGATGCTGTTGTCTTATAACAAGAAAGCCACTTCATCTTCTTCTGTTGAGAAATATCCTGTTAAGAATGCATTTGATGAGAATATAAGAACATGGTGGTCAGCANGCACTGGAAATGCAGGGGAATACCTCAGCGTGGAACTGGATGATAATGTTACAATAAATGCAATTCAGGTGAATTTCGCAGATAATGAAGCTAATCTAAAACCTGATAGTAAAAATCTGCAGTACTGTTACCGGATATTAGCTTCAAATGACCAAAAAGTATGGAATATTATTGTTGATAAAAGCAGCAACACAATAGATGCATGCCACGACTATATTGAACTGGATAAACCTGTGAAGACTAAATATATAAAAGTTGAAAATGTGAAGGTTCCGGATGGTTTGTTTTCCGTTTATGATCTTAGAATTTTCGGAAAGAGAAAAGGCAAAACACCAAATGAGCCTTCAGGCTTAACTGCTGAACGTGATGCCTCTGATACCCGAAGAGCCATCTTAAAATGGAATAAGGATATTTCAGTAACAGGTTACATTGTAAACTATGGGACTGATATTAATAAACTTTACTCATCTGTTATGGTATACGATGCTGATTCGGTCAGTCTAACTGGTTTAAACAAAGGTGTAACCTATTATTTCAGTATTGATGCTTTTAATGAATCAGGAATCACCAAAGGGACAGTGAAAATAACGCAATAACCAGACGCCATTTATAATAATCACCGAGCTACTTTGACGCACATTAACCGGCTTTGATCTCTTATCAGAAGCTTACCATTGGCAAGAGCCAAAGGTGCCCAGTTTTGATTTTGAGATTTTTTATCACCTGGTTCCGGCTTGAGCAAATCTGATGTTGCAATCGGTTTAAAGCCCGATGGATCAGGCTCAATAAGATACAACTTACTGCTGCCATCGGTGATAAGAAGCAACCCCTCTGCGAGAATGATGCCACCTTTATCAAATAACGGAGACCTTCCTGTCTTCCATTGAACCTTGCCGTCCATACTCATGCATACCAGGCCGTCTTTTCTTTCGTTGGTCGAATATTGAGCATAGAAATACCCGTTATACAAAACCGGAGGCAAAGTATGGGTTCCAAAATCAGGATTTTTGTAAAGTTCCTTAACACTAAAGNTGTCATCTGATTTCTTCTCAATTTTAATCATTGCCGCACCTGCCTGGTAGCCACCAGTAATCAGCAATCTGCCTTCACCGGCATCAACAACATTTGGAACTGGGATTCCGCATTGCCAGTTCGTATATTCCCACAGGATTTTCCCGGTAAGAGGGTTAATTCCAACGACTTTGCCACCACTTGCGCTTGCGCCACGACCTTCTGAAGCGGTTATCATAACGACATGGCTCTCTCCGCNAACTTTTACGATTTCCGGACTGACATATCCGACGGGTCCAAGTGACGNTGTTTTCCATTTTAGCTTACCTGTAAGTTTTTCATAAGCTACTACCCCTGCCTGAGGTGCCTGTGATGCCAGGATCAGCAAATCACCGTAAACTAAAGGGC
>JGI20214J51088_10001056_pt1 | contig 18792 bp, 13 predicted proteins | sample WetSurMetagenome_FD_51088 | JGI IMG/M metagenome (IMG submission 51088) | reverse complement strand
ATTTCGGATCATCAACAATGTGCAAGTCGGTCTCAAACGATAACAGAAGAGATATACGGTCCCATCCTGCTAAAGCCACCTGGAAGTTTGCCCATAAAGCAGCTATCTGACGCAATGGGTTATAAAAGTTGGAGACATATGCAATGAAGCTGATAAGCAAGCCCACTGAGAAATGCCCCTTTACAATAAGAAAAATTCCCAGTGTGAGAACAATAAGCTGCCCTATATTCGCCGCCAGTGTATAGACTGGGGAAAGAACGTTATTTGCAATACCTGCCTGTACCGATTTGGAGTAGTTATCCTGGTTAGCTTCCTCAAAGCGTTTCCGGAAATAATCACGCCTGTTGAATGCGATTATTACCTTGAAATTAGCCAGACTCTCCTGTATTTCAGCACTCAGGCTTCCTGTACTCTTCATGCTCTCAGCATTTTTTCGCTTAATCCAGGGGGATACAAATTTTGTAAATATCCAGACTAAAAGTGCTGGAAAAAGAGTTGCCAGTCCGAGCGGAAGGTTTATGCACAGGAGGATGATCCCCGCACCGGTCATAGTGATTGTACTGCCTATGAACTGCATCAACGACTGCGAGAAAAACTGGTTAACTTTATCTGTGTCGTTATTTATCCTTGATATCAGGTCGCCTGCTTTATTCTGGTTGAAAAAATCAACAGGCAGTTCCTGAAGCTTGTTAAATACTGAATTCCGCAGGCTGTAAAGCATCCTCTGTCCAATGCCACCCATCATTCTCATCTGGGCATAGTTCACAACAAAGGCAACACAATAAAGCATAAGCAGAATTCCCGAAAATAACAAAACACCATGAAATTGCTTTGTCTGAATATATGTATCAATTGTATATCCCACGAGGTATGGGCCAAGCAGGCTTAATCCCGCATTCAGAAAGATTGCTGCAAAAGCAATTATAAGATTATGGCGTTCTCCACCGATAATCATTATCAGTTTTCTGAGAGAAGCAATAGTTGATACTTTCTGCTCAGTCTTATCGGATGGCTTGTTTAAATTATAATTCATAATGATGTGTGCTTCTTTGCGAGCTGTAGATCTGTACATATTCAGGTGAGCTCTCTTTCAATTCTTTATGGGTCCCGGTCGCAATGACTTCTCCCTCCATCAGAAGTATGATCTGCTCAAAATGCCTTACCGGTGCAATTTTTTGTGTGACCGATATTAATGTAAGGTCACGATAATTATTTTCAAGGTTACACAGGATCTTATTCTCTGTCTTCTTGTCTACTCTGGATGTGAAATCATCAAGCAACAGAATTTTCGGGTTGACAGCAAGAGCTCTTGCAAGCATTATTCGTTGTTTCTGTCCGCCGGAAAGACTTGTTCCTCGCTCCGATACTATCGTGTCAAGTTTCTGGGGCAGGGAATCAATGAAGTCGGCAAGTTCAGCTGTGGCAATTGCCTTTTCAAGAGATTCATTTGTAACCTTGTCGTTGAATGCAATGTTTTCCCGGAGGCTCATATTAAAAATCACACTGTCCTGAAAGACAAAACCGATCTGGCTGTGGAACATTTCCTTGGTATACTGCTCAGTACTGATTCCATCAAATTCTATAGAACCTGAATCGGGGCTTATGAGATTAGTCAGTAGATACAATAACTGACTCTTTCCTGCTGCTGTTGGGCCGATGATAGCAGTTTTGCTTCCGGCTTTGATTGAAAAGGATATGTTTTTCAGTATTGGTTTGTCACCATACGAGAGTGAAACATTTTTAAGCCGGATATCGCCTCTGATCTGACTGTCGACAGGTCCTCCGGCATCAGAAGGCGGCGCATCGAGAACGGTGTTGATACGACCATATGAAGCCGTTGCCTGGGCAATGATGTTGCTCATGAAACCTATCATCAGAATCGGAAATATCAGCAGGAGAAGATAACTGTTGAATGCTGCAAAATTTCCCAGCGACATAGTTCCCATAACAACGAAATGACCACCCAGTGCTAAAATTGTTACCACTGCCAGATTGGAAACAAACATAATCACAGGAATAAGGGTCGAGAACAATTTCAGAATTGACAATCCTATATTCCGTGATTCAGTATTGGATACAAGGAATCTCATTGTTTCAGGCTGTTGAGCATTAAGCACTCTTATCAGAGCCGAACCTAAAATACTCTCATTGATAATTTTGTTCAGGGAATCGATGACTTCCCTCCCTTTTCTGAAAAGTACTCTTACCTTTCTTAAGACGATAAAGAATGCCCCTCCGATAATAGGAACAATAGCTATTACAGACAGAGCCAGTTTCCAGTTTATCAAAATAAGAAGAACTGAGGTTCCCAGGATAACAAAAACAGAGGATATTATCGTAACAAAGGCCATTGATACAAACATCTTTATGGAATCGATATCCGAAGTGAGGTTTGTAAGCAATTTAGAAGGATTAGCCTTAAGAACAAAAGTATAGCTCTGTCTTGAGATTTTATCCGAAAGCCGTGATCTTAAATCCTTACCTACCTTTTCAGAAGCGTAGGTTTGTATGATATTCTGAAGAAATGTAAAAACAAATATTGATAAGGATGCTAAAAGAAATTGAAAGATCACAGTACGAATATTGTATTTATTTGCTGTGAATGAGTCAATTCCATGGGCAATAATTTTTGGGATAAGCATATTGACGGCACTTCCTGCAAGCGCCATTATAATCAGGATGGTTACCAATCCTGAATAGGGTTTCAGCAGACCAAATAAACCGGGCTTGGGAGTTTTATCTTTTAAAGGTGGTGAAACAGCTTTATTCATTTCTAAAAATAATATTTTGCAAAGGAATTCAATAATGCCTATAATTCAATAAAAAAATCGGCAATATTATAGAAATTACCGGCAGAAAGAGATATTGAACCAATAGAAACCACTTCTTACCAGTTCATGACCGGTTGAATTTAGGGGCTATTGATCATTTTTATATATTTGTTGCCTTTCATTACTCCTATAACAAATGATTTCTCAAATCCTCGCCCTGCATCATAACCTTACACCATGGTATCTACTGCTATTCCTGTTCCTTGCCCTGGTTCTGGGCATGGCGAAAGCAGGGCTCACAGGTCTCGGATTATCGGTAATCCCGGTGATGGCCCTGATATTTGGTGCCAAAGAATCTACAGGTGTAATACTTCCCATGTTAATTACAGCAGATATAATGGCTGTGGTCTATTATCGCAAAAATGCCGTATGGAAACACATTCTTATCATCCTTCCATGGGTAGCTGCAGGGATAATTGTGGCGCTTATAACCGGGAAACTTATTAATGATAACCAGTTCAGAATAATTATGATATCAGTAGTCTGGGTCATGCTTTTCCTGATGGTTTTCGATGATCTGAGAAAAAAGAAAGAGAATAAAGTGCCTGAGAACAAGATCTTTGGAAGCTTAATGGGATTTGCAGGCGGATTCGCTACAATGATTGGCAATTCAGCAGGACCGGTTTTTACGCTGTATTTTCTTTCAAGGAAACTGCCAAAAAAGGAATTTATAGGAACCAGTGCCTGGCTATATCTGATAATGAATGTCGGAAAGCTGCCTCTTCAGGCAATTGTCTGGAAAAACATCAGCGGTCATTCACTGACACTCGACCTGATTGCGATCCCATTCATTGCGCTCGGGATCTATATCGGAATTCACATTGTTAAACTTTTCCCTGAAAAAGCATACAGGTATTTTGTGATTATAACCACCCTGGGATCTTCAGTTCTGCTTTTTCTCTGAACCAATTACCGGCTGAGGATTACACTTACAGAACCTATCTTCCCTCCCATTGGCGGGTTCATTTTTGATACTTTAACAGTCACTTTCTCAACACCCTCCATCTCAGAATATATTGCATCAAGGATCCTGCCTGCAATATGTTCCAGCAGATGCGATTTCACCTCCATCTGTGACTTTACTATTTCATAAGCCNGCTGATAGTTAACCGCATCTTTAAGGTTGTCGCTGGCAGCCGGACGAGCCATATCGGTTTCAATTGTCAGGTTAACAATAAACTTGTTCCCTACAATACGCTCTTCCTTAAAGTGCCCGTGAAAGGAGTAAAACTCCATATTTTCGATCTGGATCTGTCCCATAATAATTTTCTTTTACCGCGAAGGTACACATTGTGGTAAAAAACAGAAAGTAATAAAATATCAATCTTTATAATAGGAGGAACTCAAATTCATCCTATTTTTGCATTCTTAATATTATCAAGGATGAACGACGATCTCATTAAAGAAAAAGAGGAAACAAAACCATCAATCAGTTTCATTGAACAGTTTATAGTGGAGGATTTAAAAGCCAGGAGAAATGGAGGTAAGATCATTACACGATTTCCTCCGGAACCTAACGGATATCTACATATCGGGCACGCCAAAGCAATTTGTCTCGATTTTGGTATGGCCTTGAAGTACGGTGGCAAGTGCAACCTCCGGTTTGATGATACAAATCCTATAAAAGAAGATGTTGAGTATGTCGATTCTATCAAAGAGGATATTCACTGGCTGGGTTTCGACTGGGAGGAAAGGGAATATTATGCATCTGATTATTTCAGTAACCTTTATAATTTTGCTATAGAGCTCATCCAGAAAGGTCTCGCATATATTGACGATCAGCCTGCCGATGTGATTTCAGCTCAGAAAGGGACTCCCTCACAACCCGGGATAGAAAGTCCTTTCAGAGACCGTATGGCCGACCTGAATATTGAGCTGTTCGGAAGGATGAACAATGGTGAATTCGAAGAAGGTAGCCATGTTCTAAGGGCAAAGATTGACATGGCTTCTCCGAACATGCATATGCGCGATCCTATTATTTACAGAATAATTAAAACGCCTCATCATCGCACCGGCAATAAGTGGAACGTGTACCCCATGTATGATTTCGCACACGGGCAGAGCGACTATTTTGAAGGTGTTACCCATTCACTTTGCACGCTTGAATTTGAAGTTCATCGTCCTCTCTACGACTGGTTTATCGATGAGCTCAGTGTTGATGATTATCGTCCGCGACAGATAGAATTTAACCGCCTCAACCTCACCTATACAATGATGAGCAAGAGGAAGCTTCTCGAGCTGGTACAGGAAGACAGGGTAAAAGGATGGGATGATCCGCGGATGCCCACCCTGTGTGGTTTAAGAAGAAGAGGTTATACTCCTGAGTCGATCAAGAAGTTTGTTGATCTCATTGGATACACTAAAGTTGAAGCTATAAATGATGTTTCCCTTCTTGAGCATGCGGTACGGGAGGATCTCAATTTAAGAACACCCAGGGTATTTGGAGTGCTGAATCCCCTTAAGGTTATAATCAGCAACTATCCTGAAGGCAAGGTTGAGAATGTTGAACTTATAAACAATCCCGAGGATGAAACCATGGGTACCCGTATGGTTCCCTTCAGCAGGGAGGTTTATATTGAACAGGAAGATTTTATGGAAGTCCCTCCGCATAAATTTTTCCGTCTTGCTCCGGGCATGGAGGTTCGTCTCAAGGGCGCATATATAATTAAATGCGAGGGATTTAAAAAGAATGAATCAACCGGGGTGATCGAGGAAGTCTATTGCACATATGATCCTGAGACAAAGAGCGGTGGTGCCACATCAGAGAAAAAGGTTAAAGGTACATTGCATTGGGTATCTGCACAGCATGCTGTTGATGCGGAAGTGAGGCTGTACGACAGGTTATTCAATCATGAGGATCCTTCAGGACAAAAGGAAGATGACTACCGGGCGTTTCTTAATCCCGATTCATTGAAAGTTCTTACAGAGTGCAAGGTTGAACCTTCTCTGGCTAATGCAAAACCGTTGGATAAGTTTCAGTTCCAGCGTCTGGGGTATTTTTGTGTGGATTATGATTCGAAGCCGGAGAAGCTGGTCTTTAACAGGACGGTTTCATTGAAGGATACGTGGGCGAAGATAAATAAATGAGGACTGAGGTCTGAGGAATGGGGTGTGAGGTGTGAGGTATAAGGATTGAGGGATGCAGTACCTAGTTTCAGTTTTGATATTGCTTAAACCAATTATCTGTCTGAAATGGTAAATAGTTTCAGGGAGCTTATTGTTTATCAGAAGGCCCATAAACTTGCTATGGAAATCTTCAACCTGTCGAAGAATTTCCCAAAGGAAGAGAAGTATTCTCTTACAGATCAGATAAGAAGATCCTCCAGATCAGTAAGTTCATGTATAGCAGAATCATGGGCAAAAAGATTATACATTAAGGCATTTGTAAACAAACTTACAGACTCTTTGGGTGAAGAATATGAGACTGAAGATTGGCTCTGCTATTCCGTAGATTGTAAATATATCACTAGTGATGAATATTCTAAAATGATTTCAGGATATGACGAAGTACGTAAGATGCTGATTTCCATGATAAATAATCCTGAACAATGGTGTCTTAATCAGCAATGAGTAAGTCACCCTTGGCCGTATGAGGATTTCCTCACACCTCACGCCTCATACCTCACACCTTCTATATTACTTGAGAGATTTTTCAATATTTTTTAAATTTCATTAGAAATATTTCTATATTTGCCCCTCGAAAATTGTCCCGTGGTGTAATTGGCAACACGTCTGATTCTGGATCAGAAGAGTTCAGGTTCGAGACCTGACGGGACAACTGAAAATCAAACACTTACATAATCAAATATGTAGGTGTTTTTCTTTATTGCTAGGTCCTTGCCAGGTTTTGAGGGGTTTTAGAGGCACAGAAATCTCCTATCTTTAAATCTATTCGCTTACCGATTTTTGTTTCCCCTCCCCAGTTTCTCTTTTCCAAATCTCATTATTCTGTCTATCCAAAAACGTTAGAAAAATATATCTATCTTCGACTTCCATAGTTATAACTCCTGCACCTGTTGTATACCTTGTAAAATCACCAGTACTCAGGTGCCTGATGCGTTTTGGCTCATTGAACAGAAACCTTTCAGCATTTTGAAATTGCTGATATTTACTTGTCCCATTTCCATATTTTATTGAGTATAGCTGTTGTGTCTTCCCGAATCTAGATTCTATTGAATCCTGAACTTCTCCCGGCATATTGACTCTTACTTTATATGCGGTTTGACTCTGCCCTGTCCCATACACATAAATCTCACAGTTCTTTTCTAAAAATTCGCCACTAAGTTTAATCTGATTTTCTTTTGTTAGTTGTGGCTCAGTAAATCCGAGCTTAATCAACTCATTTACAAATTTATTAAGTTGTCCATTTATTTGAATATTATTAAACTCCAGGTGTTTCTTTGATGAACAGCCACATAATAAAATAATTAATAGCTGAAAGGAAGTGTTTTGTGTTTTCACTTTGTTAGACTTTGAACTTGGAATTCATATAACGTAACTGAATAAATTTATTGTGTCTTTCAAGGATTTAAAGATATGAGATAACCAAATCAAAATGATATGGTTCATGAAAAACCGATTCTACCCAAAAGCTGAATTCAATATGTCAATCCATAGTTTGATCTTATCAGGTATTAACCTGTTTGACAGCGTTTTATCCTTATTTATTCCATCGTAGCTTTCCTGACTGAATTGCTGACACCGCCGCCCTTACCATTTATTATACTTTTAACAAAGCTGTTTTTATTTCCGTCCAGCCAGTAAATAATTTTATGATGAATTTTATTTTCAAGGGTTGAAGGTGTTTCAATAGCGTTATCAACAACTACCGGAGCATCAAAGAATACGTTATAAATTCCTATTCCCCATGCTTCATGGCTTTTAACATTACCTGACACCTTGTATGAAGCATAGCCATTAATTCCATCGTGTTTCCAGGCATCAGCGGTAGGCGGATCATACGGCATTTCACTCTGATAAAAATAGACCCTTCCGTTATTCCCGTTCCAGAGAGTCTGATATTCCTGAAAATGTTCATTAAATAAACCGTAAACAGTCACATCATCACCATTAACAATTAAACCGTTTGAACATCTGTTTTTATTCCATCCCACACCGTTTCCGTGATCGGCTCTCCAAAGCCAGATATGATCAGCGACAACATTTTGACTGTTTATTGTCATGCAGTTTGAAGCTGATCCTTGCGCCGGGCCACCTACCCTGAAGAAAATATCATAAAGAAAAGATGGGTTTGATTCATGTGATCTGCCGGAACCTGGTTCTCCAACCTGAAGAAGTGTTTCGGAACGGAGATTACCAGCATCAATTAAAAGTCCGCAAATGGTAACTCCATCAACATCGGAAATTTCCAAAACGGAATTCCCTTTCATGGGCATCAGCGACGGCATCCCGATTCCCATAACTACAGTTCCTTTATGAGTAATTCTTAGACTATTGTCAAGAGGATATATTCCGGGAGTAAACAACAGATTCTTCCCTTTCTCTAAAGCAGAATTTATTGATTCCGAATTATCAACCCCTGGTCTAACAATATAAAATTCATTTAGGTGCAAAGATTTTTCGTCTTTAGCATTATTCAGCCATCCGGGTCCGATGGAATTTTTTTTGAGACCAGGAATTTTGACATTAAATCCGTTGCCATCAAAAGTCATATAGGGCTTTTCCCTAATAATCGGGGTTTCCTTAATTGTTGTAAAAGGTTTAGCGGGCCAGTCTTCTGAAGGCGCATTCGGAACACCTACAAACATCATATTCCAGCTTCCACCCGACCATTTCCCCCATTGGGTGTTTCTTGAAAACCATTGCTGCTGGGGACCGGAAGTCACAATTCCGTCAATTTTTGAATCAGCCAGGAAACCGCCACTGGCATACCCTTTATCGAATAGCTGTAAATTCCCTTTAATATAAACCCTGCGCATAGGAGCAGCTTGTGATACACCCCAGATATTTGTAGAATCAGTTGATGGTATAACAGTCAGATTCTCTGCTGATCGCCAGAAATTGGTCAATACGTTATTATCATGAGTAGTATTTGACTGTACAGCACCAATGATTACTACATCTTCAGGAGATTCCCCCAATCCAAGTACCTGCATGTAATACCCTACTTTTATATCAAGTGTATATTTCCCGGGCTTGAATAATAGAGCGTAGCGGTCTTTGCTGAATTCGCTTTTATCCGGAGCTTGTCGATCATAGATATAATCAATTATTCTTTGAATCTCTTTCATATCCATACCAGCTTCAAAAACAAAAACATTTCCCCCTAGAGTTGAATGTCTGAATTTTTCAGAATTAACCGGTGTGGTTTCCCTGGAAAACTTAGTATTCTGTGAATAACAAATATGCACCCCTTGCATTAGGATAAACAGCAATACTGATAAAAGAACTTTCATTTTCATATCATTATTCTTTAAAATATGGTGAAAAAGCTAATCTTAAAAATATGGATAAGCAATTCACTTTGCAGTTTTTCCAGAACTCTTCAAATCCAGTGACCCAAAATGTCTCGATCATACCAATTTCATTTTGCGAATTTATCAGACTGGTTGCCTGAGGAACAGCTTTGTATTGATAAACAGGCTCATTCCTTTTTTAAATTTCTATATTGCTGACTTTTAGTCGACTCTGGAACTTAATTGTTATAAAATTAGCTAAAAATTCAGAATGCTTAAGAAATTTTAATTCTTGTAATCATTAGGATCAATGAAAATTGCCCATCAAAAAGAACTTATTGAAAAATCTTATCAGGTTTGTGCTGGGTTTTGGGGGTAAAAAGTATCAAAAATTGAAATGTAATGATATTGTCTTTATAACTCACCATTGATATTCAATGTGTTAAGATTAATCTAGGATATTAATTAATGATTCTGGATCAGAAGGCCACCCNTACAGTCACGCTCCTCCCTATCCCGACATAGCATGTCGGGACTTAACGGTCGTCCGGGTTCGAGATCTGACTGGCCAACATAAAACAGAGCGAGAGTGATAGCGTGAGCTGGTTCTCTCGTTTTGTTTTCTCAGGTCTCGCAATTTATTGCCAGGTTCTTGCTATGGTTTGAGGTTTTTTGGACGATCCATTTAAATTCAAACAACGGTAAATGAGAGTAACACCATTATTCTTTAGACTCGTACTTTCAATTTTACTGTAGAATTTGACCAGCTTCTAAATCTTTCATAACTTTATGAATCTTAATCATTAACATGGCAAGTATCATCCCTGGTTACGAATACGATATTTTTATCTCCTACCGACAGAAAGATAACAAACATGAGGGGTGGGTAACTGAATTTGTAAATAATCTTAAGGGAGAACTGGAGTCTACATTTAAAGAAGACATCAGTATTTATTTCGACATCAATCCTCATGACGGACTTCTGGAGACTCATGATGTTGATGCTTCATTAAAGGAGAAACTTAATTGCCTGGTCTTTATTCCAATCATCTCCCGTACATACTGCGATCCCAAATCCTTTGCATGGGAACATGAATTTAACGCATTTCTTGAAAAAGCATCCCACGATAAGGCCGGATTAAAGGTTAAATTACCCGATGGGAATGTTTCAGGCAGAGTTCTCCCGGTTCTTATTCATAATCTGGATCTTGAAGATATTAAATTATTAGAATCAAGGCTTGGTGGAGTCCTCAGAGGAATTGAATTCATATATAAAGAACCAGGTGTAAACAAACCGCTTACATCCGAAGATGATGAAAGGCAAAATCTGAACCATACCAAATACAGAATTCAGATAAACAAAACTGCAAATGCAATTAAGCAAATCTTTTCAGGATTAAAAGGTGAATCTATAGAATCCGGTTTTGAAAAGAAGGAAGTTGTACCTACAGGAGAAAAACCATCACCCCCTGAAAAATCTATTATCGTTCTGCCATTCGAGAATATTAGTCCCGATACCGACCAGGAGTACTTTAGTGACGGACTTACAGAGGAGATTATAACTGACCTTTCACATATCCATAACCTTTTGGTTATTTCAAGAAGTTCAGCCATGACATTTAAAGGGAAAAACAAAACAATTCCTGAAATTGCACAAGCAGTAAATGTCCGGTTTGTTCTTGAAGGAAGTGTCCGAAAGGCTGGGAATGATCTCAGGATCACTGCACAGCTTATAGATTCGGTTACAGATGCTCACCTGTGGGCAGAGAAATACTCGGGTAAAATTGATGATGTATTTTATATTCAGGAAAAAGTATCGCGTTCCATTGCAGATGCCTTGAAGTTGAAACTGAGTTCCCAGGAAAGCAAAATGATTGCAGAACATAAAGTGAACGATATCCGGGTATATGAGTGTTTCCTGAAAGCAAGACAGGATTTATGGAAATATACCGATGAAAGCCTTGCCAGGGCTGAACAAAGTCTCAAAAACGGGTTGAACCTTCTTGGAGATCAGGAGCTCCTGTACACCGGCCTTGGTCAGGTGTACTTCCAGTTTTACGATAGCAGTATAAGGCATGAAGAAATTTACCTTGAAAAACTTAAGGATTGTATCAATAAAATATTCATAGCTAATCCTGAATCTGCAGGTGGATATCAACTTTCAGGATTGTTAAAGATGAAAAAAGAAAATGCCCAAAGTGCATACCGGGATTTTAAGCGTGCTTTTGAGCTAAATCCTGCTGACCCTGAAACAATATTATGGTTGTTCTATATTCTATCCCATCATCTGGGCCGACCTGAGCTGACTGGTCATCTGATAAAAAAAGTAACCGAGATAGACCCACTTACTCCAATGACCCAAGGGTACATGGGTTGGAATAATTTTTATGAAGGGAAGTTTGACAAGGCCGTAACTTACATAAAAATATGGTACGAAATGGAACCCGATAGTGTACTTGCTGCATGGTATTACGGACTATTTCTGGGTTGGAATAACGATTTTCAGGGAGCCATCCATTNTATAGATGAATTTTACCAGAAAAATCCTGATAATTTCCTTTCAAAATTTCTTTTACTATTCAAATATTGCTTACAAAATAACAAGGAAGCAGCACTTCCTTTGTTCACTGAAGAGTTTAAAAACATTGGCTGGAATGATTTTGGATTGCCATTGTTTATTGCCGATTTTTATGCACTGATTGATGAAAAAGAAGAATCCCTTAAATGGCTTGAACGAGCCGTTTACTGGGGTTTGATTAATTATCCCTTCCTTTCAGAAACAGATCCCTTTCTCAAAAATATCCGGGGAGAGGAGCGGTTCATTAAGCTCATGAAGAATGTAAAACACGCCTGGGAGAATTTTAAAGTTTAAAACATTTTTAAACACTAAAGATGTCAGGCATCATCGAAGGATATAATTTTGATATCTTCATTTCCTGCCCACGGAAAGACTTTTAAGACGACAAGTGGGTAAGTGAGTATGCTGAAAATCTGAAGAGTAAAGTGGAATAACATCTAATGTTTTCAGGCAAACTGAAGAATTTTCCAGTTCAGGAAATGATGTGAATCATGTAAACTTTTTAGTTTGTTATACAACACTTTCAATAAATTAATGGTCCATCTTTGACGTACTATATAAAAAGTAAATCGCATGAAAAAAACTTTATTGCTTTTGCTTTTATTAATGACTGCACTTGCAGTTAATTCGCAGACCAACCTGGTAATATCTGACAAATATGACCGCACTCCCATTCAGATTGCTGAGCTTAAGGCAACAATAACTGATTACATAACCAGGCATTATGCCGGTTTCATTATTAATCAGGCAACACGGGTCGTTAAAAATAATATCATCACTTATGAGATAATCATCCTACAGGGGGTTACAACAGATACTCTTATTTATGACCAAAACTATAATTTAGCCCGTGAGATTGTTCAAAATGATTCAATTAATAACGCTAAAAGGAAAAAGTTATAGACTTCTTTTAACTGATAATCTCTAGTCAATTAAAAGAAAAAAATCTGTTATTCTAAAGGCCGTGACAACATGAATACCGCCCTTCGACTACGCTCAGGACGGCATTTTTATTTTGGCCTATCAGGTCGGGAAATTAACCCACCGAGGCCGTTTAACAAAGGTAGAAGACCGTGAGGGTCATTAATATTCCAAAGGAGGTCCTGTAACTTGCATATCATGGTCCTGAAATAATTTTGCACCTTCGTCAGGGGAAGGTATACCTTCAATATTACCTAATGCTCTGAAATAATCTTCCATTTTACCTGAAGGCTGAAAGAAATATAGCAACCTTCCTGTATCCGAGAGTTGGGCAAAAGCATGGGGCACCCCCCTGGGCAGAAAAATCATATCCCCTTTTTGAAGCAGGAATTTTTCATTTGCACACTGAAATTTATAAGATCCCTGCGAAATATAAAAAATTTCATCCTGAGCATGGTGTATATGAAGGGGTGGGCCTCCCTTTTCATAGCCATTGTATTCAAAAATTGTAATCTCTGATCCGGTGTCTTTTCCTGAAACTTTAATGTCATTCAGATTCCTGCTATTCAGTTTAGTTTTTTCACCAAATCTGCTCTCACCAGATCTGATAACAAATCCGTTGTTTAATCTTTCATTTAAAATGTGGTTCTCAGTTGGGGAAAGTGGTGGACCATAATTTTGAATCCCTGCATCTATACCGATTTGCTTAATCTCAGATTCTGATTCCTTTCCGGTTAATTGAGTCATCTTAAGAAAAAATTCTTCCATTTTNCCTGCAGGTTGCAGGAAATAGAACATTTGTCCTGNATCTGAGACCTGTACCCAGGAATGCTTAATAGTTCTTGGCAGAAAAATAAGATCACCTGCCTCTAGTAATTGTTTCTCATCTCCTGATTGAAAGATGTATCTTCCTTCCAGCACATAGAACATTTCGTCCTGGTTTAAATGAGCATGAAGAGATGGACCGGTTTTTTGGGTTCCTACATACTCAAAGGCNGACAATTTACCCATTGTATCTTTNGATGACAACTTTAAGTCGTTGGGATTGACGCCAAGAAATGGTGTTGGNACACCAAACCTGCTTAANCCCGACTTCAACACAAATGGTTTACCCGGCATATCCGAAACTCTCCATGATGTTGAACCGATTAAGGCAGGAAGAGATAATAATGAAATGGTAACAAACTTTCTTCTGTCCATATTTATAATAGGTTAATTTATAGGGAATTCCTGTTTAAACAAAATAAAATATTAATAGTTCATAATTCCTGATTTTATTTCTTATTAAAGAAGTTTTAGCATATGTATTTAAGTATGGCTTCAATCGGATGAAATTTATTGTCACCTCAAACCGAGAATAAATACTAGTAGTTTACCGATATATGGTAAGTGTAATCTGATTAATGTTGGAACAAATTTAAGGGAAGCCAACATTAATAATTTTCATATCTTAGTAACAAAACAATTCAATTAATTATCACTATAAATCCATTCTAATTGTATGAAGTTATGGAAAACAAATTGCAGATAAAATCAGTCCACTATAGAAAAATATTAAATTCTCATGGGAAATTTACAAATGAGTTTATCATTTTTCTGAATAATGGTTCCACAGGCAGGGGCGCCTCACCGCAAGGCGAAACAATCAGTATTTATGAAGACAAACATTTTGATATAAGCCCGAAGAAAATAATTGAGGAGCTTGTGAAAGACGGAGTCCTTTCCAAACCAATGAATCAGGAGGAACTTGACAACTATCTTGAGGGTAAGATGGGGTATTTTGGAAGAAATAATTCCTATGCCTTATCATTGGCTTTTTACGATGCTCATGAGCATTTCATGCAAACGGGTACCATCGAGAACATTAAAAGTCATAATAACCATATTCCCAAACAAAGTATTAATATATTGAATGGAGGCTATCATGCCTATACCAATCCGGTTCAAAGTGAATTTTCTGAATTTCTGATTGTTGCAAAGACAAATAACCTGATATCTGTTCTGAACGATCACGAGGTGATCCAGGACAGGGTAAAGGATAAATTAACAAAACTTGAAAAAATATATGTTAATAAGAACCTGGTCCATAAATCGGAACATGGTGATAACCGCGACTGGTTTGACTTTTTGCTGACAACACTTAAAGAATTGGGATTGGAGAATGATTATGAACTGATGATAGATGCCAGTGCAGGTGACCTGTGGAATGGAAAGGAATATCGGTTTGGCATTACCAGTAATACCGCTATGACCAGGGAAGAGATGTGCGCTTACTGGATGGATTTAATAAAGAACTATAAACTGAAAATCCTCGAAGATCCCTTTCATGAGACCGACTTCGAATCATGGCATAGCTTAACCAACAGTCAGACTATTTGCAAAATAGTNGGTGATAATCTTTACTCCGGCGATCATAAGAGAATTGCAGAGGGTATCGATAAGAAATACACTAATGGAATAATCCTTAAACCCAACCAGGCTGGAACAGTTACAAATACAATTAAAGCTATTAGTCTGGTTCAGCAGAACAATCATATGCTAATCACTTCGCATCGGTCAATCAGTACCGAGTCAACATTTTTATCACATATTTCAAACAAATACAATGCAGAATATATTAAGAACGGTCCTATATTTACGGATTATTCTTCAGTTATACGTCTTAATGAATTTATCCGTTTATCAGGATTAGGATATGAATAAAATTACAAGGATTTTAACTATCAGGCATGGTCAGACGGCCTATAATATAGAAAAACGCTATGCCGGCTCAATAGATATACCTTTGAACGAAACAGGCGTCAGGGATGCGGAAAATGCTGCAACGATATTAAAAGGCTATGAACTGGATGTTGTCATAACCTCTGAACTGCAAAGAGCAATACGTACAGGTGAGCTGCTCACCTACGGACGTAACATTCAAATCATTCATAATGCATTATGTAATGAGAGAAATTATGGCAGGATGCAGGGTTTAACCTATACTGAAGTAGAAGAAATAAAACCCCGGATCAAATATTTCAAGCTTAACAGTGATTTTCATTCTTTAGATCCTCCTGGTGGCGAAACCTTTCCTGCACTCAGAAGAAGGGCGAAATTATTTTCTCAATTCATCTTTCAGAATTACAGCGGCTCAAATATATTAGTTGTATCAAGCAGTGCTTTTATGCAACAACTACATGGTTTATTCAGGGGACATGACTGTATGGAATCATTGAGAAATGATATTCATAATCTTGAATGTACAACTTTTACTTTTAACGGTAAGAAGCTAATTGAAGAGAAGACAGTAAGTCTCCGCCGCGATAACTCAGTAATTGAGCAAAGTTTTTAATTGAGAATTAGTTGATCATGCTCCTCTTCATGAAAAAATTGATTGTTACTGGTGAGATTTCTCATTCTCTCTTTTATGCCCAATCCTAATTTCTACCGATGGCTTTCGGGAAGATACTTCTGACAGGTACAGCCGTTTTAAGAAGCTTTGGAGATGAATGAGTAATTGCATCAGTAAGTTTCTCCATCTTTTGAAGCTAATTTTAAACACATCTTTCGCAGAGAATTTTGTACGCCCCGTAAGGGGCACAATAAGTTAGAGCAGGGCATAGCCCTGCTTAGAATGCAACATAACATTCCTGAGCCCCGTAGTGGGCGGAATAAAGATTTCTAAATCCAATTCTCTGGAAATGTGTAAATTTGAATAAAAGGAAAATATATCAATTTTAGATTAGTACAAAGCTCTCCTCGAAGAGCATGGAATTCCGTATGACGAACGGTATCTCTGATAATTATTATTTCACCCACTACGGGGCTCAGAATCGACTCTAAATCCCACGACGGGCGATGCCCGACGCTAACCTATTAAAGGCCTACGGCCATAATCATCATTTTTAAAGTATATTTTCTCTAAGTCGAATCAGGGAATTATTGTTTTGCGTTCATAAGATAATATTCCTGAGTTCATTTAGAAGATGTATATAAAGTTTAGCTTTTGAAGGAGGGAAAACTTTTTTCTCCCGGTTTCACTCATATCCACCATCCTAAAGTTGACGACTTAATCCTCTAATGGCTTGATGGGTAATTTACTGGAAACAGATTCCTCCAATAATCTTGGATAAACTACAACTGATCAATAGTGTCAGGAATCCTTTTTCATGTATGAGATATAACTTTCAAATTTTCCACGGGGTGATAATACAGGGGATTCAACGATTTTGACAGTTATATCTATAATATTTTTAGATTTTTTGGCCAACAGATCCTTTATACCGCTTAATTCCGACATCTTAAAGTCCTTCCCGAGAATAATAAGAAGATCTGCTTTCCCCTTCTCAGACTGAATGAACTGATTACAAATTATATTGTTGAAGATAGGATGTGAAAGATCAAAGGCAGAACTTGGTATGAATTCACCATTGATCCCATATAAGCCAATAGTACTGCTTCTTTTGCCTTCAATACGATAATATTGATTCTCAGGGATACAAACGTCGTCAGTTTTGTACCTGATAAACGGCATAATGCTGCTCAGGAATCCTGTTGCTACGATATTATAACTTCCGTTTTCGTTAGGGATCTGTTCGGTAAAGCCATAATAAGGATCAAACCTGTAGAGGTCTCCGCTTATTCCTTCTGCTAATACACATCTTTCACTATGCCCATAATGCACAAACGATTTTACCTTAAAAAAATCTTCAATGTATGCCCGTTGCTTTTCATCTATATTCTCAGACATCAGAAAAATTCCCTTTAAATTCAGATTATGCTTAACGTTATTTTCATCCAGCAATTTCGCAAAATACCAAATCGATGAGGGGTACCCGTTCAGATACTTGGGTTTAAAATCGTTTATTTTTTCTGTTATACTGGTTATGGTTGATCGTGTTATTTTTATCGGGAAAAATATGAGTTCATTATGCATGGGATTGTATTGCCAGAGGTCCTCTCCGAACTTAACCTGCCTGAATGTGGCCATCCTGTCATGAAGTGAATATCCAAGTTTTTTATGGTAATAATACAGAAATGCATTCTCAGAGAACATTGAATCAAGATCAAGCAAAAACTTCAGAGGTGCCCCTGTACTTCCCCCTGTTGCAGCAGAATAATATCCATTCTTAACTTTTTTCTTTGAAATGAGCTTATCAAAATTATCAGTAATTATCTGCCTGGTAAGAAAAGGGATAATCTTTATCTCATCAAAATCAGAAAACCTGAGCGGATCAAAGGAAATTTTATCAAATAATTCAGTATAATAGGGAACAGTCTGATATGAATGTATTAATGTGCGTTTCAGCTGGTTAAACTGATAATCTTTTATCTGGCCGGCGCTTAATGTTTCCCTTTTTTCAAGCAGATTATAATATCTTAAAAACTCCTTGTTCTTTACCAGATATTGCCTGAATAATGGAGCCGAAACATATTTCAGGTTTTCCGGCATTTTATCCCTGATCTTTTTCAGATATTGCCTATTCATTTGAGTATTTCAATTTTAAAATAACCTCTCTTCCTTTCATCAGAAGTACTTTTATAATTCCTTCGTGTCTTCTGTCCAAATTTCCTATTAAAGAAACTAAATTAAGATCTCATTGCATAAAGATATTTCAAAGTTTTTCATTATTCTCTTCGAATTTTCTAAAAGTGCACTTTTTTCTGCTATCCTCTATTCTATAGATATTTATTATCATTTGTGAAGTACACATAATTAATGGAATTTGATTTTGAAGGCGAAATAAGCATAATAAACTTATGCACTTCTATCCAAAACATTATATAACACCTCTTTCATTTCAGCATACACATGTGAAGTATCAGATTCAGAGACCGTCATTAGTGCATTTTTGCCCATTGCTGCGCAGATTTCGGGATTCGCCTTAAGAAATAGAATCCTGTCAGAGATTATTGAAGGATCATTTTCCGTAAGAAATCCGTCATGCTTATCGGTGATCAACATTGAATGAGTCTGAATAATATTGGCTATCACAGGTTTACCGGAAGCCATATATTCAATAACTTTCTGGGGCGGCGACATCCGGTATACCGGATTGTCTTC
>JGI20214J51088_10001055_pt1 | contig 18816 bp, 22 predicted proteins | sample WetSurMetagenome_FD_51088 | JGI IMG/M metagenome (IMG submission 51088) | reverse complement strand
TACCTAACTTACCGTTAGTGTGAATGAGAGTTGCATAATCATCTGTTTTTGCTTCGTTTTGGATATAAATATAAATACATGATATACTTTATCATTCTGTAAGGAGGAAATAAATCATGAAGAAAATTATTCCACTACTGATTGTAGGAATGTTAGTCCTGACTGGACTTGGGGCAGCAGCAATACCTATTGAAAAAAGTACAATATCTCAGCCAGAACTGCTTATAAAAGTTAGGGGTGGGTTTGGACTCCATTTAGTTATTGAAAACATTGGAGATGCACCTGCTACCGATGCTGACTGTGTGATAGTTTGGTGTAATATATCTGATTATAGAAGTTGGGAAGGTCCGTTTCCAAGTTCAGATTCATTTCAGTTAGGTACTATTGCTCCAGGTCAATCTGTAAAAGTTTGCTTTAGACCAGTTGGATTAGTATTTAGGCTTTTTTCAGACCGTAATAACATAGAGGTTGAAGCAGGTTGTGCTGAACATTCATATTCTAGGGTTGATATAAAACACACTATTTTATTATGGAGACTAATAATATTAACATAGCACAATCTCAACCATTACGAACATATCAAAAAAATTGCTCATAGTTGAAAAACAAAGTTAAAACCGTGTTAATGCTTGACCTCAATTGAAGTTTCTGAGGATATGTTTTTAAAGAAGAATGCAAAATAAAAAATCAAATGATTATTTAGAAATCAAATTTCAATATGATGAGGACACAAAACCAATTATTAACCAAAATCCATTTATACCAAGCCCTATACCTGACAGTAAAAATGCATATCGTCTAAATCTATCCTCTTTTGAGATTTTTCTTGTTAATGCATACAATATCATTCCGAATAAACATAATAATACAAAAATCAAGAAGAAAACGAAAATTGTCCAATTAAGTGGTATTTCGCCTTGTAATGTAGTATATATAATATCTGGTATTGGTACGAGGAATCCTCCAGAAAAGCCAATTATTGAAATGAAAAGAATAATCTTACTCTTAAGGGTATGTTTCTTTTCCATTTGTTTTAATTATCTTTTTCGATTTTTTAACATTTTCGGGTTCAAATCCCTTCCCCTGCACTTTTTTTATGCTGACAAAGGTTTAAATAACTCAGGGTGTTTTTATTTAATATGGAGGAATGACGTTGTTTCGAAAAGGATTAGTTATTTTAACTATTCTCTTGTTCGTTGGAACCTGCATCATTCCAACGACTGCACAAAATATTTTGAAACCATGTCCAACATCAAGAGGAGATTGGTTGTATGTCGGTGGTGGTGGACCGGGGAATTACTCAAAGATTCAGGATGCAATAGATAATGCAAGTGACGGGGACACTGTTTTTGTCTATAGTGGGACCTACCCAACGTCTGGCATTTATATAGAAAAAGCGATTCAACTCATAGGAGAGAATAGAAATACAACAAACGTTGAATCATCATCAAATGTTGGGATTTACATAAAACCAAATTCACATAATGTGGCAATAAATAATTTCACGTTTCAAAACTTTGCTGTCGAAACTCATTATAATAATAATATCAGTATCAGTGACAATATATTCTTGACCACTGTTTATTATGGGAATCCTTCAGTTATAGACTCGTCTGGGTCGTACAATACATTCAAAGGAAACACCATCATTCTGAGACATACGACTGAAGAAGAAATTGGTCCAAATGAATGTATGGGATTGAATGAATATCATTCCACCATTGTGAATAACACCTTGGTCGGAGCAACATATACCGGATTATCCCTCGGGGGGAGACCAACTGAAAATGAGCAGTATGGCCTGAACATAATCTCCAGGAACACCTTCTCAAATAATGAAATAGGCCTTTATTTAAGCACCCTTGTAACAACCATAGGAAGGAACAATATCACACAAAACAATTTTATCAATAATAGCGACCATGCGGGATTTACCATAAGTGTCTTAAATCCGTTTGATTTGATTCATGTGTTTTCATCCCTGCATAGGATTCCTTTTTCACAGTGGGATGGCAACTATTGGGATGATTATACGGGTCATCTTGGTCGGAAGATTCCTGGAAAAATACAGTTCTTTTCAACAAGATTTGAAATTCCTGTAAGGAATGTTGATCGTCATCCTGCCCCTGAGCCCATATACCTGAACAAGAAGTCAGGTTCGGCAACATCATTGGACACTATTTCTAATGTAATGGAGAGATATAGTGATAGTACTATGACCTGGGGTGATTGGTGGCCTGATTTTCCAGGGAGATATGAATCATTCTTTGAAGTCAAAGATATTATTGATTTCGGTCAGACTGCCTGGGGGTTGACCACCGCTGATTTTAACATGGACGGTCTGATGGATTTCGCAGTCTCCTGGGCAACAAATCCTTGGACACATTCGACAATCTCCATTTTCTATAATGATGGGGATGGTGGTTATACGCAGGATGATGTGTATACGACCACATTCTATCTGAGATATATCGAGGATTTGAGTTCAGGTGATTATGACAATGATGGTGATATTGATCTTTTGTTTACCTACTCTGAAGCTACGGGTCCTCAGAAAACGAATGGTGTTGTGGATCTTTTATTAAACGATGGATCAAATCATTTTGTTGATTGTGTAATGGTCACTCGGCTTCTTCCAACAGATGGTGGAGAACGACGTATTAACCCTCAGGTGAGTTCAGCGGATTTTGATGACGATGGTGATATTGATTTCCTGGTAGGCGATAACAGTGGCCTGGTTGAGTTCTATCGGAACAACGGGTCCGGTGTCTTTACTGGTACTGGCATCTATGATTTCGGTGAGGAGATGAGCTGGGGTCTTTCTTCCGCTGATTTCGATGGCGATGGAGATATTGATTTTATTGTGACTCAATCAAAAAATATTGATGCTGGTCGTGTTCTTTTAGTGCCTAATGATGGAACAGAGGAGTGTTTCAATCAGTCTAATTATGTTCAAATCGCAGTTCTCCCCCCAAGACTATCATTTTTTGCAGGGCCTGTTGCAGGTTTCGGATGTTTATGTACCATGGATTATGATGATGATGGACGGATGGATTTCCTTTTTTCAGGGGGTGACTCTCTATTTCTCTATATGCAAAATGAAACCGGGGGTTTTGATTATTTTCACGTCTGCCGTCTTCCAGCGGTTAACGTTGGAAATGGTACGTTCTATGCAGATCAATTACGTGTAGGGGCCATAGCCACTGGTGATTTTAACGGAGATGGTCTGGATGATTTGGTTGTCGGTGGTGTTCAAGGAGTGGTACGGTTATTCATCAATCAAAGGATGCTTGTGGATATTATCTTCCCGGACCGAGAGGGCATAATAATTCATAACGAGTATAAAATGGATCTATTGCCGTTTTATTTTGCTTTTAAGCATGGAACTTCCTTCGCATTCGGAAGGATAACCGTTATTGCAAAAGAGCTTGAGCCGCTTCAAAAAGTTGAGTTCTACCGTGGGAACAAACTGATGTACACCGATGACGCGGCGCCCTATGAGTGGAATTGGACTGGTTTTTCTTTTGGTCGCCATATCATTAAAGCAGTGCCCTATGACCTTGATGGAAAACAAGCAGGGTATGATACTGCTGTAGTCTGGAAGTTCTTTTAATCTATCGAATGAATTTATGTGCAAATTTTGATTCTGCACATAAATCCCCCCATTTGTGTGCAAAGCCTTATGAAGGTATCCTTCTTTTTTATTCATCCAGCAATACCATCAAGAGGAATACAATCTCACGATACCCTAATTGCATTCAACTTATTGCTTCCAGCTTCAATGTAATCTATAAAAACACAATTATGAATAAATTGATCATCTCAAGTATTTCAACTTTTAACCAAATCACTCAAAACCATATCGAAGGTGGAGTTGAAATGCAAGGTGGTTGCCGCTCCAATGCCTTTAGGTACAATGATATCTCCAATGGTAATCGAGGAATCTGGCTCGATCTTCTTTGTAATTCGAATAGTTTTGTCAAAAACAATATAACAAACAATGAGGTTGGTGTTCAGGTAATGCCCTGTCAATTGAATACTTTTAAAAGAAATAATTTCATAAATAATACTCTTCATGCATATTTTGAGGATACCCTATTGTCAAGTATTTTACCTGATTTCTGGTGGAGGAACTATTGGGATGATTGGGATGGAACCATCCCGAAACGTATTGAGGGAAAAATGATTATTAATCATTTATCTTTTGATCCTGATTATCCAGTTCCTCCGACAGTTAAACCATGGACGAATTTCGATTGGTTTCCGGCAAGAGAACCCTATAACATCCCAGGGATTGTGTAGATGAAACAGGGTCTGATGAAAGAAGTGTTGGTTGTTGCTGTTATCCTTTTGTTCATCGGTGTCGCAATCGCCCCAAGCATCAACTTCAGTGTCGTCAAAGCATCCGATGACAACGACCTGGTTGAAGTCACCACACAAGCGTGNGGCATCAAAGGATTTGGGAATACCACGGTGAAACTCACCAGAGAACAATATCAGAATCTGGAGCAGTATCTGGTTGAATTCAGGGAACGATTGAATCAGACATCAACCAGGGAGGAAGCGGTTCCTATTTTCAAGGAAGCGGTGGTGGAGTTGGATAAGTATGGGTTGTTGCCGAAGGGGATGAGTGTTGAACGGGTACAGAAGTTGGTTACGACAAATCAAGCTCATCCTGATGTTGAAAAACTGATGAACTCCCCAAAGCTATCTCTTTCTCATTTAGAGTTTAACAATGTCTTTTGTTTGTTGTCCATGCTTTCGGTGGTACCTGGTAGTGACGTAACATTTGGGTTGCTTACTTTACCTAGTGTAATTCTTTTCATGATTTTTACCATGGGTATGTTTCATTTTAATAATCTTGAACTTGCAATGTTGGTGGCTATTCCATTATTACTGTCAGTTATCGTAGGGATTCCTTCGTTGATTTTTAATTTGTTAAGTCCTCTTTTACTTTGGGCGGTGGTAATAATTAACTCTGGTTACCAGGGGTTGTCTTTAGGATTAAAAGGATTGCAACCAATAAATCAAAATTTTCAATTTCTAATTGGTTTTAAAGGGCTTCGGATTTGGCTCCCTATTAGCCAGTATGATAGAATAAGTTTTTACCTTGGTCAAGCTCTTGCGACAGCATCATATGTTCCCTAATAAGAATCGCTATAAAAAACTAGAAAGAGAACGTCTGAAATTGTAGATGTGAGACTTTACCCTCCAGATTCTTTCAGTGTATCCGGATTTTCAATTGATGTTTAGTTACAGTTTTTCTTTTACAATACGATAAATCCTGATGTTTTTACCCCTGTAAAACTCAAGTACGCCATATTCAACCAACCTATTTACAGCCTTGTAAAGTTGTACACGGTTCAGAGGTATTTCTTGTTGTGTGTTTTTCGTTAATTTGAGGTAATTTTTATTCGTTGTTTTCAAAAAATCACACAACACAGTAATGTGGTTCATTGAATCGCATAATCGAACTTCAAAGTGAAAAGATTTAGCGCGTGCTATCATGATTATTTTTCGTTTAAACATTGAAATAACGGGGATATAGCGATGAACGCATCCTTCTTGGTATGAAACCATTCTTTTCATTAACAATCGTTTTAAATGATGTGAAACCTGACGATGAAATAATTAAAAACAAAATAGGGGATGAATTTACAGACTCAATAAAGACTATCCTTAATGATATTGCTGAGCTGATTGAATATACATCAGCATTTATTCCCCCTTTATTCTCTTAACTTACAATAAAGCCATACAAGTAAAGCCCCTATACCCTATGGGATAATTGGTAATATTGGTTAATTGGTATATACGGGGAAAAAAGTTGTAGAAATATGTTTGAATAAAATCCATCAACTATTTTTTTGTGATACCATCTAGTAACCCTTCTAGTGGAGGTTACTGAATTACTTGAATATTTTATATGAATAAAATATTAGTTAGATGAAAAAGGATGTTCCTCCGATTTTCCTTATAGTTATAGATAATAGGTGAAACTGGGAAGGCTATTCGAAACCCCCCGAAATCATTGAACATAATTTCTCCTCTAATCATCCCAGAAGTGATATCAAAATTTTGTTAATATTTTCGTCGATATTTTTAACGATTCTATAGAAGAAATTAGTTCTATATTCTCCCAGAAGCGTAATGACTTTTTCATTGGTGACAGCACATTTTTATAAACAACTTGTATTTCGTGTTTCTGAGGAGACCGGGAGACATTTATGAATGAACCCAAGAAATTAAATAAAATGACAATTTCTATTTTTTTGTCGTTCATTTTGATTATTCTCATATTTGTTCTCACATTTCAAAACGATGACCTCCTCGTATACGGCCATGTATTCGCTGGCGCGGTCACCTTAGCCTTTGCCTTAATTGGCGTCATTATTGGTGCGATGATAACAGGGCGGATAAAGAAAAATACCCTTGGAAATCTTCTGAAAATACATCTTGTGGTAAACGGATATGTCAACTTTCTTATCATAGGTACGTTTCTATATGGCATCTGGGCGCGGGTAGCACACGGTGAACCTTTGTTTTTCCAAAGTGGTGATTCGCTGATGACGATGTTAAAAGGGTGGTTAGGAGTAGTTCTCATACTAGTAGCGATGATTCAAATCCTTCCTTGTATCATAGTAAAAAATAAACAACGGAAGAAACAAATTCATATGGTTTTTGGATATTTATTATTACTTTTATTGATAGCACAGACATTACTTGGAGTGGTCGCGACATTATCTGGTGCCTAAAAACGGCAAAAAATGGGCACATCATTAGATAAACGAGGAGTAAGTAGCATCATATTTTCTTATTTTTTTCAAAAGGTTTACAACTTCCTTGCCAGAAATATCGTAATAGTTTCGATAGACTTGTGCATCATCAAACCTGTAGCAATTCCATCATCGACTAAGATGATTGTTTTATTAAAAAAAGATTGGGAAAAAAATCGTTAATATTTTCGTCGATATTTCTGACGATTTTATAAGAGATTTTTAAACGCTAACCACTTTGTTAACCGCCCAGCCTCCTGTTCGATTTTTGTGAATTCAGTCAATAGTCTTAATGGTTTTGGTTCGATAGATTTTCGTTCCTGACTTTTTCTCGTCGGTTCATATTCAAAGTTGTTTAAAGGTTCTTTATGCAACTGACAGTAAGTGTCTGACATGGAATTTCTTTCCTTCGAATCACATTAAACCGTACTAATCCCGGCACGTCGATAGGGAGAAACCAAAGGCTATTTTTATACTCCTTGGGAGTTATACTGAGAGTATACAAACATATTTATAGAAGATGCGCCTCTTTATTATTAACAAATAAGGGGTATTAAATATGAAGATGAAAATCGCAGCGTATTTTGTAGTTGTACTATTCTTGATCGGTAGTATAACTGCAGTAGGCATAGGAAAGCAGTTGACCGCTAACGAAAAAACTATCGCTGTACAATTTTCAGCGCCAAAAACAACTCTGTCAGCCATCGAATCAAACACGTATATTCAATTAAATATTGGAAACGCTGATCAGGCGTTGTATACCGCAGGGGAGCCAATTCTGCCAATGTATACGACAGTTCTGGAATTCCCTCTGGGGACAATTATAACAAGCGTTGAATGTATTCCTCAAGAAATACAAACAATGACGTTGCCGTATAAGATAATGCCTGCTCCTGAGCCGATTGCGTTGAACTCTGAAAATCCTGTCGCGGTGTACTCAGCAGATCAGGCCACGTATAACTCTGCACAATACTTCCCTGACAACTGGGTTGATTACTCCACTGGTGGTGGGCTCAATAGTAATAATCAGCATACCACTTTTTTATCAATACGGACATTTCCCGCACGATATAGTCCTGCGACAGATACCATTCAATACATGAAGAATGCAGAAGTGAAGGTGAGCTATAAAAACCCAGAGAAGACAATGACTTTTGGGTCAGGATATCAATTAGTCATTATCGCTCCAGCTGCCTTCTCCAGTGAATTAACAAGACTCGTGGATCATAAGATAGCCAAGGGCATCAATACAACACTGATGACCATTGAAGATATCTATAATCAATACACCGGGTATGATTCCCCTGAACAAATTAAATACTTCATTAAATACGCGTTAGATACCTGGAATACACAATATGTCCTTCTTGTCGGTGGTATGAACGGATACCTGTTCCACCAAGGCGGAAAAGATGATGCAAATCAGGGAACAAAGGATTGGTACCTTCCGGTACGGTACACAAACCTCGACGAGGGCGGAACAGAGCATGATCCCGGATATATCAGCGATCTGTACTATGCTGATATTTATGACAGTCATGGTAATTTTTCATCCTGGGATTCAAACAATGATCATATCTATGCAAAATGGAGAGGCGGGGGAAAGGATATCATTGATCTGTATCCTGATCTAGCTGTCGGTCGGTTACCCTGTCGAAACACAAAAGAGGTAAAACTCATGGTTGATAAAATTATCACCTATGAAAGCACTGCTGCTGATCCGTCATGGTTTAATAAAATAGTTCTTGTGGGTGGGGACTCCTTTGACGATCGACCCGGAAGTAATATGCCGGAAGGGGAAGTTTCAACGGAGTTTGTCTACAATGAATCCATGGCAGCATCATTTACTGATGTGCAACTCTTTGCAACAAACAGAAATATCTCTAATGATTTCACACCGACCCCAAAGAATATCGAGCGTGTAGTTTCTGCCGGCTGTGGTTTCTTATATTATGATGGACATGGAAGCCCGGCATCCTGGAATACCCATTGGGTCGACGAGTTCACCTGGGCAAACGGAAAAACACCTGGTGGAACAAACGCGTATGGACTCATTAAATTCAGGAATGGAGATAAACTGCCGGTCTGCGTTGTTGGTGGCTGTCATAACAGTATGCTCAATGTCTCGTTTTTCTGGACATTGGACAAAAGCCATACTCAAACCTGGACCTATGGGGTGCCTCTCCCCCGATCCTGGAGCGAATGGATGATAATGAAAAACAATGGTGGAGCGATTGCTTGTATGGGGAACACCGGTCTTGGTTACGGATTTGTAGGGACTATTGACGGAGAACCTGCTTGTTATCAGGGTCTTGGTGGGTATGTCGAAAGGACATTCTTCAAATCCTACAACGAAAGCAGCTCGAAAACCCTGGGTGATGCCTGGGTTGGCGCAATCACCAAGTATCTGGTGACCTGGCCTGGGATGTTACAACAAGCAGATTGTAAAACCGTTGAAGAATGGATTGTCTTTGGGGACTCGAGCCTCAGGATAGGCGGGTATTCCGCAGTTGAAGGGATCCTGAACTAATCTAAAAAACTGTGCAGTTCCTTGAAAAAACCGTACTGCAAAGCTGTGAGCGGTCAATACCGCACCAGGGAACTGCCGTCTTATTCTTTAAACATAATGAATATATCTTTTTGTATATCTTTTACTGCATGAAATGATTGCTATACGTCCTTGGATATCCTACTAATCAACATTCCTGTTTTTTTTCGTAGTCTCAATATAATGACGAGCAGAAGGATAAGTTGCAATCCCACGAACACGACAGACGATCCAGTGGTGCTCGTGACTGGGAAGATAGCCACATTGACGATGTTAAAGAGGTAGTGTTGTTCATTAGACGAAGGTTACCAGTCTTTTTTTTATATACAGTTTGGTCAATGATTATCTAGCGGAAGGAAGAATTTTTTCTTTGATGTTTTCGGTGATATTTTTGAGCGAGCTATCAAGCGTCATTTTCTTTTTTGAAAATCACCTGAACAATCTACGAGATATACCACTAGAGTCCGTCATATCTTCCTAAGATGAAGGTATCCGTATACATTCCTTTAAACCCGGGAAACTGGCCGTATCTCAACTGGAGGTCGCGATTTTTTATACTGATAAAGGCAGGTCCAGATCCAAACCCATAGTAATGACCGATCAAGAAAACAGTGATTGCTCTGCAGTTGAGTAAGGTCGTGCCATATTCGTTTACTTCTATCTGGGGATTGGCTATCCTTCCAAACAGCGTTCCTCTGACCCATACGGGATCATAGCTTGGTATGTTCTCTGATTGGGTTAGTTTTTTTGTCGCGGAATGCAAAGAGGCGACCTCTACTAGGTTTCGACTTGTGGTTCTACTTTTTAGGGGATGATCAAAAAGAGATGGCAGATTATTTTTAATTGCTCCTGCAGCTATTACAAATCCACTGAGGACTAAAATCCCGACGATTGATATCGGTATAATTTTGTTCATGTATTTCCTCCTCAATCTATGATATTATAACAACCATCTCTTTTTAAAAACATATCATTGCAACGATATTTATCAGACAAACTTTCACACGGTTTATGGGCAAAGAATTTTAATATGGTTACTTTATTGTTACATAGAATTGGGAGGCGTAAAAAATGCTACAAGGAAAGGTAATTATAAATTTTAATTATGATGAAGCCAAAGAAAAATGCAGTTGGGATCTGAGACAGGAAGGTAAAGACACCCTCAATAAAGATGATTTGATTTCCTTATTTGAACATATCATTGGAGAGTTCATGTCAGATTCACAATGACACAGTAGTATCAGGGATCATTAAGCAGGTTTTATAAAATGTTCTTCGCTTTTAATGAACCAGGGTTGATGATGTAATGGTTCCGTGGAGAGTAAAGAATCTGTGAAAGCTCTACTTTTTCAAATACTCCAGGATATTTCTCCATTAATAAATTGACGAATTTTTTTGCATGGACTAGATCTTTTGCGGTAAAAATGATAATCCAGTCATATTGACCATGGATTTTGTAGCTACTTTCAATTTTAATTCCAAGATATGTGTAATCCTCAAGGATTGAATCTAAGTTGATTTCCTCAGCAGCTTTTTTATCTAATCGCTGCATCATTGTTTTAAAGGACATAATATATTTTTCAAGATCTTGTTTTTGCTCATCAATGATAGCAGTGTACCCCCAGATCATGCGACTCTCTTCTAGTTTTTTAATGATTTTCCATACTTTCTGTCTTGAAAAACCATAATGTTTTGCGATCGTGTCTATATTTTCCTTGGCGTTTTTCTGAAGCTCAACAAGAATCTTCATTTCATCTACTTGAATCTGTTCTTTAGAGTTTTTAGCCATAACTCTTTTACTCCCTATGTATCACAGTTTTGTAACAATTCCTTATTTAAGAACATATTCTTGGAACGGATTTTTGTGCGAAACAATGGTAAAAAATAAAAAAAAGAAAAAAGAAGGCGGTGGTCTTCTCTGGATGATCTTGATGTGCACGAGAGATTCTGTGTTGATCATAATCTGATGAAAAACATAAGAATCGTTCCATTCTGAGACCGTTCGGTTGCGCTGTCTAGGACCTCTGCGGTAACCGTGACAACTGTTTTTCCAAACCCAAGGATAAGCTTCGAGCTGATCGTGCGTTCTTCGCCTACACCAAGAGATATTATTTTTCCGGTGGTGACTTTACCGATCCAGGCACCACCAACCAGGGTGATGCTCCAGTTAATATTTGTTGCTGGGGCGTCACCAATGTTTTTGATGGATGTTTTTACCTTAAATAGTCCGCCAGTGATGGTTTGTATCTCAAGAATCGGTCGTTGGGCAATGGTGATGGAATGTATCGCTGACCAGTTACTTTCAGCACCGAGCGTATCTTTTGCTTTTACTTTTACCGAAAAGTCTCCTGCAGCAGTCCAAGTATGTGATGTGCTTGCCACAACACCGGAGGGATAGGGTCCAAGCCAGCTGCTGTTGGTGTCATCACCCCAGTCAAAGAAGTAGAAGACGTCATCTCCATCATTGTCAGTGGTGTTCGTACTAAAATTATATTCGATATTCATAAATCCGTTCTCAGGTCCATTCGGTGCAGCTGGTGGATTTGGTGGGGTATTTGGGTCCATAAAACAGTACACTTTATGGTCACCTGAACCGATGTAGACCCGTCCTTCAGCAACCGCCGGGGAAGCCCAGACGATATACCCAGAGGTATGGCTCCATATCGGTGCCCCTGTTTCAGCATTAAAACAATAAATCTTATGGTCAAACGATCCAGCGTAGACCTTTCCATCGGCAACAGCAGGGGAAGAATAGAAGAAGTCTGCTGCCTGGAAATCCCAGATCTTGTCACCTGTTGCTGCATCAAGGCAATAAAGTGTATTGTCAAAGGAACCAACGTAGACTTTCCCATTGGCTACCGCAGGGCTAGATTCAATAGAGGCACCAGTTGCATAGTCCCAGAGCTTTGCACCAGTGAGCGCGTTTAGGCAGTATACTTTATTGTCACTGGATCCGATAAAGACGTTATTGTCTGCAGTTGCTGGTGATGAATAGATGTCATTGCTGGTCGTATAATCCCAAATCCACACCCCGTTGCTCGCATTCAGACAGTACACCTTGTCGTCCCAGGAACCGATGTAAACCATCCCGTGATAGACTGCAGGGGACGATATGATATCATCACCGGTTGCATACTCCCAGATCTTCGTCCCACTATTAGCATCGAGACAATACACCTTATGGTCCCGTGAGCCGACATAGACTTTTCCTTCGAAAACAGTTGGAGAAGAAACAACATCTGATCCAGTTGTATAATTCCAGATTTTTCCTCCGCTCATCGCATCCAGACAATAGAGCTTGCCATCGTTTGAGCCGATGTAGACTTTTCCTTCGGCAACCGCAGGGGATGAGGTAATCTCAAGACCTGTCAAATACTCCCAGAGTTTCGAACCTGTGTTCGCATCGAGACAGTAGATCTTTTTATCCCATGAGCCGACGTAAACCTTTCCATCGACAACCGAGGGAGAGCCACTCATCTCAAGGCCAGTATTGAATGTCCATAACACTGTATTTGTGTTGGGTGCTGTTGAGGTTGAATATCCTGTGTGACCAGGGTCATGGTGGAACATTACCCACCAATCGGTTGTTAAAGCCAATGACGAGATGGGTTCGTTTGTCCTATTGCTTTTATTGTCCATGTTGTTTCCAAGACCGACCCCATAATTTACTCCGAAGAGTAAAAGCATGATTCCAAAAATCAATAGTTTTTCTATGATGTTTTTTTTCATAATTTTTCCCCCTGTCTACAATTTTATAACGATGTTCCCCTTTAAAAACATATCTTTGGATCATGTTTGTCGTATGATAAATATCAGAAGGGACATATGTCAGGTCCTAACACTTATCCAATGCCGATTGCACCACCGGTGATCAATATGGTATTTCCACTTATTTTCATCTTTAGACCGCACCTCCAGAAAACCTGATACAAAGAAAACCACTCGCATCTTCGCTATTTAGTGATTTTTATCCTTTGATACGCACACGATCTTTACTGCTATTCTAACTGCTCCAGTATTGTTTCGTCATCANTTTCTTCCGTAAGGTAGAGTATCTCGGTAAAAGGATAGACCAATTGTCGTTCAGGTGCTCGAGGCGGATCTTTCTTTGTTAAGTCGTTCATCAAAGCTAACGATGAGGTTTGTTTTATATCAATATGATTGAAAAATAGATGAATGATGGGTAAAAAATAATTAAGATTGAATGTATAATAAGGCAATCAAGATATCGTGATTGGCTCATCCTTCCGTTAGGTATCAAGGCAGAAATTTTCTTTTTGATTTTCCTGTGGTGATCGCCAGTGTCAGGTGTGGTATGCGGGGATTTATTCNATGGTTATTTCTTTTTTCAATAGNATGTCGGTAATACGTATTTTTTTTCCATCAGGTAATAAGTCTAACGGAGGTTGTATCCCCTGTATAAAAAGCTTATAATTCGCACATTGAGCATATTTTAATTCTGATGTGCAATATTTCTCCGCTATCTCTTTAAAGAGTTTTATGGTTTTGTCATCTTCAACAAAGTATTTTACTAAGAGAGGGATATTTTTAACAGCGTCATCTACACAGCGTTCGAGATATTTGCATCTAAATTTTTTTTGTAAGACATTNTATACTAAGCAGTCGACATAGTGCTCTGATTCACAAGTCNTAAAGCTCATATGATTTCTGATATGTGGAAAACTCGTAATGCATATTCTGGTAAAATCTTCATAATAAGGGCAACTCATGCATTCCATCCTTCTTTTTTTTCCTTATTTTGTATCTTTTCTTGCTTTAATATCCTTTCTTAACCATATAAACGGTCTGAATGAATGTTCAGTTTGGGGTTGCAGCCTCATAGGAAAAGATCTACGAATGAATGGAGTGTTATATGGAAAAAATGGAACAATGGTCATAAACTATGCTGTGGTTATCAGGAAATAAATAGGTAATCACGATCCGTTCTCTTTTCGCATCAGGTTTATCGCAAACTCTTCTGCAGCTTTGAGGTCTTCAGCATTTGGTCTTCCTCTGTTCATTCCCCCGAAGAGCTTAAGGAAACTATTGGTGTTAAACCCTTTACAGCTAAACTCATCGACGATCACATACCCTTTTGATTGCAGTTTTTCCCGAAGCTTTCCGTGGTCTTTGGCGACCTTTTCTTTTCCCATGATGGCACTCGTTGAGAAGATGAATGCTTTCTNGTTTTTTACTTGTGGGAGTGAGTCGACGAGGTCAAAGAGGGATGTGTGGTGCTGTGCACTATATATTCCTGAGCCAAATCCTATTAGGTTGTACTCTTGAAGTGCGTCAGGGTCTATCTGCTGCGGTGTTTTTATCTGCGCATCAAGGACTTTTGCAAAGGCGTTTGCGATTTTCTCGGTGTTATGGTGATGATATGAAAATACGATTACGAGAGATTTCATTGCCATGTTTTTTTCTCCTTTTTTGTTTTCTGTTGTGAAATACCAAAACAGATGGTTGTTAATAAAAACAGTGAAAATACAAAAACGACTAACGATGATAATGACATTCAAACTCTTAGCAGAAAACATAATGCTTATCTAAGTTGCTCATAACTACCTCATGATTATTGATCCTGACTTCAATGATGGATTCTTACTAACAAGACTAACTGATCTCATATGTGCAATTGTTTTTAAATCGTTTTACAGGTGTTATTGCCTTAATTTCTTATACTTTCAGACACTCTGATGCATATCTCTTGAAGAAATGTAAAAAAAATAGGAGTTGAAAAATATGGAACAAATGTATGACGCATTGCACGCAGCACCAAACGTGTATAAGCTACTTATGGAAAACGACCGCGTACGGGTATTTGACGCCCGGTTTAAACCCGGTGAAAAAGCAGCGATGCATACGCACCCTGATCATATCGTCTATGTGTTCAACGATGGGAAACTAAAGCTGTCGCCATCGAAAGGCAAAACCCAGGAAATGGATCTCAAAGCTGGGCAGACAATCTGGATGGATGCCGCATCGCATGCCGCTGAGAACCTTGGACGGACCGATGCCCATCTCCTGGTCGTCGAATTGAAAGAATAGATCACCCTCAATGTAGGAGCGCTGGATGATTCGTAAACCTTAATAACCAAATCAATCGTATGATTACGTATGAAAAAAGCGCCCAAAGACGTCGATGCGTACATCGCAGCAGCTCCAAACGAGGTGCAAGCCAGCCTGAAAGAGCTTCGGGCAGTGATCAGGAAAGCTGCACCGACTGCAAAGGAGCGCATCAGTTACGGAATGCCTTATTATGATTACAAGGGACGATTGGTTTACTTTCGGTTCGCCAAAGCTCACATCGGACTGTATATCCCCCCGCCNATCATAGAGGAGCACAAAAGCCAACTAAAAACCTATGAGACCGCGGAGGCGACCATCCGATTTCCGCTGGACAAAAAACTCCCGGTAACGCTCATAAGAAAACTGATCATCGCGCGAATGAAAATAAACGACGCAAAACAGAAAAAATAATTTTTTCCTGACAAAGATCTTCCCTTATTTGTTTCGTAGAACTGTGATAAAACCATCCAGTATGTCATGGCTGACCACAAACCCTTTTCGTTGATAGAACTCCAAGGCATCGGTATTGCCGTTTGAGACAAAGACGAAATAATCCGTCACGTCATCGAATTGATGCAGCCAGGTCATGGACCTGTTGAAAAGCACTGATCCGATCCCTTTCTGTCTGTACCCCTCTTTTATATAAAACTGGGATAGACAGCCGACGTTCTTTCCACTGACCGAAGATAGATCGAAAAAGGTGGCAAAATCATTTGAATAGGTTTCTTTGGGAGAAACGTTCGCATAGACATACCCGACTTTTTTAGACCCATCTTTGACGACCACAATGTAATTTTGCAGGGCGCTTTTCACGGAAGGGATCATCCGTGACTCGAAATTCATGGTGTCAAATAGCTCAGGTGTGATTGTTGCCTTTGACTTCTGAAAGACCATAAGCTCATTGCAAAGATCCCTGCAGTATTCAATGTTCTTCTCTGTGACAGTCTCGTAGGTTATAGTCACGGGTTTCACTCCTTTTTCGCGTAGCGGTCCTTCTGATTGAAAAACATGATACAGGAATATCCAGCATGCACGGTCGCGCCATGTTTTTTTCCTTTGGGGATGAAGAACCGGTCTCCTTTCCGGTAGACCTGTGTGGCACCATCCATGGTCAGATGCACTTCTCCTTCGAGCACGATCTCCCACTGGCTGTCATGGGAATGCTCGGGAACCTTAACGGTCTGCTCAAACTCCATGCACACCACTTGCTCATGGTCCCCTTGCAGGAGATACCCGGTTGCTCCTTTGACGGGGATGCAAACCTGTGGAAGGGTGCTTATCTGCTCTGGAAAAATACTTCTCATATGCTTCGTCCTCATAACAAGTGCGAAATGCAACGTTGATATTTTAGCATTATCCCCTATAACGCGATCTAATCATAGCGATTCCTCAAGAGTCAAAAAAAAAAATGATTGAGGCATTCTGTCCCCAACTCAAATACGAAAGAACACTGATAAAAAAATGAATGAACGAAAGAAGGCTATTCTTGTTCTCCTTCGCCTTCGCTGAAGATCTCCATCATCTTTTCTTTCATTTCCATCTTCTTTTTCCAGAACTCTTTTTTGGCTTTCCGCATTTCCATCTTTGCTTCGACAAGCATGTTTGCTATTTCATCAAGCTTTTTTCCTTCAACTGCTTCAAGCCTCTTTTTGATCTTTTCTTTGAGGAGCTCTGCTTTTGCTTCTTTGACAAGATGCCACATCATTGCCTTGTGGTCACCATGTTCCCAGCCTCTTCCATAGGAGTCAGGTCCACAATTTTCCTTTGTTTCTTCCATGATTTTCACCTTGGGACGATTCAATGGTCACGAGATATTAAACAATGATGGAAGATCATATTAAAAATAATTAAAAAACGACTATTCTCTGTTTCGTCCCCATCGTGAATCGTTTTGTCGGAGGAAAACATCAATTATCCACACCAATAGACATTACATATGTAGTCTTATTGTAATTTCATCATTTTGACTTTTCGACAAGATATGTAGTTATATCATCAGATAGAAAGTATAACTTGACAATATTTGTCACTGAAAGTGATTTCTCATGAAGAACCCCAAAATCAAAAAAAAACCAACAAGCGAAGTAAAATCCAGACGGATAATGATCGTGGATGACGAACCAGATCAAAGAATGATGATTAAAATGATTCTAGACAAAGAGGGGTATGAAACGATGCTGGCTGAAAATGGTTCACAATTCCTGGAAAAACTCGACACATTTGACCCGGGCCTTGTCATTCTCGATGTGTTAATGCCGGGGCTAACCACTGAAGAAATCCTTAAACAACTCATAAGTAAAAAAAGTAAACATAAAATAATACTCCTGACGGTGGTGAAGTACTCTGAGGAAGCCTTAAAAGAGATTTGGAAAAAAGACAACATCGTTGCGTATATAACAAAGCCATTTGATCTAGACGATTTAATCAATACCATCAATGAATTAGTCTAGGGGCATTCGAAAATCCGCTGGAAAAGTATGGTTCTCCCTTTGATTATTCAAAGATTTTCTCCATAAGAGCAACATCGAGCCTTCTGCCGAATTTCACACCAACCTCTTTCATCACCCCGATATGGAAAAAACCCATGGACTCATGCAGGGAAACACTAACGGAATTTCCCTCAGTGATCCGTGCGATCACCACATGCAGACCCTGCCTGCCTCCTTCCTCTAAAATCCTTTTCATGAGTTTCTTTCCAATACCTTTCCGTCGGTGTTCTTCTTTGATATACAGGGAGATTTCCGCGGTATTCGTATACGCGCAACGGTCGGACCATTTGCTTAAAGAGCCCCATCCGACGACCTGGCCATCCAGCTCCGCAATCATGATCGGATTCTTTGTCCCATGGTCCTCAAACCAGGTATTTTGTTCTTCAATGGTTTTCGGTTGCGTATCAAACGTAGCAGTCGTCGTCATAATCGCTTCATTGTAAATCTCAGTAATCTTCGGGATATCCTCTCTCTGAGCCTTCCGAATATATATCATATCTCAACAGTCCCCCAAGTGCACGTTTCGTCGAAATCAAGTTCGTAACAATGAAAGAATGCACTCTTACATAAAGATAACCGCTGTCTAACTAAAAAAAAAAGAAAACGAGGGAAAAATATGATCCTCTCTCAGCTATTATTTTAATATACATATTAATGATTATAAAAATAGACTTTGCACACAAATATGGGGATTTATGTGCAGAAATTAATTTTGCACATATATCATAGAGATATACGAAGATATATATTATAATATATACTATTATTAAAAATAACTAAATAAAAAGGTGGTTAATATTCGGCTCTATACCTTCAATAGGTGTCGTAGTATCGGGAATGCATGCGGGAATCGTTCTAGGAGAGATGTGAAAAAGTTAAACGGTATCGCTGTCGGCATCTTGACATTGAGTTCCGACCAGTTACTTTCAGCACC
>JGI20214J51088_10001053_pt1 | contig 18832 bp, 15 predicted proteins | sample WetSurMetagenome_FD_51088 | JGI IMG/M metagenome (IMG submission 51088) | reverse complement strand
ATTATGCGGGCTATTACAAAGATACATTCCAGCATGGAGGTATTTCCATGCAGGAAATTATGTTACCGGTAGCCTGGATTGAACCAGTATAAAAATATTTANTTTAGAGTTTCAAAAAATTAATTTACACAGAATAGAAGNAAGATGGATGAAATAATTTTTAACTATTTATCCTGACACTTGATTCCTTTTTTTAAATCGACCTCTCCCGGGGGGAGAGGGGTAAAAAGTAAGATTATCAATTAGTTATCCCCTTCTCCCCCGCCTTGCTTCACCGAAGCGGCTACGCAAAGGCAAAGGGAGAAGGGGGCAAGGGGGATGAGGCAAAAAACAGATATGGAAATATTAATTAAGGATAAAAAACATCTGCCATCTGCTGCTAAAAAGCTTCTGGAACATGCCGGAGTTAAGAGAATCTTTGCATTTTATGGTTCAATGGGCTCCGGTAAAACAACGATCATCAAAGCAATATGTGAGGTCCTGGGGGCTATTGATATTGTCAGTAGTCCTACATTCACCCTGGTGAATGAGTACCGGACTTCCGGGGGAGAATCCATTTTTCATATCGACTTTTACAGAATAAAAAAGCAGGAAGAGGTTTATGACTTTGGTGTTGAGGAGTACTTAACAGGCGATTCATACTGTTTTATGGAATGGCCTGAACTTGTCGAAGATATCCTTCCAGAGGAAATTGTTTGTGTAAGAATTACAGTCGATGATGAAGAACAGCGGATACTGGATATCTCATACTAAAATCTGATTTTGTGCTCTATTGCATTTTTTTTACCTTTGAAGAAATTACTCCCTTCTGATGATGAATGACAAAGGTATGAGTGGAAATGTAACTTTTGGCAATACAGGTTTCATGCCAAAAGAAGAACACCTTGAAACTGCTGTTAAAAACCGGAGAATCACAGTAGGAATTCCCTCCGACAAAAAAGATGATGAGAAACGTGTTGCTCTTACACCTGAAGCAGTCAATCTTCTGGTCGAGAGTAACAACGAGGTTATTGTACAGAAGGGCGCCGGACTTGGAGCAAATTACACCGATAAGGATTACAGTGAAAATGGCGCTATTATAAGCGATTCACCGGCCAGGGTCTATGGTACTGATGTTGTAATCAAAGTGGCTCCCTTTTCAGAAAAGGAGACTGATTATCTTAAAGGCAATCAGGTTGTTTTATCATATCTGAATGTTCTGAAGCTTACAGAAGAGACTCTCGGAAAACTTATCAGGAAGAAAGTTACAGCTATAGCTTTTGAAAAGATCCGTAANAGTAGCGGAGATATGCCTGTTATTGAATCAATGAGNGAAATTGCCGGNATAACCTCCCTCCTTATCGCATCGGAATATCTAAGTAACGTGCATGGGGGAAAGGGCGTTATGCTTGGTGGAATTACCGGGGTTACTCCGACCGAAGTTCTGATCTTAGGAGCTAATACTGCCGGAGAATATGCTGCCCGGGCAGCAATCGGATTGGGATCAACTGTCAAAATATTCGATGACTCACTCACACGCTTAAGAAGATTTCAGAATATGCTGGGACAGCGTCTTCAGACATCTGTTTTTCATCCACAGGTTTTAAGGAAAGCTCTCAAATCGGCCGATGTTCTTATAGGCGCCATCGAGCTTGAAGATCTGAAACCATGGTATTATATAACAGAGGACATGGTAAGAAATATGAAAAAAGGGGCTGTAATTATTGACCTTAGCATCGATCGCGGCGGTTGCATTGAAACAACTGAATGTCGTGCCATGAAGGATCCGGTTTATGAGAAACATGGAGTTATTCATTTTTCGGCATGGAATCTTCCATCGCGTGTTTCCAGAACTGCATCAATAGCCCTCAGCAATATATTTACTCCACTGCTTCAGAGTATGGCAGATGCCGGAGGAATTACCCAATTACTTAAAAACGATCATGGGGTGAGAAACGGAGCCTATTTATTCAACGGGATGCTAACAAATGAAACTCTGGGACAGAAATTTGGCATAATATCAAAAGATCTCGATCTTCTAATATCTGCATTCTGAGTCTCATTTAAATTCAAGTATCGCTTTTTTATCCTTTACCTCGATCTTTGCCTGCCTTCCAATATAGAATGCCCTGTTGTCTTTAATGTGGCCTGCCGGAAAATTAAAAAAAACCGGATATTTATATTCACTGACTATCCCTGAAATTGTCTCTTCAATACTTTTTCCCCACGGTATCCTGGCTTCCACCATATCGTTCATTCCGCCAATCAGCAGCGCCGCCAGCTCTTCAAGTTTTCCTGCAAGCTTTAGTGACGTCATCATCCTGTCGATATGATAGTAATATTCTCCAACATCTTCAATAAACAATATCTTCCCTTTAGTTGCTGGTTCTGCAGGAGTCCCGATAAGGCTATAAATAAGTGAAAGATTCCCACCTGTCACTTCGCCCGAAGCATTCCCTGATTTAAATATTGATCCCGACCATTCACACGGATTTAAATTTCCAAACAATGACTGCTTTAACGATCTGATTGTTGCTTCTGTTTTTTCGGGATTATTGAAGTTGAGAGGCATTTCTCCATGAATGGATATAATTCCGCATACTTCGCTTAACCATAAATTCAGAACTGTTATATCGCTGAATCCGATATACCACTTTGGCTCTTTCTTTAAAGCTGAGAAATCAACTTTGTCAAGAATTTTTGAAATACCATAACCTCCTCTTGAGCAGAATACTGCCTTAATAGCAGAATCATTGGTCATCTCCTGTATATCAGACAGCCGTTCTTCATCTGTTCCGGCAAAAGGACCATCCTTTTTAGCGGCATTTTTCCCCATGCGGACCTTAAGTCCCCATTCCTCAAGCAGGTCAGCAGCTTTTGTCAGTTTGCTTTCCTCAATGCAGAATGAAGGAGTAACTATTGCAACCTCATCGCCGGGTTTAAGATATGCAGGTTGTATTTTATTGGTTGACATACAAAAAATAAATAGTGCCTGGAGCGAACTAAAGTTTAGAGTTACTGGAGTTCAAAAGTAGAGAATAAATTGTTAGCTGATTCAACACCTCAATTAAACTGTCCTTTTTGATTACTAACTTAGTTATTTTTAAGAAATTACAACTCAAGGCACTTTAGGCACTCCAAACTCTAGACACTTATTTGTTTCAAATTATTATCTTTGTTCGGTTTTAAAAAACGGTAACATCTCATTATCAGAATCATGAAGAATTTTAAAAGATATCTTATCACCTCTGCTCTTCCATATGCGAACGGACCAATACATATTGGCCATCTTGCCGGTGTTTATGTGCCTTCCGATATATATACCAGGTATCTGAGGATGAAGGGGGTGGATGTGATATCAGTTTGCGGATCGGATGAACACGGTATACCGATAACTCTCAAGGCACGCAGGGAAGGTGTTTCCCCACAGGAGATTGTTGACAGATACCATACAATGAACAAGAAGGCATTTGAGGATTTTGGTATCGCTTTCGATATTTATTCCCGCACATCGAATAAAGTACATTACGATACTGCTTCTGAATTTTTCAGGACACTTTATGATAGAGGTGAATTCAGCGAAAAATCTTCAGACCAGTATTATGATGAAGAGGCAGGTTGTTTCCTTGCCGACAGATACATAATGGGAACATGCCCTCATTGCGGAAATGAAAACGCTTATGGCGATCAATGCGAGAAATGCGGAACCTCATTAAGTCCTGATGAGCTTATTAATCCGCATTCAACTGTCAGCGGCAGTAAACCGGTATTACGTGAAACTTTGCATTGGTATCTGCCATTGGATAAATATGAACCATGGTTAAAGAAATGGATTCTTGAAGAACATAAAGAGTGGAAAACAAATGTTTATGGACAATGCAAATCATGGCTTGACCAGGGTTTACAGCCCAGAGCAGTGAGCCGTGATCTTGACTGGGGAGTTCCTGTACCGGTTGAAGGAGCTAAGGGGAAAGTTCTGTATGTCTGGTTTGATGCTCCAATAGGCTATATATCTGCTACAAAGGAACTTACACCCGACTGGAAGAAATACTGGAAGGACAAAGAGACAAAAATGGTTCACTTCATCGGGAAAGACAACATTGTGTTCCATTGTATAATATTCCCCGCTATGCTTAAAGCGGAAGGAAGTTATATTCTTCCGGAGAATGTTCCTGCAAATGAATTCCTGAATCTTGAAAACGATAAAATATCGACATCCAGAAACTGGGCAGTATGGCTTCATGAATATCTTGAAGATTTTCCCGGGAAACAGGATGTACTCAGATATGCACTTTGTGCCAATGCCCCTGAAACAAAAGATAATGATTTCACATGGAAAGATTTTCAGGCCCGTAACAACAATGAACTTGTTGCAATACTCGGTAATTTTGTTAACCGGACTCTTGTTCTTACCAATAATTATTATGATGGAAAAGTTCCGGACAGAGGAAAAACGGATCCGAACGACGATTCTGTTCTGAAAGAGATGACACGGATTAAGGAAAACGTTGAAACCAGTCTTGAGACATTCAGATTTCGTGAAGCTTTGAAGGAAGCAATGAACCTGTCACGTCTTGGTAATAAATACCTTGCCGATGCAGAACCCTGGAAGGTTATCAAAACCGACCCGGAAAGAGTGAAGACAATAATGAACATTGCTCTTCAGATAACTGCTAACCTTACCATTGTATGTGAACCATTCCTGCCATTCTCAATGGAAAAACTCCGTGGCTGGATCAGTTTTAATGAGTTGAAATGGAGTGAAGCCGGTAATACCGATCTGCTTAAAACCGGTCATCTCATTAATAAACCCGGATTACTCTTTGAAAAGATTGAAGATGAAGAGATCACAAAACAGATTGATAAGCTTCTTACGACTAAAAAAGCGAACGAATCGGCAGGAGCAAAAACAGTTCCTGGCAAAGAAGCAGTAACATTTGACGATTTCTCCAGGATTGATATAAGAACAGCTACAATTCTTGAAGCTGAAAAAGTACCCAAAACAACAAAGCTTCTTAAACTCAAAATTGACACAGGTCTTGATATCCGCACTATAGTATCAGGAATCGCAGAGTACTATACCCCGGAAGCTATTATCGGAAAACAGATTTCAATTATTGCCAATCTTGAACCCAGAAAAATAAAGGGGATAGAATCACAGGGAATGATTCTCATGGCTGAGGATAAAGACGGAAAACTGGTGATGGTTACACCTGTAACACAGGTCAGTAACGGGAGTATGATAAAATGAAATACTCGCCAAGCCCCCCATTTGGTGGGTTCAGGGGGTGATCTATCTCTTCCTTGAAACCCACGTCCCGGGGAATTTTTTAGCTATGCTGTCTTTTTTTGATAATGCTGCATTCAGATCGCTGCACATCATGGCGCTCACTCTGTAAAAACCATTCGGTGCAGCCACGATCTCTGGTGTGAAGCCTTCCTCTTTCAGCATACTTACCTGAGATTGTGCATTTACTTCAGATTTAAAACTTCCTGTAATTATAAAATAGCTTTTAGTCTCAACTGCAGCAGGGATAANAGTTTCTTCCGCTTTTTTTACCTCAGCAGCTGAATTTATATTCTCTTCTGTTTTTGCCGATTCATCCTTAACCTCCTGATCAACGGCTTTTTTATTTTGCTCAAATTCAGCTGTTACCAGGGGATTCATCGTTGTTGCCTCAACTTTTGTTCTGAAAATCTCTGTCTTAAGCGAAACTACTGCCAGAGCAGAAAGCAGTGGAATGATTACGGCTGCTCTCCATAAAAATTTCCTGACAGATGCCTGCTTCAAAGGATCTTTTGCAGCATGTTTTATTATCCGCTTTCTTACATCATACCCTTCCAATGGAAGACATTGAAACGACTCTAGTCCATATGAATCGAGATGATAGTTTGCGCCCAGATCAGGTTCAAACTGAATATTCCCTTCCTGGTTATTGATGAAACTTCCAATATGATCAAAGACAACTCGTTCGCCCTTTTCAAGTTTTCTCCTGAGTTCAGATACAAACTCTTCAACTAAATTTCTGGCATCACCATAATTTATACCTGAGGAACCTGAGATCCTTCCGACCAGAAGACCATCATTATGATTCAGGTTCCTGTTAAATGAGATTTGTTTAACAGGAGGGAAGAATGTTCCGGAGCTCCTGTCAATTCGTGCAGGAGTATAGTTTCCGATGAAACCTCCAAATCCCGGGACGATAACACAATCATGCCCGAATAATAATTCCCTTATAAATGCTGTAATATCCACTTCTGAGTAGCTTTCTTTTTACAAATATATGAATTTTTTAACCAATAAATAAAATGTGCATTTGAAATCCATTCCCGGGATTAAACAGAGAATATTTCATTAAACCCCACTGAATTGTAGGATAAAATGAATAATAAGCAAAACAATTAATCGTATCTTCATGAACAGCTGAAAAAATGAGAGTAAATTATTATCTTCGCAATTCAAAAATTTCAGTCTGAAATGAGAGAGATCCAAATGGTTGATCTGAAAGCTCAATATGAGAAGTTAGGATCACAAATAGATACTGCTATTAAATCTGTTCTTGAAACTTCAGCTTTTATTAAAGGACCCGATGTAAAATTATTTGAACAGGAACTACAGAATTACTTGGGGGTTAAACATGTAATTTCATGTGCAAACGGGACTGATGCTCTCCAACTTGCAATGATGGCCCTGAATCTGAAAACGGGTGACGAGGTTATTACCACAAATTTTACATTTATAGCAACAGTTGAAGTTGTTGCCCTGCTTGGTCTTAACCTAGTTATAGTTGATCCGGAACCCGGAAGTTATAATATTTCTGTTGCTGCTGTCAAAAAAGCAATTACTCCGCGAACAAAAGCAATTGTCCCTGTACATCTCTTCGGACAGTGTGCCGATATGGAAGGTATAATGCAACTTGCACAAGAACACAATCTTTATGTAATTGAGGACGCGGCCCAGGCGACAGGTGCTGATTATATTTATCGTGATGGTTCTTCAAAAAAGGCAGGTACTGTCGGTCATATCGGAACAACTTCTTTCTTCCCTTCAAAAAACCTTGGATGCTATGGCGATGGCGGTGCTCTATATACCAGCGATGATGCTCTTGCTGAAAAACTGAGAAGTATCGCAAACCATGGAATGAAAGTCAGATATCACCATGATGATATAGGCATTAATTCAAGGCTCGATTCAATCCAGGCAGCAATCCTCAGGGTTAAACTCAGATATCTTTCAGGATTCAATGAGGCAAGAAGAAAAGTAGCAGATTTATATGATGTAGCTTTTGCTGGTTGTGATCCGATTATTACTCCTTCAAGAGTAAGCTATTCTACACATATCTTTCATCAGTATACAATAAGAGTGAATAACGGGAAAAGAGACGAACTAAAAACTTACCTTGAGTCAAAAAAGATTCCGGTTATGATTTACTACCCCGGTCCTCTTCACATGCAGGAAGCTTACAGATATCTCGGATATAAAGAAAATGACTTCCCGNTTACAAATGAATTATGCANAGAAGTTTTNTCATTGCCNATTCATCCTGATATGGAACAGGAACAGCTTGATTATATCATACTTAATGTCTTAAATTTCTTCGATAAATAACTACCATGGAGAGAGAATATTTTGCCCACGAAACAGCTGTCATTGATAATGGCACCAAAATTGGTAAAGGAACCAAAATATGGCATTTCAGCCATGTTATGACTGGTTCGGAGATTGGTGAGAACTGCAATTTAGGGCAGAATGTTGTTATCTCACCTGGAGTAAAACTGGGGAATAATGTGAAAGTCCAGAATAACGTTTCTATATATACAGGAGTTATTTGTGATGATGATGTCTTCCTCGGTCCTTCAATGGTATTTACAAATGTTATCAATCCCAGAAGTGCAATAATCCGCAGAGACCAGTATATTGAGACAATTGTCGAAAGAGGGGCTTCAATTGGAGCTAATGCCACCATCATTTGCGGTAGTATTATAGGAAGATATGCTTTTGTAGGTGCCGGAGCAGTAGTCACAAAAGATGTAAAACCTTTTGCCCTTGTGGTAGGTAATCCGGCACGACAGACTGGTTGGATGAGCGAGTATGGACATAAGCTTATATTTGACAACAATGGCATTGCTTTCTGCCCTGAAAGCAATGAGCGTTACCAGCTTGAGAACGGTGTCGTTTCTAAAATAATTTAGTATTTTTATATCTCTTTAAACAATCTGGTGATGATTGAAACTCCAAAAAATTTTGGAATAATAGGTGTGGCCGGCTATATTGCTGTCAGACATCTGCATGCGATTAAGGAAACCGGTAATAACCTTCTTGCAAGCCTTGATAAATTTGACAGTGTCGGACGGATTGACAGTTATTTTCCTGAAAGCGATTTTTTTGTTGAGTTTGAACGTTTTGACAGGCATTTTGATAAACTTAAAAGAACTGGCACAAAGATTGACTACGTTAGTATCTGTTCACCAAACTATCTTCACGATTCGCACATCAGGTTTGCACTTCGTCATCATGCTGAAGCAATCTGCGAAAAACCTATTGTTCTCAACCCCTGGAATATTGATGCATTGCAGGAAATCGAAAATGAGACCGGCCATAAAATATATACAGTCCTCCAGCTTCGTCTTCATCCGAAAATAAAGGAATTGTATGAGAAGATACGTAAAGGACCTAAAGGAAAGACATACGATGTTGATCTGTCATACGTTACAAGCAGGGGAAACTGGTATTCGATATCGTGGAAAGGAGATATCCAGAAATCAGGTGGCGTTGCAACCAATATTGGTATTCACTTTTTCGACATGCTAAGCTGGATATTCGGAGATGCCACTAACATTATCGTTCATCTTTCCGAGCATGATAAAGCTTCCGGATATCTCGAACTTGAGAATGCCAGAGTACGATGGTTCCTCAGTATTGATTATAATGACATTCCTGATGCAGTAAAAAAGAGCGGTAAAAGAACTTACAGGTCTATCACAATTGATGGAGAAGAAATTGAATTCAGTGAAGGATTTAATGAACTTCATACAGAAGCCTATAAAGAGATACTCGCAGGGCGGGGATTTGGACTGAAAGATGCTCAACAATCAGTAGAAACAGCATATATAATCAGAAATGCAAAACCTGCAGGTCTGCAGGGAGATTACCATCCCTTATTAAAAACAATTCAATAACATGTATAATAGACTAATTAAAAAGGAGACAAAACTATCTGTTATCGGCCTCGGATATGTTGGCCTGCCTATCGCACTTGAATTTGCAAAACAAATAAAAGTTGTTGGCTTTGATATTAAACCCGACAGGGTGGAATTGATGAAAAAAGGTATTGATCCCAGCCACGAACTCGCTTCAGATGCTTTTAATGGAACAGATATTGTATTAACAAGTGATCCTGCAGATCTTAAAGAAGCTTCATTTCATATAATTGCCGTACCCACACCAACTAACAGGAATAATCTGCCCGACCTTACTCCGGTTCTCAAGGCATCTGAAACAGTAGGCAAAGTTTTAAAGAAGGGTGATTATGTTGTATATGAATCAACAGTATATCCGGGATGCACCGAGGATGACTGTATTCCTGTGCTTGAAAGATATTCAGAATTAAAATGCGGAACTGACTTCAAAGTCGGATTCTCACCTGAGAGAATAAATCCTGGTGATACGCAGCATACACTCACAAAAATAGTGAAAGTAACGAGTGGTTGTGATGCAGAATCGTCAGAGAACATAGCCAAAGTTTATGAATTAATTATCAAAGCAGGTATTCACAGAGCCAGCTCCATAAAGGTTGCAGAGGCGGCTAAAATTATTGAAAATACCCAGCGTGATATTAATATTGCTTTCATGAATGAGCTGTCGATTATTTTTAACCGNATGGGGATAAATACATATGAAGTACTGGAAGCAGCAGGAACAAAATGGAACTTCCTCAAATTCTTCCCCGGGCTGGTTGGAGGACATTGCATCGGTGTTGATCCTTATTATCTTTCATTCAAAGCAAAGTCTCTTGGATATCACCCGCAGATGATTGATTCAGGAAGATTTATAAATGACAGTATGGGAAGGTATATCGGAAAACAGACTGTTAAAAAAATAATTGCTTCCGGGAAGAACCTTAAAGGAGCCAGGGTACTTATAATGGGAATTACATTTAAGGAAGATGTCACGGATATCCGTAATTCAAAAGTCATTGACATAATAAGCGAACTTGACGATTTTGGAATAAAGGTTGATATCATCGACCCGGGAGCNGGCAAACATGAAGTTAAAGAGGAGTATAAAATCGAGATGAAAGACAAACCATCGGGAAAATACGATNCTGTGATACTTGCTGTCAGTCATAAAGAATATCTGAATCTCGACGAAACATTCTTTACTCCTCTTCTTAACAAAGATGGAGTTGTTGTAGATGTAAAAGGTATTCTCCGCGGAAAAATTAAAAATCATCCATACTGGAGCCTGTAATGAAAAATAAAATTCTTGTAACCGGAGGAACCGGATATATAGGTTCTCATACCGCAGTGGAATTGATTGAAAAGGGGTTCGAGGTTATTATAATCGATAACCTTTACAACTCTGAAGCTGAGGTTGCTGACAGGATTCAAAAAATTACCGGAATCAAACCTGTCCTTGAAGTATTTGATCTCTGCGACCGTGAAATGGTTGAAAAATTCTTCAGGAAATATAAAGATATCTCAGCTGTAATTCACTTTGCAGCCTATAAAGCTGTAGGAGAGTCCGTTAACAAACCACTTGATTATTACCGCAATAATCTTTCGTCCCTCGTTAACCTGCTTGAGGGAATGAAACATAATGGGGTACCGGATCTTGTCTTCTCGTCTTCCTGCACAGTTTATGGTCAGCCTGAAAAACTTCCGGTAACCGAAGATGCTCCTCTTCAGCCAGCAACTTCACCCTATGGTAATACCAAGCAAATCTGCGAATCAATTATCAGAGATACAACAGTTTCAGACAAAAATATCAAAGCAATTTCATTAAGGTACTTTAATCCTATCGGAGCCCACCCATCATCTCTGATTGGAGAATTGCCCAGAGGTGTTCCGGAAAATCTTGTTCCCTATATTACTCAGACAGCGTACGGTTTAAGAGATGAACTAAAAGTGTTTGGAGACGATTATAATACTCCTGATGGTTCATGTGTCAGAGATTATCTTCATGTTGTCGATCTTGCCAAGGCTCATGTTGTTGCTGTTAAGAGACTTATTGAAGGAAAAAACAAGAAAGATTATGAAGTTTTTAATCTGGGAACAGGAAATGGAGTTTCTGTTCTTGAAGCGATCAGATCGTTTGAACGCGTTTCCGGAATAAAACTAAAATACACAATAACAGGAAGAAGAGCCGGCGACATTGAAAAGATCTGGGCCGATCCTTCTTACGCAAACAAAGAACTGAACTGGAAAACAATAAGTACACTGGATGAAGCTATGAAAACAGCCTGGGACTGGGAAAAGTATATAAGAGGCAAAAAGTAATTATTATGAAAAAAACAATCCTTATAACAGGTGGTGCAGGTTTTATCGGATCACATGTAGTCAGAAGATTTGTCACCAATTATCCTGATTATCTGATTGTCAATGCAGATAAACTTACCTATGCCGGTAACCTGGAAAACCTGACCGATATTGAATTAAAAAAGAATTATAAGTTTGAAAGAATTGATATAGTTAATAAGAAATCAGTTCTTGAGCTGTTCAACAGGTACAGTTTTGACGGAGTCATCCATCTGGCGGCTGAATCGCATGTTGACCGTTCAATAACCGGACCTGATGAATTTGTGTTTACTAATATTGTTGGCACTGTTAACCTTCTGAATGCCGCCCTTGCGAGCTGGAGAAGCTCTCCTGAAGGAAAACTTTTTTATCATATTTCTACCGATGAGGTCTATGGATCTCTTGGNAAGGAAGGGCTCTTCACGGAAGAGACAGCTTATGATCCCAAGAGTCCGTATTCTGCATCCAAAGCCAGCTCGGACCATATGGTAAGGGCTTACAATCATACTTTTGGGATACCTGTGGTAATATCCAACTGTTCAAATAATTACGGCCCTAACCAGTTTCCTGAAAAGCTTATCCCGCTTGCTATAAATAATATAAAGAACAATAAACCAATCCCTGTTTACGGGAAAGGTGAAAACATTCGCGACTGGCTTTATGTTGAAGATCATGCTTCAGCAATCGATATGATCTTTCATCGGGGGAAAACCGGGGAAACATATAATATAGGTGGTAACAATGAATGGAAAAACATCGATCTTATTCTTCAGCTTTGCAGTATTATGGATAAAAAACTTAATCGTACTGCAGGCACATCTGAAAAACTGATTACCTATGTGAAAGACAGACCAGGTCATGATATGCGATATGCAATTGATTCATCAAAGCTTCAGAATGAGCTGGGCTGGTCGCCGATACCGGAATTTGCTGTTGGTCTGGAAAAAACCGTTGAATGGTATTTATCTAACGTTAAATGGATGGAACGGGTTTTGTCGGGCGATTACGGCAAGTATTATGACATGATGTATTCCGGAAGATAGTTCCGGTAATCATATTACTCTTTTCATCCGGTCCATTAACTCATCACCAAGAGCAGTTTTTTGTTTTATATGCTCCCTGATAGCTGCAACAACACTGTTCGATTCAAACTCTCCTCTCACCTGTTCAAAATCAAGCTTTTTGATCTCGTCTCCTCCATCAATTCCGAAACCTGTCATTGATGACAGGGTGAATTCTTTTCTTGCATCCTCATAGAGGAGATTATCGAGGTCGATTACACTTTTTTTCCATCGTTCTACAATTACAATGACATCATTTGCTGTTAATTTATTAACAGCTATCCCGGACTCCTCCTCGAGTCTTTCACATACCCAGGTCCATTCCCATTTATAATAAGAATTCTGCATAGAGGCAAATGACTCAGAAATAGTCTCAACACTGTTTATTTTCCCTGACTCAATATCATCGAGCAGTTTGTCAACTTCGGTTTTTGGTGCAATCAACCCTGCAAGATCAACCCATTCNCCTTTTCCTGTTGGCAGTTCCGGAGTGAGTCTTTTCCTTAGCCCTTCATTTGTTCTGAATTCACTCTTTTCAAGACGCTTTATAATTGAGTTGCCGAGAAACTTATTTATTCCGGTCTGATAAAGGTCGATACCCCGATCGAGAGAGTTGGCAGCAATCTTCATATTGTTATAATAATATGAAGATACTCCCGGTTTTGTTTCAGCCTTTAAGTTCCGTAGTATTTCCCTGCCTTCGAACATCTTACTGATTGTATAAGGACTGAGAAGATTAAAATTTACCTGGTCAATCTTTAAAGGATCTTTCCTCTTGTCGCGCACAGGCCATTTCTGCGCATCTCTTATTGTACCAACACTTCTGAGGTTTATTCCGGGGACAAGTATACTCTCATCATTGCTTTCAATCAGATAAGAAAAGGGAAGTGATGAGGTGTCGAGGTTTTTATAATGGCGTCCCATTATCAAAGTATAAGGACCAATACGCGCCGGCCACAGCAGATATGAATCACTTGTTGTTTTCGAACCCCGTTCCATTATTCCCTGATGAATTGGTCCAAGCTTATACATATGGTTACTCTGGTTCGATCCGCTACCGGCATTCATAAATGAAAAAATTCCCGCAATCAAAAGGGTTGATTTATGATGAGTTACGGTATAAGGACCGGCAAATATTGAACAGGCTTCACCGTGATACCCACAACAGTTTGCAAAAAACAGGGAGTTTTCTGCAGAATAGTGCTTCGCAAGAACGCAACCCTGACCTATAAAACATTTATCTACCAGAGTTGATTCTGTTACAATTGAACCCGAACAGATAATAAAATGCTCCATTATTACTCCTGGTCCGATAAAGACAGGATCATCACTGCAACTGTTTACCGATCCTTCATTAAGAGTCATTGCTCCTTCAATATGACTGAATGGTCCAAATTTTACATTACGTATATTGCTGCAGTTGAATATTCTGGAATGATGCCCTATAATCCCTGTCCCTGAAGAGTGTGATGAAGAATATTCATCAACCATTTTCTCAATTATCCTTACTGCGTTTTTACGGTGCCGGTATAGTGAAATTATATACGCCTCATGAGCAGAAAGCCTGTCCCACATTTTAACAGCCCGTCCTCCGGTCTCATTTAGTACGTTAATTGAAGTTCCGTTTCCGAATGAGGATACCCCCTCGGTGTGGATCTTTCCGCAGTTTTTAATAACAACCTTATCCTCAATAACATAATTTGCTATATAATCGCCAATATTATTGATGATTACATTTGATCCGATTGTGCAGTTATGCAGTCTTGCATTCAGGATTCCTCCAGGGATACTCACACCTGATTCATCAACGAATGGTTCATTGAAAACACCAAGTCTTATATCGCCGGAAAAAATAACATTTATGATCCCTGAAGGATTGAATCCTTCTTTAGCCTTAACTCTTTTCCAGTTATCGCAGCTGCAGCCGTTGGATTTAAGGATCTTAATTTCAGGTCCGGTTAAGTTTCGATAATTTTCCTGAGATTTCATATTTCAAAAGTGATTTCTTTAGTCTCTTTCAGGCAACTATGATAAGTTAAATCATCATTTTTAAAATTCTTAACCCTTCCTCCAACTCCTTCCCTTAAACAATAAGGGAAGGAGTGAAATATATATATGTCGTTGATTTACACCCCTTCCCTTAGCCTTAAGGGAAGGGGCCGGGGGATGGGTTTAATAAACAATTTACTATTCGACTGTTACCGACTTCGCAAGGTTCCTTGGCTGATCAACATTGCATCCTCTTAAAACTGCGATATGATATGAGAGCAATTGCAGTGGGATAACTGCCAGAAGTCCTGAAAGTACGGGAAGTGTTTCCGGGACTTCGAGAACATAATCTGCCATTTTTCTTATAATTTCATCACCTTCAGTTACAATGGCTATCACATTCCCTTTCCTTGCTTTTATCTCCTGTATATTGCTTATAATTTTTTCATACGTGTCATCCTTTGTAGCTACAACCACTACTGGCATATTCTCATCAATCAATGCTATCGGACCATGCTTCATTTCAGCAGCAGGATAACCTTCAGCATGAATATATGATATCTCTTTTAGTTTCAGAGCACCTTCGAGTGCTACCGGAAACAGATAACCTCTTCCAAGATAAAGTGCATTATGTGTATTCTGAAAAACCCTGGCAAGTTCGAGAGCCTGATCGTTTACTCCCAGAGCCTTTTCAATTTTCCCGGGTATTGAAACAAGTTCAGTAATCAATTCTTTATACACTGCATCGGAGAGAATACCTTTCATGTGCCCTAGTTCAAATGCCATCATTGCAAGAACGGTAACCTGGGTTGTAAAGGCTTTGGTTGATGCAACACCTATTTCCGGTCCGGCATGTGTATAAACTCCGGCATCAGTCTCGCGGGGGATACTGCTCCCAACCACGTTGCAGATTCCAAGTACTTTTGCACCTTTTGACCTGGCCAGTTTAACAGCTGCAAGAGTATCTGCAGTTTCACCGCTCTGGCTGATTGCAATTACAATATCTCCCTTATTAATTATTGGATTCCTGTACCGGAATTCAGAAGCATATTCCACCTCAACAGGAATACGTGTATACTCTTCAAAAATATATTCCCCTAAAAGTCCTGCATGCCACGAAGTACCACAGGCAATAATAATTATTCTTTCAGCCTCCGACATTGTATCGAAAACACTGTGCAATCCTCCGAGCATTACGCCTGAGTGATCAGGAAGGACTCTGCCCCTGAAAGTATCATGAATCGCCCTTGGCTGTTCGAAAATTTCCTTCAGCATAAAATGCGCAAATCCCTCTTTGTCTATTTCTCCAATCTTCAGATCCAGTTCCTTAACTTCAGGTTGTATCTTTTCAGTTCTGATTGATTTCAGGATCAGCTCATCTCTTTTAATTATGGCCAGGTCATCATCGTTGAGATAGATAACCCTCTGGGTATATTCTACAATTGGAGTGGCATCAGAGGCTATGAAGTTTTCTCCGTCACCGACTCCGATGACAAGCGGACTTCCTTTTTTAGCTGCAAAAAGTTTGTCTGATTCCTGTGTACATATTATTACCAGACCGTATGCACCTTCCACTCTGTTGAGAGCCATAGTAATTGCCTGTTCGGCAGTCAGGTCGCCTTCGAGATAAAGATGTTCAATAAGGTTAGCAAGAACTTCTGTATCAGTCTGACTTGTAAATATTATACCTCGGCTTTCAAGATGTTTTTTGAGACGGGAATAATTTTCTATTATTCCATTGTGAACAACTACGAAGTTTCCTTTATAGGAAACCTGGGGATGTGCATTTAACTCATTAGGTTCTCCATGAGTTGCCCACCTGGTATGGCCCATCCCTATAGTACCGTTAAAATCGGATTTGTTCACCATCTCTTCAAGATCCTGAACCCTGCCTGCACATTTAAAAATCTTGGTCTCCCCATTAACAAGAGCAATACCTGCGGAATCATATCCCCGGTATTCAAGTTTTTTAAGACCGTTAATAATTATTTCCTTAGCAGGATTAGACCCAATATAGCCAACAATTCCGCACATAATGAACTGGTTTTAAAACATCAGGCACGAAAGTAGTTATTTTGGTTCACAAAAACTAGAACTTAGTATATGTAAATTGAAATTTGACCGGAGTTTTACTTTCATTGGTCTTCAGGATAACATTGTTAGAACCTGAACCCTGGAATATTTCCAATTCCGGTTTTAAGGTATCTGAAGTATCATTAAGATATTGCTGGACAAATGCGGGAATATTAAAATTATATACGTTTGCTTCTTCGTCAAAAACTCCGCCAAAAAACGCTGAACTTATAGAATAATCCGGAACAATTAATTTGGTTCCGGTTTTTGAGTAATATCTTAAATACAATTGAGACGGGATCGTGGTTGCTGTATAAATAGAATTGTCGAGGAAGACTGGAATTGTCAGTCTGGCTTTGTTTACTGCAATTTTATCAAAATCAGGATCATTTTTAATATTCTCCAATCCCGGAAATGTAATTTTTGTGTAGGCTCCGTCAAGCGATTGCATATATGAAAGAGTGTCGGTCGGTCCCGGAGGGGATATCTTATTAATTTTACCATTAATGTTGCCTCCAAGGTTTGCAGTAGTAAAATCGTATGAAAACTTATTAAAGGAGGCATTTTTATTTTTAGCATCGAGTACAAATGCATATTCTTTAGCAACAGCCTGATCATCATGAAGATATACAACAAAATAATTATTATAATATCCCGAATTATCAGGTATAAGAGTAAGTGTCAGAATCAAAGGTTCTGTTTCCGGAAGTAACTTGAAATACAAACCCTTGAAATATGCCCGGAAATCCGGCTTATTATTATTGTAGAATAATTGTGCCGTATCCTCTGTAAGGCGTGATGCGAAACTTACATCTGGTAGCTTTAATTCAATTGTGTTGATTGTATCTAAAGTGAGTTTAGGAAGTTCAACATCCCAACTTTTACCCGGAACAACATGGACAGTATCGTTTGAGTAATAGGTCGAATCGGTATTTATCTGATCTGATATTTCAGAAAATCTTAAAATATGTGTTTTATTGCTCCCTCCTTTTACATTCAGCAGTTTCAGAAAAAGTTTTACGGAATCAAGTGTATATGGCTTCCCGTCCCATTCGGGTTTTAGTCTGATCTGCGAAACAAATCCTGCCGCTGTAGTTCCAAAATACGGATCAAAAACATTACCGATGTACGAATATGTTGGATTACTGGTAGGTACTGATTGATCAAACAATGTATAGGATACAACACCTATTGTATCAGTTGCTTTAATTGAAACAAAATCACTCTCAGGAAGTAATTTTCCTCCTATGGATGTTATCCCCTTTTCACATGAACTGACAAGCAGAACTGCGAATGCCAAAAGTATCAGATGAAATATTTTATAAAGATGTTTTGAGACAGAAGTAAATCTGCAGGTATGTAGTGAACTAGGATAATATCTTGTCATAAAAATCATTATAGGCATCAATATATTCGGTTTCATCCTTGTAGGTAAGAACCGGTTTATTAACAGTATTAATGTATTTACTCACTTCCTCATTTAAATCTTCACTGCCAATAATGATCCCGTCAGAGTATTTTATTGCAAGTTTTGATACATTAACAAAATCGGGGTTTTTAATCATTTTAAGATTTTCCCCGTCTATTCCGTCAAAACGCAGTTTATCAGCGAATGTTGATCTAAACGGAGTTTTAAAATCATTATTGTAAACCGAATAGATTATTTTGTAATTATGGAACAGCGGATCATCATTGTAAATGCTTCTCAGATATACAGGTACCAGGGCAGACATCCAGCCATGGCAATGAACAATGTCAGGAGCCCATCTCAGTTTTTTAACAGTTTCAATTACTCCCCGGGCAAAGAACAGCGCCCGTTCATCGTTATCTTCAAATTCACGGCCCGAAGCATCGCTGGTAATATGTTTCCGCTGAAAATAATCATCATTATCAATAAAATAGACCTGCATACGGGCCGATTGTATCGATGCTACCTTAATAATGAGAGGATGATCTGTGTCGTCAATAATAAGGTTCATTCCTGAAAGCCGGATAACTTCATGCAGTTGATTCCTTCTTTCATTTATACAACCATATCGTGGCATAAAAGTCCTGATCTCTTTCCCCCGTTCCTGAATGCCCTGGGGAAGAAACCTTCCGATCTTCGACAACTTCGTCTCACCTAAGTATGGAGTGATCTCTTGTGAAATGAATAATACCTTCCTGCTTTCCATTTACCTGCCTGGATATACCATTTCGATTTAAGGTGCAAA
>JGI20214J51088_10001051_pt1 | contig 18844 bp, 17 predicted proteins | sample WetSurMetagenome_FD_51088 | JGI IMG/M metagenome (IMG submission 51088) | reverse complement strand
CGTCTGGAGATTGATTGAAAGTTTTTTATAAAGAGTATCATCAGATTTATTATATATATTGGTTTTTGTGTGATTTCTTGATCTTTCTGTTGAAAAAAGTANCATTTCCCTTTTTTATTTCNGGGTGTTGTAGAGCCTATAAAAGACGAGGGCATAAAGGAGGAGATGGAATGGAAAAAATGGAAATTTTAAGCTCTACAACCCCACATTTTCCACAATAGCTCATTGTATTTACGTTATAAAAGAATAACTTAATTTCCTATAAAAAATAGCTACAAATCAATTAAAATATCATTTAAGACAGTTTAAATTACACAATATCAAGATTTAATTTTTAGAAAAAAACAGTCGATAGATGTTTCAGGCATTTCATGGGTTCGGGTGAAATCATTTGCTATGTTTTGATAAATAAGCTATGTCAAAATAAATCGTTTTTAAATCGTTTCTTAATTATTTTCAAGTAATGCTCATCTACAACTGATTAGATGATGAGCAAGTAAAGATTCTCTTTCGTTTAGACAAAAGAAAAAAAGATTTAATATACAATAAGATATTATGACTANGTAGCGTGTTAGAGGTGAGTTCATGAAAAAAAATTATGTAATACTCATAGCGTTCCTCGTAATGAGTATCGGAGTTTTAGGCGGATGCACACAACAACAAACGCCACCACCCGTGGCTGGCCATACAGTCATCATTAAAAATTTTGCATTTGACCCCACTATCATCACTGTAAAAGTAGGGGAAAACGTCACCTGGACTAATGACGATTCAGTTCCGCATCATGTGAAAGCAGACGATAGTTTATTTGATTCAAACACACTCAGTAATGGACAATCATATACCTTTCAATTTACTGCTGTTGGAATCTACAACTACACCTGTGTCATCCATGCCTCAATGCATGGTAGAGTGATAGTCGAGTAACATGCTTTTCAATATTCCTTTAGCAATATGGTTAGGTGTGATTGCTCTTATTTCGTTACTTGCAACGATATCCTTTGGCGTCGCAGTGTTCTATTACAAAAAAAATGTCTTTAATTATCATAAAATTCTTGCGTTTTTAACAATTACGATCGTGATNATCCATGTCATATTTGCNATCCTGCTTTGGTTCTTTGGACTAGTGATTTAACATCATGACGCATAAAAGATACTCAGATGCCAAACTAAAAAAGATACTTAATATTGATACAGAGACGTTGAAACGGTTTAAACAAATACAACAAGATACCATCTCTGAAGCAGCAGAGATGATAAAAAGGAAACGTAAGAAAATAAGGGTTCTAGGGATTTCAGGATCTGCAAGAGATGTGTATGATACCGCTCAGGAAGACTCAAATTCAGAAGCTCTTCTCGTTCATTGCTTGGAGCATTGCAAAAGAATTGGTGTTAAGACAGAGCTCATTAAACTTCGAGAATGCCACATAGAACACTGTAAAGCCTGCTATTCGACCGTGAATACGCACTGTCATTTTTCCTGTACTTGCTATCCTAAAGATACACCACAAAGCGATGACATGACCGATATTCTCTATGATAAGATCATCGGTGCCGATGCGATTATTTTTGCAACTCCCATAAACAATTTTAATATATCAACGTTGATGAAAACTTTTATCGACCGAGGTATCAGCCTCGATGGCAGTTTACCACCAGCAAACCTTAAAGTCCCAAAGGACAAGGCCCTTAATATAAAACATATGAAGTTTATCGAGCTTACCGCAAATAATACTATTCCCGGCAGTGGAATGCACAGAAGATTTTTAGGAAAAGTCGCTGGAATAATCGTAACCGGACATGAAGCAGGGGCTGCCCTTGCCATATCCAATTTATTTATGACGTTGAACCATTACGGGATGCTTTTTCCACCGTTCAGCAATGTCTATGCGATGTCATCGATCTGCAACCCTACCTACAAGGATAAACAAATTATTATTGATGATTGTTACAAAGAGGAAGTTCGGTTTCTTGCAGAAAATGTCATCACAGCAATACAGATAGCAAGAAAATGTATACCTGCGGATTGGAAATATGATTATGCGACAAATTAAAGGTGAANAAAAATGATATTTGGAAAAAAAATAAATGAGCCTTTAAGTAAAGAGGAATTCCTAAGTTTATGCATATGTCAAACCTGTCCAACATATGTAGAGTGCGAACAAACACCCGCGGTCAAAGCGTTTTGCCATCCAACCTTTGGAAAAAGCGCATGTATTACGCAACAAAAAGGGTGCTTGTGCGGATCTTGCCGCGTTAAACAGAAAATGAAGTTAAAACATTTCTACTTCTGTGTTCTTGGCAGTGAAGAGCAACAAGAAAAATAAGAATTAAATTTTCCTAAACCAGTTATTTTTATTAATTTTGGTTGTAGAGCCATTTTAAAAAGAGAATATTTAGGGGAGGGGGATATAATAAGTTCGAATATTTTTATTAATTGGCTCTACAACCTCCAATGTTTTTCACATATTTCTTATTGTATTTAAGTTATAAAAGAATTACTTAATTACCTGTGAAAAACGACTCAAAAACAAATAATTACCCCATATCTTTCACATCATTTTAAATCAGGGTTGTTCAATTGCCTTTAGTGACAGTACATATGACGTCCCATGATACATCGTATCCTGCGAAGACAGTAATATACCCGTAAAATAATACAGCACCCCTTCACCAAATGTTACATTGAAACTAGAAAAATTCATTATAAGAAAGTCAATAGTATTCAATGATTCTTCGATGATTGGTTGTTCAACCGGTGCAGAGGTAATATAACCATACCTGCTTGGAAGATCACCGTGATAATAATAGCCTCTAACAGTAATTCTCTGTCCGATAAATTTCTCAGGGGTAACGGTCACGTCTCCTACAGTACGAATGACCAGGGATTTATCTGAATTTTGAATCGAAAAAACATCTGTAGATATCCCAACTCCTATTAAAACAACAGTTAAACCAACAACAAAAACCAATAACATTTTAGGTCCCATTCCTTCAAGCATTTGATCACCTTTTTTTCCTTTTATTTTTTTATCGATTTTTTCTTATTTGAATAAATTTATTTTGAACACAAATTGATGCCTTTTTGCATTTTTGTTTCTTGTTCTTCTAACCAACCGACAATTTTTTTTATATATGCAGAATCGTATTCCTCGCTCAAGATGTCACCTCCGGTTATGATAAAACTAAGGGGAAAAGTAATTATTTTATTTTCACCTTTTTTAACTCAGGCTGTGGTTTTGGTTCGACTTTTGGTAATGTGAGCGTCAGCATCCCGTCTTTGAATTGGGCGTCGATATCCTTTGTTTTTAACGCTTCGGGAAGCTCGAGATATCGATAGAAACTTGTTGCACTGCGTTCCTTTCGTAACCAATTTTTTCCTTTATCTTCTTCTTCGTAATTATTTTCTGCGGAGATTTCTACTTCATTTGGCGTGACTTCGATGTTAATATCCTCTTTTTGAATACCTGGTATCTCGACTTTCATTTCGTACTTATCTCCGAGATCAACGACATCCATTAATGGCGTCCGTATGTCCATAGAGGGGATGATCATTCTATTTTCTGGACCCCAAAACAAATCATTAAAATTTGACCGGAACTGATCAAATAATTGATCAATGTTGTTCCGAACGTCATTTGGTTGTCTTTCAATTATTGCTTTATTATTTCCTTTATTGGTTTTTACCACCAATTTTTCCTTTTTTCCTTTTTTTATCACCATATTTTTCAACCTCAATATTGTTCAATACCTTAGATTTATAAAATAATAACTTAAAATCGAATTAAAAACGATTTAAAATTGATTCAACACACTATGTCTTTGTTGAAATGGCTTATGTCCATTCTCCACAGAGATCATCACTTTTTCTTTTTAGATCACTGTGCAGGTGGAGATTCGTTTAATCCAATCCAATATAACCCGAGCTGTTGAATTGCGTTTTTAAATTTTTGAAAATCTACAGGTTTTCTAATGTAGCTGTTTGCGCCTAATTTGTAGGCTTTTGTAAGGTCTGCTTCCTCTTTTGATGAGGTTAATATTACTACGGGAATGAGTTTCGTGTGTTTATCATTACGTATACGTTCTAGTATTTGAAGACCATTGAGTTTAGGCAAATTTAGATCTAATAAAATAATTTCCGGCATCATTGTTTTATCATTCCCAATATTCGTTTGCGATCCATACAGATAGTTAAGCGCTTCAAGACCATCTTTTGCAACGACTAAATTGATCTGTTTTTCTAAAAAACTTCTGATGAACGCTCGTTGTGTCAATAGGATGTCATCCGGGTTGTCTTCAATTAAGAGGATCACTTTTTTTTCCATTTTCTTCAGTCCCTAAAATTTAGATTCCAAGGAGGACTTTTATTTCTGTGATGTGTTCCTCTTCATCCATGATAATATGACGGATATTATGTTCCAGTTGATAATATTCATATTTCAAGTCTTTTTTCATATCTTTGATTTTTTCCATTATTTTTTCGTAAACGTCAATCGCGTGTTGTTCATCGGCTAGATTTACGTGTAAGATTTCTTTGGTATCTTTTGCACAATGGGTTTCTGCGATACACATTGAAGGGGTCATTCCAAGGTAATTCCCAATCAGGTCTCTTAGCATATCCTCGTGTTTTTTTTCATCATCGGCAATTTCTTCCAATCGTGCAACAATTGGTTCAGCATTTATTCCTATGATCTCTTGTGCATGTGCTAAATACTGAATCCGCGCAGCGTGTTCTAATTCTAACGCATCATTCAACATTTCGACAAGATGTTCTTTATCTTTTTTTGTCATTTCTATCACTCTCTCAGATATTTAGTTAATTGATGTTCATCTCGCTATATAATCATGACTTAAAATTGATTTAAAAACGTATAAAAAACAATTAGGAATAACATAACACACGACACTGTTTTTAATGGAATTTTAAACATCAAATTATATTTCCATCTCAGCAAATATCTAATCGTAACTTTTTGATGAATGCTCTTAAATGATCTGTTTATAAACAGAAGATGTCTTTTTTGATAAATTGACTGTTATGCAGACAACCGTTTATGGAGTAGAGTTTTTCCTTTCTCCGAGATAAACACCGTGCGGAGTTTTCCTTGTCTTTTTGTAAAAATCAAACCTTTTTCCTCAAGTATTTCTAATCTTTTTGCTGCTGTAGAATATGCAATTTTGAAGCGGGCCATGATTTTTTTGAATGAAACAAGTGAATTGTTTTGATTTTGTTCAAAGATATATTTCAAAGCGTCGTAGACATCGTCCTCAATGATCAATCCTTCGATTTTTTGACTAGGCATTACGTGGACTTCATTTTCGATAATTGCCATTTCATTTTTTTCAACGAGTGAGGGATCAACTCGAAGGAGTAGGATCGATTTATTCTTCGTAATAAGATCGGTGATACGATAGAGTGTTTCAATGAATTTATTAAAGGAAAAGCGAGTGAGTAGATAATGTAGTCCATCAAGGAGAATTACTGATTCTTTGTTTTCCTCACTATACTGTTTAATAGATGTCAGTAATAGAGTCAAATCTGATATCGTTTCATGTTCATTTTTCGGTTCTTGACTGAGTAGAATGACCTTGATTGTTGAGGAGAGATGCAAATCTTTTATCGTATCAGGATTTGCTCGAGTGATAAACAATCCTTTATACCCAGATGTGGCAAGATCGATAAGGAGATCAATAGAGGAGTTATTTGTTTTATCTGCAATGAGATATCCATTTCCTGCAAGTAATTTACCATGTGTCTCTAAATCTCGAGTGATATCTCTTCCAATAAAGAGGGTTCCGCTGGATTGAGGGTGTCCGCCTTCAATCAATGACGCATTCACTCTGATTATTTTTTTCGTGTTCGTTTTTGTCAGTAAAGTGATATTTGCATATCCAAGTTTCATATCCTGATATATACTTTTGATCATGTCTTGTATCTGCTGAGGATCATCAAAGACAGGTAGTTTACTTATACTGCGATTAAGAAGTTCTTTATCTTTGTAACCGCTGAGTTCCTCTGCGGTTTTATTCCATGTAGTAATACGATTGTTTCGATCGACTGAAACAATGATTTCTGTGGCACTATCAATAACGTTTTTGAGGTGTTCTTTTATCTGTGTAGCATTCTGTTCTGCCTTCTTCCGTTCAATGATTTCCGATTGAAGTTTTTTATTTGTTTTTTCTAATTCTTCGTATGATTGATGCAGCTCCTCTTTTGTCTCGATCCTGTCTTGTCTAACTGCTACCTCAGCAAGCTCACGTTCAATAGCCGGGCCAAGACGTTTGAGGTTGCTTTTCATGATGTAATCCTGGGCTCCGGCACGCATGACTTCCACAGCAGTATCTTCTCCAATTTTCCCTGAGACAATAATGAACGGAAGGTCAATACCGGTGGTGCGAAGGACTTTTAAAGCATCAAGACCGCTGAACTTCGGCATTACATAATCAGAGATGACCACGTCCCATTTTTTTTCGGTTAACGCTTTTTGCATTGCTTCAGGGGTTTCCACACGTTCAACGAGTGGTTTATATCCTCTTTTCTGAAGCTCACGGGTTAATAAAACAGCATCATCTTCTGAGTCCTCCACAAGGAGAACACGTAGTTGTCTACTCATATTTTATTCACCTCTTTTCATTGATGGTTGTTCGTTTAAATCAAGCCAATACAACAATATTTGTTGTACGACTTCTGAAAATTTAATAAAATCAATTGGTTTTACGATATAGCTATTTGCTCCTAATTCATATCCTTTTATGATATCTTTTTTATCCTGAGATGATGTCAGGATGATCACAGGGATGTATTTTGTTTGCGTATCTTTACGGACTTGTTTAAGGACTTCGAAACCATGGACTTTTGGCATTTTTAAATCTAGAAGGATAAGGCGAGGTTTATCATTGATATCACGGTCTTTGTATTTACCTTTGCCATAGAGATAATCGAGGGTTTCAGCGCCATCACGGGTCACGATAACGTTATATTTAAGGTTGTTTTTTTGAAATGCACGTCTGGCTAAATCAATATCGTCAGGGTTATCATCGACAAGTAATATATTTGTCTGTTCCATATGAGATTCCACTCCTTTAGTCTCTGAATGTAAAGTAGAAGGTAGCACCTTTACCAACTTTCCCTTCAGCCCAGATTTTTCCTCCATGTCTATGGACAATCCTTGATACAATTGCAAGACCAATTCCGGTACCGGAAAATTCGTCTGTGGAATGGAGTCTTTGGAAGGGAACAAAGAGTTTATCTGAATATTCCATATCAAAACCGGCTCCATTATCTCGGACGTAATAAACGGTTTCTTTATCTTTTGTTGTTTCACCAACGTCAATAGTTGAGTGTTTGGTTTTGCTAGTAAATTTCCAAGCATTACCAAGTAAATTATCTAAAAGAACTTCGAGTAATTTTTTATCACCTTTTACGAACATTCCCTCTTGAATTTTAATACGCACTTTGCGAGATTGATCCGTGTTTTGTAATTTTTCGATGATTTCTTGAGCTAACCCACTGAAATCTATTTTTTCATAGAAGAGCTCCGCGCGAGTCAACCTTGATAGTCTAAGCATATCATCAATGAGTTGCCCCATTTTTTGTGTTGCATTTCGTACGCGTCGGATATAGTCTGCTCCTTGTTCATCAAGCACATTAGAATAATCTTCAAGTAATGCTTGACTGAATCCATCGATGCTACGTAACGGGGCACGTAAATCATGAGAGACTGAGTAGCTGAATGCTTCAAGTTCTTTATTCGCAGCAGCAAGCTCAATACTATGATTCAGTAAGTTATTATTTAATTGTTGAATATTTTCTTCATTCATTTTTCGTTGATCAATGTCTTCAATGACACTTATCACTGAATGAAGATTATTCCCAATTAGAACCGGTGACCATGAGTGTGAAATCCATTTTGTCTGGCCTTGTTTTGTGACAATACGATATTCGAGATTCGAGCCTTTCTCTCCTTTTAACGCACGGTTAAATCCATTCATTACTTTTTTTGTGTCATCAGGATAAAATATATTTGGGTTAGTTCCCACTAATTCTTCAGGTTCGTAGCCAAATATATCTGTGGATGATGGACTGAGATATGAAATGATACCATCGGGTTTTGTTACCATGATGACGTTCGTTGTGTGTTCTACAATCCGCCTATATTTTTCCTCACTTTCCTGTAATGTGTCTTCTACCTTTTTTCGTTCAGTGATATCTGTGCTATAGATACGAATTCTTTGTTTATCCGGGACATAATAGAACGTTTGGAGATAATACGATTTATCCACTTTAATTTCACGAGATCTCGATTGGTATTTTCTCTCTTTTTGTATATTTAGAATTAATTTATCTAATCCTTTTAGATAAGGATGATGAAACCCGATTTTTTCAATACCTGGGAATAATTCTTTGGACTTGTGATTAGAATAATGGATGGCTCCTGAGAAATCTATCTCTATAATGGGATTAGGATTATTTTCTGGGAAGGATGCAAGTCGAACAAGTTCTTCTTCTGTTCTCTTACGTTCAGTTATATCCTGTCCTTGGGCAATAGTAGCTACTAATACCTTTCCAGAATTGTCATAGATATTTGCTGAATTCCAGAGGACTAACCGAATATCACCATTCTTGCACAGAATAGGTATCTCCACGATCTCCCATTGTTCTCCGCTAAGCGTCTTTACAATCTTTATAAGGGACTCTTTTCTGGATTCTTGAGGAAATAGAATGCTGAGTTTTTGTCCAATAACCTTATCTGCCTTGTAACTGGTTAGACGTTCAAATGCATGGTTAAAGATGGTGATTTCGAAAGTAGAATTCCAGACGATTATCGGGGCATTTGCATAATTCAATAAATTTTCTAGATATTTACGAGTTTCTTGAAGAGTTGCAACAGTTAGTTTCCGATCAGTAATATCTTGGACTATTCCAAGCATACGGATGGCATTTCCTTTCTCGTTTTGTATGACATCTCCAGTTGCTGAAATCCACCGTATTTTTTTACCATGTTGAACGATTCGATATACAATATCGTATGGTGATCCTTTTTCTAAACTAGCGCGTACGGAAGAATCGACAGATAAACGATCATCTGAATGAACACAATTAAGAAACGACTCATAAGTTTTACCAAACGTTCCAGGTTTAAAACCAAATATAATTTCCATTTCTTCAGACCATTCGAGTGAATTTGTCAGAACATTCCAATCCCAGTTACCGATATGTGCTGCTCGTTGGGCAAGACGAAATCGCTCTTCACTATTTTGTAAGGTTTCTTCCATATGTTTGCGTTCGGTAATATCGATGTTAACACCGATTACACGAACAGCCTTACCTTCTTTGTTATAAAAAGCACCGCCCTTGGCGTTAATCCAGTGAAACTCACCGGAGCTATGGAGAATGCGGAATTCCAAATCGAACAATCTTTTGTTAGCAATCGCTTCATCGCGGTCAGTTTCGATTCTATCGATATCATCCGAATGCGCAAGATCACGCCAGTCTCGATATGTTTTAATTGTACCTGCGGGAAGGCCGTATAGTTGATTCAGTTCAGGTGTGAAGAATAATTCATTTGTCTGGGTATTCCAGTCCCAAACACCAACATGAGCACTAACCTGAGCTAGTCTTAGCCGTTCTTCACTTTCCTGGAGAGCTTTTTCAACTTTCTTACTTTCGGTGATATCGCGGTTACTGCCTCGTACACCCACATATCGTCTGTCATCATCATATATCGGTTGGCAGACATGAGATATCCATCGTGTCGAACCATCAGTGTGAATAATGCGCCACTCGGTTAAACCGGGATTTTGTTTTTTTACCTCCTCTCGAATATGAGTATTGTAAATAGCTAAATCATCAGGATGGATACTCTTTCTTTGTAATTCTGGGTCGTTCATAAATTCATTTGCAGAATAACCGGTTATATTTTTACAGGATGGTGATGCGTAGAGATATTTTCCATTAGGATCAATCCAAAACTCAAAATCANNGGTGTTACNGGCTACAATACGATATTTATCCTCTGATTCCTTGATTTCCTTTTGTAATTGAATCCGGTCGGTAATATCAATTCCAGTAAAAATTAGACCGATCGGGGTATCATTCTCATATATCTTGGATTGTCCCGGAGAAAAAAGGATGGTATGAATCGATCCATCTCTTGCATAGATGCTGAGGTCAGTCGTTGGAGTGGGTTTACCTGCAATTGATTTTTTAAAAAGTTCGAGTACCAATTTTTTTTGTTTTTCTGGCACATAATCCGTGATAGGTGTATTGATGACATCCTTTTTACGATAACCAAGGACGTCGAGAGTCGCTTTATTTAGATCTTTAATGGTTCCATCAAATCCGACAATGATATTAAACGATTGGCCTTCTTCATATAAATATTTATATTTTTCCTCTGATTTTCTCAGTAGTTGCTCTATTTGATATTTCTCGGTGATTTCTATAGCAAATACCGAAAGTCCTTCAATCGTCGGGTAGATATTGACTTCAAAAACAATTGGTTTATCTTTGATTTTCCATTTAAAATTCAAGTTATGTTGTTTCTGATTTTTTATGGCGGATAGAAGGGTTTTTTCTAATGCTGATCTTTTTAATTTCGGAAAAAGATCAGATAAAGTTTTACCGATCGCCTCTTTTTCCGGGATGCCTGTTATTTTCTCTGTCGCCTTATTCCAGTTGATAATTGTTAGATTGTTATCTAATGCAAAAAATTGATCGGTGATTCCAGCGGTCAGTTCTTTATATCGTTCTTCTGAACGTTTCAGTGATTCCATTGTTTTTTTATGTTCGCTACTTTCGATTCGCTTCCATTTGCCCTTATATTTTATCAGGCCGAATTGATGATTGTTTACTACATCAATGATCTCTACAGCATCACATCGATTTAGAGAGTATGAACAGATCGCGATCATCCTGTGGTTTCCAATGATATTATTGATAGTTTCTTCATAATCTGTAAAATATTTCCAATCTTTCTTCTCAAGCCAAAATGTATTTCCTGTTAAGCGTAGTCCATCAAATCCATTCTTTATCGCTTGATGCTCTTTTTCCAACCAGCCGTTTAATACTTCATCAGAATCAAATTTTCCAGTTTTGGTGTACCATTGACCGGAATCAAGTATTTCAATCTGGCCTTTTTGAATGTACTCATCTAATTTTTTTACTTTTTTTGCTAAGGCTTTTTTAGCATCGTCAACACGAAGAGGATCTGATGTGATCCACATACAAAATTCGTTATTCTCTAACCCTGCTTTGAAATATGGGACTAAAATATCAATGAGATCTTCTTTTGTTTCATAAAATTGGCAGAAATGAGTTCCCCATGGAGTATTACCTATTATGTCGATTCCTGTTTTTCTGATAGTTTCCATTACTTTTGTCTGTTGATTAATGATTTGTGTATTTTTTTTTATCAGTTTAGGAGAAGAAAATTTGTCTTTATCTCTGGGAATTTGGTTTTGAATTGCCATAGAAACCCCCCTTTAATTCAAATACATATCTTATGGACATATTCTTTTTTCATAAATATTTTTCTCCATATTGATTCCGATTTCTTATACAGACGTTTACTACAGGCTAGATAAATCGTTCAAATCGATCTTTTTTCACTTTATAAACAACTAAAGGGATCATAGTAAGAATAAACAAAAATGAATAATCTATTTTAAATGGAATCTCAATTATTTTTGCGATCTGAAATATAGTCCTCATTGCTCACTCCACAGAGAATCTACTGCCCGTATCAATGACTTGAACCAGGCATGATTCCGCTGCTTCCTCGACACAAGATCGTAAGACCTCCCCGACTTCACCATTACTAGGATCTCCGGTCTGATAACACTTTACAATGCTTGCTTTCTCATTAGTCTGGAGCATAAACACATCAGAACATGTCGATGCGCATAATCCGCATTCAATGCATTCTTCTTGATCAATACGTATTTTCATGGTTCTCCCTCAATATATTTTCGTATTTTTTCTACTCTTTCTTTTTTATTCACATGATTCTTTACAGGATTCCAATCACCGTACAACTCTCGATGAAACACTGGCTTTGAAGTTTGATAAAAAATACCAATGGGAAGTTTTCTTTCGTTTCGTTTCGCAAGTCGTACAGCTTCATCATATGAATCAGGTATTTTCTCAAGGATCTCTATCTGTTCATTATATTCTTTGTAGGTATCATGGAAGACCACACTTGGTTGAAGAACGTCGATAAATGAAAATCCTTCATGTTCAACCGCATTTACGATTAAATCTGTGAGATGATCTATTTTCCCTGCATACCCTCGCGCAACAAATGTTGCTCCCACTTCCATAAGAAGCGTCACTGGATTTATAGGATCTTCGATAGCACCAGTCGGTGTTGATGGGCCCTTAAAGCCTCTCACACTTGTTGGAGAAAACTGCCCTGTTGTTAAAGCATATGTACCGTTATCATGAGTAATAACTGTGATATCCGCATTCCGTTTTGCGGCAAAAATAATATGAGAAATCCCTTCACCAAACGCATCACCGTCACCAACAAAATCAATGATTTTTAACTCAGGATTCGCAAGTTTAATGCCTTGGACTGTTGCTATAGAACGTCCATGAAGAGAATACAATCCACTCAGATTGAGATAATCAAAGATCTTCCCATGACATCCAATACCACTAGAAATGATTAAATGATCTCTCTGTATACCATGTTCCTCTAAGGTTTTCACCGCTTTTTTAACTGCATTTAAGATACCAAAGTTTCCACATCCGGGACACCAAGTGTTCTCCGCAGCAGTCGAAAGGGTTTCGACCATTATAGTGCCTCTTTAATTTGTTGTGCAAGTTCGGTTGGATTAAATGGTCGTCCATCATATTTTTGTATCAATGTTTTTGAATGTATCCCTACTTTATCATGGAGTAACGTTGCAAGTTGTCCGGTACTGTTCATTTCTACGACAATTCCATTTTTCGCTCTATATTTCTCTAGCTCCCATACCGGAAAAGGCTCGAGATAAATTGGTTGAATAACAGTGGCTTTAATATCTGAATAGTCAAGGGCTTCAAGCACACTCATGGTTGTCGACCCAAACGTGAAAATATTTGATCCCCCTTTTCCAAAGGTGTTGACCGTATGAATGGTTTTTAGATAAGCTATCAAACTTTGTGATTTTTTTCTGCGTTTCTGATGCATCTGCGTTATGATTTCAGGTTTTTCCGTGGTATACCCAGATTCATCATGTTCGTAACTATTCCATTTAATTGTTGATGATGAGGGCGGAAATAATAGAGGCGAAATTCCATGGGACGTATCATGATATCGTAGATACTCTCCAGAGTTATGCATAAGCGGTTCAGCCCATTTGGTTTTCTCTGGTTCAAGCGTACTACTCATGATCGTCTCCGCGAGATGCTTCTCCGTTAACAATATACCTGGAGTCTGAAAACGCCATACTAAATCCAATAATTCAGCAGTCAAATAGAACGCTTCCTCGACACTACCGGGTGATGCAACGATACGTGGGAATTCACCATGTCCTGGGTTTAATGCATATCTTAACTCACCTTGTTCGGTATAGGTTGGAACGCCTGTGGAAGGTCCAGGGCGTTGTCCTAGGTAAAATAACACTGGTGCTTCAATCATTCCAGCAAGAGAGAATGCTTCCTGCATCAGGTCAAATCCGCCTCCGCTCGTACCAACCATCGTTCGGGTACCGGCAAAAGTAGCTCCTATAGCCATATTTGCGACTGCGATTTCATTCTCTGGTTGTATAGCAGCTACCCCAAGTTCTTTGCCGTGATGTGCATAAAAATGAAGGAGTGAAGAGGACGGCGTCATGGGATATGCAAAGTATAGGTCTAAGCCTGCAGCATATGCTCCAAGAGCGATGGCATCATTCCCAGTCAACAATCTCTTTTTTTTGTCTCCTTTTTTTAAAACAAATTTTTTTCCGATTGTTTTTTCTGCAATATCATATATCGATAAGGAAAATGCAAGATTTTCCTCGATGTTTCTTGTGTATTCACTTCGGATAATTTTTCTCAATTCTTGATTTGTGGTTCCTATTAATGCTGCAAGAATTGCTATGGATGCAAGACCAGAGATTAGGAATGGATTTGAATATTTCTTTGCTTCAGTCGTGATCGGGATACCGATTCCTTCTCCTTTGACTTCATCGGAGTTTACCACCAAAATTCCATTTTTTGCAACATGATTTATATGGGTATCATAGCTCCGTTTATCTAACGCGATAATGAGATTTGCTTCAAGGTAATGGCTATGCAACAGACCAACTGAAGAACTTACGACAGAGAAATTATGCCCACCTCGGATCAAGCTTGGATAATCATTCATTTGAAAAACGTCTCGATTCATAGAGGAGAATAAATGGGCTGCAGTCATCCCTGCTTTTGTCGTACCTTGCCCGGCCTTTCCTCCAATAATCAATGTGAAGAGATCCTTGTCCATTCGCGTTTTCCTTCTTTTCTTATAATCCCGCGGCTCATCCATCATCTATGGCTATAGCTTGACCAATTATATATTCAGATGCTTTTGATGACAGATATACCACGGAACCTATCTTATTTCCAAGACCCTTATTTACTGAATCTTTATTTCTTTGGATGACTGCCACAGCCCATGAATATTGCAATAGGAGGTGACATGCAGAATTCCTGGTTTTGATGTTTTAAATGAGGTGGTAATTGCAGGATGTGTGTAGATTGTGCTCGTATTAGGCCCCTGAGCAGAGGAACCATGTGAGATAAATTCGTACCGTCCGATGTTATAAGGGAATTTTTCTCCATCTGGTTTAAACATCAACGAAATCCAACTGATATGATGATCGGTTGTGTTCGGATGTGGAATTTCTTTTCCAACAGTTATTTTCACTTCGAACATGTCATCGGCCTTTACCGTATTGGTGCATTCGATGACGGGTACGTGTTTTTCTTTTTTCCAATCCGCCTCTTGAATTAAATCTCCGATTTTCTCCATATTAATTACGTCTCCTTTTTTTTCCATCGCTATTTTCACTTTACCATATCCTATTGTTAAAAAACCAATTTCTCCATTTCATATAAGCATGACTTAAAAACGATTAAAAAACGATTAATAAATGATTAATCTAAAGGAGAATAATATGCTTATTCTATCTGGATGGAATTAAAAGAAAAAAGAGGAGAGTTTCATTCAAGCCTACACAAGAATGAACTCTCTAAATTGGGGAAAAAAATGTAAGAACACATTATAGAGCCACAGAAATATCATATGACCTGAAGAAAAAGAATATGATATGTCTACCGGCATCTTTACATTCAAGGTTGCAGTAGGACTTTCCGCATGCAAGGTGTCTCGTGCTTTCACTGAAAGTGTATATGTTCCTTTTGTACTCCACAGATGACTCTGATGTGATATCGTTCCTGATGCTACTGCGGGGGTCCATCCGGTGTTTGTTCCATCACCCCAATCGAAAAAGTACTGGATCATGTCTCCTTCAGGGTCCGTCGTCGCCGCGGTGTAATTAAGCACAACTCCTATTTTTCCAGAGTTAGATCCTCCAATGGTCGGTTTGTTTGGTGGTAGATTTCCTCCACCAATGACAATGATCACTCCATGCATAAAAGGATGTATCCCGCAGTGATATGGATAGGTACCTCCTGTAGTAAAGTTGAATGAAAATTTTTGTCCAGTGGTAAGGATTGGTGAATGAAATACACCGGTATCACTTACGACATCATGGGGCTCTAAAGCAAGATTTGTCCAAGTCACAACTGTATTTACGGCAATCGTTACGTTACTGGGTATAAAGGAAAAATTTGCAATTGAAATATTTACCTCAGTCATTAGTTGGGTGGTAGGAGTCATCGTTGATTTTTCTGGTTGTTCCGCGGTGACTGCAACAGCAGAAAGCGACATCAGCATACAAACAAATATTCCAAATATTTTTTTCATTTTTTTAAATCACCTTGCTTACAATGAAGACCTTTCTATATAATTATGATTAAACAACAAATAAACAATAGCTAAAAAACGATTTAATAAATAATGAAATCGGGACTCCGCCCTTATAATCCCGTTCCGCCTTCGCTTCCTCGGTAAGTCCTATTGGTCTTACCGTATCCCGGCTCAGCGGTCATGCTCCGGTTGGTAATCGTTGTTGTCTCTCATCGATGACGTACGCGTCGTGATATCGTGCTTGATCACGGACATATGCGGTTGACTGTTCTAGATTTTTCCATCCAGTAGACTCATGGTGTTCATATCCGCTCCAGAACCCACCGCGTGGGTAGCGTTTTCGAAAACCAGGGAAAGCTTCGAACATTTTTCTTGCTGTGTAGGATTTGANCATGATCTCAGCGGTTTGAATTGAGTACCGTTTCGGAACATTAACTGNGAAATGTACATGATTATCTGCAAAACCGAACTCGTCAAAAACAAACCCAAATCGTTCGAGATCACGAAATCCCTCGATACAACTGTCTATATGCGACTGTTTTCGAAAACAGGCGAACTTGCATTTAGTTTTAAACATCATGGTCACCCAGTTATTGCGAGTGTCATCCATAATTTTTTTAGGGGCTACGCTATTTACAGTTTCCATAATTATTATTTCTCCTGTCGCACCTTTAGATGGCAGGCGAGAGCCTGCCGCGTGCGACAAAAAAGAGTATGGTTTGATGGGAGAAAAAAGAGATGCAGCTTTCCATCTGCGGGTCTTACGCTGATGCTTCAGACCGCGCAGTATTTTCAGCTGCAGTTAAATAAAAAAAAAAGGTGTTATAGTTCTGGTCCTACACTGAGATTAAATGGATCCATTCTCCAAGGCAATATTATTACCCAACCACCAATCGGTCTGATTCTGCGGAGAGGCCATTGCACTGATCCCCACCAGTTGTTCGACGCATCAGCAAATCCAAGAGTAATCTGTACCAGAACCAATGCCTGTTGAGTGTTATCTATATTATTTTTAATGATGAGGTCGCCAAGGCTTAAGGTTAATTCTATTTCTACTATAGCACTCGACGTGATGACATTCTCTCGCACAATATTAGCACCGGTGAAATCGAATTGGATTCCTTTGCCGTTTCCTTTTATTTCATTGAATTCAATTCTATTGAACTCAGAATGCTCGATTCGAAGGCCACAAACAGAGTTATTAGCAATTCTATTATGCGAGATTGTATTGAAGTTTGAATGAATCGTAATCATACCGGTAAAATGAATTCCGTAAGAATTAAACTCAATGCTATTATTGCTAATGATATTTCCTTGTGCTTGGTAAGCATGAATTCCTTTTCCGTTATTATGAATAGCATTTCTTTCGATATATGATGTCCCGCATCCTGTCATATATATTCCGTCGTCAGTATTGTGATAAAATTCATTTTTTGAAATTGTGTTATTCTGACCAACATCCATGTATATTCCACTCTGAGTGTTGTCGAAAAAAAGATTACTTGTAATGGTATTTCCAGAGGAAAAGAACAAATGGATTCCCTTCGAAGTCATCGTAAAAACATTATCTGTAAATGTATGATCACTGGTAGAAGTATAGATGCCATCCTGTGATCCATCATTCTTTATAGCAAATCCTCGGATTATGACACTTTCTGCGGTTATTTCTACTCCAGCTTTGAGGTTGTCCCCTTCAATCGACGTGATATTTCTACCTTCGCCCATTAATATTAGAGACTTATCCACGAGGATATTCTCCAGGTATGTGCCTGCGTAGACAAAAATAGTATCTCCGTTAGAAGTTGCATTAATTGCACTCTGTATCGTTGTGTAATTGCCGGGACCTCCGCCTCCGACATATAGCCATCCTGCTTTTGCCAACGGGTGAGGAGGAAGACTTTGTGGGAATGCGCTACCGGATTGAATGCCAGATAAAAAAAATCCGGTAATCATAAGGGTTATGCCTATTTTTTTGATTTTATTTTTCATTTTTTCGACCTCTAATTTTATATAAAAAAAAAAACATTGCCCATATTTAACTTTAATTAAATAACTATTCAAAATTGACTAAAAAATGTTTTAAAATTCACTTTCATTTTTCTTCATAATTATATTATTTAGATCAATTTTCATTTAATTTTCGATAATTTTCTAAATACTTTTCTCCAGGAAAATGAAGTTAATTATTTTCTGTTCTTTCGATTAATTTAAAGCGAGTGCCACTCCAATTGGAAAAAAACTACTCATGAGCAAATAGTTATTATTTTACAGGAACACGTTTCTCTATTTTTTTAGGATTTTTTTTACTGACATTGATATAGAGTATACCATCGATGAGAACATCTTCTGCTTTGTCAGGATTCACATCTTCTGGGAATCTGAGATATCGACACAACGAGGAATACCCTCGTTCCCTCCCGACATATCCTTCTGCTTCTTTTCGTATAATTGTTACTGTCGCCCCGCAGATGCTGATGGTTTGTGGTGTCACTTTTACATCTATATCTTTTTTATTGATGCCAGGAAGTTCTGCAATTATTTGGTATCTTGCACCTGTATCTAGGGATCTATCGGGATCAATTTCATGCGTTTTTCTGATAACAAATTAGCTGGTTGGTTTAACATCTGAATTGTCCACCATGGTTTCATCCCTGGCTCTTCAAGATACATTCTGTTGAAATCACCCCATATTTCAAGAGGACTTTCAAGCACAGGGACTACGGTTTGTTGTATGACAAGAGTATCTTTTTTTTTTTGGTTTGAATCGTTTTCTTTTTTTTCTTTTTTACCACAGGAATATTCACCTAGATACCTACGGGTTACTGCCGTATAGGTTCGTGTATCAGTTGTAAAAGATCTCTTTCATNTTGAGTGAGATATTTTTCTCGTAGGTTATTTTCAGGGTT
>JGI20214J51088_10001049_pt1 | contig 18858 bp, 18 predicted proteins | sample WetSurMetagenome_FD_51088 | JGI IMG/M metagenome (IMG submission 51088) | reverse complement strand
GCCCGGCGCCCCCGGGGCCTTGCGGCGCGCGGCGGGCGCTACAGTTGCGGCGGCCGGCGCGCTGCTGCGCCGTGCCTGCGCAAAGGATCTCTCCCGATGGATGTTGAATCGCCGCCGCCTCTGGCGCCGGGCAGCGCCGGGCTGGCGACGCCGGGCAGCGTCTCGCGCGCGGCGCGTCAGGCCGCGGTCGTGCAGGCGCTACTCGGCGTGCTGCCCGCGCACGCGCTGCTTTGGCAGCGCGAGGACACGGTGCCCTACGAGTGCGACGGTCTCACCGCATACCGCCAGCAGCCGCTCGCGGTGGCGTTGCCCGAGACCGAGGCCCAGGTCGCGGCGCTGCTGCGCATCTGCCACGCGCTCGACGTACCGGTGGTCGCGCGCGGCGCCGGCACGGGGCTGTCGGGNGGCGCGCTGCCGCTCNCGCTCGGNGTGACGCTGTCGCTGGCAAAGTTCAACAAGATCGTCCGCGTCGACCGCGGCGCGCGCACCGCCACCGTGCAGTGCGGCGTGCGCAACCTCGCGATCAGCGAGGCGGCTGCGCCCTTCGGGCTGTACTACGCGCCCGATCCGTCGAGCCAGATCGCATGCACGATCGGCGGCAACGTGGCCGAGAACTCGGGCGGCGTGCACTGCCTGAAGTACGGGCTCACGCTGCACAACGTGCTGCGCGTGCGCGGCTTCACGGTCGAGGGCGAGGCGCTCGAGTTCGGCGCCGAGGCGCTCGACGCGCCGGGCTTGGACCTGCTCGCCGCGGTGATCGGCAGCGAGGGCATGCTCGCGGTGACGACCGAGGTCACGGTAAAGCTCGTGCCCAAGCCGCAACTCGCGCGCTGCATCATGGCCAGCTTCGACGATGTGCGCCAGGCCGGCGACGCAGTGGCCGCGATCATCGGCGCCGGCATCATCCCGGCCGGGCTCGAGATGATGGACAAGCCGATGACGGCCGCGGTCGAGGACTTCGTCCACGCCGGCTACGACCTCGACGCCGCGGCGATCCTGCTCTGCGAGAGCGACGGCACGCCGGAGGAAGTGGCCGAGGAAATAGCCCGCATGCTCGACGTGCTCAGCGGCGCCGGTGCGTCGCGTCTGGAGGTGAGCAAGGACGAGGCGCAGCGCCTGAAGTTCTGGAGCGGGCGCAAGAACGCGTTCCCGGCCTCGGGTCGCATCAGCCCCGACTACATGTGCATGGACAGCACGATCCCGCGCAAGCGCCTGGCAGACATCCTGCTCGCGATCCAGCAGATGGAGAAGAAGTACGGGCTGGGCTGCTGCAACGTCTTCCACGCCGGCGACGGCAACCTGCACCCGCTGATCCTGTTCGACGCCAACGACCCCGACCAGTTGCACCGCTGCGAGCTCTTTGGCGCCGATATCCTGGAGACCAGCGTCGCGATGGGCGGCACCGTCACCGGCGAGCACGGCGTCGGGGTCGAGAAGCTCGGTTCGATGTGCGTGCAGTTCAGTGCCGAGGAGCGCGCGCAGATGTTCGCGCTGAAGGCAGCGTTCGACCCCAAGGGCCTGCTCAACCCGGGCAAGGTGATCCCGACGCTGCAGCGCTGCGCAGAGGGCGGCAAGATGCACGTGAAGAAGGGGCTGCTGCCCTTCCCGGAACTGGAGCGTTTCTAGATGACCGACCCCGCGCTCGAGCGCCTCGTCGACCAGGTACAGGCCGCGCGCGCGGCGAAGACGGCGCTCGAGATCCGCGGCGGCGGCACCAAGGCCTGGTACGGCCAGGCGCCGACTGGCGAGCTGCTGGACCTGCGCCCGCTCGCCGGCATCAGCAGCTACGAGCCCACCGAGCTCGTCGTCACTGTGCGCGCCGGCACGCCGCTGGCCGAGCTGGAGGCGGCGCTGGCCGAGAGCGGCCAGTGGCTGCCTTTCGAGCCACCGCGCTTCGATGCCGACGGCGCCCGTGGTGCGGCAAGCGTCGGCGGCGGCGATTCGCCAGGCATGCGGCCGACCGGCACCGTCGGCGGCATGGTCGCCGCCGGCCTGGCCGGCCCGGCGCGCGCCAGCGCNGGCGGCGTGCGCGACTACGTGCTCGGCGCGACGCTGCTCAACGGCCGCGCCGAGCTGCTGAGCTTCGGCGGCCAGGTGATGAAGAACGTCGCCGGCTACGACGTCTCGCGCCTGCTCGCCGGCTCGCTCGGCATCCTGGGCGTGATCTGCGAGGTCTCGCTGAAGGTGCTGCCGCTGCCGCCGGCGACGCGCACGCTGCGTTTCGAGATGGATCAGGCTAGCGCGCTGGACAAGCTCAACGAATGGGCGGGCCAGCCCCTGCCGTTGTCGGCGAGCGCGTGGTGGGAAGGCACGCTCGTGCTGCGCTTGGCCGGCGCCGCCGCGGCGGTGCAGGCGGCGCACGAGCGCCTCGGCGGCGAGGCCATCGCCGACGCGATGGCGGCCGGGTTCTGGGCCGGACTGCGCGACCAGCGCGACGAATTCTTCGCCGCCGCGCAGAAGGCGGTGGCCGGCGGCGCCAGCCTGTGGCGCTTGTCGCTGCCGCAGACCGCGCCGCCGTTGAAGCTCTCGGGCGAGCAGCTCGTCGAATGGGGCGGAGCGCAGCGCTGGCTTTGCACTGCGGCACCGGCGGCGCAGCTGCGCGACGCGGCGCAGGTGGCCGGCGGGCACGCCACGCTGTTCCGCGGCGGCGACAAGGCGGCCGGCGTCTTCGCGCCGCTGGCGCCGCCGCTGCGGCGCATCCACCGCGAGCTGAAGAAGGCCTTCGACCCGGACCGCCTGTTCAACCGCGGCCGCCTGTACCCGGATCTCTGAGCCCGTGCTCGACTACTACAAGCGCCGCGCCGCGACCTACGAGCGCGTCTACCTCAAGCCCGAACGCCAGGCCGACCTGCGCGCGATGGAAGCCTGGCTGCCGACGGCCTTTGCCGGGTGCTCGGTGCTCGAGGTCGCCTGCGGCACCGGATGGTGGACACCGCACGGCGCGCGCGATGCCGCGCGCTGGCTCGCCACCGATCTGAACCCCGAGACCATGGCGCTGGCGCGACAAAAGCCGCTGCCTGCCTGCGTCGAGCTGCGCAGCGTCGACGCGTACACGTTGGCCGAAGTCGGCGACGAGACATTCGACGCCGCATTCGCCGGCTGCTGGTGGAGCCACGTGCCGTGGCAGCAGCTTGCGGGCTGGCTGGACCGCTTGCACTGCCAGCTGCGGCCGGGCGCACGCGTCGTGGTGCTCGACAACCGCTTCGTCGACGGCGCCAGCACGCCGATCTCGCGCCGCGACGATGGCGGCAACAGCTACCAGCAACGTAGCCTCGACGACGGCAGCACGCACGAAGTGCTGAAGAACTTCCCGTCGCGCGACGAGGCCTTGGCGATGCTGGGTCCGCGCGTGCACACACCGCAGTGGATCGACTTCGACCACTACTGGCTGCTGCACTACCAACTCGACTGAAGCGATGGACGGCTTGCGCGGCTTCGCGATCCTGCTGTTGTGCCAGTCGGCCGGCGAGGCACTGGCGCGGCTGACCCATGCGCCGCTGCCCGGGCCGGTGATCGGGCTGCTGCTGCTGTGGGCATTGCTCAACGTGGCGGCGCTGCGCGCGCCGGTGGCGGCCGCGGCCAACGCGCTGCTCGGGCACCTGTCGCTGCTGTTCGTGCCGGTCGGCGTGGGCGTGGTCGCGCACCTGGGCCTGGTCGAGCGCTTCGGCGGGCGCATGCTCGCGGCGATCGTGCTCTCCACCTGGGCCGGCATGGCGGTGGCGGCGCTGGTGCTGCGCGCCTTGCTGCGCGAGCGCCGTGCCGGGAGCGCCTGACGCGATGGACAGCTTCGTCCAGCTCTGGATCTACCTCTCGGCGACGCCGCTTTTCGGGCTCACCGCGACGATCGCGACCTACGTGCTCGCGCAGGCCGCCTACGCGCGCCTGGGTCAGGCGCCCTGGGCGAACCCGGTGCTCTGGACGGTGTTGGTGCTGGCGCTGCTGCTCGAGGCCACCGGCACACCTTACCCGACGTATTTCTCGGGCGCGCAGTTCATCCACTTCCTGCTCGGGCCGGCGGTCGTCGCGCTCGCGTGGCCGATGTGGCAGCGGCGTGCCGAGCTGCGCCGGCGGGCGTTGCCGCTGCTGCTGGCGGCGCTGGCCGGCGGTGCCGCGGCCTCGGGCAGCGCGGTCGCGATCGGCTGGGCGCTCGGCCTGCCGGCCGACGTGCTTGCATCGCTCGCACCGAAGTCCGTGACGGCGCCGGTGGCGATGGGCATCGCAGCGCAGCTCGGGGGCATCCCGGCGCTGGCCGCGGTGTTCGCGGTGCTCAGCGGGCTGGTCGGCGCAGTGAGCGCGAAGTACCTGCTCGATGCCTTGCGCATCGCGCCGCCCGAGGTGCGCGGCTTCGCGCTCGGCACGGCGTCGCACGGCATCGGCGCCGCGCGCGCGATCCAGGTGAACCCGGATGCAGGCGCCTACGCCGGCCTGGCGCTCGGCCTGCAGGTGCTGCTGGCCTCGCTGCTGATGCCGCTCGCCGCCCGACTCTTCTGACCCCGACACCATGCAAACCAACCTGGCCGCCGAATTCAAGACCACTCGCGAAGGGCAGGAGGCCGAGGCCATCCTGCGCAAATGCGTGCACTGCGGCTTCTGCACCGCGACCTGCCCGACCTACCAGCTGCTCGGCGACGAGCTCGATGGCCCGCGCGGGCGCATCTACCTGATGAAGCAGGTGCTCGAAGGCGCGAGCGTCACGCGCAGCACGCAGCAGCACCTGGACCGCTGCCTGACCTGCCGCAACTGCGAGAGCACCTGCCCGAGTGGCGTGCAGTACGGCCAGCTGGTCGACATCGGCCGGCGCATCGTCGACGAGCGCGTCGAGCGGCCCCGGGGCGAGCGCGCGCTGCGCTGGCTGCTCAAGGAAGGGCTGACCTCGCCGCTGTTCGGCCCGGCGATGAAGCTCGGCCAGATGGTACGGCCGCTGCTGCCCGCGGCGCTGAAGCACAAGGTGCCGGCGAAGGCCGGCGCGCGTGCGCAAGACTGGCCGACGCGCACGCACCCGCGCAAGGTGCTGCTGCTGTTGGGCTGCGTGCAGCCGGCAATGATGCCCAACATCAACTCGGCCACCGCGCGCGTGCTCGACGCTGCCGGCATCCAGACGCTGGTGGCCGACGATGCCGGCTGCTGCGGCGCGATCCGTACCCACCTGAGCGACCACGCCGGCGGCCTGGCCGACATGCGGCGCAACATCGACGCCTGGTGGCCACTGATCGACGGCCTCACGTCGCAGGGCCGCGTCGAGGCGATCGTGATGAACGCGTCGGGCTGCGGCGTCACCGTCAAGGAGTACGCGCATGCGCTCGCGCACGACCCCGATTACGCCGAGAAGGCGCGCCGCGTGAGCGCGCTGACGCGCGACCTGAGCGAGCTGCTGCCCGACCTGGTGCCGGCGCTGAAGGCGCAGTTGCGCAACCGCGCGCGCGCCGGCACGGCGCCGCGCATCGCGTTCCATCCGCCGTGCACGCTGCAGCATGGCCAGCAGTTGCGCGGCGGCGTCGAGCAGCACCTGGGTGCGCTCGGCTTCGATGTTCAGACCGCGGCCGTCGAGTCGCACCTGTGCTGCGGCTCGGCCGGCACCTACAGCGTGCTCCAGCCCGAACTTGCCTACCAGCTGCGTGACCGCAAGCTGGAGAACCTGGCGCCGCTGAACGCGCAAGTCATCACCAGCGCCAACATCGGCTGCATCCAGCACCTGCAGACCGGCACCACGCTACCGATCAGGCATTGGGTCGAGGTGCTCGACGAGGCGCTGGGCTGAGTGCGGCTGGCGGCGAGGTAACGAGCGTCGGCGCGAGGCTGGCGGTCTGCAAAGGGCCTCTCGCTGCTGAAACGACGGATCGGGTGCTCTCTAACGGTCGAGGGGGTGTGACTCCGGGCGCACGGAGCACTGTGCGTCGATGCTTGCGGAGGAGCGCCCGTCTGGCGGTAGTCACGCTCGTGCCNATCCCTGGCGGCTGATCCCTGGCGGCGAGCAGCACGAGATCAAAGTCGCGAATGGCGAAGAGCGCGACACACCCGCCATGACCGCAGGGGATGATGAGCTCCCGAAACTGCCTGTCCTCGTCGGATCGACGACAGGTGTGCGGCGCGAACGAGAGGATGGTCATTGCCTGCTCTACAGCGTCGCGGAATCGAAACAGGCGCGTGTCGTCTGGAGTGTTGCCTGCCAATTCGCGCTGGACGATGTGTTCCTCGAGTCGTTCGATGTCTTCTTGGAACGTGACNGTCGGGACCACCCGATATCTGTTGTTNGGCCNGGTGCTCACCTCTTCTTGGTCGCCAGCGCCAACCGGATGCGATGCTGCGCGGGCTGCGCACGCTCCTGCATGCCAGCCAGCAAGTCGTCAGATCCAATCAGTCCCGCACCCTTATTCGCCAGGCGCAATGCCTTCTTGGCCCTAGCCGCGGCCGCGCTCCGTTCGGCGCGGAATTCCGCCGTCCTGGCAGACGGCGCTCTCGATGAACTGCGTCAGCGATTCGCCTTCGCNCAGTACAGCCNCGAGCTTGGCCTTCGTCTCAGGCGTGACGCGGGATGGCGGCAAAGTTGCGTAGCGGCTCACACGTTTGCTGTATGGCAAGTGAGATACAAGCTCACGGTTGGCGCTGACCCGGCATCGTCTGCATCCAGGGTGATGGCAATGTGCGCAGTCGATGAGNCGCACGCCTCAGGACCCGATCGGATTCACGCTCAGTCACGTGCATTTCTGGTGGTCGCCCGGGGACGCAAAACCTTTCCGAAGATTGGCTATGGTTCCAGGCGCAGTGCGCGGCTGACGGGGGCAGGGAACAGGGAAGTCCCGCTCAAGTTCGATCGTTCGAGGGCTGCTTCTCGAGCGGCCCCACTGCGCTCATGCAAGCGCTTCGCGCACGATCTCAGGATNCTTGCGGGCGATGCGAATGAGCGCCTGCGCCGCTCCTGACGGCGTGCGGCNNCCTTGCTCCCACTCTTGGAGAGTGCGCTTNGANATGCTCAGCGCGGAGGCGAATTCGGACTGGGAAAGCCCCGTCTTCTGCCTGGCTTGAACCACTTCGTTGACTTCGATTTCGGTCACGCGCGCGAATTTTCGCGCCTTCATCTCGCGAACCGACTGAAGCAGTTTCAGGCCCAGATCTTCGCCGAACGGCGTGGCGGTCTTGGTCTTACGAGCGGTCATCTTCGAGCTCCTTGCGAACTTCCTTCATATGTACCCAGGAACGTTGTCCTTCGCTGCCGTGGGATACACGAGCAGCATGCACAGTTCACCGGCGTCGAATTGGGTGAAGTAGATGATGCGTGCGCCGCCTTGCTTACCCATGCCGTGCCGTGACCAGCGGAGCTTTCGGCAGCCGCCGCTGCCAGGAATGACAGCCCCAGCCTCGGGTTCACGCGCGATCCAAGCGAAGAACTCCAGCCTTTCTTCCGTGCTCCAGATCTTCGCTGCTTCAGCGACGAAGGTCGGCGCTTCATAGATCGTGTGCGCGCGCGAGTGTTCGGCAAGGACGCATTTCTTGCAGACCCGAATGATGGGCCTCGGGGAAGCGCCAAGTGGGTGTATGTGAAGCCTGACTTGTTCTCGCCAACATATTCGCCGGCGCATTCGGATTCGGGGCAGTTCTGCTGGCGCATCCGGATACGCCAGTACCACCAGCGTCGGCCGGGTGACCCGGGCGGGCCCACGGCCTTTTTTTGCGGCAAGGCGGACGACGCTGCAGGCAGGCAATGCGCTTGAACTCGGCAACAAACCTCGCTCCGAGTGTTGACGAGCCTCCGCGCTGGCGTCGACGTCCAGGCTTGCGACCCATCGGTCCAGCTGGCGCGCTCGATCCGCGGGCGAGGGGCGGAGGACTTCGGCCTGCTGGACTTCAAGCTTGCTCGACCTGCGTGCCGCGAAAAGGCTGCTCTACGTGCTCGGCCTGCGACAGCAACGAGCGACACGGGCCCTCACCCCGCGTGCGCCTCTGCCGCCAGCGGCGTTGGCCTGGCGCGCAGCGCCCAGGCAACGCCGGCGACGAGCAGCGCGATACCGGCGAGCGCGCCGGGTGCCGGCCATTGCCCGCGCAGCGCGAAGGCATAGGCCAGCGCGGACAGCGTCTCGAACACGATGAGCTGGCCAGAGAGGATCGTTGGCAGGCGCTGGCTGGCCTCGTTCCAGCACAGCGTGCCGAGCCAGGACGCGAACAGCCCGATCGCGAACATCAGCGCCACGAAGCGTAGCGGCGTCGGTCCGAAGGGCAGCGCGAAGCGCGCGCCGGTGGCAGCGCTGAAGGCCAAGAAGCCCAGCGCACCGACGCCGGCCAGAGGCAACGTCGCGAGGCCCTGCGCGGTGGCCCAGGTCGTCGGCGAGCGGTCCGGGTGCGCGCGCAACCAGTCGGCATTGCGGATCGGATACCAGGTCCAGCAGGCCACCGCGCCGACCGCGAGCAGCGCACCGGCCGCGTGGCCGTAGAGATCGGCGCCGGCGCGCAGCGGCTGCAGTTCGGCGCGGTTGACGAGGCCGATGCCGGCCGCGATCAGCGCCAGCGACGGCGCGAGCCGCGCCCAGGGCAGGCGGCCGTCGCGCGCCGCGTTGCGCCGGTTCGACGCAAGCGCGATCACTACCGGCAGCGTGCCGATGATCATCGTCGGCAGCGGCGCGCCGGCGCGCTGGATCGCCGCCGCGAGCAGCAGGTAGTACAGCAGGTTGCCGATCAGCGAGAGCCGCGCCGCATCCGCCCAGTCGGCGCGCGTCAGGCCCAGGATGCGCCGGCGGTCGAGCCAGGCCAGCGGCAGCGCGATGAGCCCGAACGCGAGGTAGCGTCCGAACGAGAGCCAGGCCGCCGGGTATTGCGGCAGCAGCAGCGGGGCAATGAAGACCANGCCCCACATCAGCCCGGCGGCGAGGGCGAAGAGGGTACCGGTGACGAGGGCGGCGCGGCGTGGCATGGGCTGTAATGTGCNCGCTGCGCGCGTGCAGTCAGTGCCGGCGCGGATCGGCCGAGAATCGGACCCGGATCGCAGGAGACCGCCGATGACGAAGTACGTCCTAGCCCTCGACCAGGGCACCTCCAGCTCGCGCAGCATCGTCTTCGACGCAGGCGGCGCCCTCGTCGCGATGGCGCAGCGCGAGTTCGCGCAGATCTACCCGAAGCCGGGCTGGGTCGAGCACGATCCGAACGAGATCTGGGCCAGCCAGCTCGCCACCGCGCACGAGGCGCTGGCGCGCGCCGGGATCGGGGCGAAGGACCTCGCCGCGATCGCGATCACCAACCAACGCGAGACCACGCTGGTCTGGAACCGGCGCACCGGCGAGCCGATTCACAATGCCATCGTCTGGCAGGACCGGCGCGGCGAGCCGCTGTGCGCGCAGTTGCGCGCGCAAGGCCTGGCCGAGCCGATCCGGCGCAGCACCGGGCTCGTGATCGACGCCTACTTCTCGGCCACCAAGCTGCGCTGGATCCTCGACCACGTGAGCGGCGCCCACATCGCCGCCGCGCATGGCGAGCTCGCATTCGGCACCGTCGACAGCTGGCTGATCTGGAAGCTCACCGGCGGCCGCGTGCACGCCACCGACGTCAGCAATGCGGCGCGCACGATGCTGTTCGACATCCGCCACAACGTCTGGGATCACGAGCTGCTGAAGGCCTTGCACGTGCCCGACAGCCTGCTGCCCAAGGTGTACCCGTCGAGCCATATCTACGGCGAGACGACGCTGTTCGGGGTGCCGGTGGTCATTGCCGGCGTCGCCGGCGACCAGCAGGCGGCGCTGTTCGGCCAGGCCTGCTTCGAGCCCGGGCTGGCGAAGAACACCTACGGCACCGGCTGCTTCATGCTTACGCACACTGGCAGCCGCTTCGCAGCGTCGACCCACGGCCTGGTCACGACCGCCGCCGCGCAGACCGGGCCGACGCCCGAGTTCGCGCTCGAAGGCAGCGTCTTCATCGGCGGTGCCGTCGTGCAATGGCTGCGCGACGGCTTGCATGCGATCCGCGCCAGCGCCGAAGTGCAGTCGCTCGCCCAGAGCGTGCCCGACGCCGGCGGCGTGATGTTCGTGCCCGCCTTCACCGGCCTGGGTGCACCGTANTGGGACGCCGACGCGCGCGGCGCGATCGTCGGCCTGACNCGCGGCAGCACCGTCGCGCACATCGCGCGCGCGGCGCTGGAGAGCATCGCGTTCCAGAGCGCGGCGCTGCTGCAGGCGATGACCGGCGACGGCGGGCCGGTGAACGAGCTGCGCGTTGACGGCGGCGCCTGTGTCAACGACCTGCTTATGCAGTTCCAGGCCGACCTGCTCGGCATCCCGGTCGTGCGCCCGCGCATCACCGAGACCACCGCGCTCGGCGCGGCCTACCTCGCCGGTCTGGCCACCGGCGTCTGGCGCAGCCAGGCCGAACTGGCCGCGCTCTGGCAGGCCGAGCGCCGCTTCGAGCCGACGCTCTCGCGCGAGCGCGCGAACGATCTGATGGCGCGCTGGGCACACGCGGTGCGTCAGGCGGTCGCGCGCTGACCGGAACGCGCGCTCGCCGCGCGCTGATCGGAACGCGGCGCCGGTCGCGGCCTTCGAGGCACTGCGGCGGGCCCGCCGGCTACCAGCTCAGCGGGTCGACGCGGTAGAAGCCGGCGAGCTCGCCGTACAGCGCCGGCTGTTCGTCGGCGAGCTCCCGCGGCCGCTCGAAGAACACCTCGCTCGCGACGGCGAAGAACTCGGCCGGGCTCGTGGCGCCGTAGGCGTCGATCAGCGTCGGCTCGTCCAGCGCCACCTGGCGCTGCAGCCGCGCGAAGGCCGCGCCCAGCGTCGCCGCCCAGCGCGCGTAGCGGTCGCGCCGGCCGAGGAAGGGCGCGCCATTGGCGGCGCCGCTTTCCTGGTCGAGCTGGTGCGCGAACTCGTGGATCACGACGTTGCGTCCGTCGGCCGGATCGGCTGCTCCGGCGAGCACGTCGTCCCAGGACAGCACGACCTGGCCGTGCTGCCACGACTCGCCGAGCAGCACCTGGCGGCCTTCGCGCACCAGCCCGGCGGCGTCGTGCTGGACCCGGTCGACGACGAAGGCGCCGGGGTAGACCAGCACCTGGCGCAGGCCGTTGAAGAGGCCGGCGTGGCGGTTCAGCAGCAGCAGGCTGGCCTGCGCGGCGATGAGCACGCGCATCTCTTCGGTGACCTCCAGGCCGTTGCAGCCGATGAAGGGCTTCTCGGCGACGAAAGCCTTGATGTATTCCTTGAGCTGAAGCTGCAGGTCGGCCGGCAGTTGCGCGAAGTAAGGCCATCGCTGGCGCAACACCTCGCGCCAGGCCGCCGGAAACGGGCGCCGGCGCCAGCGCGCCCTGCGCTGCGCCGCCCACACCGGCGGGCCCCAGAGCCAGGCAGCGACGGCCAGCACGAGGCTGGCGATGAGAACAAGGGCCGGCACCACGGTTCGCATCTGGTGCGCGGCGGCGGCATTTCAAGCGGCGGGCTGGCGCCGGCGCGGCGCCGTGCCGGGCCGGATCACGGCTGCGGCTCGCAGCGCAGCTCGGTCTTCACCGAGTTGGCAATGAAGCATTCCTCGTGCGCGCGGTCGTGCAGCGCGTGCAAGGCCTCGANGCNGGGCTGGCGCTCGCCGCCGAACACCACCTGGGGGCGCAACGTGACGACCGTCATNGCCATGCGCCCGGCGGCGTTGCGACTCATGGTGCCGATGGCGTCGTCGCGGTAGCGGTCGACGCGCCAGCCGGCCTGCGCCGCCAGCGACAGGAACCACAGCATGTGGCAGCTCGCGAGCGATGCGACGAACATCTCCTCGGGGTCGACGCCGCCGACGTGCGAATACGGCAGCGGCACGACGCTGGGTGACGACGAGGCGTCCAGCTCAGCGCCGCCGTCGAAGCGCAGCCGGTGGCGGCGGCTGTAGCGGTTGTCGGTGAAGACCTCGTCGCTTTGGCGTTGCCATTCGAGCTGGGCGCTGTACTGGCTCATGGGTGGGTCATCGTTCGAGGGTGGGTCGGGAGTCGTTCGGGGGCGGCTCGGCCGGGCCGCGGTCGGCATGGCGTGCGATCATTCAACCATGATTCGACTCCACTACTTCCCCGGCAACGCGAGCCTGGCGCCGCACATCCTGCTGCAGGAGACCGGTGCGCCGTTCGAGCTGCAACTCGTCGACCGTACGCACGGCGCGCACAAGTCGCCGGCCTACCTGAAGCTCAACCCGAACGGCCTGATCCCGGTGCTCGAGGACGGCGCGCTCGTGCTTTACGAGTCGGCGGCGATCTGCATGCACCTGGCCGACACGCACCCGGCCGCGGCGCTGGCGCCGGCGCTGGGCAGCGCCGATCGGGCGCAGTTCTACAAGTGGCTGGTGTGGATGACGAACTCGCTGCAGGCCACGCTGATCCATTACTTCTACCCCGAGCGTCTGGTCGACGAAGGCAATGCCGAGGGGGCGGCGCAGGTCAAGGCACACGCACAGGCGCGCGTCGGTGCGCTGCTCGAGCAGCTCGACGCGCAGTTCGCCGCGCACGGTGGGCCCTGGTTGCTCGGCGCGAACTACAGCGCGGCCGACGCCTACGCCTTCATGCTGTGCCGCTGGACGCGCGGCTTCGACACGAAGCCGGCGCGTGCATACGCGCACATCGCGCCCTTCTTGCAGCGCATGCAGGCGCGGCCCGCGGTGCAGCGCACGATCGCGGCCGAGAAGCTGGCGCCGCCGATCGTCTGACGCCGGTCGCGCGTCGGTGCGCGCTACAGCGCGCCGCTCGTGCGCAGCTTTTCCAGCCGCAGCGCGAGTTGCTGGCGCAGATCGGCCAGGCGCTGGCGCTGCGGCCGCAGCGCCGGATCGTCGTCGGCGCCGGCCAGCGTGGCCCGGAGCGCGGCGATCTCGCGCATCAGACCGACCTCTGGCGGCGCGACCCCGGCGTCCTTGAGGATCTTCATTGGCATCTTCAGCGCGTCCGGCGTCTCGTCGTAGCCGTCTGCGAGCTGCAGCGGCTTGCCCCAGCTCGGCGCGGCGCGCAGCTCGCCGCTGGCCTCGCTCTCGCGCAGCGCTTGGCCGATGTGGTCCTCGAGCAGCTTCAGCCGCTGCTCGCGCTTTTCCTCGGCCGTCATGCACGCACCTCGCGCGCGTCACCCAGCCGCTCGCTCCACTGGCGCGCGAGCGGGCTCGCCGGGCGTGCCATCAGGCGCTCGTTGAGCAGCGCGCGGCCGAGCGCGCGGCGCGGACCGACGGCGCAGGCGGCGAACAAGGTCTGGTCAATGAGCTCGCGCTGCGCGTGGCTGCCTCCGATGCGATGCGCTGCGGGCCGCGCGGCGTAGAGGCCATCGGCCGCGGCGCCGGCGTCGCCGCGCGCGAAGGCGAGCATCGCGCGCATCAGTGGCAGGCCTACCTCGCGCGCGACCGCGTGGTTGGCGCGCCGCGCGTCGTCCGCCGCGAGCGCGCGTTCGGCGCAGCGCGCGATCCAGGACTCGGCGCGTGCGCCCTGGTCGGCGGCGAGCAGCGCGAGCAGGTAATGCAGGTCGTTGAAGACATGCCAGCCGGCCGCGCCGTCTTCGGCCGGCCAATCGGCGACCAGCGCCGCGGCGAGCGCCGAGACATCCTCGCCGATCAGGTGAAGCCGCCACAGCATCGAGGCCGCGTCGACGCGCTGCAGCGTGATCTGCAGCGCGTCGCCGCTGAGGTGCTTGTCGACCAGGCGCAGCACGCCGGCGGTGTCCAGCGCCTCGAGCCGGAACAGGCCCTGGTGCCACCACAGGTGGCCGGCGAAGCCGTTGCCCTCGGCCCATTGCGGCTGGTGCTGGCGCAGCCAGGCTGAGCCCTCGTCGAAGCGGCCCTGCATCTCCATCACGTGCGCCACCGCGTGCACCGCCCAGGGCACGCGCGGGTCGGCGGCCAGCGCCTGGCGGCCCGCGTCCTCGGCCTGCGCGTACAGGTTCTCTTCCTCGAGGCCGAATGCGTAGAGCGCCATCACGTGCGGCCAGAGCGGATCGGCGGCGTCCCACTCGGGCAGCGCGCGCGCTGGCCGCTGGCGCAGCGCGGTCGCGTCGCCGCGGTGGAAGTCCCACAGCTGCGCCCATTGGAGCGCGAGCGCGTCGCGCGGCGTGTCGATCAGCAGTGCGTCCCAAAGCCGACAAGCGCCGTGCCAGCGGCCCTCGAGCAAGGCCCGCACGGCTTCGTAATGGGCGCGTTCCGATGCAGGCACGCCGTCCAGCCGCGTCGCGGCCTGCGTCAGATGGGCCGCGGCCTCGGCGCTCAGCGAAGGCTCGGTCAGGCTGAGCAAGAAGCCGGCCTTCATCGTGTGCGGCAGCGCCCAGGCCGGGTCGGCGGCGATAGCCGCGTCGAGGTCAGCCAGCGGCGTGTCGTAGAAGGACATCATGCGCCACAGCGCGCGCTCGACGGCGTCGCGTGCCGCGGCCAGGCCGCTGCCCGATGGGTTGCCGCGCAGGTCGTGGAACGCCATGGGCGCGACTGTAGCGCGCGCCGCGGCCGGCCATGGCGCGCGCGCTTTGCGACTACAGTGACGGCCTCTCGGGCACCGATCGCGGCGCGCACTTGTCCCCTGAATTCTTCATCGGCATCGACGGCGGCGGCAGCCGCACCCGCGCGCGCCTGCAGTCGGCGCAAGACCACCGAACGCTCGGCGACGGCGAGGCCGGCGCCTCGGGGCTCACGCAGGGCGTGGCGCAGGCCTGGCGCCATCTGTCGGCAGCGATCGACGCCGCCTTTGCCGATGCCGGCATGGTGCGGCCCGACGACGCGGTGATCGCCGTCGGCGCCGGTCTCGCCGGCGCNCGCGACGCAGCGTTGCGCGCCGAGTTCGTCGCTGCAGCGCCGGCCTTCGCCGCGCTCGCGCTCGACACNGACGGCCACGCCGCCCTGCTCGGCGCGCACCGCGGCGGGCCCGGGCTGGTACTCATCGCCGGCACCGGCAGCGTCGGCGAGGCGCTGCTCGCCGACGGCCGGCGCCGCCTCGTCGGCGGCTGGGGTTACCCGGTCGGTGACGAAGGCAGCGGCGCCTGGCTGGGCCTGCGCGCGATGGCGCTCGCGCAGCGCGCCGTCGATGGCCGCGCCGAGGCCGGCGCGCTCGCGCGCGCTGTGCGCGCGGCCACCGGCGACAGCGAGGACGCAATGCGCGCCTGGTGCATCGGCGCCGGTCAGGCGCGCTATGCGCAGCTCGCGCCGCTGGTCTTCGAGCACGAGGCCGACGATCCGGCCGCGGCCGCGCTTGTCACGCGCGCGATAGCCGCCATCGCCACGCTTGCCGCCGCGCTCGACCCCTCGGCCCGGTTGCCGGTGGCGGTGCGCGGCAGCGTCGGCGAGCGGCTCGCGCCGCGCCTGGCGGCGCCGCTGCGCGCGCGCTGCATCGCCGCCGGCGACGCGACCGACGGCGCGCTGCTCCTGGTGCGCCGATCCCTGGGCCTGGAGGCCGCGCGATGACGGCGATCGACGCCTTCGTGCTGACGCCGACCGGCTTCGTGCGCGGCACGCTGCGCCATGTGGGCGGGCGGATCGCCGCGATCGACGGCGCCGCGGTCGACGAGAGTGCGGTGCGCAGCGGTGGGCTGCCGATCGCGCTACCAGGCTTCGTCGACCTGCACGTGCACGGTGGCGGTGGTCGCGACACGATGGAAGGCGGCGACGCAGTCGCCGCAATCGCCGCCGTGCATGTGCGCCACGGCACGACCTCGCTCCTGGCGACGACGATGACGGCGCCGGCCGACGAGATTGAGGCCGCGCTGCGTGCGCTCGCACCGGCCGTCGCGGCGCGGCCGGCCGGCGGCGCGCGCGTGCTCGGCGTGCACCTCGAAGGCCCGTATATCAACCCCGGCAAACTCGGCGCGCAGCCCGACTTCGCGCGCACGGCGACGCTGGCCGAGGTGCTGACGCTGCACGCGATCGCGCCGCTCAAGTTGGTGACGATCGCGCCCGAAATGCCCGGGCACCTGGAGCTGATCGTTGCGCTGCGCGCGCAGGGCTTCGCGGTCCAGATCGGCCATAGCGCGGGCAGCTACGAGGACGGCGTCGCCGCGCTGCGCGCCGGTGCGACTGGCTTCACACATCTGTTCAACGCGATGACGCCGTTCCATCACCGTGCGCCGGGCATCGCCGGCGCCGCGCTCGCGCATGCGCAGCGAGCCGAGATCATCCCCGACCTGCTGCACGTGCATCCGGGCGCGATCCGGGCCGCGCTGCGNGCGATTCCCGACCTGTACTGCGTGACCGATTCGACCGCCGCCGCCGGCATGCCCGACGGCGACTACCGGCTCGGCCGCCACACCGTCACCAAGTGCCAGGGCGGCGTGCGCCTGGCCGACGGCACGCTCGCCGGCAGCACGCTGACGATGGACCAGGCCTTGCGCAACCTGGTCGCGCTCGGGCTACCGCTGGCCGAGGCCTCGCGTCGCACGTCGACCCTGGCCGCCGAGCACCTGGGGCTGGCCGACCGCGGCCGCCTGGCCCCCGGCGCCTGGGCCGACCTGGTACTGCTCGACGCCAGCCTTCAAGTCACTGCCGTCGTCGTCGAAGGAGAGGCGATCGATGCCAACGGCTGACTCGGGCACGGACTCGCGCATGCGCGCCGAGGCTCTCGAGGCGCCGCAGACGGTGGCCCGACTGCTGGCCGCCGACGAGGACATCTATGCCGCGCTAGCCGCCGATCTGCGCGCCGCGCCACCGGCCTCGATGCTGACCGTCGCGCGCGGCAGCTCGGACCACGCCGCGCACCACATGGCCTACCTGGTGATGGCGCGGCTGGGCCGGCTCGTGACCTCGCTGCCGATGTCGCTCGTCACGCTGTACCCGGCGCGCCTGATTTGCAACGGGCTCGCCGCGTTCGGNTTCTCGCAGTCCGGCCAGAGCCCGGACCTGGTGGCTCCGATCGAGCTCGCGCGCCGCGGCGGCGCGCGCACGGTCGCGATCGTCAACGATGCCGAATCGCCTCTCGCGCGCGCCGCCGCATGGCGGCTGCCGCTGCACGCCGGCCCCGAACGCAGCATCGCGGCGACGAAGAGCTACATCGCCCAGCTCGTCGCCGGCGCGCGTCTGGTCGCGCAATGGGAAGGCGACCCGGCGTTGCATGACGCCGTGCTGCGCTTGCCCGAAGCGCTGGCGCGCGCCGCGGCGCTGGACTGGTCGGTCGCGGTCGAGGCGCTGGCCGGCGCCGACCGGCTGTTCGTCGTCAGCCGCGGCACCGGCCTGGCGGTGGCGATGGAGGCGGCGCTCAAGCTCAAGGAGGTCTGCGGCATCCAGGCCGAGGCCTTCTCGGGCGCCGAACTGCGCCACGGCCCGATGGCGCTGGTCGGCGCGGGCTACCCGCTGCTCGTGCTCGCGCCGCGCGGGCCGGCGCTGCCCGGCCTGCTCGCGCTCGCCGCCGAGATGCGCGCGCGCGGTGCGAACGTGCTCCTTGCCGCGCCGCGCGGCACACCGGACGCGCAGCTCGAACTGGCGCCGACCGGCCACGCGGACCTTGATGCGATCACCACGGTGCAGAGCTTCTACCCGATGGTCGAGGCACTGGCGCGCGCACGCGGCGCCGATCCCGACCAGCCACGCTTCCTGGCCAAGGTCACGCGCACGCGTTGACCCGTCAGCCAGCGAAGGGCGGCACCGGCCAGGGACGCGGCGTTGGTCGCATCTGCTCCCAGGTGCGCGCCAGACGCAGCACGCCGAGGTCGTCGTGACGCCGGCCGACGATCTGCAGCCCGATCGGCATCCCGGCCGCGGTCGCGCCGCAGTCGACGGACGCTGCCGGCTGCTCGCTCATGTTGTAGGGCAGCGTGAAGCCGATGTGCTCCATCGCGCGCTGCGGGTCGTTCGTCGGGCTCGGCCAGTCAGCCGCATAGGCCGAGACCGGGCTTACCGGCGAGAGCACGAAGTCGAAGGGTTGGCACGCGGCGACAGCTGCGTCGCGCAGCACGGCGATCTGGCTCCAGCCGTGGAAGAGCTGGGCCGCGCTCAGGTGTTCGCCCGGTGCGACCCAGTCGCGGATGAACGGCAGCACCTTCTCGCGTCGCTCGGCCGGCAGCGCCGAGATGTCGAGCCAGGAGCGCAGGCGCCAGAAGCGGTCGATGCCGTCGGCCATCTCGCGTGTCGTGAACGGGGCGAGCGGCTGGACGATCGAGCCGGCGCGTTCGAACGCGCGCGCCGCAGCCTGCACCGCGGCGGCGATCTCGGCATCCAGCGGCAGGCCCCAGCCGGCGTCGAGCAGCAGGCCGATCTTCAGGCCCTTGGGGTCGAGGGCCGACGTGTCCCAGGCGATGGCCTCGTAGGGCAGGCTCGTCGCGTCGCGCCAGTCGGGACGGCTCAGCTCGGCCATCATCAGCGCGGCGTCGGCGACCGTGCGCGTCATCGGCCCGGCGACCCGGCCGGCGTAGGGTGGCTTGATCGGGATTCGGCCCAGGCTGGGCTTGAGCCCGAACACGCCGCACCAGCCGGCGGGCAGCCGGATCGAGCCGCCGATGTCGGTACCGATGTGCAGCGGACCGTAGCCGGCTGCGGCAGCAGCGGCCGCGCCGGCGCTGCTGCCGCCCGGGTTCTTGCCAGGGTCCCAGGGGTTGCGCGCGAGCGCATGAAAGCTCGACAGCCCCGACGACAGCATGCCGTAGTCGGGCATCGTCGTCTTGGCCAGGAACACCGCGCCGGCCTCGCGCAGCCGTGCCGCGGGGGGCGCATCCTCGGCCGCCGGCATGAGCACGGTGGCGGCGGTGCCCAGCGGCAGCGCCAGGCCCTGGGTCGCGATGTTTTCCTTGATCGTCACCGGCACGCCGTCGATCGGCGAGCAGGGTTCGCCGCGCCGCCAACGCGCTTCGGACGTGCGCGCCATTGCGAGCGCGGTGTCGGCGTCGAAGGCCCAGGTCGCATGCAGCTGCGGCTCGCAGCGCTCGACGTGCGCTATCACGGCGCGCGCGACCTCCACCGGCGACAGCGCGCCGCTGC